>QGLW01000297.1_pt1 | contig 12642 bp, 7 predicted proteins | sample 1725341 | NCBI WGS metagenome assembly QGLW01 (sample SAMN05439265, study PRJNA331180) | Hot springs metagenome, whole genome shotgun sequencing project. | isolation source: microbial mat of Apron and Channel Facies of Mammoth Hot Springs | place: USA: Wyoming, Yellowstone National Park | collected... | reverse complement strand
CGCTCCCCCGTTTTTCTAAAAGCAACCCACAAACAAAAGGGCGATACTTCCGACGGGATACCCAAGCGCACCCTAGGCCCCCCATCTAAGGACGTGACCGCTCCAGTACATCGGCCGTAGAGCCCTGCTCTCCAAGGCCCACCGAGTACCTCGCAACCAAGGCCAAAGAGCTACTCAGGTATGCGGATAAAGTAGTGTATTCTGAGCGTCCCCTCGTCCATGAGGGGAGCCCACTCGTAATACCTCCCGTTATACCTAAAGACCATCTTGGCGAATAGGTAACTCACCCCCCCATCGGAGATTTTCGCATAGTGGTCCTTGTTCCACACCCAGGTCCCAGGAATAGAAAAAGCGGGTACCCCCCTCGAGATAAAGCCCATAAACACCTTTTCCCCTGGAAGGGCGTAGGGAAAGTCGCTCCAAGTATCCTGCGTCCTTTTAGAGCCCAACACGTTTTTCATTTTACCTCCTTGTAGGCGATGAGCTTCAGTCTGGCGCCAAACGAAGGTAGAACCTCCTTCTCGGCATTGTAAACCTCTATATACCCCTGATATGGGAAGAGAGGGCGAACGGTGCACGGCTTTTCGCAAAAAAAGCTTTCCAGGGCAACCCCGCTTGGACCGAGAGTGATAAGGCCGGTATAAGGGGGGGCGAGTCGTTGCCCCCAAACTCCTGGAACTTCTAGGTAGACAAACCTAGACAACCGCTTTGCCTTACTTAAGGAAGCGAACCGGTAGTAGTTTCTCTGGCTCATAAGTAAGGCCTCTATCCTCAGGCGCTTCGGGGACCTCGGGTGTGGAGAAGTGGACTCGAAAATCCCAACCCGCCCCTCATTATCCTGAAGGCCGTAGGCCTCCATCGTAGCGAGCTTGCGCATGCGCTCTACCTTGATGGCGTTGAACACCCCAAAGAGAACCAAGCCGACAAGAAGCAGGGCGAAAAAGACCCTCCAAGGATTCATCCCCTATATAATAGGGCAAGCGTCCCGGGGTCTCCGAGGACTCCAGGGGTTGTCGTAAAATAGGCGAAGGGCGGAGGGTAGAAACCGCAGAAACCCGAGCTCCAAGAAAGGGAGATACCTTGAGGAGGAAGAAACCATGAAAAAGTTTGTTTACCTTGCGGTGGCGGTTCTTGGCATCTCTATCCTAAGCGCCTACGGACAGAAGGCATCAGAAGACCTTCCCAAAGGACACTGGGCCTACGATGCCGTGATGTACCTTCTGGAGAAGGGGTACCTGGTAGGGTATCCAGATGGGACTTTCCGGGGAGATCAGCCCCCGACCCGTTACGAACTCGCTCTGGCCCTCTATAGGCTCCTGATGAGCAACCCCGCCCTTCTTTTGCAGGCCCCGGCCCAGGACTACAACGCCATGCGAGGGCTCCTGGAGGAGTTCCACAATGAGATGGCAGCTATAGATCAAGAAAAGGCTGGTGATGGCGGGGGAGAGAAGGGAGGGGGAGCGGACCCATCTTCGGTCTTGCAGGAACTTTCAAGCCAGGTGGAGGAGCTAACCCAAAAGTTGGATGAGAGGTTGACCCTTCTCCCCGACCCCACGGCTTTCGCCGACCTCGCCGCAACGGTCCTAGACCTCAAGGGGAGGATAGAAGACCTTCTTCAGGGGATTTTGCCCCCGAAGCTTCTGCAAGCGGTTGCGAATGTCGCTTCCCAAGCGGTGGAGCCTAGGCTTAGAAGCCTAGAAGGCAGGCTGTCCGCCCTGGAGCACGAGGTGGCCTCCCTCAAAGAGGGACTGGACAGGACCAATCAAGAGGTCAAAGCTACGCAGGAGGTGGCGCAGAAAGGCTACCAAGAAGCGATTCGGCAGGTGGCGGAACTGAAGAGAAGCCTCCCCCGCCAAGAGTTCGGCTTGCAGATCGGTTACGCCCTGGGGGCTCTAGAGCCTCGAGTCCCCGACGGCTTTTACACTTCCACCTACTACGGGTCCTACCTCCCTGAGGAGAATTTGAGCTACCGCCTCGTGTTCGGACAGGCCCCGGGAACGCTCTATGCGGGGGCGATTCTAAGTCTGGGAGAAGACCCGACTAAGGCTTTTGGGACAAAGATTCAGGCTGTCGCCTCGGTAAACGGAGGTTTTGGAGCTGGGGTGACTACAACGGGTTCCCTCGGTTCTGGGGCTTTCGGCCTCGATGCGGGCTTCCAGACTTCCTCCTTCCCCAAAGGAGTCCTCTCCGATCTGAACGGGGCTAGGCTCTGGGTACGGGGGGATCTGAGCGATATCCGCCTTCAGGCCGAGGGGCGATATGGCGTTACGGCCCCAGGCGCAGACGTACCCGGCGCCATCGCAACCCCCGTCGAGGGAGCGTCGTGCTCCCGCACCCTCCTCCAAGGAAAAGGGGCTCTTCAAATGCCCCTTTTGGGCTTCGCCCTTTTGGGCATGGGGGCGTACCACTCGGAAAACCCAACCACCGCCGCATGCGCTGAGCCCCCCATCACCTTGACCAGCTACGAAGTGGGTCTCGCCCACTTAGCTGACAGCCCTCAGGCCTTAGTCCCTAACCTCTACCTGTACGCTTATTACGGAGGGTACGACGGAGAGGTGGGCGGTAGCCCCATCGGGCTGAGCTACTTTGGCGGCCGGGGGAGCTACAGCTTCGGCTTTGGGCAAGCGCTCGCCTTCCTCGTGGGGGGGGAGTATAAGAGCCTCAGCCCCTCAGGAGCCCAAGCTTCCCTTAAAGGGGCTTACCGTATGGGAGTTTATCCCTACGGAAACGCCACCTACATAGCGGGTAAGGTCCGTGGGGTGGTCAACCCATCGGGGGACCTCCGCTTTTCCATTGAGACCTCTTACGAGCGCATCACGTCTTCGCTCACCTCTGTCAACCTGACCCTCTCTCCCGGGCTGGAGGTGAACGCCCAAGACCTCGTCTTCGCTCTTAGGTTCCAGTACGCCCTTTTGGGTAACTGGAACCCCCTCCTCCCCAACCCCCAAGCACCGATAGGAAGGGAAGACGCCCTCGCTCTCGCCATCGAGGGTAAGGGGTATGGGTTCTCTATAACTGGCTCCCTTTACCTCTCGCCCGCAGTCAATGCGAAGCTCTTGGCTTCCTATGGCCTGCGTCGGTGAAGGGATCAAGGCCTAAAGGGAATCCTATCCGCTATAAGGTGTCCCCACTGGGATAGGTAGTAGCCCAAAAGCGCAGGGAAAGCGTGGGGGGCGAAAGCCCCCCACGCTTTTTCCCAGTCGACTCCGATGAGCAAGCCGACCCCGATTACGAGACTTAAAAAGTAAAGAAGGCGGACCAGGGGTCCCAGCAAGTAGCTGTGGGAAATGCCCCTGTGTGAGTGCAGAAGGCCGTAGGGCACCCAGAGAATACCTAAGGGGCCCCACTTTCGCACCGGACCGGTACCTCTGTCCGCTAGGTCTAGGTCTGGGGTTAGGAAGACCGTGCCCACGAAGTACGAAACGGCGAAGCTCAAAAAAGAGGGGTCTCCCATGAACCTGACCGGCTTTTCTACCGATGCGAGCGAATAGAGCCCGAGCCCCCCTAGGAAGAGGCTGGCGTTAAACAAGACGTGACTCCTCCCATCCACGCCACCATTTTAGGGTGGCTTGTGGCGTGGGGAGCTTACGGGCGAGCGAATGCGGAGTTCTTGCCCCGCCTCGCTGTGAGGTCGCCTCACAGAGGGGCAAGAGGTGACATCAACGCCAAATCCGACTTTTTGAAGTGGCCGCCTTCCAGCGACCGTTCAAAATGGTAATGAGGTGGGGTAGTATAAATACGTGCTAGAGTGGGGTGCGCTACCCGCAGAGGTGCCCAAGGTGATCGCCAGCAACGGCCTCTCTTACTCGGAGGGCATGTTTCTTGTTGTGAACCCATTCGCAAGGGGATGCCATGGATGCCGCCGAGCCTCTAGCTAAACTCATTTCTTCTATCGTCCTCAACATCGTCCAGAGCTTCTTCGACTTCTTCAACGTTGAGGCCCTCCTCGCCGTGGTCCGAAATATCGGTGAGACCCTGGGGGTGGCCGACCTTTACATCCACGGATACCGCATCCCGTTCTTTGTTTTCACCCTGGCTTCGTTCCTCTTTGTCCTAAACCTTCTTTACCACGTGTACCTAGGGATGCAGGGAAGGATGGGCTGGACTCGCATCCTCACCCGCATGGCTTTCACCGCCTTAGCTCTATCCCTCTTCCTTACCCCGGGGGCTCCCTGCAAAGGAGGAGAAACTGGCTTCCCGTGCACTCCAGAAGGTAAGGTGCAGTCCCAGATTCTCCCCAAAGAGACCATCAAGGTGGAGAAGGGTAGCGGGTACGAGGTGGTAACGGAAGACGGGAAGATATTTCTCGTTCCCAAAGCCGATGCCACGACCGTAAATCTTGAGCTGCCCGAGAGGAAAGTCTTTTACTTTGAGACCGACTTCCCCGGGGGTCTGGGCACTAAGGCGCTTCTCTCCTTCCTAGACCTCACCGCCTCCACGGGGCAGAGGCTTTTCTACGCCGAGGTGTACCGCTACCAGGAAGCCATCAACTCTGCCAAAGAAGGGCTATTTAACCTGACCACGTTAATCTTCCAAACCCAGATGACGGCATCCATCATTAAGCAAGCCGTCATCTCGGGGCTAGTGGGGGCGATCCCCGGTGGAGGGCTAAAGAGGGGCATCGGGAAGGATGCGGGAAGCCTGCTAAAAAGACTCTTCGAGGAGAAGAAGGCACCCTCTTTCCTGCAGGGGGTGCTCACGGCCTTCGGAGGAACGGTAGATAGCGCCAGGATGGCCGTCACTAGAGCTCTCTTCTCCTTCGCAGAAATCCTGGCCGCCCTCCCCTTTGCCCTCATCGCCACCTTCTCCTTGGCCTTTTGGGGTTTTGTTTTCGCAGGCAAGTTCGCCATCTACACCTTCCCCTTGTTTGTCTCTATCGCACCCCTTTTCCCTAGAGCGGTCCAAGCATTCGCCAAGCGGATGATCTTTCTCGTCGTCTTCCCTTTTCTCCTGGGGGCGGTATTCGCCGTCTCTGCGAAGCTCCTTTTCGTGGCTAGCTTGGATAAACTCCTCGCCGATTTAAAAGAGGCCAAGGCCGACATAGAGAAGTTGGAGATATACAAAGATTCTGGTATGGGTATAGCGGCCGTCGTGGCCATGGAGGTTTCCAGGAAGCAACTCCTGAACACCTACGGGTGCTTGACGAAAAAAATTCCCTCTGGTGTCAGTTGCCACGGGATGGATGAGTTGCTCGATCTGGACCCCGGGGCGAACCCCGACAACTTCGCATACCAAGTGGCTGTGGCCTTTTCCGGCGAAGCGGAAGACCCCAACGGGACTTGGGGCTGGACGAGAGACCTCACTAAGCTAAAGCTGGTTACGGGGGAAGACGGGAACCAGTACCTCCTCCCAGAGCACCTCTACATACCTGTTATCTTGCAGAAGAACAACGAGGTTTATCCCCTTCCTCTTTCTAAGTTGGCTAAAGGACCCAGAGTCGCCGCTCCCCGCTCATTGGAGGAGTTTGTGAGCGACAAAAAGGCGATGGGCGAAGACTCCGTTTCAGTATTTAGCGAGCCCATAATGTCCTCCCACTTCACCAGGCGGGCATCTAGGATATTGGCCGAGAAGGACCCAAGCAAAAAAAGGGCGCTTGCGGAAGCCCTAAAGGGCGAACTGGGGACCTTTGTCAAGAGCCTCGGGGTTAAACTGAACAGGCTTTCTGGGGATCCCGAAAAGGGAAGCTCCCTCATGGACGATGCCAGAACCATTTTCGGGGAAGGGTTGCGATGGGAGATAGGATTTCCTTACACCCCAGAGGAAGTGCTGAAGGCCCTGGAGGGGGTGGACGGGAAGTCCTTGTTCTACCTCTCGGAGGGGGCGATAAAAGACGGGAAGCCCTTGCTGGAGAGAGTGATGAGCGAACTCCCCGATGTCGCTCGTAGCATATGGGGGGACCCGAACAAGGAAGAGCGCTACTCTCTGCTCGCCCCGTCTAAGCTCAAGGCTTTCCTGGAAGGGGGCGACTTCCCTCTAGCTTCTCCCTTTAACTTAAAGGTTTATGGCCAAGGGCTGCCTTTCGCCCCTAAAGGTAAGCGGCTTGGATCGGATAACGAGATTAAGAGGTATTTCCTTGATTTCTACTTGGAGATGTCGAAGCAGTACACGCTTCCCAAGGAACAACAGGCTCCCGTAAAGGCTGTAACCATGTTGCCGGGGCAAGTATACCCTCTCAAATACCAGAAAATGCTCAACATCCGCCACCACAGGGGAGTGGACCTCTGGATTGTCGGCCCCAACGGGCCAGATAAGGCCCCTGTTTATTGGCCGTTTACCACGGCGGAAGTAGTGGAAGTGGGATACTCCAATAGCTATGGGTACCACATTATAGCGAAGGTTAACCCCGCCAAGGGGGCTTCCTGCGAGGTCATCTTAGCTCACTTCAACAAGCTCAATAAAGAAGTCGCAAAGGAGAACAATATTCTCAACCCCGGAGATCTCATAGGCTGGCAGGGCGGAACTCCTTGGGAGAACGGTAGATACAAGTTTCCGCCTCACCTCCACATCGAGCCCAGATGTGACCCAGACAAGCCAGAGGAACCCCAGCGCACCGACCCAAGTGCTTTCTACCGGCTCATTTTCAACTGGATACCCGAGCACGCAACGGGCGCAAAGACAAAGCTGCACCCCGACTTCTACCCGGTCCTCGGAGAGGTCCACCCCTACAGGATGGACCCAAGCCGGATGGCCCCCTTCGCCCCCTACCTGTACCTGGATGCGCTCTACATGATGGAGTCTGTTGCCGTGAGCAACGTAGACAAAGTCATACAGATGGCGAGCAAAAGGGGGACGCTCCTCTTCTTCTTCCTGGTAGCCGCTGTCCTCGCCCTCACGGTGTCCAGGGCCACAGCCCAAGCCATAGACGGGCTCGTGGAGCTTGTGGGCTCAAGGGCCTGGACGCAGATAGGTGGAGAGCTGGCGGGGCACATAGTCCTAGCCCAGGCCTATCTCGCCCCGACCCAACGGCTAACCCAAGTGAAGCCCCTAAAGACGGCGGGGCTTCCTCCGATATACGCCCCCTCTTTGACCATGCCAAAGGTAGCCCCCACTTTTGCCCTCGATAAAGAGGGCCTCAATAAAAAAGACTTCGACAGGGTGGCGCCCCTCGAACGGCTAAAAGAGAAGGTGAGCGAAGAGGAGTTCCTGAAGACGCTATTTGGTGAGGAGGCCCACTACACCGAGCGGATAAACGCCGTCACCGAAGCCCTGGCTAAAAAAGAGGGCCTCAGGAACGACTGGTGGACTGACTGGCTTTACGGCAAAGAGCCCCTCCCGCCAGGTCTAGAGGAGGAATACCTAGCCTGGGTAGAAGAGATGAAGGAGCTTGCCCATGAAAAAAAGAGGGGTGATGTAGAGAAGGCCTCTATAGAGGCGCTCAAAGAGGTTGGCCCCCTCGTGTCCAAACTTCTGGAAAAGCTTACCCTCACAGTACGGGGGGCGATCCACGGAGTTTTCTCCCTAGGGGGTAGCTCGTCACCTGTCCTGGTAGTCGCTTCCGCCATGGAGGGGAGCGAAAACCTCGCTCGGGGCATAGAAGAGCTTTACAAAACGGGCCCTCACGCCTTCCTCCCGGGGACTTGGAAAAGGGAGAGGATCAAGGCTTACCAAGGAGGAGAGGCTTTGGCGAGACTAAAGGAAATAAGGGGTTCTTGGGAGAAGGTCCCCCCCATCGTGGAGCGCCTCCTTGAACTCTACGAAGAGAAAAAGGGAGGAGAAGGGCTCCAGAGGCCTTCCTCCTTGACCCTTGTGGAGGCTAGACTTCCAGGAGCCCCTCCCGTCTTTGTGCTCGCAGACGACTTGGAGGGCTTCCTGAGGAGGAATCAGAGCGGGGGGGTTCGGAAAAGCCTAAAGGAGTGGTTGGACAAGACGGAGAACCTAGGGCGCGCTATCGAGAACTTCATCAAACCGCCAGTTGATGACAAGGATGGTAAAGAGGCCCCTCACCAGAAGCTCCTTCTCGCCCTGAAACTCGCTCGCTACTCCGAACCTGGCGAGTTTAAGAAAACCCTCCAAACGCATGCCCAAAACAGCAAACAACCCATCCCACAAAGGGTTAGCGAACTCTTCAGAGATGCGATACGTACTCCAAAAGCCTTTACTTTGAGGGGGAACTTGGAAAGGGCGCTTGGCCCTGAGGCCAAGAGGCTCTTGGATGCCCTCCCCGTAGCGAGCGCCCTCGCCATGAACCCGTCGGAGTTTAAGAACTGGCTTGACAGAAGGGCAAAAGAGCAAATCAAGAAAAGGCTAGACGGAGAGCCCAAAAAGGAGCTTGGCCCTGAGGAAGGGAAAGAGAAGCTAGGCGGAGGACTCAAAAGGGAGTTGGACTCTAAGAAAGAGAGGGAGAAGCAGGGCCTTAGGAAAAAACTGGAGAAGCTCGCTCCCATACCTGAAAACGAGGGCAGAAGGGCAGCCCTGGAAAAAGAGATCAGGGCCTTAGAGAGGGCCCTAGAGAAAAAGGGGGGGTTCTACTACCACCAGGGATACCTGTCGGCGCTAGAAGAAGCGATCAAAGACGTGGAGAAGTTTTGGAGCGAATACGAGAGGTTGGCCCCAGACCAAAAGGAAGCGCTTCACAGAGCTACCGCCGAAGCGCTTCAAGAACTCGAGAAGAAACAAATCAGCCTTCCAGCCTCCGTGAAGATCGATAGCTCGCTTATCGAAGCGATAAGGTCTGGAAGGGCCTTTGAGGAACTTGGCACCCGCTTTAAGGAGGTGAGGCAAGCTTATCGAGAGTACAGAGCGGCCTTCGAGGAGGTGGAAAAGAGGTTCTACCTGCTAAAGCGGACCCCCCTGAACACCGTCCTCTCTAGCTTTGCCGAAGGGGAGACAAAGGAAGGCGAAGAGGGGAAGGGGGCGGGGTAGCTCATCGCCAAAAGCTTGTTGAGAAATTTCTGTGAATGGAGGCGGAAAAGAAGTGAGTAGAATCGCAATGGGGAGGAACATGCGGAAAGCGCTCGCCTTTCTTACGGTTTTCACCCTTTCCTTGTCTTTGGCCGATAAGGGCGCAGAGCCCCCCAAGAAGCCTTCCACCCCGCAGATAGAAAACGTAACGAGCTTTCAAGAAAGCTCCCCGAAGCAAAAAGAGTTGGACTACCGGTACTACGGGCCTACCTTTGAACACGTTTCCCCCCGACTAAGTATCTACACCCCACCTAAAGGCGGAATCCCCCTGCCCCTCCTTCCCTACGGGGTTTTTTCTAGAAAGGACACAGAGGTCTCCAAGCTTGTAGACCGCGACTGCTTGACCTACGACCCAGACTTCGCCGAGCAACTCAGGAAAAGCGATCCCGAGCGCTACTATTTTCTTCCTGAAAATCCCCGAGGAGAAAAGCGAGCGCAAGAAAACGACGATTTCTGCGCCCAAACCACCTTCTACCTCCCCATGTCCTCGCTAAAGGCCACCCAACACGTGGCCCAAGGACTTCGGCAGGCTTGGATGCGCCTAGAGGAGCGGACCTTCTTCAACCTCTACGTCCGCCTCAATACTCCTTGGTCAAGAATCCTCTACTGCGACACCTCCATAATGAACGCCTTGTCTAGCAACCTATACAGCGCATTCGGCTTTGGCGATGGAACCGCCCCTATTCCCCCAACCATCAACCACGTACCCGAGGAGCTTCTGCCAGAAGGCCTCGGGGCGGACCTTTACAACAAGATATTAGACTTCGCTTCCCCTTACAAGCTGGAGGCGAAGGACTGGGTGAAAAACAACCTAAGCGTAGACGTAGACAGCGTTTACCCCGGTTACGGTATTCCCGAGAACACCCCAAACCGAACCGCCGCTTCTAAGGGGAAGTTCCGCTCCACCTACTACCTTCCCTTTTTACCACCCCCCTGGCTGAGGCAAGCCGATTACTGCGAAGATTTCAACTGGCTTCCTATCTTTTATATCCCCGCCCTAAAAATCACGTTTTACGGAGTGGAGGTGTGGCGAAGCAATGGCTATCCCGATCTCCCCTTGTGGTACGACTCCGGCGAAGCGGAGTACAGGGTCAAGCAAACCCTGGAAAAGATGTACTCGACCTACTACCCGGAGTACTTGGCGGAGAGCTTAAGTTACGCCTTGCCCTTTGTGAGCGCCACACAAGGAAAGTCTGACGACCAAAGAACCCAGTACAAAAAGCAACTAGAGGACTACAAGGACCAGGCGAGAAGTGCGCTTAACAACGCCTCGCAAAGCGCTTCCTCTGGAAGCTGGGGTTCTGTAGCCCAAACGCTAATGGGCGTTTTCGAAGGACAAAGCTCCTACTTCCCCACCCCCTGGCAACTCCCCCTCTTAGGTGGGGGAGCGGCCGTCACCCCCGTTTACGAGTACATCTACCCAGACCCCATCCGGTCCAGCGTGGACCTCTATGCGATATTCGATGCCGTAAGCATCCTCTCGAAGTCCAAGGACTTTACCGACCTCGAGCGTCTCGCCCTCTTCCTTTACTACTTAAAGCCCACCCTCGAGTACCTAGACCTTCCCATATTCCCCTGGCTCCCCAACTCGCCGAAAGCGGGGGCAATTCTCAAGCCTGTGGCGGAGGCGGGTTTCCAAGTGGCGAAAGCCCTGGCGGATGCGGCCGTGCAGGCTACGTTGAACGTCCTGGATAGCGCCGCAAAACAGGCCTTCGGACAGGAGAAGGGGGTTTTGTTCAGCGCCGCTGTCGGGGTGCTCCTAGGTGACATCATCGAACTGTTCAAGAGCGCTTCCCCGAAAATGGCCGTGAGTCAAGCCCTAGAGATACTCAGGCGCATAGATGCCACGGCTGAAGCTTTCGGTGGAGGGAGGGGTTGGTGGGTTAAGGACAAAAACATGGCCCACGTGGTGGCCCCTGGCATCTTCCGCTTCGAGGAACTCAAACGGGTCTTCCCCACATCTAACCCCTTCCTTCAGTACGCATTCGGCTACACTACGCTTTTCCTCACCTGGGACGAAGTGGCGGGAGGAATCTTGCCCGACCCCTTCGCCGAGTGGACCAACCCTATGGAATACGCCATCGCCGCCCTCTCCCGGCTCATCGGCTTCTGGCACCTTCCCTTTATCATCAACGTCACGCTCACTCCGCCCTGGGTCGCCATATACCCCGACATCCCAAGGTTCTTGCCGATCGCTCCGTACTGGGTCCCCTATGTGGTAGATCGGATCGCCTGGGGGTGGGTAAACGTCCCCGAAGGCTACCCCATCCCCTATGCGAAGGGCATCCCCGGAAGCCCTCTCCCGGCCCTCCCGGGACTCGACTCCGCTACCCAAACCGCCTCCATTGGGGTGAACTCCGCCTCTCTGAACACGCCGCTAGTCCTAGAACTCCACAAGAGGATGCTTTTCCCTGAAAAGATACTGGGAGGTGGGCCATGAAAATGGGTAAGTTCATCCTCCTGTTGTCGGCTTTTCTTTTTGTTCTTCCGATAGCCATTGCTGGTGGCAACCCCACCAACGACCCCGACGATCTAAAGCGAAAGAGCATAGAAGAATACTTCAACTGCGATAGCGCCAACGGGAGCGCTACAGGTAGCGGGGGTGGGTGCGAGATCGCCAATGCGATCCTCAAAATCTTCGAGGACGCTGGGGGGTGGTCTTGCCAATCGAGGAGCATTTACGAGGACCCCACCAGGCCCACCTTCAACCCCCAGGGGTTCTACCAGGTTCTGAGGATCGTGGGCAAGGCCTTGTGTATGGCTCAAATCACTTGCGTCCTAGATCAGCTCGCCGACAATATTTTGCCTGTCCCAGTAACCTGGGCAGACATAGATAAGGCTGTGAGCGTAGCGAAGCAGGAGATCGTCTACCTTGGTAGGTGGTACTACCTCCCTGACATTCTCAACGCTCTGGCGCTGAACTACCGCACGCAAGACGGGCATTGGCCCCGCCCCTATTCGCCCCCTCAACTCGTTCTCCCGCCCAACGGTGGTGGGAACGACCCTTCGCCAAACACCCAAGTCCCCCTTCGACCTAAGGCTTACCTCATAACGGCGAGCGAAGACCGAGAGCACTTGAGGCTTCATGTCATTAACCCCCCGGGAGTCGCCGATGCGCTGAATGAGAAGGTGGACAACTACATAAAGTCTGCCGAAAATGAGGCCCAGGCCAAGGGGGCTCCCCTAGACGAAGACGAAAAGCGGGCGCTTAGAGAAGACTTCCTTTCTTTCCGGAAAAGTAAGGGGTTGGAGCCCATACGTTTCGCCTATATACCCTTCGGAATAGCCCAACCCGTCGAAGATGCCCTTGGAGGGGCGAGGCGGGTCATCGTCGCCAACTTCCCTGGGATTCTCTCCACCCCGGGAAGCTCCGGGAATAGCGGGCACCTTTTCTTCATCTTTGCCCCCTCCACTCGGGGAACGGAAAACTGGAAAAAGATTATTGGCGGTTGCGCCCCTGAGGTTTCAAGCGGAAGCCCCCTAGACCCCGGGGCGGGGGAGGGGGTCAACTGGGCTGGTGTTGCCGGACTACAGTTCTTTGGTAAGATACCCGACTCCTTTAACGGGGTAGTCAGAGGTTTTGCCCCCTTTATGGACCTCATCTTAAACTTCACCGAGGCCCTGGACCAACAAGATAAAGATGCCGCCCGAGGATTCAAGAGATCTGCGCCGAATGGAGGGCGGGGAACACCACAGTACCCTAAAAGCGACTGAGGCTTCCTGTGACCTCCTCCCCCCTCT
>QGLW01000296.1_pt1 | contig 12648 bp, 15 predicted proteins | sample 1725341 | NCBI WGS metagenome assembly QGLW01 (sample SAMN05439265, study PRJNA331180) | Hot springs metagenome, whole genome shotgun sequencing project. | isolation source: microbial mat of Apron and Channel Facies of Mammoth Hot Springs | place: USA: Wyoming, Yellowstone National Park | collected... | reverse complement strand
GTCACAATACTTTAGATTTGGTCAGACTTATGCTACCCAGCTTAGCACACCCGGTGCCGGCTGGGTAGCGGGGCTAGACCAACGGGGGGAAGCCTCGGGGTTTTGAGGGGGGAATGGCCTAAAAAATACGCAAGCCTGTGGGGGTTAAGCGCCCCACGCAGGCCCAAGAGTACCCAAGTTTGAATGCGCCCCTGGAATACACCGGCAATACCGAAAGAACACCTACCGCAATGCCTCAACGAATACTTACCTCAAATGGCACCCCAATATGGCGAAGGTCTCCTCAGCTTCCCACCCCCTTCGGGGTCATTGTAACAAAAACCAACCCGCCCAGAGGGCGGATACTGTGGTGCCGAGGGGCGGAATCGAACCGCCGACACTGCGATTTTCAGTCGCATGCTCTACCAACTGAGCTATGCTCTACCAACTGAGCTCCCTCGGCGTGGCGGCCCCGACGGGACTCGAACCCGCGATCTCCCACGTGACAGGCGGGTGTGTTAACCAACTACACCACGGGGCCTTGGGTTGTCGCCAGGTCGGGGGCGTCCGACCGGGCATCTAGGATGATAGCCGGGGGAAAGGCAAGTGTCAAGCTTGAGCTGGAGCGAGGTCTTCGCCTACCACCGCACCCGGAAGGGGATCGGGAGGCAGAGCCTCCTGGTGGACCGGGGGGAGTCCGGCTATCGCAACGTCTTCCTACCGGACGGGCGGATCCTCTACATGGGGGAAGGCCTGCGGGGCCACCAGGAGCCCCTTGGGGGGAACCTCCGCCTCCTCCTGGCCCACCGGGAGGGGACCCCTCTAAGGGTCTTCCTGCGAGAGGCCCCGGGGCGCTGGCGGGACCTGGGGTGCTACCGGGTGGAGGGGTGGCGGTACGCCCTTTTGGAGGAGGAGGGACGCTACGTCTACTGGTTCACCCTTGAGCCATGTGGATACGAAGGAGGCCCTTGAGGGTCAGGTCCTCGTCCACCAGGTCAAAGGAGGGGCAGATGGGCCTTAGGGTCTCGGCAAAGCCCCCGGTGGCGATGACCAGAGCTTCCCCCGCCTCCTCCTTGAAGCGGCGCACCATGCCTTCCACCAGGGCGGCGTAGCCCAAAACCAGGCCCGAGCGGAGGGCCTCGAGGGTGTTCTTGCCCACCGCCCTCTGGGGCGGGACCAGGTCAATGCGGGGGAGCTTGGCCGTCCGCTGGGCCAGGGCGTCCGCCGCCGTCTGGGGGCCGATGGTGATGGCTCCGCCCAGGTAGCGGTTGGGGGCCTCCACCAGGTCAAAGGTGGTGGCCGTGCCAAAGTCCACCACGATGTACCGGCCCGTGGGGCTCGGGTAGCCCAGGGCCCCCACGGCGTTGACCAGGCGGTCCGCCCCGGCCTCCTTGGGGTTGTCTATGGCCACCTCAAGCCCCGTGGCCTCGGCGTCCACGACCCGGGCCTTGACCCCGAAAAGCCCCTCTATGGCCTGCCCCATCTCCCGCTCCACCGGGGGCACCACGCTGGAAAGAAGGGCGGCTTTGGGCGGGGGGAGGCCCTCCAGGGCGAAGAGGTTCTTTAAGAGGACCCTATACTCGCTTTCCATCCGCATGCGGTCGGTGTGGATGCGGAAGTGGGCGACGAGCCTCTCCCCCTCAAAAAGGCCTAGGGCCGTGGAGGTGTTGCCGATGTCCACCGCCAGGAGCATCAGGCCTCTTCCTCCCAGGGCTCCAGGATCACCCGGGTGGTGATCTCGGCGTTGAGGTTGGCGGAGGCGGAGCAGTACTTGGTGTGGGAGAGGTGGACGGCCCGCTCCAGGGCCTCGAGGGTCACCCCTGGCCCGGAGGCGATGTGGGTCACGGTGATGTGGGTGTAGCGCCTGGGGTGGGTCTCCGCCCGCACCCCCTCCACCTCCACCCGGTAGCGGGCCAGGGGCTGCTTCTTCTTCTTCATGATGTCCACCACGTCGTAGGCGGTGCAGGCCCCCAGGGCCATGAGGAGGAGCTCCATGGGGCGGGGCCCGGTGGCGGGCTTATCCCCGTCAATCATGACCTTGTCCCCCTGTTCGTTCACCCCCAGGAAGCGGTGCCCCACCAGGTTGTAGACCACGACCTTCTTCGTCATGAGCTGGATTTTACCAGGCTTTCATGGAGGCGGCTAGAATGGGCGTAGATGCGGTGGGCTTTATTCCTGGTCTGGATATGGAGCTTGAGCCTGGCCTTTCCCAGGGTGGGCGTGCACGAGGGCTTCACCCGCCTGGTCTTTGACCTGCCCTCGCCCCAGACGGCCTACCGCATAGAGGAGGGGGAGGGCCTCCTCACCCTGGTCTTCCCGGGCCTCTCGGCGCCCAGGGCCGACCAAGTGGTGAACTCCCCCGAGGTGGCCTCGGTCCAGGTGGTGCCGGGCAAGGGGGAGGTGAGGGTCCTGGTGCGCACCAGGGGGCCGGTGGAGGTGAAGGCGAGCCGCTACGGAGACCCCGAGCGCCTGGTGCTGGACATCGCCCTGAAGAAGGGGGCGACCCCCCTCAAGCCCCAGGCCCCGGACCCCCCCAAGGCCCAGGCCCCCAAGCTTCCTAGGCCCGTGGTCCTCCTGGACCCCGGCCACGGGGGGACTGACCCGGGGATGGTGGGGTACGTGGTGGAGAAGGAGGCGGTCCTGGACGTGGCCCTCCGCCTCAAGCGCCTCCTCTTGCGGGAGGGGATAGAGGTCCGCCTGACCCGGGAAAGGGACACGCACCTCTCCCCGGACAAGCGCACGGACCTCTCCATGCGGGCCAGCATGGCCGACAGCTCCCGGGTGAACCTCTTCATCTCCATCCACGTGAACGCCACCCCCACCCGCACGGGCCGGGGGGTGGAGGTCTTCTACTTCGGCCGCTCCCAGGACCCCCGGGTCCTGGCCCAGGTGATCTGGGAAAACGGCGGGGGGGAGGTGGGCAAGCGCCTCACCGAGGAGGCCAAGACCGCCGCCGAGCGGATCCTTTACGACATCGTGGCCCAGGCCAACCAGCGCTTCAGCCAGCGCCTGGCGGAGACCCTGGGCCGAAGCCTCTCCCAGGCCACGGGAAGCCCCTATAGGGGGAGCTTCCCCGGCGACCTCTTCGTCCTCCGCTACGCCAAGGTGCCCGCCGTGCTGGTGGAGATCGGCTTCGGGGACCACCCGGTGGAGGGGCGGAACCTGGCGGACCCGGACTACCGGGAGAAGGTGGCCCAGGGGCTTCTCTCCGGCGTCCTGACCTTCCTGGGGAGCGGGGCTTTTGCCCGTTAGGTGGCCACCCATGGCTTTTCCCACCGAGGCCCTGCCACGGCGGGGTATTTAGAAGGGGAAAGCCTCCAGGGCTTCCCCGGCGTCCTTGAACCGCTCCTCCGGGCGCTTGGCCAGGAGGCGCTCCAAGTAGGCCCGCTTCCTCTCCCCAAGCCCGGGAAGGGGGGGGACGGGCGCCTTTAGGTGGTCCAGGAGGACCTCTTCCGGGGCCCCCACGAAGGGATGTTCCCCGAAGAGGATCCAGTAGAGGATGACCCCGGCGGCGTACACGTCGGCCTCGGGGCCGGGGCTTTGCCCCAGGACCTGCTCCGGGGCCAGGTAGGGGAGGGTGCCCACCCTCAGGGGCTTTTTGAAGGCCTCGGCCATCGGGCCGGAGAGGTCAAAGTCCACCAGGCGGGCCTCGTCGGTGCCCGCCACGATAATGTTTTCCGGCTTCACGTCCCGGTGGACCAGGCCTTTGGCGTGCATGTGGGCCAGGGCCAGAAGGAGCTGGCGGAAGACCTGAAGGGCCCGGGGCTTCCCCGGCCTCTGCCCTATCCACCGCTCCATCTCCTCCCCCGGGGCGTAGGCTAGGAGGAGGGCCGGGCCTTCCTCCAGGTCCAGCTTCTCCAGGACGGGGTTCAGGTTGGGGTGGTCCAGGCGCTTACCCACCCAGAACTCCCGGTTCCGCCGGGCCTCGGCCCCTTTGGGGAAGAGCTTGAGGGCGTAGGGGGTGCCGAAGGGGTCAAAGGCCAGGTAGACCGTGGCCAGGGCCCCCTGGCCCAGGGGGCGCACCACCCGGTAGCGCTTAAGAAGGGTCTTCCCCGCCAGGCTCACCGCCTCCACTATACCCTTCCTCACGCCTTTCACCTGAAAGCCGGTAGGATTTTCCCGTGCGGGGCTTGGCGCTTTCCGGAGGCGGGGCCAGGGGGCTGGCCCACATTGGGGCCCTCGAGGTCTTTTTGGAGGCGGGCCTGGACTTTCAGGTGGTGGCGGGCACCAGCATGGGGGCCATCGTGGGGGCCCTCTTCGCCGCCGGGCGGACCCCAGGGGAGATGCTGGAGATGGCCCGGAAGACCCCCTGGCTGGCCCTGCTGGGCCTCTCCCCCAGGGAGGGCCTTTTCTCCCGCAGGAAGCTCAAGGACTTCCTGGCGGAGCACCTTCCCCCCCGGTTTGAGGACCTGAAGCGGCCCCTGGTGGTGACGGCGGTGGACGTGGCCACGGGCAGGCTCGTCTTCCTCACCCAGGGGGAGCTTCCCAGCGCCGTCCTGGCCTCCGCCGCCTACCCGGGCCTCCTCGCCCCGGTGGAGCGGGAGGGCAGGCTCCTCTTTGACGGGGGAGTTCTGGACAACCTGCCCGTGGACGGGGCCAGGCTCCTGGGGGCTTTGGAGGTCTACGCCGTGGACGTGACCCCGGAGCGGGCGGTGGCGGAGGTTCCCAAAAACCTCCTCGCCCTGGCCCGGCGGGCGGTGGACCTCATGCAGCTCCACCTGACCTCGGTGCGCCTCACCCTTTACGCCCCCGAGGTCTACGTGCGCCCCGCCCTCCAGGGGATGGATATAGAGGACTTCCGGCGCCTGGAGGAGATCGTGGAGGCCGGAAGGGAGGCCGCCAGGAAGGTTTTGGATAAGGTAGGAGGGGTATGAAGGCGTTCTGGGACTATCTTTTCAAGGAGTGGTTTCGGCAGGTGGGGGAGGCCCTGCTGGTGGCCTTTTTGGTCACCACCTTCGTCTTCACCACCGTGGGGGTGGTGGGGCAGAGCATGTTCCCCACCCTAAGGAACGGCGAGCGGGTCCTGGTGCCCAAGTGGGAGACCTGGCTGGTGCGCCTCGGCCTCAAGGAGTGGCGTCGGGGGGAGATCGCCATCCTCAAGCCCCCCGAGGGCACGCCCTACGGCACGGCCCGCTTTCCCGTCCTGGGCTTTTCCTTCCGGGCCTTCTTCATCAAGCGCATCGTGGCCGTACCCGGGGACGAGGTGTACGTGGAGCGGGGGGTGGTCCACGTGAACGGGGTGCCCCTTCTGGAGACCCACATCACCGACCACCTCTCCCCCTGGCCCGACTCCTTCCCGGGGGTCTGCTACAAGGACGGGCGCATGACCCGCATCATCACCCAGCAGGGGGACTTCCCCGTGGACCTTCTCCCCGCCTACCTTAAGCCCCTCAAGGAGATGCTCCTGCCCCCTTCGGAGGGGGTCCTTAAGCGGAGCCAGCTGGAGGAGTCCTGCGAAGTGGGGCGGATCCGCCTCAAGAAGGGGTACTACTTCGTCATGGGGGATAACCGCACCCTGGGAGGCTCCGAGGACTCCCGCACCTTCGGGTCCGTGCCCGTGGAGGCCATCGCCGGGCGGGCCAGCTTCGTCTGGTGGCCCGTCTTCGTGCGGGACGAAAAGGGCCTCCGCCTGAACCTGAGGCGGCTTGAGCCCCCGGCGGTCTACAGGCTCAGGTGAGGACGGCCACCAAAAGCCTCCCCGGTCCGTGGACCCCCTTCACCATCACCTGGCCGATGTCGGCGCTCTTGGAGGGGCCGGAGTGGAGGCCCAAAGCGGTGGGGAGGGCCTCCAGGGAGAGGAGGCCCTCGAGGAGGGTCCCGAAGACCCTATCCGCCTCCACGAAGACCAGGTGGGTGGGGGGGAGGAGGTGGACCTTCCGTCCCTCCTCGGAGGAGAGGGCCACGCTCCCCGTCTCCGCCACGGCGAAGAGGGCGTAGGACACGCCCAGAGGGGCCTCCTCCGGGGGAAGCTCGGGGAGGGGGGGCCTGAGGTCCAGGGGCAGGGTCCTGCCCAAGGCGGCCCCGGAGAAGCCCTGGGCCAGGGCTTCCAGGAAGCTTCTCACCTCCTCCTGCGGGAGGAGGCGGCCTTCCCCGCCGTTTTCCTCAAGCCGCCTGAGGAAAAGCTCCAGGGGGTCGGGAAGGGGGACAGGGTGGAGGGGGCCCGGGAGCTCCGCCTTGGGGCGATCCTTCAGGGCCCGCTTCACCCGGGAGAGGATCCTAGTTCTGGCGTCCACGGTCTTCCTCCATTTCCCGCCAGAGTTCGTGGAAGGGCTTGGGGCTTGGCCTTAAGGCCCCGCGGCCTTCCGTCCAGGCCCTTAGGAGGGGGAGGAGGTCCTGGGGGAGAGGAAGCCCCCTCAGGGCCTTGGAGAAGAGGCGGTAGAGGGCGGGGCTTTCCATGACCTTGCGGAAGGCCGCCATGGCCGCCTTCTCCCAGCCCGGGGCCAGGCCCTCGGCCACGGCCCGGTGCCGCCAGGTGAGGAGGAGCCTGGGGATGGGGATCTTGACCGGGCAGGCCTCGAGGCAGGCCCCGCACAGGGTGGAGGCGTAGGGGAGGGGGTAGGCCTCCTCCAGGGAGAGGAGGCCCGGGTCCAGGACCGCCCCGATGGGCCCCGAGTAGACGTAGCCGTAGGGGTGCCCCCCGGTCTGGCGGTAGACGGGGCAGGCGTTGAGGCAGGCCCCGCACCGGAGGCACCTCAGGGTCTCCCAGGCCTCGGGATCGGCTAGGAGGGCGGTGCGGCCGTGGTCCACCAGGACCACGTGGACCTCCTCGGGGCCCTCCTCCCCTTCCTTGGCCGGGCCCCCTATGAGGGAGACGTAGGTGGAAAGCCTCTGCCCCGTGGCCGCCCGGGCGGTGAGGGGGAGGAAGAGGGCGAGGTCAGAAAGGCGAGGGAGGAGCTTCTCCAGCCCCACGAAGGCCACGTGGACCCTGGGGAGGCTGGTGGAGAGCCGGATGTTCCCCTCGTTTTCCATGAGGGCCAGGGTGCCCGTCTCCGCCACCAGGAAGTTGGCCCCGCTGATGCCCAGGTCGGCGGTGAGGAAGGCCTCCCTCAGGACCTTCCGGGCCACGCCCGCCAGCGCCTCGGGGCTCGCCTCCAGGGGGGTGCCGAAGCGCTCGTGGAAGAGCCTCCGGATCTCCTCAAGGGAGAGGTGGATGGCAGGGCCCACGATGTGGCTCGGGGGCTCCTTTAGGAGCTGGATCAGGTACTCTCCCAGGTCGGTCTCAAAGACCTCCACCCCCAAGGACTCAAGGAAGGGGTTCACCCCGAGCTCCTCCGTCAGCATGCTCTTGGCCTTCACCACCCGCCGGACCCCTCGCCTCCTTACGATCTCCAGGAGCACCTGGTGGGCCTCCTCCGGCCCTTCCGCCCAGTGGACCCGCACCCCCTTTTCTAAAAGGCGCTTTTCCGCCTCCTCCAGGTAGCGGTCCAGGTGGCTTAAGACGTGGTCCTTGACCGCCTTGGCCCGCTCCCGCCACTCCTCTATGGGCACCTCGGCGTAGGCCCGGAGGCGGTTCCGCTCAAAGTGCAGCGTGGCCCCGGTGACCGCCTCCCGCACCCCGGGCCTCTCCTTGAGAAGCCTCGCCGCCTCCTTGGGGTAGAACCTGGCCTTAGCCCGCATACGCTTCCCAGAGGAGGGTGGCCAGGGGGGCCACCCTCAGGGTCACGCCCCTTTTGGCCATCCGGCCCGAGAGGTGGAGGAGGCAGCCGGCGTCGGTGGAGGTGAGGACCTGGGCCTCGGGCAGGGTGGAGAGCTTCCGGTCTGCCATAGCTAAGGAGACCTCGGGGAGCTTGACGCTGAAAAGCCCCCCGAAGCCGCAGCACTCCTCGGCGGCCTCCCAGGGGAGGACCTCGGCCCCGGCGTTCGTGAGGAGGGTGAGGGGCTCCTCCCGCACCCCGAGCTCCCTTAGGGCGTGGCAGCCGTGGTGGTAGGCCACCCTCACCCCCTTCAGGCCCTCCCCCAGCCTCTCTACCCCCAGGACCCGCACCAGGAACTGGGAAAGCTCATAGACCTTTTCCGAAAAGACTAGGGCCTCCCGGCTCCCGGGCAGGAGCTCGGGGTAGTGGTTCCTCAGCATGCTGGCGCAGCTTCCCGAGGGCAGGACCACGTACTCCGCCTCCTGGAAGACCCGCAGGGTGCGCCTGGCCAGGGCCCTGGCCTCCTCCCAGTGCCCGGCGTTGAAGGCGGGCTGGCCGCAACAGGTCTGGCCCTCGGGGAAGTCCACCTCCACCCCCAGGGCCCTTAGGAGGCGCACCGCCGCCACCCCGGCCTCGGCGTAGAACTGGTCCGCTAGGCAGGTGATGAAGAGGGCTACCCGCATTCCCCCCCATTCTATGGCTTCCACCCCCAGGGGAAGGCCTATGGCGATCCTTAAGTACCCCAAAAAAGCCCTTAGCCCCGGCTTGGGCACCTCACGTTGCGAAACCAAAGCGCGGGCGCTTAGTCTTCCTCCAGAAGAGGAAGCCGCACCCGGAAAAGGGTCCTTCCGGGGGTGCTTTCCACCTCTATGTGCCCCCCGTGGGCCCGGGCGATGGCCTGGGCCACGGCGAGGCCTAAGCCGGTGCCCCCGCCAGGGCCCTTGCGGAAGCGCTCAAAGACGTGGGGGAGGAGGTCTTCCGGGATGCCCGGCCCCTCGTCCTCCACCTCCACCAGGCCGAAGGGAGGGCTTTTCTTCACCCGCACCCGGACCTTCTCCTTCCCGGCGGCCCGGACGGCGTTGGCGATAAGGTTGCGGAGCATCTGCAGCAGGCGGTCCGGGTCTCCCAGGACCTCGGCCGTCTCCCCCTCGCAGGCCACCCCCTGCTCCCGGGCGGCCTCCTCGGCCAGGGCCTTCAGGTCCAGGATGTGGGAGTTCAGGGAGAAGCCTACCTCGCCCCGGGCCAGGTCCAGGAGGTCCTCCACCAGGCGGCGCATCCGCTCGGCCGTGGCCCGGGCGGTCTTGAGGCCCTCGAGGTCTAAGGGGTTTCGCTCCAGGCGGTCCAGGTGGCCCAGGAGGACGGTGAGGGGGGTGCGGAGCTCGTGGCCTACCTCGGCCAGGAAGGTGCGTTCCCGCCCCTTGGCCTCCTTGAGGGCCAAAAGGAGGGCGTTCACCGCCTCCACTATGCGGCCCAGCTCGTCCTTGGGCAGGGCCAGGGCGATGGGGGTGAGGTGCTCGGGGCTGCGGAGGGCGATCTCCCGGGCCGCCCCTTCCAGGGGCCTGGTGGCCAGGCGGGCGGTCAGGTAGACCAGGAGGGTCCCTAAGGGGAAGAGGAAGAAGAAGGCTTCCAGAAGGGTCCGGCGCAGGGCCAGAAGGGCCCTTTCTATGGGCTCGGCCTCGGCGGTGAGGACCAAAAGGCCCAAAGGGGTGGGGACCGCCGTCCAGGCGAAGCCTCTGGCCCACCGGACCCCATCCCCCGCGCCCTTCAGGGCCTCTTTGGGGAGACGATGGTCCTCCCGGGAAAGGACCAGGGGCTCCCCGTCCTGGGTGTAGAGGTGGAGGTAGACCCCGCCGGTGGTGAGAAGGCTTCCCGCCTGGCCCCTCTGGTAGGCCTCCGCCGCCCGCCTGGCGTCCTGGAGGAGGGTGGCCTCCAGGTGGCCCCGAAGGGCGCCCTCTACCCCCCGGCCCGCCAGGTATAAGGCCCCCACCAGAAAGAGGAGCCAGAGGAGGCTGAAGGCGAGGAAGAGCCTGGCCCGGAAGGAAAGCACCTACTCCCCTTCGCCTCGGGGGCGGAGGGCGTAGCCCAGGCCCCGCACCGTGCGCAGATACCCGTAGGCCCCGGCCTCCCGGAGCTTGGCCCGCAGGTTGGCCACGTGGACGTCCAGGACGTTGGAGTCCCGGCCCAGGGGGCGGCCCCAGACCTTCTCCTCTATCTCCTGGCGGGAGAAGACCCGCCCGGGGCGGCTCATGAGGAGGGCCAGCAGGTCAAACTCCTTGGGGGAAAGCCGCACCTCCTGCTCCCGGAAGAAGACCTGCCGCCTCTTGGGGTAAAGGGTAAGCTCCCGCACCGAGAGGACCTCGCTCCCCTCCCGGTGCCGAAGCTGGACCTGGATGCGGGCCAGAAGTTCGGCGGGGTGGAAGGGCTTGACCAGGTAGTCGTCGGCCCCTTCGGAGAGGAGGGAGACCTTGCGCTCCACGGCGTCCTGGGCGGTGAGGACCAGGATGGGGGTATCGTCGGTGGCGCGGATCCTCCGGGCCACCTCGCCGCCGTCCAGGTCGGGGAGGCCCAGGTCCAGGACCACCAGGTCGGGCCGCTTCTCCCGGTGGCGGATGAGGCCCTCCACGCCGCTTTTGGCCCATTCCACGGCGAAGCCCGCTTCCTTCAGTTCCAGCTCCAGAAGCTTCGCCACCTCGGGGTCGTCCTCTATGAGGAGGATGCGCTTCATGGCCAGAGCCTTTCCGGAGGGGTGAGGCCGTAGACCTCCTTGAGGAGTTTTAGGAGGCTCACCCGCTCCTTTTCCAGAAGGAGGAGCACATCCCCCCGGTCCGCCAGGGCGGGGAAGGCCCGGGGCTTTTCGCCGGGGAGGAAGAGGAGGAGCTGGACCTCCTGCCCGGGCTTGGGGGGAAGGGGCGGGGAGAGGGGCTTCAGGGTCTTCCCCTCCACCCGCCAGGCCCCATGGAGGGTGCGGAGGTCCTGGGAGAGGAGCCTGAGCTCCGTCCCCGGGGGCAGGGCGGGCCCCAGGAGCGGGGGGAGGGCCGCCAGGGCCAGGGAAAGAAGCAGGAAGAGGGGAAGAAGCCGCCGCATCTATCCCCATTCTAGGCGGGGGGCGTGGGGTTTTGTTGGAGGGCGCTAAAGGCCTTTGAAGGTTTTTCGGGCAGGAGGAAGCCGGCGGAGACCACGTACTTAAGGGCGTCCTCCACGCTGATCTCCAAGGGGATGACCTCCTCGGAGGGCACCAGGATCACCATGCCGCTGGCGGGGACGGGGCTCGTGGGGACCAAGACGGCGGTGTACCCCTCGGGCAGAGGGGGAAGGCGGCCTTCCACCGGCTGGACCACGAAGCAGAGGGTGTAAAGACCCCGCCTGGGGTACTCAATGACTGCCGCCCGGCTGAATTTGACCTCTTTTTGGCCGAAGAGGGTGTGGGCGATCTGCTGGACCGCCTTGTAGATGTCCCGCACGATGGGCAGGAGGAGAAAGGAGCGCTCTAGGGAGAGGATGAGGCGCCTGCCCAGGTAGTGCTCCGCCAGCGCCCCCACCAGGTAGATAAGGGCCGCTGCCAGAAGAAGACCCACGAAGGGGAGGACGGGCCTATAGGCCTGGGGCACCTCGAGACCCAAAAAGCGCAAAAAGGCCTGGATGTAGCTGCCGGAGTAGGCGTAGACCCAGCCCAGGAAGTAGAGGGTGACCAGGAGGGGGAGAAGGGTGACCAGGCCAGTGAGGAGGCGTTGCCTGATACGCATAGCCCTAGTTTAAAAAACGAGGGGAGTGTTTTCGCCAAAGCCCTATGTACCATGCTACCCTGAAAGCGGATGCCCCCGATACCGAAGGCCCAACAAGTTCCCCTCTTTCTACCTCCTCCGGGGGTTTAAAAGAAAACTTGGCGTCACTTTGGCCCCGATTGGGTCTTCGACCTCCCCCGACCTGTTCCACGGTAGCGGGTCGGATTTCGGGTGGTGCCCCCTTTTCGCCATACCGGGCCACTTCCCGCTCCCCACGCTCGTTCTTCTGGAGCCTCGCCATGTGGGCCTTAGGAGGCGAAGAGAAGCTTGTTTGATGATAATGAAAAGAGCCCCTCCGTCCAGGTCGTTGACCCCGTTGGGAAGCGGCCATGGAAAAGGAAGCCACCACGGACCGCCGATAAGCACGGTTTCCTCGCCGTTGTAGGTCAGCGTCAGGGGCGAGGGTTCCGTGCTTGTAGCTTGGGGCGCAAGCCCAGCGGGCAAGACATCGTCAAAGGCGGTGATGGCATCGTTCTGCGGAGTAGTCGTTTGCGCATTCACCGAATCCTCGGCCGTGCTGAGCTGGTTGCCCGGGAGTTGATTCACCCTGTTGCCGCACTCCGCCAAGACCAGAGCCACAAAAAAAACCTAAAGCCGTCCACTTTTTCACATAGCCCTACTCCCTTCTGAGGGGGCTAGGGTGGATTTTGTGGGGAGCTGTGTGCCTTAAGCTGGCCTCGATGTCGAGGATAACACCCCCCAGTCTTAACGAGACCTGAACGGGGGAGTGAATGTCAGTAGGGTGGGGATAAAACCGACCCTACCCGGCGGAGGGCCTGGAGGAAGCCCAGTATGTCCCTGTTCATCCAGCCGCCTCCTTTGGCCCGTCGTGCAGGTCCGCAATACGGCAGAAAAGACAAAGAGGGGCGACAAAGCCGCCCCGGTAGATAGTGATCACTTGCGCTTACGCCTTCTCGCCGCCCATTGCACGTCGGCGAGAAGGCGGGCGAAGGCCTCTTCAGCCCTGACTCTCTCCTCCCACCTGACGTGAGGGGAAATGATCAACTCATATCCCCTCCCTGCCCTAACATCCGCCACCGCCCAGATGGGGTGGCGGGAAAGCTCATCGTACCTTTTTCGTGGGACAATCACCACCACATTCATTTTTCCTCCTTCCCCCAAATTTTAGCCTTAAACGGCTTTCTTGGCCCAACGCCCTCCTTACCTTTCTCGGCAGACATGGGGCAGAACTCCCGTTACAAAAAAAGAGGGGGTGTGGGGGAGCTATAATGCCCCCCATTTCAATGGGGGGA
>QGLW01000295.1_pt1 | contig 12650 bp, 10 predicted proteins | sample 1725341 | NCBI WGS metagenome assembly QGLW01 (sample SAMN05439265, study PRJNA331180) | Hot springs metagenome, whole genome shotgun sequencing project. | isolation source: microbial mat of Apron and Channel Facies of Mammoth Hot Springs | place: USA: Wyoming, Yellowstone National Park | collected... | reverse complement strand
CCGCCCCCTTCCCGACATGGTCAAGTGCGATTTTTGTGGGTTTCTCTTCCGCGGCCCAAAGCGGGCCCATGTCCAGGTAACGCCGGAAAGCCCAGCCCTCTTTGGGGCCCCTCCCCCAAATGAACCGCCGTGGCCCTCAGCATCACCACCGTGGCCAGATTCACCAGGCTCCCCTCGCCGGGGAAGACCCCAACCACCCTGGTCCGCCGCTTCACCTCACGGATAAGCCGCTCCAGCACATTGGTGCTCTTGATGCGCCGCTGGTGGACCCCGGGAAAGTCCAGGTAGGTCAGGGCCTCCCCCAAACCCTGGGCAAACACCTCCACCGCCCGCTTAAACCGGTCCCGGTAACGCTCAACGAACCCCCGGGCCAGAGATTCCGCCGCGCCCCGCCGCCGCGCCACAAACACCTCCTGGAGATCCTCGGCCACCACACCCCGCTCCGACCGCGGCGCGTGAGCTAAAACGTTCCGCATAAAGCGCACCACGCACCGCTGCCAGCTGGCCCCAGGAAGCTCCGCCATCACCGCTTGGCGGATGGAAGGGTGGTCGTCGGAAATGACCAGCCTCACCCCCCGAAGCCCCCGCTCCACCAGGCCCTTCAGGAGGTTCCTCCAGGCCTCCTTCCGCTCCCCGCCCGCCGGCTCCACCACTAGCACCTCTCGGTAGCCCTCCGCGTTCACCCCCACCGCCACCAGAAGGGCCAGGTCCACCACCCGCCCGCCCCAGTTCACCTTGAAGTGGGCCGCGTCCAGGTAGAGGTAGGGGTAGGCCAGCTCCAAAGGCCGGCCCCGCCAGGCGGAGAGTTCCTCCTCCAGGCGCTGGGCTACCCTGGAGACCGCGTCCTTACCGATGCGCACCCGGGACAGGCCCTCCGTGATGGCCGCTACCTTGCGGGTGGAGACCCCTCGCGGGCACATCTCCAGCGCCGCTTCCGCTTTGGGGCCCCTACCCCAAATGACCCGCTACCCCCCCGGTCATCCGCTTGCACCGCTCAAAGCCCTCGGTCAGGAAAGTCCCCTCCCGGTCCCGGGGTACCCGGAGCTGGGCGATCCTGCCCGCCGGCGTGATGAGGTCCCGGGTGTAGTAGCCGTTCCGCTCCCCGCGGCGGCTTGGGGTGCGCTCGCGGTAACCCGCAGCCAGGTGCTCGGTCATCTCTTCTTCCAACACCTGCTCGATGACGGCCTTGACCCCTTCCCGGATGCGCCGGCTGATCTCCTCCTTGGTCAACCTCTTGAGCTCCTCTCGGTCCATTCCGCCCTCCATGCTTAACCCACAAAATACGCGACACTACCCTGACGCTTCCCCTGAACCCCCTCACCTTGGGGCTATTCACCTTGGTGGTCAACGGGGTCATCCTCTACCTGGTGGCCCAGGTCACGGCCCTCGAGGTCCAAAGCTTCTCTAGCGCCTTGATAGGGGCCATCCTCCTCTCCCTGGTCAGCCTGGCGCTGAACTGGCTTTTCCGGGACTAGCGGTTCTCGGAAATGTAACGGGACAACTCCTCAATGAGCATCTCCTGCTCGGTGATGATGGCCTTAACCGCATCTCCGATGGAGATGACCCCCACCACCTTTCCCCCCTCCACCACAGGCAGGTGGCGCACCCGGTATTCGGTCATGAGGCGCATGGCTTCGGCTAGGTCGGCCTCCGGGCGGATGGTGACCACCTCCTTGGTCATGACCTCCTCCACCCGGGTGTCCCTGGAGAAGCGGCCCAGGAGGACCAGCTTGCGGGCGTAATCCCGCTCGGAGAAGATGCCAACGAGCTCCTCCCCCTCCATGACCAGGAGGGCCCCTATGTCGTGCTGGGCCATCCTCTCCAACGCCTCCAGGACCGTGGCCTGGGGGCCGATGGCGTAAACCGCACCCCCCTTGCGCAACAGGACCTGCCAGACCGTCATAGACCCCCCTTTCCTTTAGGGGGTCATTATACCAAAAGGCGCCCCCCTTATCGGGCCGTGAGGACCGGGCCCACGGCGTGGCGCACCACGTACTCCGCCGTGCTCCCCAGCACGAGCCGCCGCACCGGGGTCCCCAGGGCCAGAAGGTCCGAAGGCTCCTGGAGGCTCAGGAGGTGCTCCGCCGGGTCGCTGGCGAAGGCCAGGGCCTCGGTGGCGATGCCCTGGTCCTTGAGGTAGGTCTCGGCCTCGAGGGCCCAGGCCCCCGCCTGCACGGGGTCCTCGTGGACGCTCACCACCCGCACCCTGAGCCCAAGGGGCTTGGCCAGCAGGGCCAGGGTGTGCATGGCCCTCACGGCGCTTTCCGAGGCGTTGTAGCCCAGAACGGCCCCCTCCAGCTCCACGTAGTGCACCGGGGCCAAAAGCACCGGGGTGGGCGAGGCCCTCAGGACCCGGTCCACGGTGCTCCCCAAGCCGGCGAAGCTCCCGCCGTGGGCCGCCCCGCTCCGCCCCAGGACCACCAGATCCGCCATGCGGGCGTGGCGCAGGATGACCTCGTGGGGCAGGCCCGTTTCCAGAAGGGTCTCCACCTGGAGGCCCGCCTCTTCGCCGCTCTTCCGGATGCGCTCCAGGATGGCCTCCCCCTTGAGGGTGAGGGCCTTTTCCAGCTCCTCCCGGTAGACGGGCAGGGGGATGGTGAGGGCCCCCAGGTCCAAAAGCTCGGGCACCCGGATGAGGCGCACGTCCCGCACGAAGAGGGCTAGGAGCTTGGCGGAAAGCTTGTAGCTAAGCCACTCCGCCAGCACCTCCGCCCCCCGGGCCTGGGGAGAGCCGTCCGTGGCCAGAAGGATCCTCATGCCCCCATCTTACGGGCTTCCCCCACGGAGCGGGCCAGGAACCAGGCGGGAAGGATCAGGCTCCCCAGGGCCAGAAGCACCGGGATGACCCCGTAGGCCTCAATGAGGTGGCCGATGGGAGCGTAAAAGAGGCCGGCGAAGCCCCAGGTGAAGCCCATGAGGAGGCCCGAGACCGTGGCCGTGTGGCCGGGCGCCAGCTCCTGGGCCATGACCACCGCCACGGGGATTCCGGCGTTCATCATGGCCCCGGTCACGGCCAGAAGGAGGAGGTAGAGGGGGTTCTCCGGAGGCAGGAAAAGGAGGCCCAGGTAAAGGGGAAGGCCAAAGCTAAGGGTGCCCACCAGAACGGCCTTGCGGCCCAGGCGGTCGGAAAGGGTACCCCCCAGGAAGGCCCCCAGGGTGGCGGAGAAGCTGTAGACCGAAAGGGAAAGGGCCGTGTAGGCGTCGGGGATGCCCCTCTGGGCGTACCAGTAGGGCAGGGTGGTGGAGAAGCTCATGAAGACCAGGCTCCTCAAGGTGGCCATGCCCCAAAGCCGGGCCACGTCCCCGCGGAAGACCCGCAGGAAGTCGGCGAGGGCCGCAGGCCTCCCCTGTCGCCTCACCGGGGGCAGGCGCAGGAGGAAGAGGGCGGGGACGAGGGCCAGGGGGGTAAGCCAGAAAAGCCCCTTTAGCCCCCAGGCTCCCGCGGCCCAGAGGGCCACGATGGGCCCCAGGGAAAGGCCCAGGTACCCCGACGACCCGAAAAAGGAAAGCCAGAAACCCTTGCGGTCCCTGGGGGCCAGCTCCCCCACCAAGCTGGCCCCGGAGGCGTGAAAAAGGGCCGAGCCAAAGCCCGCAAGCCCCAGGACCAGGAGGGGGACCTCAAACCGGGGCCAAAGCCCCACGGAGCCCATCCCCAAGGCCACTAAGAGGGGCCCCAAAGCGGCCAGGAGCCTCCGGTCCATCCGGTCGGCGATGAGGCCCGCCAGGGGCTGGAAGAGGCTTCCCGTCAGGGAGTAGACGGAAACCAGAAGCCCCGCCGTGCCCAGCCCCACCCCGAAGTGGGCCATGAGCTTGGGCAAAAGCGGGGTAAGGAAGTTGGAGAAGAGGTCGTTAACGGCGTGGAGCCAGGCGAGGAGGAAGGGCAGCACCCTCCCATGCTAAACCTTGGGGGCCTTGTGTTAGAATCCCCACGTGCTGCGGGCTTTCCGGGAGCTAAAAAGGAAAATGGCGCGCCCGAGAGGACTCGAACCTCTGACCTTCGGCTCCGGAGGCCGACGCTCTATCCAGCTGAGCTACGGGCGCACTCAAGCGGGAGTACTATAGCACGGGAAGAAGGAGGCGGTCAAGTGTTTGGCATCAACAGGCGAGCGGTTACCATCCTTTTTGGTCTTTTGGCGCTGGTTTTCGTGGTGGGGGCCATCCTCCTCTTCACCCCTAAGGCGGGGCAGGAGGCCAAGGGCAAACCGGTCCTTTGGGTTAACGGAAAGGCGGTCTATGAGCTGGACCTCCTCAGGCTACAGGGGAATGACCCCCTTTACGCCGCCAACCCCCAGGGCCTCCTCAAGGTCCTGGTGGACACCCACTTTCTGGAGCAGGTGATCCTCACCGAAGCCCTCAAGCAGGATGCGGCCCGCATCCGGGTGGGGAGCGCCGAGGTGCGCAAGGAGGTGGACCGCATCCGGGAACAGTACGGCCTGAAGGACAAAAAGGCCTACGAGCAGTTCCTGAACCAGATCGGGTACACCGACGCCCAGCTCAGGGCCGAGATCAAGGCCCAGCTCCAGATTCAAAAGCGCCTGGAGCAGGTCCGCTCCTCCGCCAAGCCCACGCCGGAGGAGGTGCGCTTCTACTTTGAAGTGCACCAGGAAAACTACAAGACCGAGCCCCGGGTCCAGGCCCGCCAGATCGTGGTGGACGACAAGAAGGTGGCGGAGGAGGTCCTGGCCAAGGCCAAGGCCGGGGAAGACTTCACCGCCTTGGCCAAGAAGTACTCCAAGGTGGGGGCGGAGCAGGGCGGCGCCCTGGGGGCGGCCCCCGGGGAGAGCGCGCCCAAGCCGGTGACCAAGGTGGTCTTCCCCGAGAAGGTGGCCGAGGCCGTCTTCGCCCTCAAGGGCCCGGGGCTGGTGGGGCCCATAGAGGCGGGGGGGCGGTACTACATCGTCAAGGTGGAGGCCTACCTGCCGCCCAAGGTGCCCACCTTTGAGGAGGTCAAGGACCAGGTGGAAAAGGACGCGGGGGATGCGAAGGCTAACGGGGCCCTCGAGGCCTACCTGGAAGACCTGAGGAAGAAGGCTCAGGTGCGTTTCGCCGAGGACATGGCCTACGCCTACAAAAATCCCGCCGTGGCCAAGGTGAACGACAAGGAAATCCTCCTCGCCCAGGTCCTCCAACCGGTCTTCGCCAACCAGCAGACGGCCGCCCTCATCCAGCAGGGCCTGGGGGAGCTGGCCGTGCAGTTCTTCCTGCCCCAGACCCTGGAAACCCTCATTGACCGCGAGCTTCTGGTGGAGGCCGCCAAGAAGAGCGGCAAGCCCTTCATCGGCACCAGGGACGAGATCGCCCAGGCCTACGTCCTCTACGAAACCCGGGATGTGACCGCCACCGAGGAGGAGGCCAAGAAGTTCTACGCCGAAAACCCGGCCCTCTTCACCATCCCCGCCAGCGCCGAGGTGGTGGGAGTGGTCTTCAAGGAGGAGGCCAAGGCCTTCCGGGAGGCGGCCCTGAAGGCGAGCGACCTCCAGGCCCTGGCCAAGGCCCACGGGGGCACGGTGACCGAGTACGGCGCCGTGAACCCAGGCCAGCTCCCGCCCGTTCTGGACCGCCTGGTCTTCAAGGTGAAGGAGACCTTCCCCAAGGGCCCCCTGGGCGAGGTGAGCGAGGTGGTCAAGCTGGAGGACGGGACCTTCGCTGTGCTCCTCATCAAGAGCCGCAAGCCCGAGGAGCTCAAGCCCTACGAGGCGGTGAAGGAAGAGGCCCTCCAGGGCGTCATAAACCGCAAGCGCCAGGAAAAGGCCCAGGCCCTCGTCAAGAAGCTTCGCCAGGAGGCCAAGATTGAAAACCGCCTGGCCCAGGTCCTGGCGGAGCTCACCCCCAAGACGGAGGAAAAGCCCAAGGAGGCTCCCAAGCAGGAAGCCCCGGCCAAGCCCTAGAGCCTCGGGAAGCCAAGGGGAGGCCTTTGGCCTCCCTTTTTCCTTAAACTGACCATATGGAACCCCGGGATCTCACCACCCTGCTCACCCTCTACTACGAGGCCAAGCCGGACCCGGAAAACCCCCTGGAGCGCGTGGCCTTCGGCACCAGCGGTCACCGGGGGACGAGCCTCAAGGCCACCTTCACCGAGGCCCACGTCCTGGCCATCGCCCAGGCCATCGCCGACCTCAGGGAGAGCTTTGGGGCCTCGGGGCCCATCTTCCTGGCCAAGGACACCCACGCCCTCTCCGAGCCCGCCTGGGCCACCGCCCTTTCGGTCCTGGCCGCCAACGGCCTCGAGGTCCTGATAGACCAGGGCTACACCCCCACGCCCCTGGTCTCCCTGGCCATCCTGGAGCACAACGCCAAGAGCCCAGCCAAGGCCGACGGGATCCTCCTCACCCCCAGCCACAACCCCCCCGAGGACGGGGGCCTCAAGTACAACCCTCCCACGGGGGGCCCGGCCGACACCCGCATCACCAAGGCCATTGAGGCCCGGGCCAACGCCCTCCTCCGGGAGGGCCTAAAGGGGGTGAAAAGGCTTCCCCTTAAAGAAGCCCTCTCCCGGGCCAAGCCCTTTGACTTCACCGGGCTTTACGTGGAGAAGGTGCAGGAGGCGGTGGACCTGGAGGCCATCCGGGCCTCGGGCCTCCGCCTGGGGGTGGACCCCCTGGGCGGGGCGAGCCTGGCCGTCTGGGAGCGCCTGGCGGAGGCCTACGGGCTGAACCTGGAGGTGGTGAACCGCACCATAGACCCCACCTTCCGCTTCATGCCCCCTGACCACGACGGCAAGATCCGCATGGACTGCTCCAGCCCCTACGCCATGGCCGGCCTCCTGGCCCTCAAGGACCGCTACGACCTGGCCATCGGCAACGACCCCGACGCCGACCGCCACGGCATCGTCACCCCAAGGGGGCTCATGAACCCCAACCACTACCTGGCGGCGGCCCTGCACCACCTCTTCACCACCCGGGCCTGGCCGGGGGCCAAGGCGGGGAAGACGGCGGTGACCAGCGCCTTCCTGGACCGGGTGGCAGGGGAGCTGGGCCGGGAGGTCTACGAGACCCCAGTGGGCTTCAAGTACTTCGTGGAGGGCCTCTTGCAGGGCTGGCTGGGCTTCGGCGGGGAGGAGAGCGCCGGAGCCAGCTTCCTGCGCCAAGACGGCCGCCCCTTCTCCACCGACAAGGACGGGATCCTCCTGGGGCTTCTGGCGGCGGAGATCATGGCCCGGCGGGACCAGGCCCCCAACGAGCTCTACGAGACCCTGGCCCAGCGCCTAGGCCGCCCCCACTACGCCCGCAAGGACCTGCCCGTAACCCCCGAGGCCAAGGCCCGGCTCTCGGAGCTGACCCTCGAGGCGGTGGGCAAGGAGGTGGCGGGGGAGCCCATCCTCCGGGTCCTGACCCGGGCCCCCGGCAACGGGGAGCCCCTGGGAGGCCTGAAGGTGGTCACGGAAAACGCCTGGTTCGCCGTGAGGTCCAGCGGCACCGAGGACATCGTCAAGGTCTACGCCGAAAGCTTTAGGGGGGAGGAGCACCTAAAGGCCGTCCTGGAGGCCGCCATGGCCCTGGTGGCGCGCCTTCTGGCTTAAGCGCATCTCAGGCCCAGCGGGCCCAGACTTCCCCTTTTCCCAGGTCCAAAAGAAGCCGCCCCTCCCGCCAGACCCCTCCCCGGATCCGAAGGGGCCTGGGCATCCCCAGGACCTCGGCCATGACCCTTTCCCGAGGCTCTTCCAGAAAGAGGTGGAGGCGCTTTCCGTCAAAGGCGCCGCACACCTCCCGCCAGACCCCCTCTTCCTGGCCGTCCCCCTCGTCCTCGTAGACCCTCCCCCGGATCTCCGGCCCCAGGGCCAGGCGGAAGGTGAGGTGGGGAAAGCGGGCGGTGGCGGTGGGGTAGCGGGGCTCGGCCAGGGGCAGGGCCGTGCCCGCCTTCTGGAAGAGGGGAAGGCGGGAAAAGGGGGCGGGAACCTGGACCAGACCGGGGCCCGCAAAGACCTCCCCGGTGAAGAGGTCCTGCCAGGTCCCAGGGGGGATCCAGACCTCCCGGACCGCCTCCCCCTGGCGCACCACCGGGGCCGCCATCAGGGCCTCCCCCAGGAGGAACTGGTCCTCCCGGTAGGCCTCGAGCTCCTGCGGGAAGTGGGCGAAGAGGGGCCTCCAGAGGGGCAACCCGTCCTCGTGGGCCTGGCGGGCCAGGGCGTAGAGGTAGGGCAGGAGGCGGTAGCGGAAGCGCAGCGCCTCCCGCATCCAGCCGGTCCAGGGCTCCCCGAAGGCGTAAGGCTCCTGGCGGCGGGTGCCCAGGGCCGTGTGGTTGCGGAAAAAGGGGTAAAGGGCCCCCAGCCACATCCAGCGGGTGAGGAGCTCGGGGGTGGCGTCCTCGTTGAACCCGCCCACATCGGCCCCGGCGAAGGGCAGGCCGGAGAGGCCCAGGGAGAGGAGCATGGGAATGGAAAGGGCCAGGTCCTCAAAGCAGCTGGCGTTGTCCCCGGTCCAGGCGAAGGCGTAGCGCTGGATGCCGGGAAAGCCACTTCGGGTCAGGATGAAGGGGCGGCGGCCCAGGGCGGAAAGCCCCCGGAAGGTGGCCTCGGCCATGCCCAGGGCGTAAAGGTTGCGGACCTCGAGGTGGAGCCGCCCCCCGTGCCGGGCCCCCGGGGGAAGGGCCTTCAAGGGGGGTTCCTTCCCCTCCAGCTCCAAGACGGCGGGCTCGTTCATGTCGTTCCAGACCCCGGCGAAGCCGAAGCCTTCCACAAACGCCCTGACCTTCTCCGCCCAGAAGGCCCGCGCTTCCTCCCGGGTGAAGTCGGGCCAGGCGGCGGGCCGGGGCCAGACCCCGCCCAGAAGGACCTCGTCCCGCTCGTTCTGCACCAGAAGGCCCCGGGCTTTGGCCTCCTCGTAGACCGGGTAGCCGGGCTCGGCCTTGACCCCGGGATCCACGATGGGGACCAGCCTGACCCCCTTGGCTCCCATCTCCTCGGCCACGGCCCGCAGGTGGGGAAAGCGGTGGGGGCTCACGGTGAAAACCTTGTACCCCTCCATGTAGTGGATGTCCAGCCAGAGGCTCTCCAAGGGGAGGTCCTCCTCCTGGAAGCGGCGGAACACCTCCTTGAGGGCCTCCTCGTCCATATAGCTATAGCGGCTTTGGTGGTAGCCCAAAGCCCAGAGGGGGGGCATGAGGGGACGGCCGGTGAGGAGGGTGAGGCCCCGGACCACTTCCAGGACCTCCCCCTCCAGGAGGTAGAGGTCCAGGCGGGGGGCCAAAGCCAAGACCCTCCCCTCCCCCGGGTGGCTGAAGCCCAGGTCAAAGAGGGAGGGCGCGCTCTCGTCCAGAAGGAGGCCCAAAGCCCGCGCGCCCCGGAGACAGAGGATGAGGGGATGGGCCTGGTAAAGGGGGTCCTGGCCGGGCCGGGGGAAGCGGTCGGCGGTCAGGTTCCAGTAGCGCCCGCCCCGGCGCTCCAGGCCCCGGGCCCGCTCCCCCAGGCCGTAGCACCGGGCCCCGCCCAGGGGGAAGGTGAGGCCCAGGGCCGGGTAAGAGGCCCCGTCCAGAAGGGGCCTATAGGCCGGAAGGAGGAGGCCGTGGGGCAGGCCCAGGAGGGCCAGGCGCCAGCCGGCGAAGGCCAGCGTGGAGCCTTCCAGGGTGAGGGGAGGGAGGCCTGGGGGCTCGGGCAGAACCCGGGCTCCCAGGACGGCAGGACCCTCCTTGGCGCCGTCGGAAGGGCGCTGGAAGAAGAGGACCCGCCAGGCCCTCACCCCCTCCTTCTCCACCGCCTCCACCCGGGAAGCCAGGCCCTGGGGGGCCTCGAGGTGGTGAAAGGGCACGTCCCAGGAAAGGAGGTCCTCCACGGCCTACCCCTTGACCGCCCCGGCGGTGAGCCCGGCCACGATGCGCTGCTGGAAGATGAGAACCAGGACCACCAGGGGCACGGTGACCACCACGCTGGCGGCCATGATGGAGCCCCAGGGAATCTCAAAGGGGCTGGCCCCGCCGAAGCTGGCGATGGCGGGGGGAACGGTGCGCACCGCATCCCCCACGGTGAAGGTGAGGGCGAAGAGGGACTCGTTCCAGGCGGCGATGAAGGCCAGAAGCCCCGTGGTCACCAGGCCCGGCCCCGTGAGGGGGAGCATCACCTTGACCAGGGTCTGAAGAGGGGTGGCCCCGTCCACGTAAGCCGCCTCCTCCAGCTCCCTAGGAAGCCCCCGGAAGTAGCCCACCAAGACCCAGACGGTGAAGGGCAGGGTGAAGAGGAGGTAGGAGAGGACGAGGCCCAGGTGGGTGTTGAAGAGGCCCGTCTGCCTAAGGAGCATGAAAAGGCCCCCCAGAACGGAGATCTGCGGGAACATGGTCATGGCCAGGACGATGTAGAGCACGGCGTTCTTGGGCGGGAAGGGAAGCCGGCCTAGGGCGTAGGCGGCCATCACCCCTAGGAGGAGGGAAAGGAACGTGGCCCCCCCGGCCACGACCAGGGAGTTCAGGAGGTTTCGCCCAAAGTTGGCCTGCAGGAAGACGTTCTTGTAGTGGTCCAGGGTAAAGGGCAGGGGGAGCAGGCTGGGGTCCGTGGAGAAGAGCTCGTTTGAGAGCTTGAAGCTGGAAACCGCCGCCCAGTAAAAGGGAAAGACGCTGTAGACCACCACGAAGACCACCAGGAGGTAGAAGAAAAACCGGTTCAGGCCCCTCAGGAACGGCTTCATTTCAAAGCCTCCTTGCCCACGGTGCGCATGTAAAGGACCACGAAAAGGAAGATAAGGACCAGGATGGCCACGCTGATGGCCGAGCCGTAGCCCAGGTCCTGGAAGTCAATGAGGGTCTGGCGGTTGTAAATGGCCAGGGAGCGGGTGGCGGGGTTCACCCCGCTCATGACGAAGATCACGTCAAAGACCCTGAGGGCGTCCAGGGTGCGGAAGATGAGGGCCACCACCAAAGCGGGGGTGAGGAGGGGCAGGGTGATGGTCCAAAACTGCTGCCATCGGGTGGCCCCGTCAATGCTGGCGGCCTCGTAGAGCTCCTCGGGGATCAGCTGGAGGCCCGCCAGGAGGAGGAGGGCCATGAAGGGCGTGGTCTTCCACACGTCCACGGCGATGATGGAGGGGAGGAGGAGCTCGGGCCGGGCCAGAAAGGCCACCTTATGGGCCAGGATCCCCAGCTTGACCCCCAGGATGTTGACGATGCCGTAGACGTCGTGCAACATCCACTGCCACATCTTGGCGGAGACCACCGTGGGGATAGCCCAGGGGATGAGGATGGCGGTGCGCACCAGGCCGCGGCCTTTGAAGTTGGAGTGGATGATGAGGGCGATTGCGAGACCCAAAACCGTCTCCAGGCTAACCGAGATCGCAGTGAACCTGAGGGTGTTCCAGAGGGCCTGGCGGAAGTCCGGGTCCTGTAGGAGGTAAAGGTAGTTCTCCAGGCCCACAAACTTCGGGGCTCCACGAAGGCGATGTCGGCCTTGAAGAGGGACCAGTAGAAGACCTGGGCCAGAGGGTAGCCAGCCACCAGGACCACCACCAGCAAGGTGGGCAAGACCAGGAGCCAGGCGAGGCGGACCTGTCTTTGCGTCAGCATGGCGCCTTTTAAGGATACACCCGGGGGGCTTCTGCCCCCCGGGGCCAGAGGGCCTTTAGCGAAGGATGCGCTTCAGACGGGCCTCGAGGTCCCTGACCGCGGCCTCGCCCTTCTTCTGCCCGGTGAGGACGTTGTGGACCTCGGTCCAGATGGCCTCGGAGACCTGGTTGTACTTGGCCCCGGCCACGTCGGAGGGGTAGGAGACGGCGTTCTGGAAGACGGGGAGGAGGTCCTTGAACCAGGGGTTCTTGCTGAGGACATCCTTGTCGATATAGAGGGCCGGGCGGGTGGGCAGGCGGGAAAGGCGCACGGCGTTGTCCTTCTGCACCTCGTAGGAGGCCAGGTACTTGACCAGGTCGGCGGCCTCCTTGGGGTAGCGGCTGTAGGCGGAGACCATGAGCTGCCAGCCCCCCAGGGTGGTGGCGTTGGGGGCGTCGGCGGAGGCCTTGGGGAGCACCGTGACCCCGAACTTGCCCCGGATGGGGCTCCCCTGGGCCTGGCCCAGGGCGTAGGCGTAGGGCCAGTTGCGCATGAAGAGGGCGTTGCCCTGCTGCCACACGTTCCTGGCCTCCTCCTCGGCGTAGCTGGTGACCCCCTGGGGGGCGATGGTGCCCACCCAGCTTCTGGCCCGGTTCAGGGCCAAGGCGGCGTTCCCGTTGTTGACGCTGATGGTGCCATCCGGCTCAATGAAGCGGCCGCCCTTGTGGGAGTAGACCCACTCCAGGGCATCGCAGGTGAGGCCTTCGTAGGCCTTGCCCTGGAAGACGAAGCCCCAGAAGTCCTTGTTGGCCTTCCGCTCCCCCTCCATGACCCTCTTGGCCATCTGCTCTAGCTCGGCCCAGGTCCTGGGAGGGTTCTTGTAGCCGTACTTCTCCAGGAGGTCCTTGCGGTAGTAGAGGATGCCGGCATCGGTGAAGAAGGGGATGGAGGTGAGCTTGCCCTTGATGGTGTTGTTTTGGACGATACGGGGGAAGAACTCCTTGAGCTCGGCCTCGGTGAAGTACTGCTTCAGGTCCAGGGCGTGGGGGGCCACGATGCCCGGCCAGATGACGTCAATCATGTAGACGTCCACGTCCGGGCTCTTGGCCGCCCAGTACTGCTGGTAGAGGGCCAGGCGGTCGTTGGTGTCGGCGGGGGAGTCAATGTACTCCACCCTGAACTTCCCC
>QGLW01000294.1_pt1 | contig 12651 bp, 10 predicted proteins | sample 1725341 | NCBI WGS metagenome assembly QGLW01 (sample SAMN05439265, study PRJNA331180) | Hot springs metagenome, whole genome shotgun sequencing project. | isolation source: microbial mat of Apron and Channel Facies of Mammoth Hot Springs | place: USA: Wyoming, Yellowstone National Park | collected... | reverse complement strand
GGGCCCCAAAGTGGAAGCCCCCCCTCTTTAGAGGGGGAGGAGGTCACAAAGAAGAGGGGACGCAGGGGAGCCGTAACGCCCTCATTCCAACGGGGGTACCCTTGGGGGCAGAGCCCTACGGTGGGGGCGTAGCTGAGCTTGCTTGAACGCAAGCCTCCCTCGATGAGGAAGTCCGCCCCTCTTTAGGGGGAGGAGAGAAGGACACTCGAAAGAACTCTCTGGGTTAACTAGAAATAGGGTGCCCGCTTGTGGTAAGAGATACAAGGTTGATGACATTTGGTGTATTATAAGGTTAGGGGTGAGGCACTCCAGGCAGGCTCTAGAAAAAGACCCTCTTCTCCTCACCAAAGGAGCAGGTATTTGGGTGGGGGGCGATGAGGAAATTTCCTTTTATGATGCGCACCTATACGCCTTCCTCCTCGCTTTTGTGTTGTTAACCCTCTACAGGGAGTGGGGGCTTCTGGACCCCCTTCTCTTAAAGCGGGACCTTTTAAAGACACTCTCCTCCCCCGAGGGGGTTGAAAAGCTGATAGAAGCCGCATGGGAGGTTTTTCTCCGCCACGGAAACTCCGTGCCCCTTCAGCTCGCCTCCTTCGCCCTCGAGGGGGGGCGGGAAGAGCTTCTCACAAGGGCGCTACGCTCCCATAGAGAGGGAGACCTAGATCGGATACTCTTAGATGCCCTTTCCTTGGGGAGAAACCACCTGAAAAGCGCTTTTAAGGAACGTAGGTCCTGATAAGGGCTTCACAAGCTACACCCGAGTTCTAGTCTATGAACCTCCGGGATGTACTTAACCTTTGGGCGGCACAGAGGTGCCACCTGCCAGGTGCGCTCAAAGCGGGAAAGCTCTTTCTGCGCATAGGCCGGGTCTCGGAAGAGGAGAGTGGGAGACAGGATAGGATCTATCCCCTCGAGGGCACCCCCCACAAGGAGGTAAGTCCGGTCCACTATCACCCTCGGGTCTATCCCCGGAGTGTTAGAGACCACCTTGACCTGGATCGGGTACTTCACCCCCAAGAGGGCTAGGCTGTAGAGGTAGGTGGAAGGCATGGAAAGCGCCCGGTCTTCTACGATTACCCGCACTTGAACCCTCTTTTCCTTGGCGAGAGTGGCCAGGGCGGAGGCCACCTCCTTAGAAAGGAAAAGGGGTAGGTAGGCATCTACGGTATAGCGGGCACCGGAAATCACCTGGATCGCCTCCTTCAGCCCTACCTGGGTCCCCGTGTCCTTTGGGGGGACAGGAGGGGAAGCGGGGGGCGAAGCCCCACCTTCTTGCCCCCAGGTGGGAAAGAGGAAAAGAAAAGAGAGGAGAAGAAATTTTTTCATCCTTGCTCTCCTAGTGCCACGGAAGCCCCGGTTCCTATGGTTTCCAAAAGGAATCGCCTCAAGGCATCGGTGCGGGACTTGAGACGCTCGCTTCGCGAGCTTACGGTGATAGGCGAAACTTCCGGCCGCCTTTCCAGGACATCATTGATAGAGGCCGACTCCCTAGATGTTCCGCTAGTTGGGTCCGAGGTCTTCTCCGGAAGCGCCACTTCGGGAAGGGCAGCCTCTTCCCTCTCCTCCTCTAAAGAGGATTGGAGGGGAAGAAAGTAGCCATCGGGAAGGGCGAGTATCTTAGCGTATTCCTCGGGTACCGAGGGAAGTTCGTAGGGATACTCCTTCCCATCTCTATAAAGGAGGACTTCCCCTCCTCCCCTTAGGTTGATCCCCACCCACTCTGGCTCCTTTCCCTGGAGAAGCTTTTCTAGGGCCTCCTTTAGGTTGAGGTAGAGCTTAAAACGCCCCCTACCTTTCACCTCCAAGGCCATGTCGAAGACCGGGGTCCCCAAAAGGCGGCTCTCCCGGGAGCTGGGGTACCCGATGAGGGGGTGGAGGACCGGGTTGCCAAGAACATCGGCGAGGATGCGACCGTGGACGGTAACCACGGCGTACACCCCCCTACGGCCGATCGTGGTCACCACCTCTACGTCATCCTTGGCAGACACCTCGTCCCCCACGATGATCTCTGGCCCATGGTTGGCCACCGCCTCGTAGTACGCCCGGGCGAGGGTGGTGAAGTGGTTCTCGCCGAGCCTGGGGTCGGGAATGCGCACCTGGATCCTTTTGGATAGACCGAGGATCGCATGGGGAACTTGCCCTTCCCCGCCGATCTCGTTGGAGGTGTCCACGACCACCACTTTAGGACCCTTCACTTTCGCCATCTGGCGGATCAGGTCTCGCAGAAGTGTAGTTTTACCCACCCCAGGAGGACCGATGATGAGGAGGCTCTTGTTGTTGAGGACGAAGGGGATTATGGGATCGGCGAGGCCGTTGACGATACGCGCCAAGCGGATGGTCATCCCGATTATCTGCCCGTATCGGTCCCGAAGGACGCTAATCCTGTGGAGCGTGCCAGAGATGCCCGCCCTTCCGTCCTCGCGAAACTCCACGCCGTAAATGCCTTTAAGCTTTACCTGGATTTTCATGATGTCTTCAGGGGTCACCTCTTTGTTGGAGACGGCGAACCCCTTTTGTCCCAAGTAGTAACTGACTGGGCGTCCTTGCTGGAGGGCAATCTCCTCCAGGTCCTCCTCATACCGCTCAGCCTCTTTGCTGATCCATTCGGGAAGGACCTTGAGCAATTTGTCAAACTGATCAATTTTCCTCGCCGAGGTTTTTTGGCGGAAGACGCCCATCCTAAGGAAGATTATACCCCCACAACTTTCCGATGATCGCTGGTAGGATGACCTTATGAGGCGCTGGCTTTTGTTATCCCTTGCTTTTCTCTCTTGGCTTTTCCTCGGAGAGGGTAAGGCCGCAATCATCGAATACCCCCCTTTCCCTAACCCCCTCCCCTATACCGGATTTTCCATCTCCAAGCTCATGGAGAAGATCGACTGGGTAGACCCCATCTACATCGAGAAAGCGGACACTTGCCCGAGCGGTAGCACCCCTATATCCTACACTTACCAGGACCAAGACGGAAAGCAACGGACATCCACATACTGCGCTTCGGTATCCTCCCAGGACGCAGGAAGCTACGGGGGTAAACTCAAGCAGTTTGCCCTTGACGTACTGCAACAACTTTTGGCCCAGTTCACAGGAGACCCACTCGCCAGGTTTTTCACGGGCCCCACGACAAAAAGGGTCTACCTCCACCGGATTTTGGACGGCCTGGCGGAGGCCTACCGAAGCACCCCCAAGCAAGACCCCGAGGTCACCTTCAACTACCTGGGGGAAACCTTGAACAACCTCGCTATCGCCTACCGGGATATCTTACGCATGATCCGTGTAGTCCGGCTTTACGGCGACGAGGCTTTAAACAACTACGTCGAAGGGGTCCTAACCCAGCTGTTTTCGAAGGTGGTGGGCGACTGGCTAGCGGACACCACCCTCACAATCAAGAGTAACTTTATGAACGCCTACAATAAACTGCCCATAGCCTCTAACCTATACAACGTCTCGGAAGCGGTGAGGAGTAGCATCCAACAGATTGCCAGCGAAGTGGAACGCTTCACAAAAGACCTTGCCGTTGGGGGCAAGCGGAGCGTTCCTTACATCGATGCGACCATCGCTTGGCTGGTGGAAAACGCCAGTATAGCCGAGGAGTCGATCGAAAACAACAACCCCTTCCTCCCTCGGGCGACCACCTCCCCTCAGGGAAATATCTCCCCCCAGGGGAACCGGGGGAACCAGGGGAACCGGGGGAGCCAGGAAACCCCGGGTACGTCGAGTGCGCCCAAGCTCGCCCCCAACCAGCTCGCCTTCATCATGGCCGCGAAGTCCCCAGAGGTCCTCCGCTCGTTGCAGAGCATTGCCGAGCAACAAGAAAACCTGAGGGCCCAGGTCAGCGAGAAGATCGCCAACATAGACCAGGTGGCTTCCCTGGCGACAAAGTCTATTGTGGGGGAAAGGCAACTCCCCAACGCCCTCGTCCCCTACAAACAAGAGAATCAGTCCTTCGTGGACAAGATGAATCAACTGAAGACCCAGACCGACCTTAGGGACCTGGTGAAGACCCAGACGGAAATCGTGGGCTGGTTGGCCATGAACCAGCTCACTTCCGCCCAAAACCTGGAGTTCCTCCTCGTGAAACTCGTGGAGGAAGGGGTGAAGACCCGGCAGATCCTCCTCGAGGAGAGCACCAAGCAAATAGAGGAGCAGATAGCCGAGCTGGAGAAGGTCAAGAACGAGATCACAACGAACGTCCTCTCCCTAGCCGAGGATGCCACCAAGAGCTTAAGCCTCTTGGATAACATAGACAACATGGTCTCGGTGTTGGCGGTTAGTGACCGAGCTGGGCTGGTCCTTACCGAGGACCAGTTCAAGGCCATGCTGAACCAGCCCTCTCCGGGGACGAACTCGCCATGAGGCGGATAACTGAGAAGCGCACCCTTTCCTGGGCTATCGGAGAGCGTGACCTATGACGAGCGTCCTGGACATCATCCTCTCCCTCGGGGACCCCACGGCCCTCGCCCGGATGCTCCCCGACTCCCTGATCTGGCCTCACTACCTAGCCCTCATGCTCCGGGCTTACATGATCCCCGTCTTCACCTACTGGTTGGGGCTGGGTCTTCTCATTCTGGGAGCGGCCCTCGGGGTGTACCAGTACCTGGTGGGTGGGGTCGGGCTTAAAGACCTGGTTATTCGGTTGAGCTTGCCCGCCCTTCTTTGGCCGCTTATAGTTATCTCCCCCAGCCAAGTGGGGTGTAACCCCAAGTACCAGACGTACCCTTGCGTCCTCAGCGGCGAATGGAGGGCGCAGAAAATAACCACCTCGCAGAATAATGTGATGACCTACGAGTTCGACCCGGTAAAGGGACAACTGGTGCCAGTACCCGTGGCCGTGAACGCCCGCACCATGTACCAGATCACCTTCAACCCCGCCCCCACCCCAGGCCAGAGCAACGACAGCCTTCTCGGAAGGCAACTCAAGGGCTTTTGGGGGTGGACGGCGGGAACGGCGAACCAGGCTCTTTACGCCGAACTCGCCCGCCTCCAAAACCAGGTCCGCGCCTACAAGAAGAACCTCACCTCCCTCATCCTCTACGGCTCCCTCTTCACAGGGCTAGGGGGAGCGGGAAGCGTGCTCTTGAACGCAGCGAGCTTCCTCCCCATTGGGGGTTTCGCTGGGTTTGGCATCGGCTTTATGGCGGGCCTCGTCGAGGGCACCGTGGACACGGTCTCTCAGATCGTCACGGGGGTCGCCGGTTCGGTGGCCACGGTCATGATGTACGCCCCATTGGTCCTTTTGACCACCTTCCACACCCTGATCCTCCTTTCGGGGGCCCTCCTCTACTTCCTTCTCTTCCTTTCTCCGATCGTCTTGGGGCTCGCCGCCATCCAAGGACCCGGGACCTTTCAGGCCCCCCTTAAACTCATCTTTCTTTCCACCCTTTTCCCCCTTTTCGTGGGACCCATCTTCGCCGCCTCTTTGCGAATGGCTTATGGAAACGTGGTTTCGGAGAAACAAAAACAACTAGAGGCCATCGAGGGCGCTCTAGACTCCATGATCCGCAATAAAGACGGCACTTACTCCATTAGGTATTCCATCGCAATAGGGGTTATGCTTCAACAACTCCACAACACCCTGTACTGCCTAGGTGATAAGACCGATGTGCCCGTTATTTGCCCACCGCAAGTGGTGGTGGACACCCCATTGCGTGCCGAACAGATGGTCTCCGAACTCGCAAAGCAAGTCCGAGAAAGAGGGCAAGGCAACAAGTTTTGGGCTCCCCAGAACGTCGCCTTGTACCCGGCGATCTTCGTGGGGGACCCCGGTAAGGTCAAGAAAGTCCTGACGGGACTTCTCCAAACCTCATCCGTGCTGGACCTCTTGAACAAGCGGACCAGCTACGAGGCCCTCATGGACCTCTTTCGGGAGAACCCTCCTCTCTTCATCTGGAACTGGAGAGAGTACGCCAAAGAGGCGAAGAACGGCGCTCAGGGAGAACAGTTAGAGTTGCTGAAAAAACTCGAACAACAACTGGATAAGGCCTACGACGACTTCGCCTGCACTGCCATCAACCGCTCCCTTGACAAGCTGGTAGAGCTGAGCGGTGAGGGTACCAACGTCGCCGGAGAGATCAAAAGGAAGGTGCTCACCCTATACGGCAAGATGGGGAATAACATGGGCTCTTGGCCCAACATCCCTCCCCGAAGTCCCGGTTGCCCTAGTGGAAGCCCCTTCTTTAAGGCCAACGCCGTCTACTCCATAGGTGGGGTGAACCTACAGCCCTACAATTTCTACGGGTTCCTCGACTTCGGCTACATCTCCAAGCGGCTCGCTGACAGGTTGCCCACGGAGATGAGTTCTGCGATGAAGACCACCTCGGCGGCCCTCTTCGTCTCTACCCTCGTGGGCTTCCTGGGTGCCCTCACCCTGGCCTTAGGGGCTTGGTCGCTCATCTCCACCCTCGTGAGCGCCGGAGTGGGCGAGGGGGCCGATTCGGCCGTTGGGCGGGTGCAGGGGGCCGGATTCCTCGCCCTCGGAACCGCCGTCCTCACCGCCAACATCGCTCAAAACCCCTTTGGGCGGAGCACCAGCCACGCCGACCAAGCGGTCCGAGAAGAAGGTGCTCGGATGGCGGCCGCTCGAGTGGCCCGGGCCACGGCCACGCCGCCTACGGTAGCGGGTATGTCGCCCATGGCTGGGATCGCGCAGACTGGGGCATCTTCCCGAGCGCAGACATCTCCGAGGGCGCAATCCCCAGGAGGTGAAACGTGATCGAGTTTCTCCAGCAGTTCTTGGGGACCATAGCTAACCCTCAGGGGGCCTTCGAAAGCCTCCCCCACTCTGCGAGTTGGATCGCCTTTTTCCAGGATGCCCTTAGAAGTTACAAGCTCATCAACTTGACGTATTACTTGGGAGGGGTCCTCCTCCTCATCGCCCTCCTTAAGACGGTATACGACTACATACAGGGCTACAGGGTGGCCAGACAGGTCGTGGCCATCGGTGTGGCCAGCTTCCTCTTCGCCGCCCTCGCAACCCCCCCGAGGGACGAGTGCGTCAAAGATACCGGGTACCCGTGCCTGGTGGAGAAGCGCCTCGAGTTGAAGCGGGGGCTAGACTCCATCACCTACGCCGAGGAGAAGCTGGACTGGAAAAACGCTAAATACGACAACGGGGTTTACAAGCTCACCGATGCCGCAGGCGAACCGAACCAGCGGCAGATCACCATCAAGAGCAAAGACCTCTCCCACGTGCGCTACCTCACCTACGAATACCCCGCCGGGTTCACCCCCGTGTGGGAAAGAATCGAAGACCTCTGGTGGTCCACTTACAGCACCGCCAACACCGCCCTGGCCTCCATGGTGGCCAAGTACGCCGAAAGCGCCAACGATACTCGAAATACCCTCTTTAGCCTGATAAAGGACATCTTCGCCACCAACACCACAAAAGGGCTCCTCGACGAGGTCTTGCCCTTTGTGGGGGCGGCGGGCGGTCTAAGGCGGGCTGGCGTAGCCGCCCTAGCTGGCGGCGCAAGCGGAGCGGCTGATGTGCCCTTGGCCATGCTCTCCAACAGCGTTCGCACTATGGCCATCTTGATCGCATCCGCTCCTGTGGCCCTTATCCTCACCTACCACGTTTTAGCCGCCCTTTCCGGTTTTATCCTCTACCTCATCATCTTCCTTGCGCCCATTTTTATCGGCCTAAGTGCTCTCTTCGGCCTGCCAATCCTCTCTTTCCCGGCGAGGCTTTTAGTCTCCATCTTCGTGGTGCCCATCCTAAGCTCTACCGTCTTAGGGACAAGCCTCCACCTCATCTACCAATACACCGATGACCTTCGACACTTCGTGGAATCCGACACCGACGAAGACGTAAAAGATCTGGCTGTGGCGGACTTTTACGCCGACTACAAAGACATGCCCACCGCCTCCCCCATCCTCGCCTACTACCTCTCCCAGCTCGCCGCCTACCAGCTTTCCAACCTCTACGCATGCGTGAAGGATGGGGGCTTCTTGATAATCGATGAGAGCGGAAAGCGGACGTACCAAGAAAACCCACCATCCCCAAACGTGGACCAACAGGTGTGCGGGGGAAACGGAGACCGGGTAAAGAAACTAATGAATGGGGGCGTAAACTTTTACTTCTTTAACCCGGGCAAAGAATCCATAATAGAAAACCTCTCAAAGCGCTTGCCCTGGCAGGTGCTCAAGCTCAACACAATGAATCCTGACCCCAGCTCCAAAGAGAAATTCGTAGCCGAACTTTATTCCATCGTTGGGCTTGGCACCGCCGAAGGGAGCAACCCCTCGGCCCTTTTGAGCCCGGTGGGGCGAGAGCGACTGGCCCGCTTCATCGGAAAGTGGGGGGTGCTCTTAAACGCATCTGGGTTAAGCGATGCAATGCTACCTAAGTTTTCGAATGAACTCGCTGAGCAGTTTGGGATAAAAGACAAAAAGGACAGATTCCGCAATGCCGTTTCCTACCTACTCTTCCCCTCTAGCTACACCTCCACCGAGGGCTACGTCCCCTCTTACCTCACTATCGACAACAACACATCGAGCCCCTTTTGGCAAGAAATGAAGATTGCCCCTCAAACATACATCAACAACCTAAAGAATGCGAAAGGGGGTATTTATAAGGACCTCGTCACCCAGAGAGAGGGTTACGCCTCTTTGTACCTCGCTAACGTCATCCTTCCTCCCAGCGATTGGCGGATAATAAGCCGTCAGCCCAGCGAGCCGAGTTACGCCTTCACCCGGGGACTTCTGGCCTACCTCGACCGCTGGATGGTAGCCGATAGACTTGGGTTAGACCCCCTCAAGGGGACGGGGGCGGTGGGATTCATGGCGATCCAGACCCTGGCCTTTACTCTCGTGGCCCTGATTCTGGCCCTTATCGCCATGGGGAGCGTGTGGACCCTAACCGCCCAAGTCCTTGGGAGTAAGGCCTTTGGCGGCCTTCAAGAACTCCTCACGGGTGTCGCCCCGGGGGTGGGTTCGGCCGTATCTGCCCGGGCGCAGGGGTTTAGAAAGGCCATGCCCTCTCAAGGGGGACAGAAGAAAGGGCCATGAGGCGCATTCTCTTCCTTGTGGTTTTCTCCGCTCTTCTCCCTTTCTTTCTGCTCTCCAGGGAGATGGCCCGGCTTTACATCGAAGATGATGCCCTCGTCCCCATCTTCACGAAGGTCTACACCCCTACCCTCACCCCAGGCAAAGCCCCCGCAGTCCGGGTAGTCCGGGCGAGCGACTACCGGAAGAGGAGGCGCTGGAGCGGTGAGGGGCTTGTCTACCTGGGGAGGGGAACCCAGGATGCCCCCTTGGGGCCCTTCCCCTACGACTCCCTGGTGGCGGTTTTAGACCGAAACGGGGTTGTGCTGGAAGTGGGCTCGGTGGAGGCGGGGGAAATTTATAGGCCCACACACGCCTACATGAGCTTTGTCGCCCTAAAGGGGACCTCCCCTCGCCCATGGCTGAAAGAGGGTGCCCAACTCTACGAACTTCGCTTGGGAAGTTGCTACCCCTTGACTCTAAGCCTCTAGCCCTTTCCCAACGAAATATAATGAGACGAAGGAGGTGCGCCGATGCTACGAAGCGACTGGTTCTACGTGGACTTCACGGAAAAGATACTTGGAGTCCCCGTAAAGCACTACGGAAACGCCGTGCTGGTGGTGGTCCTCTACACCTACTTTGTCCACAGCGCTTTCTTCCCCAACTCCTTTCTCTCCCTTTTGGCGATCCCGATTCTAGGCTACCTCACCTTCAACCTTTCCCGGCGGATCGAGCGCTTGCTCCCAGGAACGGCGGGGTTTTACATGCAGAGGTGGCTATTTGGGTACCAGATCTACTACCCGGGCCCCGACACCCTTTCGGCCCCCCTCACCCTGGAAGATGAAGAATGAACTCGGCGACAATAAATCTCCTTCCTTTTGAAATCAAGAAGTGCCTTAACGCCCTTCTGCCCCTTCTTGGGGAAGAGAAGATCGAGCGCATAATCCAGGCTCTTGTAGGCGGGGAGGAACTTCTTGACGTGCTGGAAAAGGAGCTGGGGGGATGGCCTCCAGAAATCGTAGCTACCTTTATAGAGGTAGCGGGCGTAGAGTTCCACGCAGAGCTAGAGCAAGTTTTACAGGCCATCAAGGAGCTAAAAGAAGAGGGGGAGATATTAAGGTATAAACAGACAGCGCATTCCATAGCCTTTCTCCAAAGGAAGAAAGAGGAGGAGGGGGAGAGGCTTATTGTCTTTACAAAGGCCTACCCCTATGACGAGGAGGTCTTTCAGATCCAGGAGATCCTCGGAGTGGATGGAGAGGCAATTGTCTACATCACCACTCCAAGCCTTTTGCCCCAGATACTCTCCCACCTAAAAAATCCCCCCGCAGAACCCCCTCCGACGAGAAAGGGGGTAGAAGAGGCGAGTGAGGTGCGCCTAGATGCCATCGACTTTACCCTAGCCAAAAGCTTTCCCAAACATCTCGCCGAGCGGGCTAAGGCTATCCCGATAGGCCTTAATCCCGATGGAAGCGTCCGCCTCCTCATGGCGAACCCCTATAACCTGCTGGCGATCGACGATGCGAGGCTTTTTCTCAAGCGAGATGTCGTGCCAGTGGCGGCACCAGAACAGGAAGTTATTAGGATCATCCACGCTATCTGGTCAGACAACCTAGAAGACCTCGCCATCGAGGAGGAGGGAAAAGAGACAAGCGAAGAAACGCTCTCCGAAGAAGAGGGCCCCGCTAGGCTTTTCCTCTACAACCTGTTGAGAGAGGCGGTTTTTAGCGGAGCTTCGGATATACACTTCGACCCCGAATCGGGGCGAGTGGTAACCCGCTTCAGGGTCGATGGGGTCTTAAGTGAGTTCAAGACTATAGCAAAAAGTTTTTATCCATCGGTTCTCTCTGTGATCAAGCTCATGAGCGGGATGGACATTACTGAAAGAAGAGTCCCCCAAGACGGAAGGCTCCGTTACAAGGACAAAGCCACCGGAATAAAAGTGGATGCCCGGGTCTCCACCGTAGCGGGGGTGTATGGAGAAAAGGTGGTTATGCGCCTTCTCAGACGGGCAGAGGACATACCGGAGCTAGAGGGGCTTGGTTTTAGCAAAGAGAACTACGAGAAGTTTCTTTCTATTATTCAAAAACCCTACGGCATGATCCTGGTGACGGGCCCAACGGGTAGCGGAAAAAGCTTTACCAACTTTTCCGTCCTTAAAAGGATCGCCACCAAAGACAAAAACACGCTTACCGTTGAGGACCCGGTGGAGTATGAAATCCCAGGAATCACCCAGGTTCCCGTGAACCCCCAGATCGGGGTGACTTTCGCCCGCGTTTTGCGGACCTTTCTCCGTCAAGACCCCGACATCATCATGGTGGGCGAGATCCGCGACCCGGAGACAGCCAAGATCGCAACGGAAGCGGCCCTTACTGGCCACCTAGTCCTCGCCACCCTTCACACAAACGATGCCCCGCAAGCCGTGGTCAGACTGGAGCAGATGGGGGTAGAGCGCTGGAACATCGGGGCATCTCTCCTTGGAGTTCTCTCCCAGCGACTGGTGCGCACGTTATGCCCCAAGTGTAAACGGAAAGTGGAAGACCCCGCTCTAGAAAAGGCCTTAGAGGTGGAAGGGCTTAAACACCTCGCTCCCGAACCGGAGGCCTATGAACCAGTAGGTTGCGACCATTGTCGAGGAACGGGGTACAAGGGGCGGACGGCCATCCACGAACTTATGGTGGTCACCCCCCGGATCCGCCAGGCCATATACGATGGGGCGAACGCCTCCGAGATCAAGAGGATCGCCATCGAGGAGGGCATGCTCACGTTAAGAATGGACGGTCTCCTTAAGGCCGCTCGGGGGATCACGACCCTGGAAGAAGTCTTAGCGAAGACGGTTGAGTGAACAAAGAAGGGGGGGGACAAAGCCCCCCCCCAATTCACAATTTACATCGCTCTTTCGCCCAAACATACAAGATTTGGGCCCGCCTCCTTATTTCCTGAGGGGAGGTCCCAAAGAAGGCGGCCATTTCCCTCTCTGAGAAGGTCCTCCCGTGGAAGCCATGAAGGGCCTCCAGGAGGAGGCGGTCTTCTTGATCTAAGGAGCCCAAAAACCTCATCACCGCCTCCCTTTCAAGGGACCTCTCCGCCACCTCGTGGGGAAGGACCCCTCCCCCAGAAATGATCTCGTGAAAGTCCTCTTCCCCCTCCCCTATCTCCTCGTCCAAGCGGATGACGGGGAGGTGGCCTTCGCCTCCCGAAAGCTCCCCCACGGCCCCACTCCCCATCGTGAACGGGGAGAGGGTGTTGCGCAAAAACTCCTGGATGCGGGCCCTGATCCAGAAAGAGGCCGTCGTGGAAAGGGCGCCCCTTTCCGGGTCCCACCTATGAAAGGCCTCTATTAGCCCCAGCCTTGCAGTTTGAAGAATATCTTCTTGAAGGCTGGGGAACTTCCTCAAGTAGGGGCCCGCAAACTTGCGGACCAAACCCTCGTTTTCCTCCAGGAGAGTATCCAGATGGTCCAGTACGCCTACGCTCATTTTCCCTCCTCCCCCTGGATTTTAGATAACGGAGGCCTAAGCCCCCTTTTGGAGGCGAAAACCACCTTCGCCCCTTGTCCGTCCAGAAAAACCGTCTAGAGAGTCGGTTGCTCCACGGGAATCAACTCTCTTAATAAGGTGACCCCCTCCCCCCCTAAAGAGGGGGGGCTTCCACTTTGGGGCCCCTACCCCA
>QGLW01000289.1_pt1 | contig 12756 bp, 8 predicted proteins | sample 1725341 | NCBI WGS metagenome assembly QGLW01 (sample SAMN05439265, study PRJNA331180) | Hot springs metagenome, whole genome shotgun sequencing project. | isolation source: microbial mat of Apron and Channel Facies of Mammoth Hot Springs | place: USA: Wyoming, Yellowstone National Park | collected... | reverse complement strand
ACCGGACCACGGACTGCGCCACACGGCCACTACTCCCCTTGACGGGAGATACCTGGAAAGCCCGCTCGTAGATGTTCGGGGGGCCGTTGACATCGTGGATCTGGACCTTGAGGGCCAGGAGAGACATCCACTCCTTTCACGGTAGTGGAAGACCCGCCTGTTCCGCGAGAGGGCGGGGGGGTCCTATGTATCCCCCCGATGAACCGGGGGGATTACTGCCCCCTCGCGCTCCCCCGTTTTTCTAAGATAAAGGAGAGAGGAGGTGAAATAAGATGTATCTCATGTTTCTCAAAGGAGGTACGTGGCTCCTTTTCAGGAGCCCGTTGGAGCTACTCATGGGCTTGGGAGTTCTCACGGGGGGGATAGAAGAGGTCAAGACCGTGTCCTCTCGCCTGGTCCTGATCAGGACCTTTAGCGGGGATGTTCTTTTGGTAAGCATGGTGCCTCCGGCCGACCTCGCATCTCCCCTCCGTCTCCCCGTTCTTCCTTTTTCCGTTAAGGCACATTTGGACATGTGAGCATGGTAGCGGGTGCGGGGGAGGGCTAGGCTCTCCCCCTGCTCTACTTACAAAAAGAGGGGGTGTGGGGGAGCTATAATGCCCCCCATTCCAATGGGGGAATACATGGACTCCCCACATCGGCTCAATGCGCCGTAATGGGCGCATGGCCAGGGAGGCGATCTTTGCGAAGCGGGCAGACTTAAGGCGGGATCGAAAAACGCTCCGGCAATGCCCGCCCCAGAACGTGGAGAGCCTCCTGGGCCTCTTGATGGCCTAGCTCGAACCCTAATCGGGCCGTAGGGGCGGACTGTCCCGAGTTCACGTCTGGGAAAAGTGATCGTCTTCGATGAAGGGGGAAGCCCCCCCCTTTAGAGGGGAGAGGGGGTCACTCCCTTATAATGACCACGTGGTAACGGCCCACGAAAAAAGGCTGAAGGGGACGGGTAAAAAGGGGCTCCTTCTTTTCTTGTCCCTTTCTCTTCCTCCTCTTTTCCTCTTGCTCGGCTATTGGCTTTATAGGGCGAGGGAAGTTGCCCACGGCATGATAGCCAAAGGTTGGGGGAAATACTTTGGCGTAGAAGACCCCAACGCATTTCTCCTCCAATGCTTTTTACGGAGCGAATGCGAGAGGACTCTAGAGAAATTTCTCTCCATCCCCGATGCGGTCATCTATCTCTATGGAGTCTACGTGGTGGTTGTGGCCTTCTTTACCCTTAAGCCTAGGGTCGTGAAGATCCCCCTTCGGTACGGCCAGCATTGGGCCACCCCCGAAGAGGTCGCCCCTCTCGTGGAAACAAGAAGCCCAGAGGAGATCGTAGATGGCGGGCTTCCCGAAAGAGCGGAAAAGACGGGGCGGAAGCTCATGGGGTATCTAGGTGTGTACGAGCTTCCCAAAAGAAGCCTCTTTTTACGGGTCCCAGAAAGCGTGGAGAGGGTTCACTCCATCACTTACGCCGGGACGGGAGGCGGGAAGACCGTTGGTATTTTCCGCCCCCGCCTCGCCCTGGATGCGGCCGAAGGCAACATCGCCGTCGTCCTGGACACGAAGTACCCAAATCCCAACGACAGCTACTTGGATACCCGAGCGTGGTTTAGGGCTTTTGGCAGACAGATCACGGTCATAGACCCCTTCGGCAAAGAGGAGACCGTACAGATACCGGTTCTGGAGGGGGTGCAAAGCTTTACTGATGCCCTAGACGTAGCTCGCTACATTTATCCCCCAGGTATTGAGGATGTCGATCCCGCTTCTCGGGTGTTCGTGGCTAACGCCCGTTCCCTGATGGCGGGTATCCTCTATGGACTCGCAATGGATGGCAAAGAGCCGGTCTCTTTCGCAGCTATCTCGGACGTAGCCAACTCCTCTGTGGATGCGATGCTTTCGTGGTTTAACTCCCACGCAGATGCCAAGGCGGCCATCCAAGCGGTCCTCGCCGCCGACAAGTACGTCCTCACAGGAGCAATGAACAGGCTGGTGTTGGACTTAGAAATCTTTCGCCTTCCCAGCGCAAACAGCCTTTTCTCTCCTGGGGAAAGGGCTGTGGACATAGAGAAGCTCCTCACCACCCCAGGCATGATTCACATAGTCCTCCCGGAAAGCGAACTCCGGGGAAGTTCAGGAAAGGCGATATTGCGCTTCTTCAAAAGGTACTTCGATAAGGCCATGCTTAAACTGGTTGAAACCCTGGAGAAGCCTCTACCGGTCCACGTGAACTTCTACTACGACGAGTTCGCTTTGTTTGGGTTTCTGCCAGATTTTGCGGCCGACTTGGCGACTTTTCGGTCGCGCAACATCTCGGTTCACATGGCCACCCAATCCCGGGCGCAAGTTGTGGACATCTACGGTGAGAGCGGGTGGCGGGCCACAGAAAACAACAACATAGGCGTTTTTTACCTTATTCCCGGCTCCTACACCCACGAGGAAGCCACCTACTGGTCTAAGATGCTGGGGAAGCAGAGCTTTCTTGGAGCTTCGGTCAGCGAAAGCGTAGAGCCCGAACGGGCCTCAGTAACCGAGGGGGAAAGGGAACGCGAACTCGCCACCCCAGATGAGCTTATGCGGATGGGGCAGGGAGAGATCATCGCCCTTGTGCGCAGGTTTCCCCCTATCCGCCTCAAAACATACCCCGTGGAGGACGAGAGAAGTCCTGTGCATTGGGTCTGGGTGAGGGCACAAGAATTTCTTGCGCGAGACATAGCTAATCTCCTGAAAGAGCCCTTAACACCTCCTTACGCTAAACCGATTACCAGCGTGGAAGAAGCCTACAAGGCCTTGCGGGCAGCCCTATCGAATGGCGCCAAACGGGGCAAGGCCCCGGTGTACGTCACCCCTTGGGAGGGCGGGAACGTCCTCTTGCTCCAGAACCTTCTGGAGGAAGTTGGCGTGACGGAGGAAAACATCGAAAAACTCGTGGAATACGGCTTCTTGCTCAAGACCCCAAAGGGGGTAGCCATAGGCCCAGGTTGTCCCCTTGGGGATGGCGAAATCCAGGACTTCCTCTCCTCCTTGGGGAGGGAGCGCCTCCAAGGGCTTCTCTGAGGAGTGCCCTCGGCTACTCTTCTGGTTCCTCGATGGGCTCTAGCGCCGAGGGGAAGTTCTTTTGGATGTAAGCGAAAAGAAGCTTGCTCAAAAGCCTGTACACGACAAGGAAAAAGAAAATCTGGCTGGCGCTAAAGAAGTTGCCTATAGAAAAGGCATCTAAGAGAGCCAGCAGGGAGAAAACCACGAACCCTACTAGGATAACTATGTCCACGACACGTGCTAAGTCCATATCCTCTCCCAGTCTACCACGGTCAAGGGAGAAGTATTATTGGGGCACCTTGAGAAGACCCCAAGGGGTAACCCTTCTGGCAAGGACTGGCGGCCGTCCCCGGGGGAAGATGATCACGTCATCGTCGGTCGCTCCCGGGTATGTGCGGCTAGAAAACTCCTCGGGGGTGATGAGTTCACGGGGGGTGAAGGAGCGGCTCTCCGACTTCGCCTCCCCGTAGGTGTAACCTGCACTCTCGGCCGAGAACTTGCCCAACCTGCTTGAAACGTACTCCGCCGTCTTCTTGTTGGGGTTTCCTGTGTAGAAGACCTGGAGGGTATTGGCGAGGACCGTCTCGGCCCCGCTTTCCTTGTAAGCGTCCTGGAGTTGCGAAAGGTCTTGGATGTAAATAAGGGCGTACATGTTACGCCCAGCCCAAGTGGAGACGGCGTTTGGGAGTTCTGGGACCGGAGCTCGTCCTGCCTCGTCAAAAGCCCAGAGTACGGGGATCTCGCTAAAGCCGCTAGATGACGCATCTATTGTGCGGAGAGCCCCCGCGAAGAGGCCAAGTTCAATGAGTTTAAGGACGGGGAGGGTGGCAGTGAGTTCGGACTCGGGAAAGCGGAGGTAGACGGTGATGGGGAGGAGTCCCCCCTCTTGGTCCCCCTCTTCCATAGGCGCTCCTTCCGCTAGGTATTTGGCCTTGAGAATGCGCCCTCCTCTTCCTGTGTGGGTTAGCGTGGCCAGAACCCCGTCCGAGGTGAAGGCCTGGAGAGAGGCGGTGAGGATGCTCCAGGAGCTTTCTCTGAACTTTTCGTCTTCTCCGGTGCCGTAGAAACTCCGCATCTGCTTGTGGGCCTTTTCGAGGGGAGAAAGGACCTCCCTCAAAAGGGTGATCTTCGTTTCTTGATCTAGGTCGCCTTCCTTTAAGAGGCTCTGGGTCTTCGTCTGGAGGTAGCGGACCGTCTCCCTGAGGCGCTTCGCCTCTGGGGAAAGGTTGTCCTCCTTGCGTCCCCCAAAGGGTCCCCCAAAGCCTCCTCCCGAGGTACGCAAGCCAGTAATGGCCTCGTAAAGCTCCTTAGACCCTAGGGGAAGCATGTTTACGAGCCCTCCTATGGGTGAACCCCAGGTTGGTGGGGTGGGTGCGCCCTCTTCGTTAAATAGACCGAGCTCTATGGCCTTAAGGATAGCCTTAGCGGTGTAGATAATGGCCAGAAAAGCGTAAGTGGCGCGGTCTTCAAATATCTTGTTTTCAGCATCTCCTGTGTCCAGAATGAGCCTAGTGGCTGTGCGGATTTCTTCTTCTTCCTTGAGGTCCTCAAATGGGTCGTAGATGTCCACGGGGTTCTTGGGGTCTAGGACAAAAATGGGCCCCTTTTGCAACCGGTATTTGGCGGTCTTCCGGTGCATTTCCCCCTTTATGTCCACGATCACCAAAGAGCCGTTCCACGCATAGGCTTGGGTCTGCAGGTGAAGCCCCTTTCCCCCTCGAGTAGGAGCCACAATGAGGACGTGCTCCAGTTCCTTTCGTTTTTGGGCACCTGGCCTCGACGTGACGAAGGCCTTCCACTCGGTTTTTTCCCCAAGCAGGATGCTTTTTCCTGAGGGCCTTCTTTCCAACATATCGGCTACGTCTTTTTGTGTGGCGAAGGAGGCGTTGTATGGGGCGAGAGATCTCCCCTGTCCTACCAGCTTGGGGATGGCCAAGATCGGGGAGAAGAGGAGGGCAAGCCCCGCCCAAGAAGTGAGGCCTAGGAAGTGGGCAAGGGCACCTGCGCCAAGACCCAGAGCGAAGGATAAAGTTAGTCCTTTTAGGTTATCTGCGGCGCTCTCTTGGAACTTTCGGTTGAGAAGAAGGACAGGGCCGAGAAGAGAAAGAGCTAACAGGAGAAGCACAGCTAAGACCAGGTTGGAGTAGTCTCCCACAAAGGGGGCGAAGACGGTCCTCGCCAGAGGCTGGGTGAGGTAAGTGGAGCAAGACTCCGCGCTTAAGCAACCCGTCCCGTTGAGCCAGTCTACTGTCCACCCCCTCTCTTGAGCAGCCAACGTCCTTGCGCTGAACTCCTTGAGGAGGCGGGGGAGGGTGAAATACCCGTAAGATAGCAAGCTCCCAAGGATGGCGAAGGAGAGGGCGAGAACCCTAGGGTTAGCGGTTCTTGGTGTTCTTTGCTGGTATTCACCTGCCATCACAGCTTATTCCTCCAGGAGAGCCTCTATGAGTTCGTCTTCTTCTGGGTCTACCTTAGCCAGCTCCTCTATGGCCCGGACAAGGCTCCCTCCGTTCCGCCGCACCGCTTCTTCTCTGCGGGCGGCCTCCTGGGCATCGGAAGTGAAGAGCCAGTACTCGTAGGGGGAAGGGGTGATTCGGACTATATCTCCCCTAAGCCTTCCATCGCTCCCCTGAAGGATGTAGAGCATCTCGTTGTACCCCTGCCCCCTCACCAGGTTTTCAGCGAGTTGCCCCACCACATCAGGAAGCTGAAGGACCTCCACCAGGTTCTTTCCCTGGCGCATGGAGTTGAGGATCATGAACATCTGGGTGTTCTCCAGGAGCCCCTGGACGTAGGGGCTACGGTATTCCTCAATGGTTTGGGTAGCCGTCCATATGGCCGCCCCATACGAGCGAGCCCGCCTGTAGAGGTCTACCACTAGATCGGCCGCTTCCTTGATCTTAAAAAGGGCGTGGGCCTCATCGAAAACGATAATCTTCCTCGTTCCTCTTGGGGAGCGGTTCAGGCGGTCGTAAATGCGTTTAGAGATTAGGGCCAGGGCCAAAGCCATGACTCTATCGTCCTTGAAGCTGTCTAGGCCTGCCAGGTTGTAGTAGATTATGTTCCCACGGTCGGGCAAAGAGGTTTGCCTGTCAAGGAAGGAAGCGAGTGGCCCTTTCGTCCAGGTTCCGAGTTCTGTAGCCAGCCCCCGCGCAATGGCCTTTTGTTCAGGGTCTAGGGCATCGCGACCGAGGGTATCTAATGAGCGTAGGGTGTTTAAAACCTCGGTAAAGGTAGGGGGCCTTACCCGGTAGGTGGCGACTTGCCCGCCCTCTGTGTACTCTTCCTCCACATGAGCGCGGTAGGCCATTCTGCAAGCCTCGAGCCACAACTGCTCTTTTAGAGCGAGGTCTTGGCTATTCCCAGCGTAGAGGATGTGGAAGATGCGTTGCAGAAAGGCCTGGTGCTCTTCATCCAACTCTTTTGGGGGCAAGCCTGTCTTGGGGTCCGGTTCGGGGGCGAACATGTTGATGCTGGCCCCACTTCCGGGGCTGATATCCACCACGCTTCCCTTGAGCATCTTGACAAAAGGAACATAGTCACCCTTTTTGTCTACGATGATGATTTCCACGCCTTCCCGGTGGGAAGCGTAAGCTTCGGCGATAAGGGAGAGCATGGTGAAGGTCTTGCCCGCCCCCGTGCTACCTACCACTACGGCGTTCCAAGCGCGCGATGAAGGATCAAAGGGGTCTACGTGGGTGAAGCCAAGAAAGCGGTTGGAGAGAAGAGAGACCACTTTGGCCTTGTCTCCCTCGCGCGTCCAAGGAGAGGCTAGGGCGAGAAAGTGAGCGGCGTTGATTCCGGCGGCGATAAAACGCCTGAGTATCTTTCCTCCGGAAAAAGGGGCGGATTTCAAATAAGGGTAGAAGATGCCTTCCCGCAAGGGGCGAAGCTTTCCAGGGAAAAGCTCGACGTTGGCTTGATAGCGTTCCAACGCCCTTTCTAGGTTTTCTATCCCTCGGGCTTTTAGGTAGACTTGAAGACCGATCTCCCAAGCGGTTTCCCCGCTTTCGAGTTGCATGAGGAGCTTGAGGACCGTGCCCTCCCGCACAAGGGAAGAGGCTTCGGGGGTGTCCCCGCTGGTGTTGGCTCTGTAGGAACGCGCGAGGATTTTGCTTAAGCGCTCCACGATCTGTTGTTTGGGTAGTTTGACGAGGTCCACCACTATTTCCATGGGGTTGGCGGCGAAGAGATCGGCGAGCATTCCCCACTCAGTAGCCGTGGGTGGCGCTTCCATTTCGTAGCCCCCTACCCACTCTTGGTACTCATCCTTATCTGGGTGGAACTTATAGAACCCCCTTGAGAGAAGATTCCAAATGGGCGTTCTCGCAACTTGCCTTCGGGCTGTTTGGGGGTCAAGGCGCTTGCGAACTGGCTCCCCGGGGAGCCAAAACTCCTTTGGGGGCGTGTATTCCAACGCCCCCCGCGGAGGGTGATTAAACCAGCTATAGATAGTGGTGAAGATTTCGTTTCTCCTCAAGGGCCTCGCCTTGAAACCGCTCGCCTGGAGAGCGTAAGAGACGGTGTTCAGGAGAGAGGTGGCATCCCGCCTGAGCTTTTCCCATTCGTCTGGGCTCATGGGGGCGAACTCCGCCCCCTTGGCTTGCGCCCCTCCAATGGACTGCCTCAGTCGGTTGAGGAATATGGTGAGGAAGTTTCCCCCCACTACCCGCTCCCTGTTGGGCACATGGACGGTGAGAACAAACTGCCACGTAAGCCTCCTTCCGGCGAGGGCCTCTTTAAGGTGGAGTTTCGCCTTTTCTATGGCCATTCGCCTAAAAAGGGGGTCGGGGTTAACCTTTGTCTGTAAGTACCGGCGAACTGGCTCTATGGAAGCCTCGACAGAAGAGATGTGGAGGCGCGCTCGAGATTCGTCTGGTATGGTAGAAATAGCCGACACCAGAGCCGAAACAGCTTGCTCTCTCTGGGCGAAATCCTTGTAGATATCTGGCCCCGGCTCTAGCAGAATACCGATCTCGTAGCTCCCATCTTTGAGGACCACGAAGCCGTCCTCGATGTGCCAGTAGGGAAGGAGGGGGGTTAGGTTACCGATGAGGTATTTTGAGTACCGCCTCTTGAAGTCCTTAAAGGCCTCCCAAGCGTCTTTGTCAGTAGTCGTTACCCCGCGCTTTGCCGCCTTTTGGTCGACCCCGATCACGGTCCTCATTCTACCTCCTAGCCTATAATTGTGGCAATGCAAGCCTTACCTCCTCATCACATTCCGAAGGAGGGGCCGGAAAGGGAAAGCCGCCTCCTTTCCGTACTCTTGGGGGTTCCTCCAGCCTACCTCGCAGAAGTGCTGAAGCAACCCCTGAGGATCTCCAAGGACTTCGAGGAAGTCCTGCGAACCCTTTTTGAGGCGGAAGAAGGTACCTTGCCGATAAGAGCATCCGCTAAAGGGCAATCCCTTATCGATGTGAGGCAAGCAATAGCCTATAGGCTTGGGGTTATGGACTCCCTTATCACCCCAAAGCAGGCCCTTCTCTACGCTTCCCTGGGAGACCCCGGCTTGGGAGAGGTAATGCGTAGCTATGTTCTAGGGCAGAAGGAGGAATTGTTGGAAGGAAAAGTCAGCGAGCTTTTAGGTCTCAACGCCCGCTACCCTTACGAGCGCTACTTGAGGCTCTTAGGAAGATATCTCCCCGTTCCGCTTCTGGAACTCGGGGCGTGGCAGACGGCAAAGGAGCGCCTTTTATCCGAGCCATCTTTTGACTCTAACGTACGAGAAACGTTGCTTCAAGCGGTATCTTTGGAAGACTTCAAAAGGAAGCTTTCGGGAACCTCCGTGAGCGGGCCAGTCAAATCTCGCTGGGTAAGTAGGCTTAAGAGTTGGCTTCCCCTATAGAAGCGCAACTTCCGCCCCTCGCTTTCGATAGCTAATGTCAGAACGCTCTACCATTTAAAATGAACCAGGGAAGATAAGGAGGTGTAAGTGAAAACCAAAAATGAGGAAAAGAAGGACCTCTCCGTTAGGATACTAAAAGCCTTACTTGCCGCACTCCTTTTTGTTTTTGGCTTTGTCGGGAGTGCCCCTCTTCAGAGCACACCCCCGGTCAACCTCCTTCTAAGCTTTTTTCTACCCTTCGGGGCATCCTACTTGGTCGCCCATCACTTCCTGGGTGAGCGAGGGAAGGAGACCGTTTGGTTCGGCGCAGGTGTTGGGCTCAATAACCTGAGTCTAACTTTCCTCGCACTGGCTTCCTTTTCCATCGCCACTAGCCTGGGTGCATACTTAGGCGCCCTCGCTGGCATCACTTTAGGGGTTGTTGGGAATTTCCTACTTTACCGCTCTAGGCTTATCCCCTCTTTAAGGTGGAAGGGGGTTTTTCTTTCGGCGGCCTTTTTCCCCTACGCCGTAGGGCAGGTTTTGGCGCTAATGGCCCTTATCCTCTACGTTTTTATAAGGGCGTTCTCTAGGGACCGTGGAGAAGGAAAGGCCTAAGCCTTTTTGGGGGAAGATACTCTTCCTCCACGGGGAATCCCCCGAAGGGTACTTCATGGAGATAGAGGGGGAGCGGAGGGAGATGCTCCAGGTCTTGGTAGACCCCCTCGAAGAAAACCCCATCGCCGTAGGGAGGTGGATTAGCGGCTTTGCCCTAGAAGTGGGTAGCTTTCTTCGGGCCTTGCGGTGGAAGGTGGTTCCGGAAGAGAAAGATCCCCTCCCCAGCGAAGCTACTCCATTTGACGAGGGGTTTTCTTACCTCACGGCCTTGGGACTCCCCCTTCACACAGCTAAGGCTATTTACCAAGCCTGGGGGCCTGGTGCCGCCCTCTACTTGAGGGCCAGGCCTTATGCGCCCGCCGAAGAGGGGTATATATCCCTCGAGGAACTGGACCGCCTTTACATCGCCAAGGGGCTTTCCAGGCTTCACCCTGCCCGTACTAAGGGGCTTACCCGCTATTACCTGAGATGGATAGCCCACTCCTACGGGCATACCGCCTTAGACTTGTCCACGCTCTTTCGCTTTGTGAGAAATGAGGAGCGCCTAGAAGCGGTAATGGCAGGAATAGCCCTCCTTCTCGCTGAGGGGGAGGTGGAGACCATAGAAGACAAGATAGTCCTTAGGGATTTGTACACGAGAGAAAAAGAGATCGCCGAATTCTTCTCTCAGAGTCCCGAAGAAAACATCCCCATACCCTCAACCGCCGTGTCCTTGGCTTCGAAGCTGAACGAGGGCCAAAGGGAAGCCTTCGCTAAAGCCTTTAGGTACAACAGAATGATCCTCTTGGGGGGGCCAGGAACTGGAAAAACCACACTCACTCGGGCGCTTACTGACGCTTGGGATCAGATAGGGCTGAAGTACGTCCTCCTCTCTCCAACGGGCAAGGGCGCAGGTAGGTTGCGTCAAGCCACCGGGAAAGAGGCGATGACTGTTCACCGTTTTCTTTACTCTAGGAGCCAGTCGAGGTTTTCTGCGGTCGTGCTGGATGAAGCGGGGCTCCTCTCCTCTCCCCTCCTCGGCGCACTCCTCCGGAAAATAGGAAGAAAAACCCGGGTGATTCTCGTTGGTGATGGGAACCAACTTTCCCCCGTGGGACCAGGAAGTCCTTTGCAGGACCTCGCTGGGAATGCCCCCACCCACACCCTCGCCACCTTCGTGAGACAGGAGGACTCTTCCTTGATAGAGGCGGCCCTTAGGGCGCTTGAGGGGGCCCCATTTCTGGAGCGCTTAAACGGCCTTATTCTTCCCTTCGAAGATACGCCTCCAATGAAGGAGCTATGGGGCCTTTGGAAAGAGCGGGATGACCTTCAGATATTGGTCCCTTGGAAGCCTCCTCCTTTTGGGGCGGATTACGTGAACAGCTTTCTCGGTAAGGAGCTTGGGAAAGGCAACCTCTTTCCCGGGATGAAGTTTATAGGTTTAAGGAACTTTCCCTCGCTCAACTTGTGGAACGGCGAGGTGTATCGGGTGCTGGAAGTAACGGAGGACTCCGTTGCGCTGGAAGGCGGGGCGCTTCTTTCTCGTGACGAGGCCATGCGCCTCTTCGCACCCGCCTTCGCTATTACCGTCCACCGGGCGCAGGGAAGCGAATGGGAAGAGGTGGCCCTTCTTCTTCCGGACGGCTACTCTTCGCTACTTTCCCGCAAGCTTCTTTATACTGCCATCACCCGAGCCAAGAAGCGGTTTCACCTCTTCTACCACCCCAACGCCTTGGAAAAGGCCCTAGCGAATGAAGAGGAGGAAAGGAGCACCGCCTTAAAACTCCTTTTCTCCAGGAGATGACTTTTAGCTCCTGAGAGGTTCCCACAACCTTTCCCCTAAAATGTGCCAGCAAGCCCTCCCCCCTAAAATAGGGGGGAAAGGAGGGAAGAAAAATGTTTGAGATGTTTGACGAGCACGCCCAGGCCATCGCCAAAAGGCAGTACCTGCAACCCGGGGACGGGGACATCTTGGGCATGTTCCGCCGCGTGGCCCGGGAGATCGCCAGGCCCGAAAAGCCCGAGGAAAGGGCCTACTGGGAGGAGAAGTTCTACGGGCTCATGAGCACGAAGCGCTTCTCCCCTGGCGGGCGCATCCTGGCGGGGGCGGGCACGGCCCACGGCAACCTTCTCAACTGCTTCGTCCAGGGAGCCACCGAGAACCCTCCGGAGAGCTTCGCCGGCATCATGGAGGTGGCCAAGAAGCTGGCCCTGGTCACCAAGGTGGGGGGCGGGAACGGGGTCAACCTGGACCCCTACCGCTCCAAGGGAAACCGCAAGCGTCGGGAGGTGCGGGGGGTGGCTTACCTCTCGGCGGAGCACCAGGACCTCGAGGACTTCATCCGGGGCCTCATGCGCCCCCCCACCAACCCCGAAGGGGAAAAGGAGGAGATCGCCCTCAAGAACTTCACCCGGGTGGTCTACGGGGAGCTTTCACCTGAGATGCGGGCTCTGGCGGAGCGCTACGGGGTGTTGGTGGTCAAGGAGCCCCCCAAGGAGCGCATCCTGGTGCCCGACGACATGGGGGGGATCGTGGAGGCGGCCAAGGAGGCGGCCGCCCTGGCCCGCCAGGGCCTCACCCCCCACGTGGACTTTTCCCTCCTCCGGCCCGAAGGGGCCCCCATCCGGGGAAGCGGTGGGACGAGCTCCGGCCCCGTGAGCTTCCTCCTGGAGATCTTTGACAACTTCCTGGAGTGGGCCGCCCTGGGCGCCGAAGAGGCGGGCCCTGTGGCCACCCTGCGCTACGTCTACGCGCCGGTACTCCGGGTGGTGCGGCAGGGGGGAACCCGCAGGGGCGCGGGGATGGCCACCCTGGCCATTGACCACCCCGACCTCCTGGACTTCCTCACCGCCAAGGACCTGGACCGGGAAAAAGCCGAGGGGGACATCTCCACCTTCAACATCTCCGTCCTGGTCACCGAGGCCTTCATACGGGCCTTGGAAGAGGATGCCCTTTGGCCTGTGACCCCCGTGGAGGTCCCCGGCAAGTACTACCCCTACCCCCTCGAGGGCCCCTACACCGGGGAGATCCCCAAGCTGCCGGAGCGGGAGGACGGGGCCAAGGCTATCCCCCTCTACGAGGACAAGGTGCCCGCCAGGTGGCTCTGGCACGAGATCGCCTGGCACGCCTGGGCCACGGGGGAGCCGGGCCTCATCTTCGTGGACCGCATCAACGAGCTTTCCGCCCTGAAGGGGCTTGGGCCTCGTTACTGGATTCGTTCCACAAATCCGTGCGGTGAGATCCCGCTCACCGTGGGCGAACCCTGCGACCTGGGGGCCCTGAACCTGGCAGCCTACGTGAAGGATGGGGCCTTCCA
>QGLW01000288.1_pt1 | contig 12773 bp, 9 predicted proteins | sample 1725341 | NCBI WGS metagenome assembly QGLW01 (sample SAMN05439265, study PRJNA331180) | Hot springs metagenome, whole genome shotgun sequencing project. | isolation source: microbial mat of Apron and Channel Facies of Mammoth Hot Springs | place: USA: Wyoming, Yellowstone National Park | collected... | reverse complement strand
AGTATGAGATTCTTCGCCGGCTTCAGAATGACAAACAAGGCTATCTTTTCTCCAATATTTATCAGTCAACCTTTATCTGTCATCCTTGAGTGTGCATTCATCAATGTTTAACCTATTCACTTTCTCACTCTTTTCTCGCATTTAAGATTATCTCTTTCATTTTTCTTACTGCTTCGTATAATCCTAAGAATATAGCATTTGCAATAATAGAATGTCCTATGTTTAACTCTTCGATTTCTTTTATCTTTGCTATCTCTGAAACATTCTGGTACGTTAGACCGTGTCCTGCATACACTTTTAAACCTTTTTCCTTAGCATATTTTGCAGCTTTTTTTATTCTTTCAAGTTCTTTTTCTACATTTTTACCATAAACATTTGCGTACTCGCCTGTATGTATCTCTATTGCATCAGCACCTACTTCTACAGATGCGTCTATTTGCTTAAAGTCTGGGTCTATAAAAAGGCTAACAGTAATACCTTGCTGTTTTATTGGTTTGATAAAATCTTTAAGGTAATCTATCATGGAGACAACATCCAATCCGCCTTCTGTAGTAATTTCTTGTCTTTTTTCTGGGACTAAGGTTATATTGTTTGGCAGTGCTTCTAATGCTATATTTTGCATCTCATAGGTTGGTGCCATTTCTAAGTTTATAGGGATATTTTTGTCTTTTAATTCACACTTTAATCTAAATAAATCTTCATCTTGTATGTGTCTTCTATCTTCTCTTAGATGTAATGTTATTTGGTCAGCCCCAGCTTCAATGGCTATTAAAGCTCCTTGTACTGGGTCTGGTTCTGTTGTTTTTCTTGTCTCTCTAAGGGTTGCTATATGGTCTATATTAACTCCAAGTCTCATTCTTGCTTACCTTTCTGATTTTAGTTTTTTGAAAGCTTCTTTTGCGGCCTTTGCCTCTGCTTCTTTCTTTGACTTTCCCTTTCCTGTTGTTTTTATCTCCTCAACATGACATTCTATTGTAAACGTTTTATCGTGCTCTGGACCTTCTGATGAGATTAATTTATATGTTGGTATTTTACCATAGAGTCTTTGAGTTTCTATCTGTAAAAGAGATTTATAATCTCTTGGCAGATTTTCTTGTTGTATATCATTTGTAACAATTTCTTTAAAATTCTTGTTGAATATCTCTCTTGGTATATCTAAATTATACTGACAGTCTGTATATATTGCTCCAAAAACCGCTTCAAGCACATCACAAAGGAGGGATTCCCTCTCTGCTCCTTTTTGTAATTTTTCACCTTTGCTTATCAAAACAAAATCTTGAAAATGTACATTTCTTGCCAATTTTGACAAGTAAGTTTCGCTTACAATAGCGGACCTATACTGAGAAAGCTCTCCCTCTCTTGCATAGGGAAACTGTTTAATGAGAATTTCACTGATGATTAAAGATATAACCGCATCTCCAAGAAATTCTAAAACTTCATAATCTGGTATTTTTTTGTGGTATTCAGCTACAAAAGACCTATGAGTTATAGCTGCTAGTAGCAGAGATTTATCTTTAAAAGTGTATCCGATGATTTGTTCAAGCTGCTTTACTTTATCTATAAACTCTCCGACCGGTTCGTAATTATCAGCAGATAGATTTCTTTCTTCCATACCATTTTATTTAATCTTCAAAAGCCTTAAATGCTAAGCAAGCATTGGTTCCACCAAATCCAAATGAGTTAGATATTGCAACTTTTACAGGATATTCTATCGCTTTGTTTGGTACATAATCTAAATCACATTCAGGGTCTGGATGTTCGTAGTTTATTGTTGGTGGAATAACTCCATTTTTGATAGTTAAAACAGTTGCAACTGCTTCAACTGCACCCGCTGCACCAAGAAGATGCCCTATCATTGATTTGTTTGAGCTAACTTTTAGTTTGTATGCATGGTCTTTAAACACTTCTTTTATCGCCAATGTTTCTATTTTGTCATTTAATGGAGTAGATGTTCCGTGAGCGTTAATATAATCAACCTCATCTGGGTTAATTCTCGCATCGTTAAGAGCCATTGTTATAACTCTTTTTGCACCGTCCGCATCGCTACATGGAGCTGTGATATGGTAAGCATCACCTGTCAATCCATATCCTACGATTTCAGCATAGATTTTAGCTCCTCTTTTCTTTGCATGTTCTAACTCTTCTAAAACCACTATACCGGCACCTTCACCCATTACAAAGCCATCTCTCTCTGCATCGAATGGTCTTGATGCTCTTTGAGGCTCATTGTTTCTTGTTGATAAAGCTTTCATGTTAGCAAATCCAGCAATTCCAAGTGGTGTGATAGCAGATTCTGTTCCGCCTGCTATCATAATGTCAGCATCGCCTCTTTGAATTATTTTAAATGCATCACCAATAGAATGTGTTCCTGTTGCACATGCTGTTACAACGCAAGAGTTTGGACCTTTAAACCCAAACTCTATGGATATATAACCTGCTGCCATGTTAGAGATTCCGGAAGGAATAAAGAAAGGAGAAACTCTCCTTACTCCTTTTTCCATTACTACTTTCTGTTGTTCTTCAATGTCCCTCAAGCCGCCGATACCAGTTCCGACTATAACACCAGCCTTTGTTAAGTCAATCTTATCAAGTTCTAATCCAGAGTCTTGTATTGCTTCTTTTGCTGCTATTACAGCAAACTTAACAAAATCACTCATTCTTTTTAGTTCTTTGGAATCTAAAAACTGCTCTGGATTGAGGTTTTTAACTTCTCCGGCTATGATTACAGGTAATCCTATAGCAACTGGGTCAAACCTTTTAATTACGTCTATACCGCTAACACCTGCAGCAAGATTTGACCAAAAGTCTTTTACGTTATTACCTATTGGTGTTACAGCCCCTAAACCAGTAACGACAACTCTTCTCATATCTATTACCCTTGTTTTGATTTAATATAGTCTAAAACATCTTTAACAGTTGCGATTTTTTCAGCATCTTCATCTGGGATTTCAACGCCAAACTCTTCTTCAAAAGCCATGATTAACTCAACTACGTCTAAAGAATCTGCCCCTAAATCATCTACAAATTTTGCTTCAGGTGTGATTTTTTCCATCTCAACACCAAGTTGGTCTGCTATAATCTCTTTTACTCTTTGTTCAACTGACATTTTTAATACCTCCTACATTTAAAATTTTTTAATACATTCCGCCGTTTACGTGAATAACTTCACCGGTTATATAACTTGCCAAGTCGGATGCCAAAAATAATACAACGTTTGCAACGTCTTCTGGCTTTCCAAATCTGTTTAAAGGTATTTGCTTAAGATACTGAACTTTAATATCTTCCGGCAGCTTTGCGGTCATATCAGTTTCTATAAAGCCGGGAGCAACTGCGTTAACTGTGATATTTCTTGATGCAAGTTCTTTTGATAAGGATTTTGTAAATCCTATTAATCCAGCTTTTGTGGCTGCGTAGTTTGCCTGTCCTATATTTCCAATAAAACCAATAATAGAGCTTATATTTATAATTCTTCCGTATCTTTGTTTAATCATAAGTTTTACGACTTGTTGAGTGATTTTAAACGTACCGTTTAGATTTACATTGATAACACTGTTCCAATCTTCTTCTTTCATTCTGATAAAAAGCGTATCTTTTGTAATTCCTGCGTTGTTAACAAGTATATCAATTTTTCCTTGTGTAAAGCTGTTTATCTCTTCAAAGCTTTTTGAAATATCTCCGACCAAATCTAAATCTATTCCAAATGCTTTAACGTTATATTCTTTCTCAATATTATTTGCTAAAACTTCAGCTGATTTTCTATCTCTACCAGTAATGATTACATTAGCTCCAAGCTTTGCAAATTCTACTGCAATTGCTTTACCAATACCTCTTGTAGAGCCTGTTATAAGTACATTTTTACCAGCAAAATTTAGCATTCTAACCTCATTTAATAAAAAATTGCTAATATTTTACCACAAAATGATAAAATTTTAGTCATATTATGAAATGTTGTGATAGATAACATGCAAAAGGCTTTTAAAAATACTCGTCACTTCTCGCTTTCTCACATCTTTTGGATTTTCAACCGTTATAATATAAATATAGATTAACAAAAGAGGTTTCTAACCTTTGAGTACATTTATAACCAATCATGGAAACAAAGACCTTAAAAGAAGGTTACAAGAGCTTATAGAAATCAGCAGAGAGCTAAAATTTCTCGTTGGGTTTTTCTATTTTTCAGGAATAAAAGAATTTTATGAAACTTTAAAAAAACTCTACGACGAACGCAAGCTTTCACAGGAGCATATAAAAATCTTAGTTGGATTAAATGTAGACAAAGGCAACTACGGACTGTATGAAGTAGCAACAAATCTTAAAAGTAAAAATGAGTATTTTCAAGCTTTAATAAACTCTGTAAAGACAGCATTTACAAGTCAAGAGTTAGATAATCAAGATATATACGAGCAAGCTAAATTTTTTGTAAAACTTTTAGAAGAAAAAATAATAGTCATAAGAAAAACTCGGGAGCCGAATCATTCAAAACTTTATCTATTTAAAACAGAAGAAAGAACGGCACCACATCTTTTTATAACAGGTAGTAGCAACCTAACAAGAGCAGGACTTGTAAGTCAAAATGAGTTTAACGTTGAGATAAAGGATTATGGATTTGAAGAAGCAGAAAAGTATTTTGATGATTTATGGAAAGATTCAATACCATTGTCAGAAGATGATGTGAAAAAGCTTGTTTATACCATTAAAAATGAGACTGCGTTAAGAGATGTAAACCCATTTTCAGCTTATGTTTATCTACTAAAAACATATATTGAAACCCATAAAACAAAAGATATAGCCAAAGACCTTGTAGAGCTTATGGAGAGAAAGGGCTATAAGTCATACTCTTATCAGATGGAAGCTGTTTCTCAGGCTATCGCAAACTGTAAATCTCACGGTGGAACGATTTTAGCCGATGTTGTAGGTCTTGGAAAAACCGTTGTTGCATGCATGGTAGCAAAGGCGTTGGGAAAAAGAGGCATAGTTATAGCACCACCTCATCTTATCGGAAATGAAGAAAAATCCATAGGATGGGGAAAGTATTTAGAGGATTTTAAGCTGTCTGATTGGAGAGTCTATTCCGTCGGAAAGTTAGAAGAAGCCTTAGAGTTTGTTAGAGAGCATGATAATATAGAGGTTGTAATAGTTGACGAAGCACACAGATTTAGAAATGAAAACACTCTCAGTTATCATTATCTTAAAGAGATATGCAGAGGAAAGACAGTGCTACTTCTAACAGCAACGCCTTTTAACAACAGACCTTCTGACATTTTCGCACTTTTAAAACTCTTTACCATACCCAAAAAATCAACCATTGTATTTGACGAGGATATTAAATCTAAATTTGAAGAGTATGAAAACCTTTTCAATAAACTTTCTTACATAAAAAACCATTACAATTCTCCAAACAAGAAAAAAAGAAAAAGAGCTTTAAACTACTACAAAGAAATTTTTGGTAAAAATAATACAGTGGTAGAAATAGACAAAGTAAAAACAGAAACTAAAAAATTAGCAAGACATATAAGGTCAATACTTGAACCGGTAGTAATAAGAAGAAACAGGCTTGATTTAAAGCATTACAAAGAAAAGATTGACCTACCAGAAGTTAAAGACCCGAAAGAGTGGTTTTATGAGCTTACAAAAGAGCAGTCAGAATTTTACGATGAAGTAATATCAGCTTTTAGCGAAGAAGAGCTGGGAGGAAGGTTTAAAGGTGCAATCTACATTCCAATCAAATATGAAAAAGGCATTAAAGATGATAATGAGCCTGAGTTAAAAGAAGGAGAAAGCTTTTTACTTACATATCAAAGAAACCTTTACGACTTTATGAGAAGGCTTTTAGTTAAAAGATTTGAAAGTAGCTTTGGTTCATTCTATGAAAGTATAAAAAGATTTAAAAGCATTCATGAAACAGCCTTAGATTTTGTTATAAAAACAAATAAGTTTATTCTTGATAGAAAACTAATGGAAGATTTAACAGAGAAAGACCCTGACGAGATTTTAAAAGAGCTTGAAAAATATGAACAAGATTTAAAAGAACAAAAGACAAACGCTGAATATTACAAAGTTTACGACTTAAGTAAGTTTAAGCAAAAAAATAAATTCATAAAAGACATACAAAACGACATAAAGCTGTTTGATGAGTTTTTAGAAAAGATGGAAAAATTAAAACTTACACAAAATGACCCAAAGGCAGATAGGCTTATAAAAGGCATTGAAGAGTTTTTGAAAGAAGGTAGAAAAGTTGTCATATTTACAGAATACACAGATACTGCAAAACATTTAGATGACATACTAAAAAAACATTTTAAAGATAAAGTCTTAACAGCTTACGGAAACATAGGAAAAATAACCTTTGAAGAGATAGCAAAAAATTTTGATGCACAGTATAAGCATCAAGAAGATAAGTATAAAATGCTGCTTACGACGGATAAACTTTCTGAAGGATACAACCTAAACAGAGCAGGAGCGGTTATAAACTACGATATACCGTGGAACCCTGTTAGAGTTATACAAAGAGTTGGAAGGATAAACAGGATAGGCAAAAAAGTATATGATGAGATATACATAGTAAACTTCTTCCCAACAGAACAAGGAGCCAATATAGTAATGTCAAGACAGATAGCCCAAACAAAGATGTTTATGATTCATAGCATACTTGGAGAAGATGCTAAAATCTTTGATTCGTCAGAAGAGCCAGAAGCATCAAAACTCTACAAGAGATTAAACGAATACAGAGAAGATGAAGAAGAAAGCTTCTTTACAAAAGTTAGAGATGAGCTTAGACAAATAGAAGAAAGCTATCCAGAGGTTATAAAAGAAATACAAAATATACCTCAAAGAGTAAAAACCGCTAAGCAGTCTGATAAAAACGAGCTAATGGTCTTTATAAGAAAAGGCAAAGACTTATTTGTAGGTTATAAAGATTATGCAGAAAGACAACCAAAAACAGCAAGCTTTGAAGAAGTTTATGAGAAGATAAAAGCTACTGTTGAGACAGAAAGATTGAAAGTATCAAAGGATTTTTGGAGTAATTACAAAATAGTTTTTGATAAAAAAGCATACATAAAAAGAAAACCTAAACCAGGAGCCACAGAAGAAAAAGCTTTTAATCTATTAAACGATTTAAAAAATAAAGACATTGGAGAGCTAAGGTCTTTTGTTTTAGCTTTAATTAAAGATATTGAGGAGTATTCAAGCCTTTCAGAGTATATCTTGCAAAGAGTAGTTAAGATTGAAAAGTATTTGGATAACATAGAAAAAGTAAAAAAAGAGTTAGAAGAGATTAAAAAAGAGATTGGAGAAGATTTTATAGAAAGAGTAGAAAGTCAGTTAAAGTTGTTGGATTTAGAAAACCAAGAAGTTATTATAGCAGTAGAAAATCAAGAGTTTATAAGTGAGATGTGAGAGGTGAGAAGTAAAAGATAAAAGCTGAGATTCTTCACTGACGCTCATAATGACGAAGTATGAAACTGTCATCCAGCAGCGAAGTGAAGGATCTCCTCTTTTAATATCTTTCTACTCACCCATTTTCTCACTTAAATGCTACAATATACTAAACATCAAAAAAAATGAGGAAGTCAGCCTATGGATAAACTTTCAACCCTTGCAAAAGATTTTTCAATTGAAAATTTAGAAAGCTATTTATTAGATAAAGGATTTACTATTGATATAAAACCAGCTTATTACATTCAAGACATTGAAGAAAAATATAACATATCAGACATAAAAGAAATTGGATACATTAGACTAAAGCAAGAGGCAAATTTAGTAGTTTTTGCCATTAAGATTGAAAACCTTACAGAAAGAACAAGCAAGAAAAAGCAGTTTAACATCGCTAAAAAACTTTTAGAAAAAAATCTATATGGACTGTTTGTATTTTATGATGATAACAAAAATTTTAGACTTTCTTTTGTGTTTAAAACTACCCATGGCACAAAGGCAAAATATAGCCACTACAAAAGATTTACCTTCTACGTAAGCCCAAATTTATCAAACAAAACGTTTATAAATCAGCTTGAAAAATGTGATTTTACAGATTTAGACTCTATAAAGCAAGCTTTTAGCACCCAACCTATCACAGAAAAGTTTTATAATGAGCTTCAAAATTGGTATTACTATGCACTCGATAAAGTTGAATTTCCTGACGATTACAAATACTCTGATGACCCGGAAAAAGACAGAGAAATCAGAAATGCTCAAGGCTTAATCAGACTTTTAACAAGATTAATTTTTATATGGTTTTTGAAAGAAAAAGACTTAGTGCCAAGCAATTTATTTAACGAAGAAGAATTAAAAAAGATAATCAAAGACTTTGGCAACGGTAATAACTATTACAATGCAATTTTGCAGAATCTATTTTTTGCAACATTAAATAGACCCATAAAAGATAGAGGCTGGGCTGAGGATAAAGGCTTTCCGGCTAACAAAAAAGACTTTGGAGTAAAAAGTTTATACAGATATGAAGATAAGTTTTTGATAAGTAAAGAAGAAGTTTTAAAACTGTTTGAAGACATTCCATTTATAAACGGTGGACTTTTTGATTGTTTAGATAAAGATAAAGTTTATATAGATGGATTTTCAAGAAATGAAAAGAAGCAGGCTAAAATCAGTGATGAGTTATTTTTTAACAGTAGAGAGAAAACAGTTGATTTATCCAAGTACGGTTTAAGCAAAAACGCAGAGGTTAGAGGACTTATTGACATTTTAAAAAGCTACAACTTTACAACAGACGAAGCAACGCCGATAGACCAAGAAATAGCCCTTGACCCTGAACTGCTTGGAAAAGTGTTTGAAAATCTCCTTGCAAGCTACAATCCAGAAACTAATACCACTGCAAGAAAGGCAACAGGTAGCTACTACACACCAAGAGAGATAGTAGATTATATGGTAGAAGAAAGCTTAAGAGAATATCTAAAAACAAAAGCGCCAGAAGCAGAAAATATTCTTGATGACCTATTCTCTTATTCTGATGAAGAACCAAAAATTTCAGATGATTTAAGAAAAAAACTAATTGAAGCAATAGACCAGATAAAGATAATAGACCCTGCCTGTGGTTCTGGTGCTTTTCCGATGGGAGTTCTTCATAAGCTTGTGTTTTTACTTCAAAAGCTTGACCCGTCTAATGAAATTTGGTATAAGATACAGGTAGATAGAATTAACAAAGAAAGTAAAGAAGCATTAGAAATAGCAAAAGATGAAAACACTTTAAAAGAGTTGTTAAACGAAGTAAAAGAACATTTTGACGAAAGTATAAACTATCCAGACTATGCAAGAAAGCTTTATTTGATAGAAAACTGTATATATGGAGTAGATATACAGCCTATAGCTATACAGATTAGCAAGCTAAGATTTTTCATATCTTTGATATTAGACCAGAAAGTAGATAGAAGCAAGCCAAACTTTGGAATTTTAACATTGCCTAATCTTGAAACTAAATTTATCTCTGCAAATGCTTTGATTGGATTAGAAAAACCTATTCAAAAATCTTTAAGAAGTCAGGAGATTGAAAGATTAGAGCAAGAGTTAAAGCATTTAAGACATAGGTATTTTAGAATTAAATCAAGAATTGAAAAGATTCAATTACAGGATAGGGATAGAGAGTTAAGAGAGAAGTTAAAGAATGCTTTGATTGGCAATGGTTGGAATGATAAAGTAGCTGATAAGATAGCTAATTTTGATATTTTTGACCAAAATGCATCTGCTGATTGGTTTGACCCAGAGTGGATGTTTGGAGTAGTTGATGGTTTTGATATTTTGATAGGTAATCCGCCGTATGTCAGACAAGAAAACATTAAAGATAAAGATTTAATAATTAATTCTATTTCTAAATGTTTTGTTGAAAATAATAAGTCTTTAGTAAAGATAAACAAGAGAAGTGATTTATACATCTATTTTTATTATAAAGGTCTATCTCTCTTAAAAACTCCTGGGGTTCTTTGCTATATAAGCTCTAATTCTTGGTTAGATGTTGGGTTTGGTGTTGAGTTTCAAGAGTTTTTATTAAAGTATATGAGCCCTCTAATGATTGTGGATAATGTATCTGAAAGAAGTTTTGAAGCTGACATTAATACAGTTATTGTACTTATTAAAAGACCTGAAAGGATTAATTTAGATGATGTAATCAAATTCGTAGTGTTTAAAAAGCCTTTTGATGAGATTTTAAATTCGGAGATATTAAAGATTGTTCGTCAGGCTTATGATAAGGTTATCAACGAGGATTTTAGGGTTATTCCAAAGACAAGAAAAGAGCTTTGGATTGAAGGTATAGAAACAGAAGATGATGAGATAAAAGAAAAATACCTTTGGAACTACGAATATGTTGGCAACAAATGGGGAGGAAAATATCTAAGAGCACCTCAGATTTTCTTTAAGATTTTGGAAAAGGGAAAAGATAAGTTTGTAAAGCTTGGAGATATTGCGGAGGTAATTTCAGGTGTTATTACCGGCAACAACAAATCGTATTATACACCATTTTTCTCAAGCTTTAATGAGGATGAATATATACCTGCATTCAAATCGTCAAAAGATATAAACAAAATTATATGTCAAAAGAGTGATGTAAAATGGCTGCTAAGGAAGGAATCTCGTTTTCTCTCAAAAGTGGCTGATTTTTTAATAGGTGATACAAAAAACGATAGATTTGTTGTTCATTTTAATAGGGATAAAACTATATTTGAACATAAATTTATAGGAATTAATTTAAAACCAGAATTTAATAGCGAATGTAATATATTAATGCTAAATTCTACTCTTTTTATCTTGTTTACAGAAATGTTTGGTAAATCAAACTTAGGAGAAGGTGCGTTATATCTTGTTCCTTTTGATATTAAGAGAATGATAGTCATTAACCCTAAATTTTTAGAGATTCCAATGTCAGAAAATATAGAGAGATTTCTAACCCGTCCTATCTTATCAATCTTTGAAGAGCTCGGCTTTCAAAAATGCAATAAAAGAAAATGCGACCATCCAGAGCATCCATACGAGCATATCAAACCAGAAGAAGTATCATTTGAGCGCATCATGTCAGACAGAAGAAAACTTGACAAGATTATTTTTCAAACACTAAACCTAACAGAAGAAGAACAATTAGAAGTATACAAAGCAGTCATAGAGTTGGTAAAAAATAGACTGCTGAAAGCAAAGAGCAATAAAAAGATGTAAACGGATAAAAGGAATGAATTTTGGTGACAGTAAAGAAAAAGGTGATAAGACGCTATTAAAAAACCTACAGGGTAAAAAATATGGTTAAGCCTAACGATGTTATTTCTTTAAAAATTAGTGAAACACAAATAAAAAACATTATAAAAAAGGTTTTACTGCAAGATTTTAATAAAATAGATAATTTAAGGAACAGGCACTCTAATATCCAATTTGATTGCTTGCTTAGAGGTTATGTTGGAGAAGAAGCTCTTGTAAATTGGTTTAGTAGTTATGGAATATATTTTCAAAGCATAAATAAAAAAGTAAACGAGGACTATAATATGGACATTGATCTAGTTTATACAAATAGCGACAATAGTCAAACCTTGAATATAGAAGTTAAAACATCTCTGGTGCCTGATAAATTTGTATTACCTGAAGATGAAAAGTTCTCGAGAATAGCAAAAGTTTTGAAAAATTGTGATATTAAGTTAATACGAAGAAAACAACACGGAAAAAAAGGAAAAATAGAAGACTTATTGGGTGATATCTATATACAAATATATTTTACTTTTTTGCGGGAAAAGAGAGATAATTTTCTTAAAGATTTAAAGATTAATTTAAATATCGAAAACAAAACAATAGAAGACTCTTTCAACTCCATTATCGATGAAATATATAATAAAACCTACGCTTACCTTTATATGGATAACACTTTTTTTGTAGGATGGGTTGATAAAGAAACACTAATACAACAAATAAATACTAAATATTCTAAAAATCCAACTTGGAGTTACGGCAAAAGAGAATTTTGGAAATGTAATATTGAACAAGACGCCAAACGACCACTGGAGCTGATTGATTACTTAAAGAACTTGAGATAGCAAGGAGTAAAAAGACTTGAGCATGAGATAGACCAGCTGGTTTACAAGCTTTACGGATTAACAGAAGAAGAAATAAAAATAATTGAAGGAAGTCGCAATGGATAAAAACGAAGTAAACACAGCTTTTGAATACTGCTTGAAGAAATTGAAGAAGTTTTTAATACGATAAGCAAGGAAGGAGAAGAATCTTTTAAAGCCCAAGATTTTGATAAAGCAAATACACTTATTGAATATGGCAAACGATTAAAAGATTTTAGAGAAAAAGTAAAAACACTTCAAAGAGAATGGCAAACAATTTTCAGTGAAAGAATACCAACCCGTCGGCAGAAAAGACAGACAAAAGAAAGACTTAAGAGGGGATTGAGAACTCCTGAGGAGAGTTATGTAATGTCTATTTTAGAATCTATCATTGAATTAGGCGGAAAAGCAGAGATGAAAGATGTCTTAAACCTTGTGCATGAAAAAATGAAAAATATATTAAACAGTTATGATTATGAACCTCTTAAATCTAATCCGAAACAGAAACGATGGGAAAATACTGCCCAATGGGCAAAAAATACAATGGTCAATGAAGGACTTCTTGCTAAAGATTCTCCACGGGGAATTTGGGAGATAACAGACAAAGGAAGAAAATTATATGAGGAGAATAAACAATCTATGGGTTTACGAGATAGTTTTTAGCAATAGCATTGACTCAGAAGAAATAAAGATTATAGAAAATTCATAAAAAACCTTTTGTGAGAAATTAGTGATTTT
>QGLW01000286.1_pt1 | contig 12803 bp, 8 predicted proteins | sample 1725341 | NCBI WGS metagenome assembly QGLW01 (sample SAMN05439265, study PRJNA331180) | Hot springs metagenome, whole genome shotgun sequencing project. | isolation source: microbial mat of Apron and Channel Facies of Mammoth Hot Springs | place: USA: Wyoming, Yellowstone National Park | collected... | reverse complement strand
AAGTAAGTTGGAGGATGACCTTTATGTTAGGTTGAAAAAGCCCGTAAGAATAGTGGCGCCTCTTCCGAACGGGAACATAGGATTTGAAATACCAAACGATGAAAGGGTATTTTATAACTTAGAGGACTTTGAGGATGAGATAATAAAGGGGGCAACCCTTGAGGTACCCATAGGTGTTGATGTTTTGGGGAATCCTTTTAGGATAAACATAGGGTCCGCACCACACATTCTAATAGGAGGAGCCACTGGTTCGGGTAAAAGCATACTGCTTACCGCTATAATCTCGGCCCTTATAAAGAAAAACTCACCCGAGGATCTGAACCTGATCCTCATAGACCCGAAGAGAGTAGAGCTTTCAATCTTTGAGGGCTTACCCCACCTTGCTTTACCGGTCGCAAAAACCGTAAAGGAGGCAGTATTCGCCTTAAAAACCGCGGTTAGCATAATGGACGATAGGTACGCTATAATGTCCGCAATAGGGGCTAGGGATATAGAGAGCTTCAATTCGAGGGCTCCGAAATTTGAAATAGAAAGGATGCCCTATATTGTCATAGTGATAGATGAGCTGGCGGACCTTATGATGCTCTCTCCAAAGGAAACCGCCGAGTATATTCAAAGGATCGCCCAGCTCGCCCGCGCAGTTGGGATACACCTTATAACCGCAACTCAAAGGCCCTCCGTGGATGTTATAACTGGAGTAATAAAGGCAAACTTCCCTACAAGGATCGCCCTAAAGACCGCTTCAAGGTTTGACTCAAGGACAATATTGGATGTGGAAGGGGCGGAAAGACTTTTGGGTAAAGGGGATATGCTTGTTCTTCTAAGTGACAGGCCTGAACCTGTAAGGGTGCACGGCTTTTACGCATCGCACCACTACGCGGAAAGGCTCCTACTTGATCACGTTTCAAGTAAGCTCTCTTCAATGTGGAAAATAGATAAAGAAAAGGTTAAGGTTTTCCTGAAAATGGCTAGGGAGGAGGGGTTCTTCTCCGCAATATTTAGGGATGATGAACCTGCTTATAACGAGAGGGTGGAGAGATTATCCCACATTGCGGAGGAAATATTAAAAATCCCACCTGAAGATTTTAAGAACTTTTTAAGTGAAACCCTTGAAAACTATTATCCTTACAAGTTTGTGTTTGAGGAGGAAGGGGAAGAAAATGTCCCAAGATCTGGGGTGGGGAAGATAGATAAGAAGATATTGGAGGCGGCGATGGTTTGCGCGGAGGTTGGTTATGGTTCCGCGAGTATGGTTCAAAGGAGGTTGGGCGTGGGGTTCCCCAGAGCGGCCAAAATAATAGATCAACTGGAAAAACTTGGTTTTCTATCTTCACCCGAAGGTCCAAAGCCAAGAAGGATCCTTATGAGCGTTGAGGAATTTGAGAGGAAGCTTAAGGAAATGGGATTTAAAAACTGGTGAAATGATCGCCCTTTGGCATAACTTCAACCTTAAAATTATCAACTATGAAGGAAAAACCTATTTATGTAATGATAACTAATTGGAATGATCACTGGGATAACATACAATCTAAATCTACTTCCTATACCAAAAGCCTTATAAAATTTAACTTACAGAGTCATCAACTTGTAGAAAATGCTCCCACGCTCTTTATAAAAGTTGAAGAAAAAACTCATAAAATAATAGGAGCTTGGTTCGGCTATGTTAGTAATTTTAAGTCGGTTGATAATAAAGGTAAAAAAATTTTTTTTAATGTTCAAATAGAAAATAAAGTAGATTTAAATGAAGCTTTAAATATCATTAAAAAATCAAACCCTGAACCAGGATGGTATTTAGCATCTCAAATTAAATCCTCTATAATATTACCGGAAGAATTTGCTTTATATCCCCCCTTCTTTTATAATTTAATTAAAACAAATGATTATTCGGAATTTGAAAATTTAGTTTTTCAATTGCTTAAACTAATTGGAATAAATGATATTTGTAAGATTGAAAAACAAGCTGGTAGGGAAGATGGATTTTTTGTTCTTAAGAATTTAGCAGTTATTTATGATTGCACTTTGAAAACTAATTTTAATGAAGATAAAAAAGACCAGATAAATAATTATCGTATGCTTTTAGATGATGAGGGAAAATTATCTTGTAAAAGTAAAGATAAACATAAATTTTTTAATATAAGAACCAAGAAGAAACAAGTATGGATTATAACGAGAAATAAAACTCAAAAGATAGAGGATTATACTCGTGACGAAAGCATTTTAATCAAAGAAATTTCAATCTATGACCTTATAGAAATTTATATCAAAAGAATAAAAGAAAATCTTTTTGAAGATGAGCTTGAAAGAATTTTAGAAGATTTAGGTAATTCTTAAATCTCTATTCAAATTTAATTACCGTAAAGGAAGAGGGCAAGGTCGGAGTAAAGCAGATTCCTTGATAGGAAGTTAGAATCAAGGCGTTGATTTTGTCCCTCCAAAAATCTCAAGATCAACCCCTTATACATATAGCAGCAAAGACACCGAAGATTTCCACCGTTCCTATAACTTTATAACCGTTATATTCCCCTAACAATATTGAGCTTGCAACCTCATTTTCGCTCTCACCGACCAGAATGCATATACCCCCTTTTTCGTCCTGAAAAGTTTTTAAGCCCCTATCCTGCTGTTCAAGGTACTTTTCAACGGAAGAATAGAGGAAAGAAATTATTTCCGCTATCTCTTTCTCGCTCTTTGCTATTCTGAAAGTGTCCTCAAGGGAGTAATAAATCCTTCTTACGATTTTTCTTGGGATCCCTTCCAGTATTTCGTAAAGGTTGTTTAACTTTGAGACCGCTATCTTCCTCAAACCCTCGTCAAAATCCCTAAATTTTGGGACAAACTCGGAGATAATCTTCTTTATTTCTTGATATACCTGCTCCTGATTATCAAATCTCCTAAGGGAAGTTGATGTTTGAAATATCAGGATGCTCACCCTCCCGCCCCCCTCCTTCTTCTCGCTGAACTTCGGAAGTTGAAAGGAATAACCGTTTTCCGAAAATCCTCTTCCAAGTTCTTCCGCAAAGTTATCAAAATCTCCAACCAGGATAACCCTAAATATGGGCCTTTCTGGATCCGCTTCTTCAGGAAATATGAGAAGCTGGGGTATCCCGGTATTTATATACTCCTCAATAAGCCTAGGGACGATAACCCTCCCTATTATCTCAAGTCCGAACTTTATATCTATGTATCTCCTCGTCTTTGGTTTTCTCAAAGTTTCTTCCAGGCTCTCCGCTATCCTTGCAAGCTTTCCCAAAGGAATTTCTTTTGTTTCAATCCTAACAACCGATATACCCTCCGGATAAATAAACTCCTTCTCGTAAACCTTTTCTATCCCCTCCTCCGAGAGGACGCTCAATACACTGTCAAGGGAGACGTATTTGTCCAATCCCACCACCGTTATACCTGACATCCTCATCCCTTTTGTCGTTGTAAAATTGTGGAAAAATACCTTTACCAAGGATGGGTTTTCTTTAACATACCTGTATAGCCTGTTCTGCCATACTATTATCTCCGCCAAGGTCCTAGCATCCCTCTCTTCCAAGTAAGCCTCCGTCCTTGACCTTATGAACATTATCACCTCCCCCTGATCCCCCAATAGGAATTGAAGTTCTTCTTTTGGAACCATCCTTACTATCTCATCCACCACTTCTTTGTATTTCCTGATCTTTACACCGCTTATTGATATTAGGGATTTTAGCCCTATTCCACCCTTTGCTGCAATTCTCAAAATCTCAATTATTCCTTGCTTATCCTTCAGGATCTCTGAGTCGGGTTTTAGGCTTGATATGGAAAGGACGATTAAGGCGTAATCCGAGGGATGTAAAACCCCAGCAAATATTCTCTTAATGTTATAACCTCTGTCGTGTATTACACTTGAAACCGCATCCAAAAGCCCCGCCCAATCCTTTGCAACCACCACAAAGAATACTTCTCCATCCTCAGGGAATACATCCGCCTGAGGTTCCTTACTTTCCTCCAATCTATCCAAAAGGGAAGAGATGAAATTCTCAAAATTCGCCGAAAGTTTTAACCAATTCGCCCTTAAAATTTTTTTCCAATTGTACGCTTCAATCTTTTCCATTTGGAAAATTATAAGGTGGAATCCCAACCAAAACCGACAAAAATCTGCCCCCAAATACCCTTGTTTTCAACCTTTGGAACATCCCTTATTTCCCCAAAATCGGATTTCCATTGTGTTTGATAAATGGGAAAGGTATATCCAGCCCTAAATCCCATCAAAAACCCAAAATCAAGGTGGGCGTTTAAAGAAATAGTTCCCGAATACTCCCCCTTATTTGCGTAAAAGGAAATTGCGGGATCTATCAAAATATCCGAAAATTCCGAATTTTTAACATATCCCCCCCTCAATTCAAACCTTGAGTATCCCACACCCAAAGCGGGATAAACCAAAAACCTCCTTTCTTTCAGCCTACTATAGTATATGACGTATCCGAGATTTGCGGAAAAATCCGATGAGTTAAAGGTTATCCTTCTGTCATCCCTGAAGCCCTCAACACCCAAAAATGTCCAAAGGTTCCCCAAAAATACGATGTTATCCCTAACTATAAATCCACCAAAACCCACCTTCACCCTGCTAAACTCTCCAACTTGGTAGTATCTATATAGGGCGTTTAAAATTCCCGTAAAGTCAACGTTTGCCCAACCTGATCCGATAAAAAGCCCAAAGTTCATTTATATCTCCCCCAGAACTTCCCCATAAACGCTTCCGTCCGCAAGCCTCCTAAGGTTAGTTATCACTAGATCTTTTTTACCCCTCACATCTCCCTTTACCTTGAGCTCGCATAAATTATACTCCCCGAAGATAAGTAAAGTTTTTCCGTCGATGCTTATTTCCATTTTCCCATCGTTTTTTAGGACAAAAACGGGTTCGGGAAATCCATATCCGTATGGTTCTAAAAGCTCCTTATCCCTCCAAAACTCCTCATCAAAGAGATCTTGGGTGCTTATCTCAGCGTCTATGTTTATAGTTCTACCAAAGCCTTGCGGTGCCTTCTCAAGGGCATATTCCTTCAATTTTTCCCTTAGAACCTCAAGTTTTGAGGTTTTTATCGTGAAGCCACCCGCTAAGGCATGCCCACCGTAATTCTCAAAGAGATACCCCACCCTATCAAGGGCCTCAAATACGTTAAATGGTTCTATACCCCTGGAGGAACCCTTTGAAATCTCCCCATTCACGTTTATCACAAATGCGGGTTTTTCAAACATATCAACGAGTTTTGATGCGAGGATCCCCAAAACCCCCTCATGCAAACCCTCCGAATAAACGAAATTTATGGGCTCTCCCGTTTCAACAAAATCCAAAATCCTCTTTAGGTCCCTGTTTTGGATCCTCTGTCTTTCCCTGTTCAACCTTTCAACTTCTTCTACAAACTTTAAGGCATCCTCACCTTTTATTTTAGTTAGGAGCTCAAAGGATTTCATGGCGGTCTCCATCCTACCCGCAGAGTTCAACCCCGGGGCTATGATGAAGGATATTACCCAAGGCTTTATGGGCGGGTTTATGGATGCGCTTTTTAGTATAGCCTTAAAGCCCGCCTTGGCGGAAGCGCTTGATAGGATCTTTATACCATGCTTTACCATAGTTCTGTTTTCCCCAACAAGCAAACCCATATCCGCCACCGTTCCCACAGCCACCAGATCCAAAAGGACATAAAGCTTTTTCTTCCAATCCCTAACGTTTAACCTCTGAAGTAAGGCGTGGGCGAGTTTGAAGGAAACACCAACCCCCGTAAGGTTCTCATTTAAATACCCTTGGGGATGGATTATTAGGGTATCTGGGAGTTCCTTTGGCTTTAGATGATGATCCGTGATTATAACGTCAATTCCATAATTTTTTACCTCTTCCACCTCTTTCTTTGATGAGATCCCGCAATCAACGGTTATTATTAGATTAACCCCCATATCCTTGGCGATCCTTATAGCCTCCCTTGAAAGTCCGTACCCCTCCGAAAACCTATCGGGAATATATGGGATAACGTCAAATCCGAGATCGTTTAAAACCCTATAGAGTAAAGCCAGAGCGGTTATTCCGTCCGCGTCGTAATCCCCATGTATTAAAACCCTCTCGTTGGTTTTAAGGGCAAACAAGATCCTATCAATCGCCTCGTTTATATTTTCCAGAAGAAAGGGGTCATAAAGCTCCCCAGTTTCCAGATCTTTGAAGCTTATTCCCCTGTTTGCCAAAACCTTCCTGAAAATTCTACTTAGTGGGGCATCCACCTCCTCATCCTTGGGAAGGACGAAAGAAAGCATGGCAATTTTGTATTATAAAGGCGGTTTTCAACTTTAAAATTTACACTTATGGAGAAGGTGATTGGGATAGATTTGGGGACTACAAACTCGGTGGTGGCGATAGTTGAAGGGGGTGAACCTATAGTTATACCGAATAGGCAAGGGGAGAGATTAACACCTTCCGTTGTTGCTTTTAGGGAGAACGGCGAAATTTTGGTGGGTTCTCCCGCGAAGAGGCAAGCAATAACAAACCCTCTAAACACGGTTTTCTCAATAAAGAGGTTTATGGGGAGAACTTACACGGAGGCGAAGCAAACTGGGGATGTGGATAGGGTACCTTATAGGGTGGTTCCAGGTCCTAACGACAGGGTAGAGGTGGAGATACCGGCCATGAAAAAGAGGTTTACCCCCGAGCAGATATCCGCCTTCATACTCTCCGAGCTCAAGAAAGCTGCGGAAAACTTTCTGGGAACCGAAGTGCATAAGGCTGTCATAACTGTGCCCGCGTACTTCAACGATCCTCAAAGGCAGGCAACCAAGGATGCGGGATTAATAGCGGGATTTAAGGAGGTGATTAGGATCCTCCCCGAGCCCACAGCGGCGGCCTTAGCTTACGGGTTAAATAAGACGGACAAAAAGCTAAAGGTCGCGATCTATGACCTGGGTGGAGGAACGTTTGACATATCAATCCTTACCCTCGTTGAGGGAGCTTTCATTGTTAAGGCAACGCATGGGGATACACACCTCGGTGGGGATGACATAGACCAGAAGATAATAGAGTGGTTGATAGAGGAGTTTTATAGGGAGACAAAGATAGACCTTTCAAAGGATCCGGCGGCTTTACAGAGGTTAAAGGAGGCGGCGGAAAAAGCAAAGAAGGAGCTCTCCTTCCAGAGCGAAACTTTGATCAGCCTACCTTATATAGCGTTTGATCCGGAGGCGAAGGTTGGACTTAACCTCGAGAGGGTTTTAACGAGGGCTAGGCTTGAAGCGATGGCGGAGGGTTTGATAAACAGGACCGTTGAGCTTATGAGGCAAGCCCTTGACGAAGCGAGGATGACGAGGGAGGAGATAGACGAGGTGATACTCGTTGGTGGGCAGACGCGCATGCCCCTTGTCCAGAGGGTGGTTGAGGAGTTCTTCGGAAATAAACCCCATGCTGGTATAAACCCAGACGAAGTAGTGGCTATAGGTGCCGCCATACAGGCATCGATAGCGGTGGGCGAGATGAAGGACAAGAAGGATATTGTCCTCGTGGATGTCGTTCCACTATCCCTGGGCGTTGCAACTTTGGGAGATATATTTGATGTTGTGATCCCCAAGAACACACCTATACCCGTCAAAAGATCCAAAATATATACCACAGCTTACGATAACCAAACTGTCGTTACGGTTGAGGTTTATCAAGGTGAGAGAAAAATAGCATCTCAGAATAGGCTCTTGGGTAGGTTTGATCTAACTGGGATCCCGCCCGCTCCCAGGGGGGTACCCCAGATAGAGGTGACCTTTGAGCTTGATACGAACGGAATATTGCACGTTTCCGCAGTTGAGAAATCCACCGGAAAGAAGGCGGATATAAGGATCCACGCGAGGACAGGACTTACGGAGGATGAAATTAAAAGGATGATAGAGGAGGCGGAGAGGTACAGGGAGGAGGATGAGAGGAGGGCGAGGATAGCGGAGCTTAGGAACCAAATAGACGCTTATATATACGAGGTTAAGAAGGCAACGAAGGAATTTGAAAAGAACCTTACGGAAGATGAAAAGAGGAGGATCAACGAAGGGATAAACAAGCTCAGTGAGGTTATGAATTCAAACGATGAGGAGAAGATGAGGAGGGAATTTGAGGAGTTCCAGAGGGTTTGGAACGGGATAATAACGAGGATCTACCAGCAAACGGGTACGAACCCACCCCACGACGAAGGTCCAACCATAGAGGCTTAAAAACCTCCAAAAACGTTTAAGCCAAAGTTCCAGGAGAGCTTATCCCTTTGATTATAAAGGAAGCTTAAATACCCGCCAAATTTCAGGTTTTCAAATTCCTTGGAGAGGGAGAAGGTCCCATATAGGGAGGGACCAGGGGGCTTTAAGATCCCCTCAGGTCCCGGAGATTGAGTATAAAACCTGTAATATGCCGAAAGGGAAAGGGGGGATTTTATCCTAAAAAATGGAGATAAAGCCCAGGAAGTCCCCTTCAGGATCTCAAAACCAAAAAACTTATAGCCGAAGGATAAGGAGTTATAAAATATCTCCCTCCCAAAAGCCCTATAAAAGCTCTCCCCCTCCAAAAACCAAACCCTGTATATGTACCCCCTAAAGCTCCTTTCGTAGATCTCCCTTTCTACCTCTTCATCCCTAAAAATCTGGAAGCTTAAACCCAAACTATCCCGAAGATACCAAGTTGATAGGTTTAAACTTTTTATGGAGTTTAGGTCCGTCCTAAGGGAGAGGTTAAGATTTCCCGCAATGGAAAAGTTTAGGTCGTAAGTGGGTGTATCGGTGGGGAAATATAGGATCTCCCTCTTGTAGCTTCCGAAAGGTTTTGGGTAGAAGTTTCCGAAGCTATCCCTCTCGTAATCCCCCCACCCTTTCCCAACATAAACGAACCTCTCCTCCTTTTTAAAGGAAACCGAGGAGTTTAAGCTCATTCTGAGAAACCTCCAGATCCATTCAAAACTTAAAGATCTTCCCAACTTCGTCTTGCCGTAATTAAACCTTATGTTTTCCCCATCAAATCCCAAAGCGAAAGATAAAAAACCATCCTCGTACCTTTTAAGGTCAGATGAAAGACTACCAAAAATCGTGGAAAACCCGTAAGATCTCCCAAATGTATCCCTTGAAGTGATTCCTGAAATCGAGAAACTTGAGATAAACCCCCCAAACTTATAGTTCTCCCAAACCTTTGAGTTAAAGAATTCTCCAAAAACTCCCCTCTCCCTCCCAAGTTTTATTTTCCCAAAGCTCGAACTTTTCCCATCCGTAAAACCCCATCCTATCTCTCCCAAAATCCCATCAAGGTTAGCCCTAAAACCCAAGTTTATGTTTTTGTTTGAACTTACGCCGACCTTGCTTAAAGGAATGTAAGGGTTATAACCCAAATTTCCAAAACTGAAGAAATATACAGATTTTCCCAGCTTGAAATTCCAATTGGAACCGAAATTTTTATTTGTATTAGCGGAGATCTCAATGGAACTTTCACCCGAAGAATAACCGAGGGAGCCTACCCCCTCGTTTTCTACCCCCTCTAAGGGCCTTATGGTATAATTTCCACCGCTCCCAACGAACACAAACATATCCCCCAAGAAGATATAATCCCCATTCTCAACCCTCACAAAATCGCATATTAAATCCCCGTTTTTAACATCTATGTAAAACGTATCGTTGGAAAATTTATAATCCCCATTTCCCCTGATGCAACCCTTAAATTTTTCCCTCTTCTCCGCCTCTTTTGAAAATCCTCTAAGGAAGAAACCCCCTTTCCTCAACGTACCCCCAAAAACCGAAATTCTCTCCCCATTCGCCTCTTGGTACTCAACCGTCAATATATCCCCATCCTCAAACTCTCTAAGATAAATAGCCCCATCCTTGATCTCATATCCACCTTCAAGTAGTCTACCGTTCAAATAAACCCTCACCGATCCCCGCAAGATCTTTTCGGGTAAGATGTAAGGACCGTTATAACCTTTTATCAGTCTAAAGCTAATTCTCTTAACATCCGAAATGGTCCTTAAAAACTTTAAGGTATCATCCACGTAAAAAATTCCCAAACCCTCCCCCCTAAACCTTCCCACCATAAAGTCCTCCGTAAGGATACCTCCAAAAAAACCCATCCTTTCCCCCGATACTAAAGCCCTAAACTCTTGAAGTTCTTCCAACCTCTTTACCTCACCACTTAAACCCCCCACATCCCTTATTAAAAGCGAGGACCTCCAACTACCCAAATTGCCGTTAAGTTTTAAATTTAAGCCATCCGTACCAAAGGAGTAATACCCAGACCATAAATTATGTAAGGTGTCGGAAAAATAAATTATTGAACTTTCGGGTAGGTATGGGGGTAGGAAAAATAGGCTGTAAGTCAATCAGAAGGTTTGGGAGAAGCTCAAGCTTAGGGTAATTGAGTTTGGAAGGAGGGGGGAAGGATCAAAGTGGGACAGATAAAGGGGTCTGTCTGTACCTATTACGAATGACGGGATGCTGTCGGGTTTGTATGGGTACCTGTAGGGGTAATCCTTGCGGGGAGAGTACACATACGAAAATCCGAAGTTTAGCGTCCTATTCCCAAGGATGTAATTTATTTCCATCTTAAACGGGGTGTAGTTGGTGTTTAGGCTGTAAATTATGGTGTCAAGGGAGGGAATGCCGATAAATGGATAACCAACTCTTGCGGTTTTAAGCGGTGTGAAGGAATAAGAGATACGAATGTTTTCGGGTAAAGTTTTGGCGAGGAATCCTCCGAGGACCCCCACGAAAATATCCCCTATGCTTATTGGCGTTGTTTTTAGGACCTTTTCCTCAAAAAGCTCCCAGAAAACGGAGTATACAAATGGGAATATTATAGCCCTATTGTCGTTGAAGTTCAAAGTCTTCACCGCCCAGTAATACACGAACATATGGGCAGGGTAGGATTGAAAGATAAAATCCCCGATATCTTTTGATGGTGGAAGTATGAAAATCTCAACCTCCCCTACTCCAACCCTGTAAGACTCAATCTTCCTCCCGAAAACATCCACGTAATCCGATTTCTCAAAAAACGTTATGATCCACATATTTTCTTCCATTGATCCTTCATTAAAATCGCATCCCCCTCTATGTTTGGGCTTTCCGAAACTATGAATCCATCCGCCCCAAAATCACATAAAACTTCCAATACCTCCCTCCACCTAAGGTCCGATTCTTCCAAATTTAGATGGTGTTTTTCTCCCTTTGAGGAGTACGCTATTCCCGACATATGTATGTGCATATTTTTTATCCCCCTCTCCCCCAAATACTCTTTAACCTTCTCTAAGACATATCTAAATTCCTCAACCGTATTGAACTTTCCCCCGCTCCTCGCGTGCAAATGGGCGAAGTCTATGCATGGCATAACACCTTCTATTTCTGCGGAAAGTTCCAATATTTCCTCCAAGGAGCCGTACTGTGTGGGTTTTCCTGTGGTTTCCGGGCGCAAAACGACTTCTATCTTTTCCCCCTTAAGTCTATCCACAAGCTCCCTCAATATCCCCTCTACCTTCCTATGTACATCCTTTGGGTCGTCATCTAAATAATAGGCGGGATGGAAGGTTATATCCCTTGCCCCCGCGAGAAAACCCACCCTTGCGGATTCGTATATCCTCTCAATTGAAGCTTCAAGTTTATCCCTCTCCTTGGCACTTAAGTTTATCCAATAGGGCGCGTGGACGGAAAGGGAAAGATGGTTCTCCTCCGCTATTTTCTTCACCCTCTTAGCCTTATCCTCCCCCATCCTTATCCCCCTTACAAACTCTAACTCCATACCATCCAAACCCAACTCCTTCACCCTAAGAAGCCCTTCCTCCGTTGAGCTTCCCTGGGTGGATAGGGGGATCCCAGCGGTAAAGAACCTCATATTATAGTCCGCCTCTCCTCTCCAAGGTTTTGAATATTACGTACTCCTGTATCTCGTTTGTCCCCTCAAAGATCCTATTTATCCTTGCATCCCTATACATCTTCTCCACCGGGTAATCCTCGATGTACCCAGCTCCCCCGTGTATTTGCAGGGCGAGATCCACCACCCTATCAAGTACCTCGGAGGCGAAAACCTTGACTATTGATGCTTCCCTTATTACATCGTACCCGTTGTCCGCCATCCATGCGGTCCTATAAACGAGACTTTCAAGTGTGAAGATATCTATAGCCATCCTTGCGAGATAATGCTGTATCATTTGGAAATTTTTTATGGGTTGTCCGAATTGCTTCCTTTCGTTAGCAAATTTCCAAGCAACTTCAAAGGCTTCTTTTGCACCCCCCAAACAACCTGCACCCAGCGTTATCCTACCTATGTCAAGGGCCTCCATAGCTATCTTGAAGCCTTCCCCAACCTTCCCCAAAACGTTCTCCTCGGGAACCTCAAGGTCCTCCAGAACCACGTACGCGGTACCCGATGCCTTTATACCCATCTTCTTCTCCGTTTTCATTACCTTCCAACCCTTCCAGGAAGTTTCAACTATGAAGGCGGTTATACCCCCGTATGCACCCAAAGATCTGTCGTTTGCAGCAAAAACCACCGCTATATCCGCTATATTCCCGTTTGATACATAAAGCTTTGAACCGTTTAGGATCCACCTGTCCCCTTTCTTTACCGCGGTGGTTTCTATGTGTTGGGCGTCCGAACCCGCGTTGGGCTCCGTCAGCGCAAAACAACCAATATATTCCCCCATTGCTATCTTCGTTAAATATTTCTCCTTTTGCTCCTTGTTCCCACCGATGTTTATCGCGCCACCGCAAAGGCCCGTGGATGCACCCAGGAGAACCGCAACCGAGGCATCCCCCCTCGTTATTTCCTCCTGAAGGATTACGTTTCCAAGCTCCCCAAGCCC
>QGLW01000285.1_pt1 | contig 12806 bp, 13 predicted proteins | sample 1725341 | NCBI WGS metagenome assembly QGLW01 (sample SAMN05439265, study PRJNA331180) | Hot springs metagenome, whole genome shotgun sequencing project. | isolation source: microbial mat of Apron and Channel Facies of Mammoth Hot Springs | place: USA: Wyoming, Yellowstone National Park | collected... | reverse complement strand
GCCTCGCTATCGCTCGGCATGACAGCTTGAGGAGATTTCTCGCTTCGCTCGAAACGACAGAAAAGTGCTGTCACCCCGTGCCACTTTTATGTCGCTCCGAGCGTCAGCGGGGGTCTCCCCCTCCATGTCCTTCCGAGGCGTAAGCCGAGGAACCTCCATCCCATGACCCAAGAGGGGATGCCTCGCTATCGCTCGGCATGACAGCTTGGAGGCTGTCGCCCCGAGCGTCAGCAAGGGGTCTCTCAGCACTTTCGCTCCACGGGATGACAAGAAGGGAGTTTTCTTGAGCGCCCATGTTTGCTAGGTCCCCTAAAATTTTATCGCTCCTACGTTCATGACTGTAAGAATAAGGGACACGATGATAAACCCTACGATAAGCCCCATAAAAACAATGATAGCTGGCTCAAGGAGCGTGAGAAACCGCTTAATAGCTGTTTTAAAGTTGTCATTGAAGACCTGATAAAGCTCAAGAAAGATGTCAGCAAGGTTTCCGCTCTCGTCCCCCACTACCACAAGATTGACGAAGATATCTGGCAGGATGGGCATCTGAGAATAGACCTCCGCTATTCGTTTTCCTTTTTTAATCTCCCTTATGCTGGATAAGAAGGAATCTCTTAAAGCTTTATCTTGAATTATGTTTGCTGAAAGCTCAACCGCTTTGATAAATTCTACACCACCTTTAAGCATAGAATACATAGAATAGCAAAACCTTGAAAGCTCCAAGTTAAAAAAGAGCGTCCGGACAAAAGGAAGGCGGGTTAAAAACCAAGATATTCTCTCTGGGCTAAAATTGACCATTCTGGAACGGTTTAATAGATAAAATAACAGCCCCACAATAAAAAGCAGGATAAAAACCTTGGCATTGAAGACTTTAGACAGGGTAAACACAAATTTGGCTGTAATGGGAATAGAACCAGTCGTTTGAAAGATGGCAAAAAACCTCGGGATGATAAAGTTAAACATGAAGATCAGAGTAAAAAAGCTTGCAAGGACTAAAAAGAAGGGATAGATGAGGGCGTTGATGATTTCTCGTTTTAACTCTATCTGAAACTTTAAATACTGAGCCACATTATCGAAAGCTGTAGCTAAATTGCCAACTGTTTCTCCAACATGGATCATGCTCACGCAAACGGAAGGAAATAGGTTATTCTTTTCAAAGGCAGAAGCCACGACTTGCCCAGCCTTTATCTCTTGATTTATGGCAGATAGTATTTCTTTGAGTTTAGGCTTTTTGGTCGTTGAGGTCAAAAGATTTAAAGCCTGGTCGATCTTCATTCCAGACCGAAGGAGGATGCTTAGCTGATTAGCAATGTTGTAAAGGTCTTGCTGATTAATCCCTGAAAATAAAGAAAAAGAAAACTCTTTTTTTACTCTTTCCTTGACTTCGGTGACTATAAAACCCTGTTCTTTAAGCCGTTGAACCGCTTCCCTTTGATTTCCAGCTAAGATGAAGGTTGTCCGCTCAACCCCACGGGTATCTATATAGGTGCATTCAAATTCCTTCAACATACTCTAAGGATTTCTGAGATAGTGGTTATGCCTTTTAAAACCTTGATAAATCCATCCTCTCTCAAGGTCCTAAACTCTCTATGCTGTTTTAGGTATTTTCTAAAGGCTTCAAGAGATTTTAGCTTGAGGAAAGCTTCCTTTAGCTCATCGTCGTATTCAAAGACTTCAAAGATGGCGATCCGTCCTCGGTATCCAGTGTTAGCACATTTCTCACATCCTCTACCTTTAACAATCTTAGGCTCGCCTATTAAATACCCCCATTTTTCCAGTATATCGTCAAATTCGTATTCATCCCAAACTTCTTTCTCTAATTTCACCTCTTCACTACAATAAGGACAATTTTTCCTGATAATTCTCTGGGCTATTACCCCGACCATGGAGGCGTTTATAAGGTAGGCTTCAATGCCCATCTCTATGAGCCTAAACAGAGCGCTTGGGGCATCGTTGGTGTGAAGGGTGCTTAGAACCAAGTGACCGGTTAGGGCTGAATGGATGGAGATCTCTGCCGTTTCCCTATCGCGGATCTCTCCCACCATGATAATATCCGGGTCATGCCTAAGGATAGCCCGAAGGGCGCTCGCAAAGGTAAGCCCTACTTCTGTTTTTACTTGGATTTGATTTATCCCCTCAAGCTGATACTCGACCGGATCCTCAATGGTGATAATCTTTCTTTCATCACTGTTTAGATAGGTCAGCATAGAATAAAGGGTCGTGGTCTTACCCGAACCCGTCGGTCCTGTAACCATAAGGATACCGTAAGGGTAGGAAATAAGCCTCAAGGCTAACTCATAGTGGTCTTTTTCTAAGCCCAAAGTCCTGATATCAAAAGTTAGGCTTTCCCTGTAGAGTAGCCTTAAAACAACCCCTTCTCCGTGAACCATCGGTATGGTAGAAACCCTAAGGTCAAGGATAACTGAAGAGACCCTGGTGGTAAATTTTCCATCCTGAGGGACCCGTCTTTCCGCTATGTTAAGCCCGGAAAGAAGCTTGATACGAGAGACAACAGCTCGGGCAAAGTTTAAGTCTAACACTTCCATATCATGAAGAATGCCATCTATGCGAAACCTGACCCGTGCTTTGTTTTTAAAGGTTTCTATGTGGATGTCCGTGGCTCGGAGCTCAACCGCTTTGGTTAATAAATTATTTAAATATTTAATAACCGGAGCCTCAAAAGCAAGCTCAGTTAACCGCTCTACATCCTCATCAACCTCAAGAGACTTTATTTCAGGAACTTCCTGGAGGCTAAAATACCTTGCTAAAGCTTTAAGTCTTTCTTCTGAAGCAAGAAGGGGCTCAATACGAAAACCTGTTAGGTTGGTAAGATAATTAAAGGTTTCATAGTTGTAAGGATTTGAGGTTGCGACAAACAAAACCTTTTTTGTTTTATCAACCTTGAAAGGTAGGCATTTTCTCTCAATGAGAAAGTTTAGATTGACCCCATCTAAAAAACCATCTCTAAACAGCTCTTCATCGGGCGGTAGCGTTTCTTCGAGGACGGACAAGTTTAAATACTGAGCTAAGGCTCTGATGAGTTGTTCTTCTGAAACCAATCCCAAGCTAACCAAAATCTGAGGAAGAGGAAGTGAGGACTCCCGCTGAAGAAGGAGAGCCTTCTTAAGGTCCTCATCCTTCAGACGAAATTTTTCCTTTAAAAACTCTTCGAAGCTCATTTAGACCAGTTGGTTATAGCCTTTTCGTTAAGCTGTCCATCAGGACCGAGGGAGTATAGATCATAGGGTCCATGTTCACCAGGGTATTTGTAGACATAGTCTCTACCCCAAGGGTCTTTTGGGATCTCTTTTTTTGCCAAATAAGGAGCTCTGCACTTAGGATCCTGACAGTTTATGAGCTCATCTAAAGAATTTGGATACCTCCCAGTATCAAGCCGGAAGGCTTCAATGGCGGTAGATATCATCTCAAGCTGAGCTTTAGCTATCTCTTCCTTTGATTTTTCATATCTTCCAAGGATGTTTGGCATAACAAGCGCCGCAAGTAAACCGATGATGGCAACGACAATGAGTATCTCCATAAGCGTAAACCCGCGCTTTCTTTTCTCTTTTTGTAAGAGATAAAGCATAAAACCACCCCCCTAACCTGTTTTATCTCTTTTAAAAATAAGATACATCAAAGGATTGTCAATAACGCTTAAGAGGGCTCTCCAAAAAGAGCCCTATCCTTTGAGACGGAAGCGAGAAACCACCTCACCTCATAGCTCATGGTAAAGCCTGTTTTTGCGTCAAAAGATCTTCTTTCTTTCTTCCGGATAAGATAAGGGACCAAAATGTATGCCTTTTGCTTGGAGTTTGTAATTCTATAAAGTATGATTAAAATAAAATCCTACGGAGGAAAAGGGATGGATAGTTCTTTAAAATTCTTGGGGACAACGGTCATTGCGGTTAGACGAGACGGCAAGGTTGCCATCGGTGGGGACGGGCAGGTCACCTTTGGGAACACCATTCTTAAGCACCGGGCAAGAAAGGTCAGAAGGCTTTATAAAGGTCAAGTCCTCGTTGGTTTTGCCGGGGCAACAGCGGATGCTCTTACCCTTTTTGAAAGGCTTGAGAAAAAGCTTGAAGCCTATAGCGGGCAACTCCTTCGGGCTGCTGTGGAACTTTCAAAGGACTGGAGAACGGATAAAATCTTAAGGCGCCTCGAAGCCTTCCTCATAGCCTGCGACAAAGAGCATATGCTCCTTATATCTGGTGCCGGAGATGTGGTTGAGCCAGACGAAGAGGTTATCGCCATCGGCTCCGGTGCCCCTATGGCTCTTTCAGCAGCTAAGGCTTTGCTTCGCTTCACTGACCTTTCTGCAAGAGAAATCGTAGAGACATCCTTAAGGATCGCTGCAGAGGTCTGCATTTACACCAATAACGAGATTGTGATAGAGGAACTATGAAGAAGGAAAGAGAGCTTACTCCGAGAGAGATCGTAGCTGAGCTTGATAGATACATAGTCGGGCAAGCCCAAGCTAAACGGGCTGTAGCCATCGCCATGCGAAACCGCTGGAGGAGGATGCAGATCGAGGGTCCCATCAAGGAAGAAATTTATCCTAAAAACATCCTGATGATCGGTCCCACAGGAGTTGGAAAGACGGAGATCGCAAGAAGGCTTGCTAAGCTAACCAATTCCCCCTTTATCAAGGTTGAAGCTACCAAGTTTACCGAGGTTGGCTATGTTGGAAGAGATGTAGAATCGATCATTAGAGACCTTGTGCATGTTGCCGTGCAAATGGTTAGAGCTGAAGAAGAAAAAAAGGTCTTAGCTAAAGCTCGCGAAAACGCAGAAGAAAGGCTTGTAGACCTGCTTTTGCCCAAGACTTCAACGAGAGTAGAATACGACCCTCTGACCAGGGAAAAGATGCTCAAAATGTTGAGAAGCGGTGCCCTAAACGACAGGGTCGTTGAGCTTGAGGTTGAGCTTAAGCCTCCTCAACCTAGCATCGAAATCTTGGCGGCAAGCGGTCTTGAAGAGCTTGAGATGCAATTAAAGGAGATGTTCTCAGCCTTCTTGCCTTTAAGAGGGAAAAAACGCAAGGTCAAGGTGGAAGAGGCTTTGGAGATCCTTACTAAAGAGGAGACAAGCAAGCTAATCGACATGGACCGGGTGGTTCGGGAAGCTATTCAGCTCACCGAGACAAGCGGAATAGTCTTCATCGATGAGATAGACAAGATCGCAAGCCGGGGCGAGGGTTACGGTCCTGATGTGTCCCGGGAGGGCGTGCAGAGAGACCTCCTTCCGATCGTGGAAGGGACAACGGTTAACACCCGTTACGGCATGGTCCGCACAGATTACATCCTTTTTATCGCAAGCGGAGCCTTTCACATCTCTAAGCCTTCAGACCTTATCCCTGAGCTTCAGGGAAGATTTCCCATAAGGGTTGAGCTCTCACCCTTGAACAAAGAGGACTTCGTCAGAATTCTCACCGAGCCAGAAAACGCCATGATCAAACAGTATCAAGCCCTCCTTAAAGTTGAAGGGGTTGAGCTTGAGTTTTCAAAGGAAGCAATTGAAGAGATCGCTCAGATGGCTTACGACTTAAACCAGAGGCTTGAAAACATCGGGGCAAGAAGGCTATACACTGTTCTTGAGAAGCTTCTCGAAGAGGTTTCCTTTAATGCACCTGACATCGCTCCAACGAAGGTTGTCATAACCCAAGAATATGTAAGAGAAAAGCTTGGAGAGGTCATCTCGCAGGAAGAATTAGCTAAGTTTATCCTCTGATGAAGTCATCCCGTTCCATCCTAATCGCTACTGGTCTTATTGGGAATATTATAGAATGGTATGACTTTGTTGTTTACGGCTACTTTGCTCAGGTCTTTGCTAAGCTTTTTTTCCCAAGCCATGACCCGGTTGTATCTCTAATCCTCAGCTTTTTAACCTTTGCGGTTGGCTTTTTAGCAAGACCCTTTGGGGCTTTGCTTATAGGCTATGTGGCAGACAAAAAAGGAAGAAAACCCGCCCTTGTTCTATCCATCTATCTTATGGCTATTCCTTCCCTTCTCATCATGGTTCTCCCAACCTATCACTCTATCGGGGTTCTATCTTCCATCATCCTTGGAATTCTTCGGGTCTTTCAAGGGCTTTCTGCAGGGGGTGAGTACACAACCTCCGTTACCTTTTTGCTTGAGCATAGCCATCCCAAGAGAAGAGCTTTTTATGCAAGCATAAACCTTTTCGGAGCCATTCTTGGCATCCTTTTTGGCTCCTTCACCGCAACGGTCTTTCATCATGTTTTCTCTGAAGAGGAACTCTTAAGCTACGCCTGGAGGTTAATCTATCTCCCTACCTTAGTGTTAGCCTACCTTGGTGTTTTAGTGAGAAAACGCGCCTACGAGACGCCTTCCTTTGTCAAGGAAGCCCTCTCACCAGCCAAAGGATTTCCCCTTGTCTATGCCATAAAGCACCATAAAAAAGAGCTAATCTTAACCCTTTCTCTGTCTGCCGTTCAAGGTGTAGCCTTTTTTACCCTCTTTGTGTATCTATCAACCTATTACAACCGTGTTTTAAAGCTTCCTTCGGACAAGTCCTTTCTCATAAACACCATAGCCATGCTTCTACTTGACCTGCTTATCCCATTCGTTGCTTACCTTTCGGACAAACACGGAAGAAGACCCTTTTTCTTGATTTCTCTTTCTCTTTATGCCCTTTCATCTACTTTTTTGGTTAACTTTATGCTCTCTGGAGATTTCAAAAACATTCTTTTAGCGCATCTTGCCTTTGCCTTTATCTCTTCCCTTTTTATGAGTATTTTACCTGCAACTTTAGCCGAGCTTTTTCCGGTAAAGATCCGCGGAACCTCCTTCTCAGTATTATACAACACTTCACTTGCGGTGTTTGGCGGCACAGTTCCCATGGTTTGCACCTACTTTGTTGAGAAGCTAAACCTCTTAACTTTCCCAGGTATCTACTTATCTGGTGTTTCTGCTTTTGCCTTGCTTCTTTCCGTCCTTTTCCTTCCTGAAACTAATCCGAGAGACCCACATAAGAAAATTTCTTGATAGTGAAGAGCTTAGGAATTTGATACAAAACTGGATAGAAGTTTTCTTATAGATAAACCTAAATGTATAGCTTAAAAAAATTAAAATCAGCAAAGGAGCCAAGGCTTTATCTTTCGATTGAGAGAACCTTTCTTAGCTTTCAAAAGCTCGCGATTTTTCTTGTCTCTTTAGCTATCTTTTTGTGGAAATTGAGGCGAATAGCTGTTGAAATTAAAGGAACGTACCTCTCTCCTATTTGGGAAACACTCTTTAAGTTTTTTTTGTTTACTGGGATACTCATATCCCTTTTGTCAATACCAAGCTTTATATTGATGTTAAAATCCCTCGAGGAGGGCGTAGAAGTGGACCTAAAAGAGGTTGTTGACCCAAGGATCTAATTGGCAGGAGAAAGAACTTTTTTATCCTGGATTAGGACTGCTATCGGGCTCATTGTCTTCGGGTTTGTCATCGAAAAGTTTGAATTCTTTCTTGAAGAGGTTCAAAGTATGCTCAATCTTCCTATTAAAAGCGAAACAAAATCTCTTCAAGGGTTTGGAATTTTATCCATATTACTCGGGCTTACTGCTATTATTCTTGGTCTTATCAACTTTTACCGCACAGTCAAAAGGGTTGAGCAAGGGACCTACAAGACAAACACTTCTTTGTATTTATTCTATGAAACAGCTCTCTTCTTGTCCTGCCTTCTTGTTGCTCTTTACATTCTTAAAATTGTCTTTTGGTAGAATTACCGGGAATTTCCCACAGGGGGTCGTTTGTGGGTAAGCTTAGGTCTTAGAGAGGGTCACTATTTTCTTCTTGACCGTTCTTTAACTAACCGTTAGAATTTAGAAAAAATCATCTTTGCCCCATGGCTGAAGATTTAAAGAATAGACTTTTTGAAGAAAAACAATACGCGCTTGAAGGGCTTCAGGCTAAGGAGTCTTGGCGGCTCTTTAGAATTCTTGCCGAGTTTGTAGAAGGTTTTGAAGTTCTACCGAGAGTGTATCCCGGAGTAACCATCTTTGGTTCCGCTCGCACAAAGCCAGATGAACCTGATTATCAAAAGGCTGAAAAGCTTACGGAACTTCTTGTTAGAGCGGGTTTTTCTGTAATTACCGGGGGTGGACCAGGGATAATGGAAGCAGCAAACAAAGGGGCAAGTAATGCCGGAGGATACTCCGTCGGGCTAAACATCCGCCTCCCTATGGAACAAGAACCAAACCCCTACGCCAACATCAAGCTTGAATTTCGCTACTTTTTCGTGAGAAAGGTAATGCTGGCTAAATACTCCGTTGCCTTTGTGTTTTTCCCCGGTGGCTTTGGCACCATGGATGAGATGTTTGAAATCTTAACCCTCGTTCAGACAAAAAAAATTCGTCCTGTGCCCATAGTTCTTGTGGGTAAACAATTCTGGAAACCTTTGGTCAGCTGGTTTACCAAAACCCTCATCCCAGAAAACAAAATTTCTCCGCAGGACCTTGAAATATTTAAAGTTCTTGACGAACCAGAGGAAATAGTAAATCACATAAAGGAAAAACTTTGGATTTAACATGAAGCATCTTCTTGACATTGAAAGCTTAAGCAAAGAGGACATAGAACACTACCTAAACCTTGCGGACAATCTTAAGGAGATCCTTTATCGTCCCATACCAAAGGTGCCAACCCTTCGCGGAAAGCTTGTCCTCCTTCTTTTCTATGAACCATCTACGAGGACAAAGTTTTCCTTTGAACGAGCTTGCAAGATTTTATCCGCTGAAGTGATGAGTTTTCAAACCAAGGGTAGTAGCTTAGAAAAGGGAGAAACTTTGCTTGACACTGTGAAAAACTTAAAAACCCTTGGGGTCAATCTGATTGTGATTAGGCATAATCTTTCTGGAACACCCCATTTTTTAGCCAGGAATTTATCTGTGCCTGTTGTCAACGCAGGGGATGGCACGCACGAACACCCAACCCAAGCCCTTCTTGACCTTCTTACTGTTCGGCAAAAGCTTGGCACCCTCTCCGACCTAAAAGTAGCCATAATCGGAGACATCAAACATAGCCGAGTTGCTCATTCGGACATCCTAGCCTTTCAAAAGATGGGTAGCACTGTTTATGTCTCAGGTCCAGCCCATCTTCTACCAACACCTGCTGAAGAGGGGTTCTTTAGCGTAAAACCCAAGTCCTTCAAGGTTTGCTATAATCTTGCCACAGCAATAGAATCTGCGGATGTATTCATTGCTCTTCGAGTTCAGAAAGAAAGGCACGAGACCCCTCTTATTCCAAGCTACAATGAGTATCATCTTACCTTTGGCTTAGCGCCTAAGCATCTTGATTTATTAAAAGAAGGAGCTTTGCTCATGCATCCTGGTCCGATCAACTGGGGGGTTGAGCTTCATCCTGAGCTTGAAAAGTATCCTTTTCAGGTGATCCTTGACCAGGTAGAAAACGGAGTTGCTGTCAGGATGGCTGTCCTCCTAACCCTTCTAACAGGAGTTTAAATCTATGAGGTTGCTTATAAAGAACGGAAGGGTCCTTGACCCTACGCTTGGCTTGGATTTAATCGCCGATGTCTACATAGTTGACGGAAAGATAGAAGGCGTTGAGAGAAACATTTCAGCTTCTGTTGATAGGATTATCGATGCTCAGGGACTTTGGGTATTGCCTGGTCTTGTCGATATTCATGTTCATTTAAGGGAGCCCGGAGAAGAATGGAAGGAAGACATCGAATCCGGAACCAGAGCTGCCCTTCACGGAGGTGTTCTACGGGTTGCTTGCATGCCAAACACAAAGCCCCCTGTTGATACTCCTGAGGTCTGCTCAGCCATCATAGCCAAGGCTAAAGAAAAGGGATATGTTCCTGTCTATCCTACAGCTTGCATTACTAAAGGTCAGGCTGGAAAGGAACTAACCGAGTTTGGAAGACTAAAGCTTGCGGGAGCGGTTGCTCTTTCTGATGATGGTAAATGGGTTCAGGATTCTGAGGTGATGAGGAAGGCATTGCTTTACGCTAAATCCTTTGACCTTCCCATAATTTCCCACCCTGAGGACCAGACTTTAAGCTTTGGAGGGCAGGTCAACTTAGGTAAGCTTTCGGCAAAGCTTGGTTTGAAGGGGGTCCCTTTTTCTGCTGAAACCGTTGCCGTGGTTCGAGACCTCCTTTTAGCCAAAGAAACAAGAGGCAAACTTCACTTAGCCCATCTCTCTGTAAAAGAAAACCTCCCCTTCCTTCGCTGGGCAAAGGAAGAGGGCGTAAACTTCACCGCTGAAACCTGTCCTCACTACTTTCATCTAACCGAATGGAAGTGCGATGGCTACAACACTTTAGCTAAGGTCAACCCACCTCTTCGCACAGAGGATGATGTCCTTGCTATAAAACAAGCCATCAAAGAAGGGCTGATCGAAGTGATAGCAAGCGACCATGCACCCCATAGTCCCCTTGAAAAGGATGTAGAGTTTGAACTTGCAAGCTCAGGGATGATAGGGCTTGAATTCCTTCTACCCTTGAGCTCAAGCTTAGTGCGGGAAGGACTTATCTCTCCGTTGAAGCTACTTGAGCTCCTAATCACTAATCCTGCCAAGGTTATAGGTATTAAGCCACCAAGACTTAGAAAGGGAGAAAAAGCTGAGGTTGTCCTTTTTGACCCCGAAGAAGAATACTTAGTTACTGAAGATTTCATCCAGAGTAAAAGCAAAAATACCCCCTTCCTTGGCAAAACCATCAAGGGAAGAGTAAAAAAGGTCATCCTCGAAGATAAAATCTACGAATTTTAACCCTGTGTAGTTTTTGACACAGGTGGGTAAAAAACAATACAGGTCGATTTGGGTTGACTTCTTTTCCTATTTACGGACAATTTAAGGTTTCGATGGGCATCCCTTGTTCCTTCATACTTAAACATAAAAAAATAATAAAGGCGCAGGTCCTTTAAGTGTGGCATATTTTTTGCATATAAAATAAGCTTAAAAAGTAAAGGACTATCCTTTTTGATAGAACAAAAAGGGAGTAAAGCATGGAATACATGAGAACAGTAGGGAAAGAGGTTGTGCTTGAGGGGGTTGGGGTCTTTAGCGGTAAAGATGTTAGGGTGGAAATCCATCCGAGGTATGAGGGGGATGGGATCATCTTTGAGAGGGCAGACTTAAGCTCAAAGGTTATAATTCCCCTTAAAGTAGAAAATGTTATCGGGCTTGACGGGGCAACTGCCATAACAGACGGAGAGCATACCATCTTATTGATCGAGCATCTACTTTCAGCTTTACACGGGCTTGGAATTGACTCTGCTTACATAAAAGTTTATGGAGAAGAGATACCCCTTTTTGACGGCTCTGCCCTCCCCTATGTAAAGGTTCTGAGACATGCTGGCTATACTATACTTCCAAGGCTAAAGAAAAAGTTCTACCTTCGTAAAGATTTTGAGATGCAAAACGGGAACGGCTTTATTCGGTTCCGCCGCTCCTTAGCTACGACCATCTCCGCCAAGATAAGCTTCCCCCATTCTTTGATCGGAGAGCAGTCTTTTAGCCTTGTCCTTACACCAACGAACTACCTCAAAGAGGTATGCTTTGCCCGGACCTTTGGGTTTAAAAGCCTTCTTGAAGAAAGAAGGAAAAAAGGAATCCTTAAGGGTGGAGATTTAACAAACGCCATCGTCCTTGATGAAAAGGAAGTCTTAAACCCAGAGGGCTTAAGAACAGAGGATGAGTTTGTCCGGCATAAAGTGCTCGACCTTGTAGGAGACCTTTTTGTCCTTGGCAGACCATTAGTTGCCGAGGTTTACGCAGAGCTTTCCTCCCATAAGCTCCATGTGGAAGCCTTACGGACCTTGTGGACCTCAGGGCTTGTTGAGGAGGTTGAAGTTTCTTCCCTTACCTTTTTTCTCGTGAAGAAGAGGTTTGCGAGGAGGGCTTAGTAAGCCTTCCTACTTCATAGACTAAACCGTCTGCTCTTTCGAGCGCCTCTTCAAGCTTTAGAAGGTTTAGCCTGAAGTCTTCCCCTCTTAGCTCAGCAAGGGCTGAAATTTTTCCTAAAACATGATAAAAGGGATTTTGTATACGCTTTTCAAAGTCTGAAAAGACTTGGAGAAATATCTTTTTCCCCTCAATGGCAACCTTGAAGGGTTGGTAGACGATGAAAACCTTAGTTTTTAAGGGAACATTCTGATAAAGAAAGGCAATGTGTTCTTTGTAGAGGCGAAAGCAACCATGGGTTGTTCTCCGTCCTACGCTTTCTTCTTTGTTTGTCCCGTGAATAAGGTAATTACCTCGGTCTAAGTAGAGGGCATATTCTCCAAGGGGATTATCAGGTCCTGGTGGGACAACCTTTGGCAAGGTTGGGTCTTCAGCTAAGATTGAAGGGGGAGGATACCAGGTAGGCTTTTCTTGCTTCCTTACAATTGTATAGGTTCCTTCCGGAGTAATCTTTCCTTCGTCAGCTATACCAACGGGGAAAACATAGAGCTTGTTTGCGTAAAAAAAATAAAGCCTCATCTCCGGAAAATTTATCAGGATATAAGTCCTCTCGGGGTAAAGAAAGTCTTGAGGGATAATAACCTGATAAGGAATGATGATCTTTTTTCCAGGTGGGGGGACCCAAGGATCAACCCCAGGGTTTGCGCTAACCAGGTGTTGATAGCCAACCTTAAAGGCTACCGCAAGGTCAACAATAGTGTCCTTATCTTTAATAACATATTCCTTGTTCTGAAAGTAGACGGCTCGTTCGGTGCTAAAATTTGCCGAAAGTATAACCCTATCACTGCCTTGGCAAGGGGCTACTAAAGGGGAAAATAGAAGCAAAATCCAAAGAAGGATTTTTAAAAAGAAGAAATCTTTAGGCAAACCTTT
>QGLW01000199.1_pt2 | contig 12821 bp, 13 predicted proteins | sample 1725341 | NCBI WGS metagenome assembly QGLW01 (sample SAMN05439265, study PRJNA331180) | Hot springs metagenome, whole genome shotgun sequencing project. | isolation source: microbial mat of Apron and Channel Facies of Mammoth Hot Springs | place: USA: Wyoming, Yellowstone National Park | collected... | reverse complement strand
GGGGGGGGGGGGGGGGCCCCGCCGATGTCCGGCCCCTCGTCGTAGGCGATCTCCAGCCACTTCAGCGCGGCCAGGATCCGCTCCTCGGCCCCGGGCACGTAGCGGGCCCGGTCCGTGTCCTCAATGCGGACGATGAAGCGGCCCCCGTTCTTTCGGGCCCAGGCGTAGTTGAAGAGGGCGATGTAGGCCGTGCCCACGTGGGGGTCGCCGGTGGGGCTTGGGGCGATGCGGGTCACCACCATACCTGGCCCATTATCTCACCCAGGGCTAAAGGTTTGCCCTTAGGCTTAGGGCAATGGACGGCGAGCTTGTGGCCCAGGGACTTAGGAAACGCTACGGCCCCAAGGAGGTGGTCAAGGGGGTGGACCTCCACCTCAAGCGGGGGGAGATCGTGGCCCTCTTCGGCCCCAACGGGGCGGGGAAGACCACCCCCTTTTACATGGTGGTGGGCTTCATCCGGCCCACCGGGGGGCGCATCTTCCTGAAGGGCCAGGAGATCGGCCGCCTGCCCATGTACAAAAGGGCCCGCATGGGCCTCGGCTACCTGCCCCAGGAGCCCAGCGCCTTCCGGCGGATGACGGTGCTGGAAAACCTCCTGGCCATCCTGGAGTTCCAGCCCCTTTCCAAGAGGGAGCGCCTGGAAGAGGCCAAGGCCCTTCTGGAGGAGCTGGCCATCTACCACCTCAAAGACCGCATGGCCTACGCCCTCTCCGGCGGGGAAAGGCGTCGGCTGGAGATCGCCCGGGCCCTCTGCACCGACCCCGACTTCATCCTTCTGGACGAGCCCTTCACCGGGGTGGACCCCAAGAACGTGCGGGAGATCCAGAAGGTCATCGCCGAGCTTCGGGAAAGGCGGGGCGTGGGGGTCTTCGTCACCGACCACGCCGTGCGGGAGACCCTGGCCATCACCGACCGGGTCTACGTGATGTACGACGGGGAGATCCTCTTCCACGGCGACCCGGAGACCTTCGCCAAAGACCAGGGGGTGCGGCGGCACTACCTGGGGGAAGACTACGAGCTTTAGATGACCTTCTGGGCCCTCCTCGTCCTCATCCTCCTCCTCTCCGCCCTGGTGGCCTACCTGGGGGACCGGGTGGCCAAGTGGGCGGGAAAGCGGCACTTCCGCTTCCTGGGCCTCAGGCCCAGGCAGACGGCCACCCTGGTGGCCGTCATGACCGGGGTGGGGATCGCCCTCTTTAGCTACCTGGGCTTTTTGCTGGTCTTCCGGGAGGCCCGGGAGACCATCCTCGAGGCCCAGGCCATCCGGGAGGAGCGGGACCGGCTTAAGGGGGAGCGGGAAGCCCTCCTGAGGGTCAAAGAGGCCATGGAGGCCGAGGCCGCTCGGGCTCTTTCCGAGCTCAACGCCCTCAGGGCGGAGAGGAAGGAGCTTCTAAGGGCCCTGGAAGAGGCCGAGGCCCTGAAGGGGCGCCTTAGGGCCGAGGCCAGGGGCCTTCAGGCCCAGGTGGCCGCCCTGAGGAAGGAGAAGGCCCGGCTGGAGGAAGAAAAGACCCGGCTGGCGGCGCTCCTTTCGGAAAAGGAAGCCCTCCTCGCGGAGAAGGAAAGGGCCCTGGCCGAAAGGACCGGGGCCCTGAAGGCCCTGGAGGAGGCTTTAAGGAAGACGGCGGCGGAGAAGAAGCGGCTGGAAGGGGAAAAGGGCCGCCTGGAGGCCGACATCGCCATCCTCCAGGCCCGCCTGGAGGAGGCCAGGCGGGAGCGCCAGGGCCTTGAGGAGGAGCTTTCCGCCCTGCGGGGGCGGCTCGCCGAGGCTCAGAGAAGCCTGGCCCAGGCCGAGGAGCGGGTGCGGGGCCTCCTTAGGCAGGCGGAGGCCCTGGCGGGGGAGCGGGGCCAGCTTTCGGAGAGGCTTTTGCGCCTGAGCCAGGGGCTTTACCTGGGGGAGGTGCGCCTGGGGGCCGAGGAGGGGAGGGCCACTTTGGAGCGGGTGGCCGAGCGGCGGGCCCTCCTCCAGGGCTTCCGGGGGGCAGAGCTTCTGGAAGGGGAGGTGCGGGGGCCGGGGCTTGCGGTCCTCGAGGGGGCGGGGTACCGGGACGGCAAGCTTCTGGTGCGCTTCCGCTTCTACCCGGAGAAGAAGGCCTTTGCCGCCGGGGAGGTCCTGGCCAGCGCCACCTTCCGCCTCTCCACCCAGGCCCGCCACCAGGAGGTCCTGGAGCGCCTGGGGGAGGAGGCGCGGCGGAGGCTTCTGGAGGCGGGCTTTCCCCCCGAGTACGCCACCTTCCCCTCCCCCGAGGAGCTGGCCCGGGGCCTGGCCCTCCTCCAGGGCAGAAAGGGCGTGGTGCGCCTGGGGGTGGTGGCCGCCAAGGACCTCTGGACAACGGAAAGGCCCCTTCTGGCCTACCAGCTCCTAGGGGGGCCGCCGGGCCCGGAGGTACCGCTCCCGACCCAGAAGGTCCCTTAAGACCGCCACCTCCTGGAAGCCCATGGCGCCAAGCTCCTCCGCCATGAGGCCCACGTTCTCCGGGGCGAGCTCCAATAGGAGGAAGCCCCCGGGCCTCAGGGCCTCCCAGGCCTCACCGGCCAGGGGCCGGGCCACGTCCAGGCCTTCAGGCCCGGCGTAAAGGGCCAGCGGGTTCTCAAAGGCGAGCTCCTTGGGGGCCACCTCCCGGTAGGCCTCGGGCAGGTACGGGGGGTTGGAGACGATGAGGTCCAGCCCCCTTAGCCCTCCCGTGAGGGGGGCCTTCAGGAAATGGACCGGAAGGCCCAGCCTCCTGGCATTCTCCTCCGCCAGGGCGAGGGCCCTAGGGTCCACCTCGGTGGCGTGGACCTCGGCCTCGGGGAGGTGCCGCTTCAGGGCCAAGGCGATGGCCCCCGTCCCCGTCCCCACGTCCAGGATGCGGGGCCTTGGGGGAAGGGGAAGGCTCAGGGCCAGCTCCACCAGCCCCTCGGTCTCCGGTCTCGGGATCAGGACCCCCTCGGCCACCTTCAGGGGGAGGCCGAAGAACGCCACCTCCCCCAGGAGGTACTGCAGGGGATAGCCGGAAAGCCGCCTTTTTAGGAGCTCCCGGGCTCTGGCCTCCGCTCCTGGGGGTGGGGGCTCGGAAAGCCTAAGGAGGAGGGCCTTTCGGGGAAGCCCCGCCGCCAGGGCCAGAAGGTCCAGGGCCTCGCCCTTGGGGAGGCCCGCCCCTTCAAGCTCCCTCTCCAGTTCCCGGAGGAGCCTTATCACGGGGGTAGACCACCACGTGCCGCTCCTCCCCCTCCCCGTGGCTTTCCGTGGTCACCTTGGGGTGGTTCTTGAGGAGCATGTGGACGATGCGCCTTTCCGAGGGGCGCATGGGGGGCAGGGGCAGGGGCTCTCCCGTGAGCTCCACGGTAAGGGCCGCTTCCTCGGCCAGCCTGCGGATCTTGTCCTCCTGCCGCTTGCGGTAGCCGGCGGCGTCCAGGACCACCCGGTAGGCCCCGCCGAAGTGCTTGGCCAGGACCACCCCCGCCAGGTACTCCACCGCCTTCAGGGTCCGCCCCTCCTTGCCGATGAAGCGCCCCAGGTCCCCGCCCTTGACCTCGGCCCGGAGGAGGTTCCCTTCCTGGCGCACCTCCACGTAGTGGGCGGGGTCCAGGCGGAGGAGGAGGCCCACGAGAAACTCTTCCAGAACCTCCTTGGGGCCCTTGGTTTGGCTCTCCTTCCCGCTTTCTTTGAGCTCCACCTCCACCGGGGCCTCTTCCAGCACCCCCAGGTCGGAGAGGAGGTCGTCAATGCTCTTCTTCTTCTCGTCCATGACCCCAGTTTACGCCGCCAGGGGCTTGAGGCTTTTGTTGATGAACCACTGCTGGAAGAGGCCGATGAGGTTGGAGAGGACCCAGTAGAGGGTGACCCCTGCGGGGAACTGCAGGACCAGGAAGACGAAGATCAGGTTCATGAAAAGCCCCTGGCGGATGACGTCCTTGTTGCCGTGGGCGGAGAGCCAGGTGGAGAGGAGGGTGGAGGCCACGTAGAGGACCGGGAGGATGTAGTAGGGGTCGGGCAGGGCCAGGTCGGGGATCCAGAGGAGGCCCTGGCCGAACTCGTAGTTGGCGATCACCTTCCAGAGGATGAAGAGGATGGGCATCTGGATGAAAAGGGGCAGGCACCCGGCGGCGGGGTTCACCTTGTGCTCCTGGTAGAGCTTCATGGTGGCCTCCGCCCGCTTGTTGGGGTCGTCCTTGTACTTCTCGTTGATCTTCTGGATGAGGGGCTGGAGGCGCTGCATCTCGGCCATGCTCTTGAACTGCTGGTGCATGAGGGGCCAGAGGAGGAGGCGCACCACCAGGGTCAGGAAGAGGATGGCCAGGCCCCAGCTCCCCGTGTAGCGGAAGGCCATCTCCATGAGCCAGAGGAGGCCCAGGGAGAGCTGGCCCCAGAGGTTGGGGGTGAAGAGGCCGGGTAGAGCGAGGAGGCCCTCCACGTGGAAGCGCACCAGCTCGTTCTGCCCGCCGTAGACCTTCAGGGTCTCGCCGGGGGCTAAGGCCACCTCCCCCTCCTTGCCCACCAGCCTGGCCTTCAGGGGGGTTTCGGCGAAGGCCACCAGGGCGTAGCCCGCCTTGGGCCTGGTCTGCCAGGCCAGGTAGCGGGCTGCGCCTTCCCCACTGGGTAGGGGCTCCTTCCCGCCCTCCAGGAGGATCTTGGGCGTTCCCTGGGCCGAGAGCTTCAGGGCGAGGGGGAAGTCGGCCTGGACCTTCACCGTGTACCGCCCCTTGGCGATCTCGTAGGTGAGGGTGCCCTCCTGGCCCTGGAAGCGGGCCAGGAGGCGGCCATCTTCCACCAAAAACTCCGCCTTCGTTGGGGTGAAGCCCGCCGGGCTCACCACGGGGCCGTCCGCCCTGAGGTTGGGGGCCTTGGCGTAGTCGCCAATGGCGGTGCCCTTGTAGGTCTTGACGTACCAGCCCACCACCTGGCCCTTCTGGTCAAAGGCCAGGTCCACGAGTTTGGTGACGGCCACCTTTTCCGGCACGCCGTCCCCGTTCACGTCCACGTCCTTGAAGCCCGCCTCGAGGGCCAGGGCGGGAAGGAAGAGGAGGGCGAGGGCGATAAGGCGCCTCATCGGAGGCCCTCCTTGGCCTTCTTGGGCGGGAAGACCAGGGGCACGGGGTCAAGCCCTCCGGGGTGGAGGGGGTGGCACCTTAGGAGGCGCCGCGCCGCCAGGTAGCTACCAAAGAGGGCCCCGTGCCTTTCTAGGGCCTCGAGGGCGTAAGCGGAGCAGGTGGGGTGGAAGCGGCAGGTCCTGGGCTTCAGGGGGGAGATGAACCGGCGGTAGGCTTTCACGAGGAGGATCAAGAGGCCGCGCACGCCGCCTATTGTATCAGCCCGCTTTTCCTGAGGGCCCGGACCACGTCCTGGAAGAGCTCGGCGAAGCCCGCCTCCCGCGCTTCGGGGCTCGCCACCAGGAGGATGTGGGCCTTGTGGAGGTGGAGGCGGCGGAGGATCTCCCGAAGGCGCCTTTTCACCTTGTTGCGCACCACCGCCTTGCCCACCTTTTTGGAGACCACGATCCCCACCCGGGCCTCGGGAGCGGGGAGCCACTTCACGCTCACAAAACGCCCCCTCCCCGCCTTGCCCTTGCGCAGGCGCTGGAAGGCCCGGTCCCCTTTCAAGGAAAGAAGCCTGCCCCCCGCTTTGGGGGGGCCTTGGCCTAGCCGCTTACCTTGGGCGTCAGGCGCCAGCGGCCTTTCTGCCGCCTGCGCTTCAGCACGTTCCTGCCGCCTGGGGTCTTCATGCGGGCCCGGAAGCCGTGGGTCTTGGCCCGCTTCCTCCGGTTGGGTTGCCAGGTCCTTTTCATCCATTTCCCTCCCTGGGCCCCATGGGCCCCGATACCCTAAAGAGTGTAGCACAAGAGGGCCTGCATTGGGTCTAACGGATTTTTGCACCCGGGCGGCATAACGTTGACAGGCTCGGGCCTTCCCCTTATACTTCCCCCCAAACGGCTCTTGGGAGGAAGCCCGTGGCCCAGCTACTGGTGGAGAACATCACCTTAACCTTTGGCGGCCTGGCCGCCTTGTCGGCGGTTTCCCTGGCGGTGGAGAAGGGGGAGCTGGTCTCGGTCATCGGCCCCAACGGGGCGGGGAAGACGAGCCTCCTAAACTGCATCTCCGGCTTCTACCACCCGAGCCGAGGACGCATCCTCTTTGAGGGGCACGAGATCACCCGGGCCTCCCCCCACGAGATCACCAAGCGGGGCATCGCCCGGGCCTTTCAGAACATAGAGCTCTTTTCCGGCCTCACCGTCCTGGAAAACCTCATGCTGGCCCGGCACACCTACCTCCGCTACGGCCTGCTCCAGGCCGGGGCCTTCTACGGGAGGGCTTTGGGCCTCGAGGTGGAAAACCGCAGGAGGGTGGAGGAGGTCATAGACTTCATGGAGCTGGAGCCCTACCGCAAGGCTTTGGTGGGCAACCTGCCCTACGGGGTCAGGAAGCGGGTGGAGGTGGCCCGGGCCCTGGCCCTCTCCCCTAGGCTCCTCCTCCTGGACGAGCCCATGGCGGGCATGACCCTGGAGGAGAAGGAGGACATGGTGCGCTTCATCCTGGAGATCAGGGCCCAGGGCACCACCGTGGTCCTCATTGAGCACGACCTGGGGGTGGTCATGGACATCTCCGACCGGGTCTACGTCCTGGACTTCGGCCAGGTCATCGCCGAGGGGCTGCCTCTGGAGGTGGCCCAAAACCCGCAGGTCCAGGAGGCCTACATGGGGGTGGAAGCGTGAAGGCCCTACGCCCCTCCTATGAGATGAAGCGCTACACCCTGCCCCAGCTCCTCAGGCTCCGCACCCTGGAGGAGGGGGACCGGGTGGCCCTCCGGGAAAAGGACCTGGGCATCTGGAACGAGGTCACCTACGGGGAGTACTACGAGAAGGTCCTCCTCTTCGCCCACGGCCTCCTTTCCTTAGGCTTTGCGCCGGGGGATCGGCTCGCCATCATCGCCGACAACATCCCCGAGTGGCTTTACGCTGAGCTCGGGGCCCAGGCGGTGCGGGGTATTAGCGTGGGCGTGTACCAGTCTGGCCTGCCCTCCGAGATCGCCTACATGCTGAGCTACACCGGGGCCAGCGTCGTCCTGGCGGAGGACCAGGAGCAGGTGGACAAGCTCTACGAGGTGAGGGGCGAGATCCCAAAGGTCCGCCACGTCATCTACGAGGACCCCAAGGGCATGCGGGGCTACCGGGACCCCTGGCTCCTCTCCTTTGAGGAGGTCCTGGAAAGGGGGCGGGAGCACCGCAGGAAGCACCCCGATGCCGTGGAGAGGCTCCTCCTCGAGGCCAGCCCCGAGGAGGTCTGCCATCTCTCCTCCACCTCGGGGACCACGGGCAGGCCCAAGGCGGCCATGCTGCGGCACCGCAACATGGTCCACATGGGGGTGGCCCTGCAGGAGGTGGACCCCCTCCTGCCCACCGACGACTACCTCTCCTTCCTGCCCCTGGCCTGGATCGGGGAGCAGATGATGTCGGTGGCCATGGCCCTCACCGGGGGCTTCGCCGTCAACTTCCCGGAGGCGGTGGAGACCGCCATGCAGGACCTGAAGGAGATCGGCCCCCACGTCATGTTCAGCCCCCCCAGGGTGTGGGAGAGCATCCAGAGCAACATCTGGGTGCGGATGTCGGAAAGCTACGCCTTTAACCGCTTTGTCTACGAGAGGCTCCTTAGGGTGGGTTACCGGGCGGCGGAGTACCGCATGCGGGGTAGGCCCATGCCCTTAGGCCTTCGCCTCGCCTACTGGCTGGCGGACCAGGCGCTCTTCAAGCCCTTGAGGGACCAGCTGGGCTTCCTTCGCCTCCGGCGGGCCTACACCGGCGGGGCCGCCTTGGGGCCCGACGTGTTCCGCTTCTTTCACGCCATCGGGGTCAACCTCAAGCAGATCTACGGCCAGACGGAGATCATCGGCATCGCCTTCGTCCACCGGGACGGGGATGTCCGCCACGACACCGTGGGCAAGCCCATCCCTGGCACCGAGGTCCGGATCAGCGAGGAAGGGGAGATCCTCCTGCGCTCGGACGCCGTCTGCGCCGGCTACTGGGAGAGGCCCGAGGCCACGGCGGAGACCTTCCGGGAAGGCTGGCTCCACACCGGGGACGCCGGCTACCTGACGGAGGACGGCCACCTGGTGGTCATTGACCGCCTCTCCGACGTGATGCGCACCGAGAAGGGCACCGTTTTCAGCCCCCAGTTCGTGGAGAACAAGCTGAAGTTCTCCCCCTACATCAAGGAGGCCGTGGTCTTCGGGGACCGCAAGCCCTACCTGGCCGCCTTCATCAACATTGACCCCCAGACCGTGGGCAAGTGGGCGGAGGACCGGGGCCTGGCCTACACCACCTATCTGGACCTCTCCTTGAAACCCGAGGTGGCCGAGCTCATCCGCAAGGAGGTGGAAAAGGTGAACGCCGAGCTTCCCGAGGAGCTTAGGATCCGGCGCTTCGTCCTCCTCTACAAGCTCCTGGACGCCGACGACGAGGAGCTCACCCGCACCGGCAAGGTGCGCCGGGGCCTGATCGCCAAGAAGTACGCCCCCCTGGTGGAGGCCCTCTACTCCGGGGCCAGCGAGGTGGAGGTGGAGGCGGAGTACCGCTACCAGGACGGCACGCTCCAGCGGGTGCGGGCCAGAGTGCCCATCCAGGACCTTAAGGAGGTGGTGGCGGCGTGACCTTTCTCCTGCAGCTCCTCTTCTCCGGCGTGGTCCTGGGCCTGGTCTACGCCCTGGCCGCCTTGGGCTTCGTCCTCATCTACAAGGCCAGCCGGGTGGTCAACTTCGCCCAGGGGCAGTTCATCGCCATCGGGGCCTTTCTGGCCTACTGGGCCATGGTCTCCCTGGGGGCTCCTTTCCTCCTGGCGGCGGCGTTGGCCCTGGCCCTCACCGCCCTCTTGGGCTTTGGGGTGGAGCGGGTCTTCCTCAAGCGCATGGTAGGCCAGCCCATCATCTCCGTCATCATGGCCACCATCGGCCTAGCCTCCCTTCTGGACGGCCTCATCCACCTCACCCCCTTCGGGGCGGGCAACTTCAGCTACCCCACCTTCCTGCCTCCCGGGGGCGTGGATCTTCTGGGGGTGCAGATCTCCTACGCCCAGCTCCTGGCGGCGGTCTTCACCGTGGGCTTTTTGCTGGCCTTCACCTGGTTCTTCCAGCGCTCCACCCTGGGCATCGCCATGCGGAGCGTGGCCGACGACCAGATGGCGGCCATGAGCCTGGGCGTTTCCGTGGAGCGGGTCTTCGCCCTGGCCTGGGCGGCGGCGGGGCTCACGGCGGCGGCGGCCGGCATCGTGGTGGGCACCATCGCCGGCCTCAACCTGGACGGCCTGGTCCACATCGGCCTCAGGGTCTTCCCCGTGGTCATCCTGGGCGGGCTGGACTCCATACCGGGGGCGGTGGTGGCGGGGATTCTGATCGGGGTCTTGGAGAACCTGGCCTCGGGCTTTCTGGACCCCCTGGTGCCGGGAGGCGGTACTAGGGATGTCTTCCCCTTCTTGGTCCTGCTTTTCGTCCTCTGGTTCAAGCCCCATGGCCTTTTCGGCACGGAGGAGATTGAGCGCGTATGAGAAACCCTTGGGCCCAGACCGGCAACTACCGCACCAGCTACCGGCAGGACACCAGCATCTTCGCCACCCACCGGGAACTCGTCTCCCTCCTCCTTTTCCTGGGCTTTCTCCTCCTGCTCCCCCAGTTCCTCTCCCGGACCCAGGTCTTCATCCTGGACCTGATCCTGGTCTACAGCGTGGCGGTTCTGGGGCTCAACATCACCACCGGTTACGCTGGCCTCATCAACATCGGCCAGGCGGCCTTCATGGGGGTGGGGGCCTACGCCGCGGCCCTCCTCGCCCCCATGGGCCTGCCCTTTTATCTGGTCATCCTCCTGGGGGGGCTGGTGGCCGCCTTCTTTGGCTTCCTGGTGGGGATTCCGAGCCTGAGGGTCAAGCACCTCTACTTGGCCCTGGCCACCCTGGCCTTCCAGGTGGTCTTTGAGTGGACCGTGGGGCACCTGCCCCTCCTGAAGCAGGGCGGGGCCATGGACATGCCCCGGGCCAGCTTCCTGGGCCTCGAGGCGGGCTTCCGCAACCACTTCCACTTCTGGTACTACGTGAGCCTGGCCACCCTGGTGGTCCTGGCCCTCTTCTGGCGGAACCTCCTCAGGACCCGGTACGGCCGGGCCCTGGTCGCCGTGCGGGACAACGACCGGGCCGCCGACGCCATGGGCATGGACCCCGGGCGCACCAAGCTCTTCGCCTACGCCCTGGGGGCCTTTTACGCCGGGGTGGCGGGGGTGCTCTACGCCTACATCGCCCGGGCGGTGGTCATAGAGGACTACACCTTTGCCGTTTCCATCAAGCTTCTGGCCATGGCCATCGCGGGGGGGCTCGGCACCCTGGTGGGGAGCTTTTTGGGCCCCGCCTTCCTGGAGCTTTTGGACGTCAACATGGAGGCCCTCTCCAACCTGGTCAAGGCCCTGGGCTTCAGCGTGGCCGGGGTGGACGTGGCCAGCGCCCTCAGGCCCTTCGCCTTTGGCCTCGTGATCGTCCTCTTCCTCATGTTTGAGCCCAGGGGGCTTTACAACTGGTGGCGCCTGGTGCGAAGCTACTTCCGCACCTGGCCTTTCAAGTACTAGGCAACCCCCCGGATGGGGTTGGCAATGGGAGGGAAGAGCATGAGAAGGACGCTGATAGGGATTCTGGCGGCGGCGGGTTTGGCCTTAGGGCAACAGCAGGTGACCATCCTGTGGTCGGGGGCCTTCACCGGGCCCACCTCGGACGCGGGGGCCCCTTACGGGGCGGCGGTGGAGGACTACTGCAAGTACGCCAACGAGAAGAAGCTGGTTCCCGGCGTGGTCCTCAACTGCCTGGTGCGGGACGACCAGTATAACAACGCCAACACCCAGCGCTTCTTTGAGGAGGCGGTGGACCGGTACAAGATCCCCGTCTTCCTCTCCTACGCCACGGGGGCCAACCTGCAGCTGAAGGCCCTGATCCAGGAGCTCAAGATCCCCACCATCCCCGCCTCCATGCACGTGGAGCTCATAGACCCCCCCAACAACGACTACTTCTTCATCCCCACCTCCACCTACTCCGAGCAGGTGGTGGCCCTTCTGGAGTACATCGCCAAGCAGAAGAAGGGGGCTAAGGTAGCCCTGGTGGTAAACCCCTCGCCCTTCGGCCGGGCCCCGGTGGCGGACGCTAGGAAGGCGGCCCAGCTTCTGGGCCTGCAGATCGTGGACGTGCAGGAGGTGGGCTCGGGCAACCTGGACAACACCGCCCTTCTGAAGCGGTTTGAGCAGGCGGGTGTGGAGTTCATCGTCCACCAGAACGTGGCCGGGCCCGTGGCCAACATCCTGAAAGACGCCAAGCGCCTGGGCCTGGACAAGAAGATCCGGCAGCTGGGGGCCCACTACACGGGCGGGCCGGACCTCATCAAGCTGGCGGGGGAGGCGGCGGAGGGCTTCCTCTGGGCCACCAGCTTCTACATGGTGCACGAGGACGCCCCGGGCATCCGCCTGCAGAAGGAGCTGGGCCAGAAGTACGGCCGTCCCCAGGCCATCATTGAAAGCGCCAACTACACCAACGGCATGCTCGGCGGCTATCGCCGTGGAGGCCATCCGCAGGGCCCAGGAACGCTACAAGAAGGTGACCAACGAGACCGTGTACCAGGCCCTTATCGGCATGAACGGGCCTAACGCCTTCAAGCCCGGCTTCGCCGTGTCCACTAAGCAGGGTATTGAGATTGACTTCACCAAGAGCGAGCACACCGGGGCCGAGGGCCTGAGGATCCTCGAGGCCAAGGGGGGCCGTTTCGTGCCCGTCACCGAGCCCTTCACCTCGGCCCTCTTCCGCAAGGTCCACTACGGCAAGTAGCCCATGGCGGGGGGCCTGGGGCCTATGGCCTCGGCCCCCCTTTTTGGAGGCCACGGCATGGACACCCTGAACCCTACCCGCCCCGAGGACCTGGGGCCCATTCTCCTGTTGGTCAACAACATTGAGGTGGTCTACCACGACATCATCCAGGTGCTCCGGGGGGTTTCCTTAAAGGTGCCGGAGGGGCGGATCACCGCCCTCCTGGGCCCCAACGGCGCCGGGAAGACCACCACGCTAAGGGCCATCTCCGGCCTCCTCATCCCCGAGGACGGGGAGGTGGTCCGAGGGGAGATCCTCTACCGAAACGAGCCCATCCACAATCAGTCCCCAGAGGAGATCGTCAAGAAGGGCATCGTGCAGGTCCTGGAGGGGCGGCGGGTTTTCAAGCACCTGACGGTGGAGGAGAACCTCCTGGTGGGGACCCTGACCCGGCGGGGGGTGAACCTGAAGGAGGAGCTGGAGCGCATCTACCACTACTTCCCCCGCTTGGCCGACCTCCGCCACCGCTTGGCGGGGTACTGTTCGGGGGGGGAGCAGCAGATGATCGCCATCGGCCTCGCCCTCCTCACCAAGCCCAGGCTCCTCCTCCTGGATGAGCCCTCCTTGGGCCTTGCCCCCCTTCTGGTGCGGGAGATCTTTGACATCGTGGCCCGGGTCAACGCCGAGGAGGGGGTCACGGTGTTGGTGGTGGAGCAGAACGCCCGGGTGGCCCTCTCCGTGGCCCACTACGGCTACATCATGGAGACGGGCCGGGTGGTCCTCGAGGGGGACCGGGACTACCTCCTGGAAAACCCCGATGTTCAGGAGTTTTACCTGGGCGTGGCCAAGGGGGGCGGGCGGAAGAGCTTCAAGGAGGTCAAGGCCTACAAGAGGCGCAAGCGCTTCATGTAGTCCACCCCATGCTGGCCTACGCATGGGGCCCCGGCGAAAGGTCCCTTAGGGGCTTGCCCTAAGTGCCCGCACTCTATGGCCCAAGTCCGGGCTGTGGAAGGGCTTTTCTGGGGCCC
>QGLW01000282.1_pt1 | contig 12855 bp, 18 predicted proteins | sample 1725341 | NCBI WGS metagenome assembly QGLW01 (sample SAMN05439265, study PRJNA331180) | Hot springs metagenome, whole genome shotgun sequencing project. | isolation source: microbial mat of Apron and Channel Facies of Mammoth Hot Springs | place: USA: Wyoming, Yellowstone National Park | collected... | reverse complement strand
AGGGCATCAAAAGAATGGATTGAAACAAGAGTGGTTTATTGTCCTAAGGGTGAAAAAGATCCTGATTATATCTATATAAAAGAAATAATAGAAAAAATAAAACAATTTTACGAACGATACAAAAAACTACGCAATATTAACGATTAATTATGAAAAATGTTAAAGATACATTCAATCTTAAATAAAAATGGTTAAAGAATTTAAAATTAAGTTTGAGGAAATTGAAAAGTTAAAAAAGATACGACCAAAAGAAGATAAGGACATGGCAGATTTATGTTATATCAGGCGTAAGTTAGATTTATGCTTTTTCTATGAGCCAATATCTATAGAAATCGATGGTGTGATTATAAATGCGTACACTGACGAGTTTATTAAAGAAAGGAGGTTAGAATATCCCTATACTTTACCTACCGAGTATGTCACTTTCTTTTTAGAGAATTGGTTGGAAAAGGTTCCTGAAATTTTATCTGGAAAACCGCAAAAAATTATGTTTTGGACTTTGGGTTGGGTTTTATTTCATCGTATGGATGAAAAAAATATTAAAATCCAATTTACTAAGGGAGAGGGAGACGCCAGAGATTTTATCGCAGCAGGAAAAGATTTTATAATTCCAATAGATATGTTTATAAATGAGCTTATGAGGGCATCAAAAGAATGGATTGAAACAAGAGTGGTTTATTGTCCTAAGGGTGAAAAAGATCCAGATTATATCTATATAAAAGAATTAATAGAAAAAGCAAAACAATTCTACGAACAATACAAAAAACAACACAATATCAAAGATTAATTTTTTTGAAAATTTTCACATTAAATTTTGAATATATCACTATAATTAAATATAAGCCCATCATTTAATAACTTAAAATTCAATAACCTTAAAATGGAAGTAACTATAAAGCCATCATTTCTAAAAGGGGAAATTTATGCACCTCCATCAAAAAGTTATACTCACAGAGCGATAATTTGCGGCTCTTTAAGTAATGGAAAATCAAGAATAATGAATTATTTAAAATGTAATGATACAAAAGAAACAATATGTGTACTTCGCAAATTTGGTGTTAAAATAGAAAAAAGAAATGGAATGATTGAGATAGAGGGAAATGAAAATTTAAATAAAGGTGATGTAATAATAGATTGCATAAAAGAGTCTGGTTCAACACTAAGATTTCTTATTCCCGTGTCGGCAATAAGGGATGGAAAAACAAAATTTATTAGAAATGGAAGAATGAAGGAAAGACCTGTTGAACCATTGATTGATGCATTACAACAATTAGGTAGCGAATGTTATTTAGATGAACAAAAGAATGTGATTGTTGCATCAAAGATTAAAGGAGGGATTTGTGAAATTCCTGGAAATATAAGTTCTCAATTCATTTCAGGGCTTTTATTTGCGTGTCCAAGAGCAAAAGAAGATACAGAAATAAATATAACAACAGAGATTGAATCAGAACCATACATAGAAATAACAATAGATGTTTTGAATAAATTCGGCATAAAAATTGAGAAAAATGGGGAAAAATTTAAGATAAAAGGAAATCAGCATTATAAACCACAAGAAAATTTTTTTGTTGAAGGCGACTTTTCTTCTGCTGCATTTTTCCTTGCTGGAGGTGTTATTAATGGAGATGTTGAAATTAAAAATTTAAATTTAAATTCAAAACAGGGAGACAAAGAAATATTAAATATTTTAAAAAGGATGGATGGGAACATTGAAATAAAAGAAAATTCGATACATGCTTCTAAGTCAAATTTAAAAGGAATCGAGATTGATGCAAAAAATATTCCTGATTTGGTTCCTATTTGTGCTGTATTAGGATGTTTTGCTGACAATGAAACAAAAATTTTTAATGCTGAAAGGTTAAGGATTAAGGAAAGTGATCGTTTAAGTGCTATAACAACAGAATTAAAAAAGATGAATGCAAATATAGAGGAAAAGGAAGGGGGATTAATTATAAGAAAATCAAAATTAAAATGGGCAGAAATAGATCCCCACAATGATCATAGAATAGCAATGGCCTGTGCAATAGCAGGATTGAATGCAGAAGGGGAAACGATAATAAACAATGCTGAATGTGTTAATAAATCATATCCTGAATTTTTTAATGATCTAAAAAAATTGATTCAAGGTTAGAAGCTTATGCCATTATAGTTTTACTTTATCCATGAAAAAAATAAAAAAGCGATTATCATAAGTACAATTGCTAAGATCATCACAATAATCATCGTTTCTTTATCAGTTCCAAATCCTATTGGAATTGGGCCTATCATTATAACACCCCCGCCTTTAAAACTCTCCCTTGGAGTTTCTTTTTGATTTTCCATGCCAATTAAGGTTCCAACAAACAAAATAAAAAAGCCTGCTATGATCAATGCAATTCCTAAAATTATAAATTTTTCATCCATTTATTGCATTTCCATATAATGCCTTAATTATATCTGTGGTTGTTATTATCCCTGCTAATTTATTATTGCTCTCAACAACAGGAAATCCACCAAAACCTGTTTCTTTCATTCTTGAAATAATATAATCGACATCTGTATCCAAAAATACAACCTCTGGATTTTTCATAATTCCATCAACCTTTTCACTTAAAACCTCTTCACTCATTATACTTTTAAATTCACCCTCGCGCAGGAATTTAAGAACATCCATTACACTTATAATTCCAACAAGTTTTTCATAACTTACAACAGGTATTCTTCTTTTCTGTGTATTTACTATCATTCTTGCCAAATCTTTTATTGTTGTATTTGGTGTTGTTGTTATTACATTCTTTTGCATAATATCGCCTGCCTTCAGGTTAGAATTTTTTAAAGTTGGAAAAATATCCTTTTCTGTCACAACCTTTAAAATTTTTCCATCTTCATCAACAACAGGAATCAAACTTGTGTGTTTTTCAATAATTATCTTTATTGCGTCTTTAATTGAATCATACTTTGTTAGTGTCATAAAATTTTGACTTGCAATCTTTGCTATTGGTGAATTAATTGCAGATAAGAAATTCCCATTGAAATACTTTAAAATTATATTATATTTTTCCCCGCCTCCTAAAAAGTCAATAATATCAATTGCCTTTGCCATCCCAAGAACTTTTTTAGTTCCTGCATCAACAATAGGAACCCTTCTTATGTCATTTTCAATCATCAATGTTGCGACCTTTATTATAGGGGTTGTAGAATAAGTAACAATAGGATCTTTTGCAATTATCATTATGTCACCCTCTTTTTGTTCTGCCTTTCTTGATTCAAATCCCTTTCTTACTCCAAATTTTCCAGTTTGTTTTGTTGTCCTTCCCTGACCCATTTTTATTTGTTTTTTGTTTTTTATTTGTTTTTTAAATTTTAACTAAAGGATTATTCTTGTTCAAGTGATTCAGCATAAGCTGTTAAAGCAGAAATTTTATTTGAAATTTCATCGCGCTGCTTTTTTAAATTTTCTATAACACCACTAATCTTTTTAATTTTTTCTTCTTCCTCTGACTTTGCCTCTTCTGGCGTTTTTTCAATGAACACATCATCTGTAATTCCGATCAATACATTTTTTGATTTTAAAGAAACACTTACTAAAATATTTTTTCCAATAGGAAGTAAAATTTCTGAATTAGAATTTTTTTCAATCACATTTTTGATTCCATCTATTGTTTCAATTGTTTTATTTGCCTCTTTAATCGCTTCGTTCAACATTTCAATCTGATTATTTAATACTGATAAACGCTCTTCAAGCACCCTTATTTGATACACAACATTCCGTAATTCTTTCTCTTTATTTTTGTTTTCCATCCTAAAGATAAATTATGAATATGTATTAAAGTATAAAAATTAAAAAATTTCTTCAATTGCATTAATTAATGCCTCATTTTCTTCTTCAGTTCCTACAGTTATTCTTACATATTCGCCTTCAAAATTTTCAAATTTTCCAAAAGGTCTTATTATAATCCCTTTTTCATAAAGTTTATCATAGAATTCCTTTGCTGTATAAGGCGAAACATCAACTAATACAAAATTTGTCCAGCTTTCAAATGTCTTAAATTTTTTATCCAAAATTTTTATCAATTCTTCTTTATTTTTTAAAATTTTTTGGACTTTTTCCTTCATCGATTGAATATCATCAAGAGATGATAATGCTGCTTCCTGTGCCATAAAATTTACATTAAAAGGTGCTTTAACCTTATGTAAAAATTTTATAATTTCTTCATTACTTATTCCATATCCTATCCTCAACCCTGCAATTCCAAACGCCTTTGCCATTGTTCTAACAACAACTAAATTTTCATATTTTTCAATCAGATCAACAACAGTTAAATTTGAAAATTCATAATACGCCTCATCAACAACAACGATTTTATCAAATTTTAAGATTTTTTCAATATCTCTTCTTTCAACAATTCCACCTGTCGGATTATTTGGAGAGCATAAAAACACAACATTTGATTTTTCAAATTTTTCATTATTTATAAATTTTTCATAGTTGAACATAAAATTTTTTTCAAGTGGAATTTTGTAATAAACTTCGTTAAAAATTTTTGCATTTCTCTCATATTCAGGAAATGATGGATAAAAACCAATATAGGGTGATTTGAATGCCTTGATAATTATCTCAATAAGTTCATCAGAACCATTTCCAAGTATTATATTTTCCTTTTTAATCAAATTTTTTTTAATTGAAGAATTACAATATTCAGAAATTTTTTCCTTTACAATTTCATCTTTATAAGGGTATCTAAAAACATACCCAGCCTTTTCTTTTATAGTATCAATAACCTTCTTTGAAGGTCCATAATCATTCTCATTTGATGCCAGTTTAATAAACTTTTCTACTGTTTTTCCAGGGATATAAGAAGAAATGTCATAAATGTGCGATTTAAAAAATTTAGAATAATCCATTCTTTTATTTAAATTCCTCTTCTGGGAAGAAAATTGATGCCTCTTTTTTCATTGACTCAACAGAATCAGATGCATGAATCACATTTGCCTCCATTGTTAATCCAAAATCACCTCTTATTGTTCCTGGTTCTGCATCAGCAGGATTTGTTTTTCCAATCATCTTTCGAACAATCTCTATAAGGTTGTTTGTTTCTGCCTCTAACAAGCAAACAACAACATCACCTGAGGTAATGTAAGAGATTAAGGAATTGTAAAATGGTTTTCCTTTATGCACAGAATACAATTCTTTTGCCTGTTCTTCACTCATTCTTATTTTATGTATTTTTTTTATCCTTATTCCCCTTTCTTCAAATCTTGTTAAAATTTTTCCAATTATATTTCTTTTTACAGCATCTGGTTTTATTATAATAAATTCCTTCATCTTTTATTTTTTATTCTTGATTTCTTTTCATTTATGTATTGTTGTGTCCATTCAACATCCTTTGGCTTTCTACCTAATGCAGCATTCTTTCTGCACTTAGAAGAACAATAATAGAATGTCCTTCCAGATACTTCTACAAACATTAAGCCAGTTCCTTTTTTGATTTCATTTCCACAAAAAGAACATTTCATCTTGCCTTTCTTTTATTTTTATTTAAAAGTTTCATTAGTCTACTCTGAGCAGTAGGCAAAGGACGTGCCTCTCTTTCTGTCTCCTTTAATTCAATAATATCTCCAATTCTTACAGGCGTTCTAACATTCCTTCTTAAAACAGTATTTGCCTCTTTTCCTTCTATTATTTTACACATAACCTGAATTACTTCGCCAAAAATTCCAGTTCTCCCTACGATTTCAGTAACCTCTGCTAAAACCATCTTAAAAATTTTACTTTTTGATCTCTTTAAGTTTGTTTATTAAATCAGTCATCATTTCTTTTGCATTTCCTTCTTCAATAATACATGCAGCTGATGTTGAAACCTTTAAACCAGCTGCCTTTCCCATGTCTTCCTTTTTATCCACATACAAATAAGGTACTTCCTTTTCTTCACATAACATTGGAAGATGCATAACTATTTCTGGAGGTGATACATCTTTTGCAATAATAACTAATTTTGCAATCTTTTTTTCAACTGCCTTTGTTACCTCATTTATCCCTTTTCTTATTTTGCCTGTATTTCTTGCAGTTTCCAAAACCTCTAATGCCTTTGCCTGTAATTCTGCAGGCACTTCAAATTTTACATAACCCATTTTCATCGGTTTTAATGCTTTTAAATTTTTGATTAATAATTAAATTTATAAAAATTTAAATCTCACTTATCAGATGAATATCCATTTCTGTAACATTTTCTACCCCGTCTAATTTTAAAATTTTATCTTCTATACTTTCCAGTTCGCTCTTTTCCTCTGTAATTAATAATGTTACCTCTAACGCCTTTAACCCAAAAGCAATTGGTTTTATTTCAGATGAATGAAATTTGCTTGTTTCGCATTTACTTAAAATTTCTTTAACCCCTTCTTCTATTTTCTTCAAATCAACATCTATCCCCTTTGGCATTATTCGTAAAATTGCAACTGTATTGTATTTTTTTATTTCCTTTCCCATTTTCAACTAAATTTTAAAATTTAAAATTTAGCTTGCAAACATACTGGTTTTTAATAATTCAGGATCAATATTGATGTTCATGGATGAGATTTTTATAATATTTGAAATTATTTTGTTGTTTATGTCAAAAATTTCAGCATTCGTCAATCTTGAACTACTATTCCTTGATATCTTTTTTAATCTTGCCATTTTAATTTAAATTTATCTTTTCAATTAGGAATACAAAATAATAATTAAAATGATTGAAATTCCAAATGCAGAAAAAGGAGAGGTTGTTGTTAGATTTGCACCAAATCCCTCAGGATATTTACATATAGGGCATGCACGGGCGGCAATATTAAATGATGAAGTTGCAAAACAGTACAATGGAAAATTGATATTAAGGATTGAGGATACAGATCCTGGAAGGGTTGATGAAGAATCATATAAGGCAATTGAAGATGACTTAAAATGGTTGAATGTCCATTGGGATGAAAAGATAATACAAAGTGAGAGATTGGAAATTTATGAAAGCTTTGGAAGACAATTGATTGAGAAAGGATATGCTTATGTGTGCAATTGTGATACAGAAAAATTTAAAGCGTTAAGATTAGGAAAAATTGCATGCCCGCACAGAAATTTAAGTGTTGAGGAAAATTTGAAAAATTTTGAAAGAATGCATAGCGAAGAAGGATGGGTTGTAAGGATTAAAACAAGTTTAAATGAATCAAATCCTTCATTGATCGATTTTCCTTTATTAAGAACCTCAAATGAATATCATCCTTTATTAAAAAATAATAGGTTAAGAATTTATCCTTTGATGAATCTTTCTGTTGCTGTTGATGACCATTTACTTGGAATAACGCATGTTTTACGAGGAAAGGATCACCTGATAAATACACAAAAACAGCTTTTTATTTATAAATATTTTGGATGGAAAGAACCGATATTTATTCATTATGGAATAATGAGTATCGGTGCAGAAGGAAAAATAAGCAAAAGTGAAATAAAAAAAGGTATTGAAGAAGGAAAATTTACAGGATGGGATGATGTAAATTTACTTACTTTACGGGCATTAAAAAGAAGGGGGATACATCCTGATGCAATAAGAAATTATATTTTAAATTTAGGAATAAAGGATGTTGATGTTGAATTTTCTGAGGAAGGTTTGTATTTTGAAAATAAAAAATTTATTGAATCAAGTTTTAGATATTTTTTTGTTGAAGATCCTGTAAAGATTGTAGTTGAAAATTTTCCTGAAATGATTATTAAATTTCCTTTGCACAAGGAACACACTTACGGATTTAGAACATTTAAATTGACGCCAAAGAACAGAAAAATTGATCTGTTAATTCCAAAAAAAGATGCAGAAAAATTAAAGAAAGGTGATGAAGTGCGGTTGATGAATACATGCAATATCAAAATCAAAGAAATAAATGGGATCAATGGAATTGTTGGTGAATATGTTGAAAATAGTCATGGTCCTATGGTTGAGATTGATGGAAAGAAAGGTGAAAGAAGGAAATTTTTTAATGTTGAAAAAATTTTATGGCTCCCTGCTGATGAGAATATTAATACAAAAATTTACATGCCTAATAAGGTTGCAAAGGGTGTTTGTGAGATAAATTGTAAAAATTTAAAGGAAGACCAGATTATTCAATTTGAAGCATTCGGATTTTGCAGGGTTGATAAAATAAAAGATAATGAGATTGAATTTTACTGGACACAAAGATAAGTAAAGAATGGGAATCTTAAAGCGGAGGAAGGGATTCGAACCCCCGTCAGCCGGTCTGCAGCCGGCCGCATAGCCACTTTGCTACCTCCGCAAGAAATTTTATAATCTATTACATAATTTGAATTTTATAATCTATTACATAATTTGTTTTCAAATATATTATGTTTTCAAGTTATTTTAAAATGCACAAAGCTTTGAATTTAATTATTATTGGATTTGGAAATGTTGGGAAAGGGTTTTCAAATGTTTTGATTGATAAAAAGAAGTTTCTTGAAAATCTTGGATATAAATTTAATGTAAAAGCGATTTGCGAGTGGAACGGGTCAATAATTGATGAAAGCGGTATAAATTTAAGAGAGTTGCTTGAATTTGTTAAACATAAAAAGATCAGTGAATATAAAAATTTTTCTGACAGATTAGCAAAGGATGTGCTTGAAAAGGTTGATGCAGATATAGTTTTAGAATTAACGCCAGGAAATATTCAAACAGGCGAGCCAGGATTAAGCAATATTATTAATGCATTAAACAATGACAAACATGTCGTAACCTCAAATAAATCACCTCTTGCCTTAAAATTTAATGAAATAATGGATCTGGCAAAAAAACGCAATAAAAAGGTATTGTATGAAGCAACTGTTGCAGGAGCAATACCATTATTTAATCTTTGCAGAGAGACATTACAAATTAATACAATAAAAAACATTTACGGGATTTTCAATGGAACAACGAATTATATATTAACAAAAATGACTGATGAAGGAGTTGATTTTAATACAGCACTAAAAGAGGCACAGGAATTAGGATATGCAGAAAGAGATCCAGCATACGATATTAACGGTTATGATACAGCAGTTAAAGTAGTTATTGTTGCAAATGCTATTTTAAAGAAAAGAATAACCCTTAAGGATATAAAAATTTCAGGAATTTCTGAAATCACAGAAGAAGCAATAAAATTAGCAAAGGATCACAACTATGTTATAAAATTAATAGGGGATTGTGATAAAGGTGAGGTGTCGTTAAGATTAATAAAAAAAGATGCCCCTTTAAATGTTAAAGGAAATTTAAATGCTGTATTAATAGAAACAGATATAGCAAAAGATATAACTATAATAGGAAGAGGTGCTGGACCAATTGAAACATCATCATCAATATTTTCAGATGTTTTAAAAATTTCAGATGAAATTTTGCATGAACATAATTCTGTTTAAAATGAACGAATCTGATAAATTTTTCCAGATAATGAAGGATGTTTTAGCCAGAATAAAACCATCGTATGAACTTTCAGTCAGGAAAAGAAATATTGCAGCAGAGATAATTGAAAAAATTAAAAGTTATAATTACAATGCAGAGTTAGTGGGTTCTGTTGCAAAAGACACGGATCTTAAAGAAGACACAGATATTGACATTTTTGTCAAATTTCCTTTGTCAACAAAAAAAGAAGAAATGAAAAATATTATTATTGAAATTGGAAAAGAAATTTTGAATGATGCAGAGATTGATTATGCAGAGCACCCTTATGTTAAGGGAAAATTTAAAAATTTTTTAATAGAAATTGTGCCATGCTATGAGTTAGGTGACGAGAATTTTGAAAATCTTAGAACATCTGTTGACAGAACAATATATCATACAAAATACATAAAGGAAAAGCTAAATTCTAAGGAAAATTTAAAAGATGAAATAAGGATTTTAAAACAATTTATAAAAGGACATAATATTTATGGTGCAGAGGCAAGTGTTAAGGGATTTAGTGGATATTTAGTTGAATTATTGTGCATTTATTACAATTCATTTATAAATGTTATAAAAAATGCATCAAACTGGAAGAAACATACATTTATAGATATTGAAAATTTGTGGGAAGGAAAGGGAAAAATTTTATTTAATGAACCATTAATTGTCATAGATCCTGTTGATAAATACAGAAATGTTGCATCAGCATTAAGCGAGGAAAATATGGCAAAATTTATTTATGCATGCAGAAAATTTTTATTAAATCCATGCGTTGAATTTTTCTTTCCAAAAGAAAAAAATTTTAAAAAAGATGATGTTTTAAATTGTATGAAAGAGAGAGGAACAAAATTTATCGGAATAAAATTTAAACATCATTATATAAACATAAACAATCTTTACCCACAATTAGAAAAAACACAGAAAGCTTTAATAAAAGGGCTTGAAAATTTTAAATTTAATGTTATGAATTCAATTGTATGGACAAACAAAAAGGATGAAAGCATAATAATATTTGAATTTGAGGTTTTTGAACTTCCATATATTGAAAAAATAGAGGGACCACCAATAGATGCAGATTTGCATCATCAAGATAGATTTATAAAAAAACACAAAAATGTAAATTTAGAAGGCTGGAGATGGATTGCTTATGACGAGAGAAAATTTAAAAATGCAAAAGAATGTCTTAAATTTTTACTTACAAAAAAGAATGGATTTGGAAAGGAATTTTTGAATTTAGAATGGGAGATTTTGGAGAATGAGAAAATCTTAAATGATGACACAGTAAATGTTCTTGGAAAAATGATAAATTTGTAAATTTTATAAAATCTTTATAAATTTTATAACTCTTCATATTTTAAATTTTCATCTACAATTCTTGCTTTTCCGCCTGGTTTTGATTCAATTATTTCAAAATTAAACCTTTTAAAATTATTTTTTATTGTTTCCTTATTGTCTGATAAACATAAGATATGAACATTTGGACCTGCATCAATTGTGAAATAGCATTCAATTCCATTTTTTCTTAAATTTTTTACCTCTTTAATTATTCTTAATGTTTCTGGTTCCCAATAAAACAATCCTGAATTCATCATTACAGTATGCATTGAAATACAATCCTTTTCTGCATAAGTTCCAACCATTTCTAAGTTTTTCTCAATTATTCCTTTCCTAACAAAATTTAAATTTTCATTAATCTCTGCAAGACGGGCATAAAAATAAGGATTAAATTTTTTCATTCCTTCTGTTGAAGAAATCTCCTTTTCTTCTTTTTTAACAATAACTATTAAATCATAAATTTCAAAATGTTCAGGGGGTGCAATTGTAACAGCATAAGAATCATCATTTCCTGTTCCTGCAAGCCATTCTGTAAAGCCTGATGGAATTGATCTACATGCAGAGCCACTTCCAAGTCGTGATAGAATGCTTAATTCTTTTTCTTTCAAATTTAAATTTAATGCATCATTACATGCTAATGTTAAGGCAGCAAATCCTGATGCTGATGATGCAATTCCGCATGATGCAGGAAAATTATTCTCACTAACAATCTTTGCTTTAAGATTTGCATTTGCAAGTTTTCTAAATCTATCTATATGTCTTATTATCCTTTCCCTTGAATTTCCATTCACAATCTTTTTATCAATTATCACAATATCTTCATTGAAATCACCAAACTCAACTGTTGTTTTTGTGTATAAATTTCCTAAATTCATAGAAATGCTATTATTAAAAGGTATTCTTAAATTTTCATCCTTCTTTCCCCAATATTTTATAAAAGCAATATTCGGATGTGCTATTGCTGTTGATTTTTTCATTTTTTATTTTACTTTATCAATGCCTTAAGTATATCCTTCATTGTGACAATACCTATACATGCCCCGTTACTTATTACAGGTAATCTTCTAATATCTTTTTCAATCATAATTTTTGCCGCTTTCTCAATAGGAGTATAAGGATCTACATAAATAATTTCTTCATGCATTATTCTTTTTACAGATGAGTTTAAAGGAATATTTTCCTTAATTGCCCGTAAAATATCCTTTTCAGTTAAAATTCCCTTGATTACATCATCCTTTATAACTATAACTGCCCCAATGTTTTCTCTGCTCATTAAATCAGATGCTTCCTGTATAGTTGATTCTGGCTTTACAGAGTAAATTTTCCTGCTCATTATGTTTATAACATCCATTTTACTTTTTTCTTTTTTTCTTTACTTATTTAATTATTATTTTCAAATTAAATTAAAGATGAAAATTGTTTTTTCGCTGGGTGGATCTATAATATGCCCTGATGAGATAAATGTTGATTATTTGTATAAATTTTCAAAATTTTTAAAAGAAATTTCAGAGAACAATAAAATTTATGTTGTTGTTGGAGGCGGAAGAACTGCAAGAAGATATGTTGAAGCATCAAAAAAATTTAATACAAATCAATTCTTTTGTGACATAATAGGAATTTATGCAACACGATTGAATGCATGTCTTCTTATATCCTCTTTAACTGATGTTCCGTATATTCCTTTTGAAAGTATAGAAGAGGCATCAAAAAGCAATGAAAAAATTGTCGTAATGGGGGGAACACATCCAATGCACACAACAGATGGAGTTGCAGCAATGCTTGCTGAGAACATTAAGGCAGATTTATTTATAAATTTAACGAATGTTGATTATGTTTATGACAAAGATCCAAAAAAATATAAGGATGCCAAAAAATATGAAAAAATGAGTTATGATGAACTGATAGAAATTTTAAATAAAAGTGAGATGGATGCATCTGCAAACAACATACTGGATTTAGTTGCAGCAAAAACAATAAAAAGGAGTCATATAAAAACATACATTATAAATGGAAATAACATTGAAAATTTAAGAAAGGCAATAAATGGAGAAAAATTTGTTGGAACAGTTATTGAATAAAAAATTGGCTCATATTTAAATTAGAGTGATAT
>QGLW01000279.1_pt1 | contig 12882 bp, 13 predicted proteins | sample 1725341 | NCBI WGS metagenome assembly QGLW01 (sample SAMN05439265, study PRJNA331180) | Hot springs metagenome, whole genome shotgun sequencing project. | isolation source: microbial mat of Apron and Channel Facies of Mammoth Hot Springs | place: USA: Wyoming, Yellowstone National Park | collected... | reverse complement strand
TATATCCCTCCTTTGGATATTATGTTATAATATTAGATTGCGGGATGGGTGTCCGAGTGGCCGAAGGAGCAGCACTGGAAATGCTGTGTAGGGGTAACCCCCGTCCCGGGGGTTCGAATCCCGCCCCATCCGTTAGAGGTTGAGACAGAATTACAATCCGGGACCCTCCGGATAGAAGACGGTGAATCTCCCCAGGTCCGGAAGGAAGCAAGGATAAGCCGACCCTTCTATGCCGGAGTGGTATCCCGGTTTATATAAAACTAAGTAAGTAGGCAAGTAAGCGAAAAACATCATCTAATTGTTAAGATACATTATTAACAAATCTTAACTAAATCTTAATAAACTTTAAACAAAAATTTCATAAAATATAATCTATGGAAAACATATTAAAGCTCAGGCTTTTAGATAATAGTATACTTTTTAGCTTATTCGTATTAGAGCTTATACTTTCAGCAGGATTATTTCTAAACCTTATAAAAATCTTTTACGATATTTACGGATCCTACCCTAACATCAATGAAATCATAAGACATCTAATAAACAATGCATTATCTATGTTTATTCTGATTGAGATTATAAAAAGCATCAATGATTATATTTACTACAAAAGAATAAGAATTTCTGTTGTTTTAGATGTGTCAATTATAATTCTTTTAAGAGAGCTTGTGCTTGGCTTATACCAACATACAATTTCCGAAAGCTTTGCTATCATGATAACAGGAATAATTTTTATAATGATAATTGCAAGAGCGATAACAATAAAATTTTCTCCAAATAACTACAACAGAATAGGAGTGTAAAGATGGCGTTGATTTATGTTATTGAAGATGATGAAGACATAAATGAGCTTTTGACTTACAACTTTAAAAAAGAAGGCTTTGATGTAAGGTCATTTCCAAACGGTAAAGTTGCCTTTGAACATATCAAGCAAGAAAAACCAGATATCGTCGTTTTAGATTTAATGATGCCGGAAGTTGATGGTCTTGAGTTTTGTAAGCTTGTTAGGTCTGATAAAGAATTAGAGCGTATTCCGTTAATAATGCTAACGGCAAAAAGCACTGAGATAGATAAAATTGTTGGTCTTGAGCTTGGAGCAGATGATTATGTGACAAAACCGTTTTCATTTAGAGAGCTTCTTGCGAGAGTAAAGGCACTTTTGAGACGTTCTAAATCTCTTCATTTTCCTACCGCAAAACCGGAGTATAAATTTGGAGATTTAAAAATAAATCCAGAAAAATTTGAAGTAACGATAAAAGGTCAGCCGATTCATTTGACAACTACTCAGTTTAAGCTTCTCTTAGCACTTATAAACTCTCAAGGTAAAGTATTATCAAGAGATTACATAATAGAGCATGTTTGGGCTTGGGATAAAGATGTTTATGATAGAACAATTGATGTTCATATAAAAAAGTTAAGAGAGCTGCTAAAAGAATATGGAAACTGCATTAAAACAATAAGGGGAGTAGGCTATAAGTGGGAATGTGAGTCTATCCTATAATCCTTTACATTTGCGGAGTTAAAGATTTTTTCAAACTTGTCTTAAAAATGCTTTAAATTTTTTATCTTCAATTCCAAAGTTAGTTGCTGCAGCTTCTACATCCTCAACTAAAATTTTTACATCTTTCGAAATTAACCTCACCGCCTAAAGAGAGCTTTAACATCAATAAAGGCAAAACTAAAATCAATAAAACTTTTTCATGACACCAATCTCCGATTGTTAGTTTTAATCTAAATATAATTTATATAATTTTATATTTCAATATATTTTTTTATATTTTTTTAAATCAAAAAATGGAAGTTGCTTAATTGGATAAATAAGTAAATAATGCTTTGATGTGAGAAATCCAAAAGATTAAAAGATTCTTGGTTATAGCTGTAGAATGATAAAAGTTAGAAAGTAATATTTTGATGTGTGGGTATTGTTTGGCAAATCATGAATTTTTCCGCATTCTCGATTTCTTACCCAACGTATATGAATGTCAGATGTGATATACTAATTTAAATATTTAGGAGTTAAGATATGAAAAGATTAATAATTACATTCTTATTGTTTTTTACATTATCCCAATTGTCATTTGGAGGAGAAAGAGTGCTTAAAGTAATATATCCAAATAATTTGACTTTAATATACAAACAAACACAAGGGAAAGGAATAATAGCCGGTAGTATTTTTATTAGAGGTGGAAGCTTTGAAGATGGAACAGAGAAAGCCGGTCTTACAAATTTAACATTAAAATTATTATTAAAAGGTTCGAAGAAATATTCAGATTATGATATAAACAAATTTTTTGAAGACAGCGGTGGGTATATATCCTCTTCGTCCGGTGAAGATTTTTCAAATATTGACTTTGCCGCCACTGTAGATAATTTCCCTAAGGCTGTTGAGATTTTAATGGATATTTTAGAAAACCCATTATTTCCAGAAGATAAATTTGTCCAAGAAAAAGGCAATATGGTCGCACAAATAAAGGCAAAAAAAGAAGAAGGATTTTCCATCGCCTTTGATGAGTTAAGAAAAGTAATATACAAAGATACAAACTACCAATACAGCCCACTTGGAATAGAAGAATCGCTGAACAATATAACATCGGAAGATGTAAGGAAAAGATGGAATGAGCTTTTAAACAGTAATAGGATAGTTATTTCAATAGTTGGGGATGCTTCATTTAAAGAATTTGAAAATCAGTTAAATAATTTCTCAAGACTACCAAAAAAAGAGCATTTTAGCTTCCCAAAAATTGATAAAGTTATTGAAGATAACCAATGTATTACAGTTCACAGAGAAGGTCAACAATCAACTATTTTAATTGCTTATAACGCTCCAACTCTTTTAGATAAAGATTACATTCCGTTTAGAGTATTAAATGGAATTCTTGGAAGCGGCTTTACTTCTCGTATGTTTCAAGAGCTAAGAGAAAAAAGAGGGCTTGCATACGCAACGGGTTCTTACTTTCCGACAAGATTAAACATTGGCACAGTTGTTTTATATATTGGCACAGACCCTAAAAAGGGAGAAAATGCAGAAAAAGGTATGAGGGAGGTTGTTAAAAGTTTAAGAGAAGAAATAAAGGAAGAAGAGATGAAAACATCCAAAGAAAAAATTCTTGGAACGTTTATGATGGATCATCAAACAAGGTCAAAACAAGCATATTATTTAGGATGGTTTGAAACTGTAGGACTTGGTTATCAGATGGATAAAAATTATACAAATTTAATTAAAAAGGTAAAACTCAAAGATTTAACTGAACTTACAACCAAATATTTTAAGAAATCTTCTTGTATTATGGTGTCTCCGTAAAGTAGGTTTTGAAAATAAAGTATTTAATCTTGTTAATGAGAAATTAGTGATATTTATAGAATTTAAGAGGAGATCCTTCGACTTACGTCCTCATGATGACAGAGAAAGATTGAATGGCAAACATTAGAAAAAGGATAATCTTCTTTGTCATTCTGCAGCTGGCGAAGAATCTCCTACTTCTATTAATTTTTTGCCCGACATATAAGAAGTATTTATAATAATGCATTTCAAATAATCTTTGGAGGTAAAAATTGATCTGGTTTACTGAGTATCAAACACCAAACACAGGATTAACTGTAAAAGTTAAAGAAGCTAAAACAGTGAAATCAAAGTATCAGAAAATCTTGATCTTGGATACTTATGAGTATGGCAAAATGCTTGTTTTAGATGGTGCAGTTCAAACAACAGAAAGAGATGAGTTTATATATCATGAGATGCTTACACATCCTGCCCTGATAAAACATCCAAATCCAGAAAGGGTTCTTGTTGTTGGCGGTGGTGATGGTGGAACAATTAGAGAAGTTTTAAAACATCCATCTGTTAAAGAAGCTCATTTATGCGAAATTGATGAAGAAGTTATAAAAATTTCAAAAGAGTATCTTCCTACAATTTCATGTGAACTAAACAATCCAAAAGTCCAAGTTTTTGTAGAAGATGGGAATAAGTTTTTAGATGAAAGAAAAAATTATTATGATGTTATACTGCTTGACCTGTCCGACCCAGTAGGTCCTGCAGAAGCTTTGTTTAAAAGAGAATTTTATACTAAGGTTAAAAATGCACTTAGAGAAAATGGAATAATGGCAGCACAAACTGAATCTCCATTTTTACAAGAGCTTTATTTTAAGACAGCTGTAAATGAGATTAAACAAGTATTTAAATACTTTGGAACCTATTTAGCATTTATTCCAACATATCCAGCTGGAATGTGGAGCTTTACATTGGCGTCCAATGATGTTGATATTTTAAAGTATGAAGAAAGCGAGTTTGATAAGATTAAGGATTTGAAAACAAAATATTTTTGTGATAAAATATACGTTTCTTTATTTTCAATACCAAAATTTGTATCAGATTTAATTAAATAATCGAGAGGTGAGAAATTGGCAAGAGAGGTTTTAGACTTAATCGCAAAAAGAGCATCAGAAAAGACAAATATTAAACTTTACGGAAGAAGCGTAGAAAGGGTGTTGGCTGGTCTTTTAACAACATCAGATTTTTGGAAAGTTGTAGACTTGGCTGACCAACCGGTGCCAGCGACAGCAGAAATAGTAAGACAGCTTGTAGCTGAAGGTATCGCAAAAATAGAAAACGATGAAATCTTATTAATAGAAAAAGGTTTTAATCTCGTAAAAGAGTTAAAAATACCACCAGCTGTTGATTACTCTTGTAAAGCTTGTGAAGGCAGAGGTATACCATTCTATGCAAATTTAGATTGGTATCATACATTTTTGCAAGTTACAAAGGATAGACCAAAAGCAATTCAAGAGTATGACCAAGGCAGCGTTACACCGGAAACTACTGTATCAAGAGTTTTATTCTTAGATTCAAGAGAAGATTTAAGAGATAGAGATATTCTTGTCATGGGTGCTGAGGATGATTTAACAGGTTTAGCTGTAGCTTTAACAAGACTTCCAAGAAGAGTTTTAATCTTAGATATAGATGAAAGGTCTATAGATTTTGATAACAGGATCTTTAAAGAACTTGGCATAGACAATGCAGAAGCTATAAGATTTGATTTAAGAAATCCATTCCCGGAAGAATGGTTGAAATCTTTTGATGTATTTATCACAGACCCGCCGGAAACATTAAAAGCCTTTAAAGCATTTATTGCAAGAGGTATTGCAGCATTAAGACAAGAAGGTAGCGTTGGATACTTTGGATTAACATTAAGAGACTCTTCTATTACAAGATGGCATCAATTCCAAAAAGCTTTAATAAACGATTATGGAATGGTTATTACAGACATAGTTCAAGATTTTAACGCATACATGAACTGGGACTATCATGCCGAGACAAAAGCTCAAGAAGTAGCACCGGTTAATAAAGTTCCAACAGATATATGGTATAGGTCTGCATGGGTAAGAATGGAAGCGTTGCCAGGCTTTAAAGGTGAAAACGTTCAAATCACTGACGAAGTTTTCAGAGAGTTATACTTAGACGAAGAGGGCTCAACTACTTAATATAATCTTAAACAAGGGGCGATTTATCGCCCTTTTCTTAATGATATATTTCACATATCTTATCCGCACTTTCTATTTGGATTGTAGAATGTGTTATAATTTTTTCTTTTAGGAATTTTTCTAATTTTTCAAGAACTTCTTCCATTAAAACCTTATAGCTTTTTTTCAAAATGGGAAAAATTTCTTTAAAGATGTAAATACTGAAAATTAATGATAAGATTGTGTCAATGATGCTTATTTGAAAAAGATAGATAAAAATTCCGCCAATCACAACAGACAAGGATAACAACGCATCACTCAAAAGATGAATATAAGCAGCTGCAATGTTTACATCCTCATGATGGTGGTCATCTTCTTCATGGTGATGATGATGTTTTAAAATTAATGCTGATACTAGATTTACTATAAAAGCTATAAATCCAAAGATTATGACAAATAAACCTTTAACTTCTTCTGGATGAATCAATCTAAGCGTAGCTTCATAAATAATAAAAATTAATGTTATCATTAAAATTAAACTGTTTACAAAGCCGGCCATAGATTCAGCTTTTAAAAAGCCAAAAGTCATTTCTAAGGTTGGCTTTTTTTGACAAAGCTAAAATGGCAATCAAGCTGACAATTAAAGAAATAAAATCTTGAAAGTTGTGAATTGCATAAGTGATTAAGGATATTTAGTTTGAATACAAGCCAAAAATAACTTGAATTATAACGATTAAAATATTTAATCCTATTGCAATTATTAGCCGGTTTTTGTTTTGATTTGTATCTCTTTCTCTCAGTTTATTTTCTATGTAAACCATTTCAAACCTTTGCGATTACATAAGCGTACAGATTTCCATTAACTTTATTTTTGATTGTTTTGTAAGCTTCTAATAATGTTGCACCTGTTGTTAAGATATCATCAAAAACAAGCGTATTGCCATCTATTTTGTCAACTGTTAACTTAAAGCTATCTTTTAGATTTTCAAACCTTTCTGTCTTATTTAACTCAACCTGTAGTTTTGTCTCTTTGACTTTTATCAAATAATCTTTTACGAGATATTTTGGAAATATGTAAGTCAAAATCTCCTTTAAATGATTAAATCCTCTTTCTTTTAATTTTTTGTTTGATATAGGAATGTATAAAATATTTTGTACTTGGTTTTGTCTGGCGAACTTTTGAAAGTCTTCTTTAATGATTTTTGCTATATCGTAAGCTAAATTTTTATACTTACCAAACTTATACTCTCTAAGAATCTCTCCAAATTCATAATAATCTGTAAAAGCTTCTATGTAAGAATATTTTCTATCATATTTACATTCTTCACATATTGGATGGGTGTTTCCTCCAGACTTTCCGCAACTTCTACAAAAGAAGCTTTCGGTTTTTTCAAATTTTGATAAACAATCATCACAAACAATGTTTTGGTTTGTAAATATAAATGGATTGCCACATAAAACACACTCTCTTGAAAAAAGTGGGTTAAATATTAGCTTAAATTTACTTAACCAATGGTAATCCTGATGTTTTCCACTCAAATAATCCACCTTTTAGATTGTTTACGTTTTTAAATCCGGCTCTATCTAATATCTGGCTTGCGATCACACTTCTATGGCCAGACCTACAGTATACAAGGATTTTTTTATCTTTGAAGTTTTTAAGCTTATCTAATTGCTGTCCTAAAATTTGGACAGGAATGTTGATTGCATTACTTATATGTCCTTCTTGGTACTCTTGTGGTGTTCTGACATCAAGAATTATAATATTTTTCTCTTTTTGCATCATTTCATAAAACTGCTTTGCATTTAAATCTTGGTATGCAAAAGAAAATCCGAAAATTAATAAAATTGTCAAAAAAGCCTTTCTTATCATTCTTCATCTACCTCCACTTTTATTCCTACTTCTTTAAGTTGTTTTTCTGAAACATAATCCGGTGCTCCTGTTAGCGGGCATATTCCTTTTTGTGTCTTAGGGAACGCGATCATGTCTCTTATACTTTCGCTACCTGTCATAAGTGCTAAAATTCTATCAAGACCAAAAGCTAATCCACCGTGTGGTGGTGCTCCGTAGCTTAAAGCTTCTATTAAAAATCCAAATTTTTCTTTTGCCTCTTCTTCTGAAATGTTTAAAAGCTGGAATACTTTTTCTTGTATATAAGGTGTATGTATTCTTATTGAGCCACCGCCTATCTCCTCACCATTTAAAACCATGTCGTAAGCTTTTGATTTAAAGCTAAGTGCAATTTCTGGATTGTTTAAAGCTTCATCTAATCTGTCTATATCTTCGTCTTTTGGACTTGTGAACGGATGGTGTATTGCAACAAGTCTGTTTTCTTCTTCGTCCCATTCAAAAAGTGGAAAATCAACCACCCATAAAAACTCTAATCTGCTATTGTCTATTAGATTCATTTTTTCTGCTATATGCTTTCTTAAAAATCCTAAGACTTTGTAAGTAATATCTTTTTTATCCGCAATAAATATTAGCAAGTCTCCATCTTTTGCGTCCATAAGACTAAATAACTTTTGTTTTTGCTCCTCTGTAAAGAATTTTAGGATTGGAGAAGTAGCTTCTCCATTTTCAAGTTTAACCCATGCCATTCCTTTGGCACCAAACTTTTTAGCGTATTCTGTAAGCTCATCAATTTCTTTTCTTGAAAATTTAGACCCACCTTTAATGTTTATACCTTTTACAAGTCCGCCGGATTTTGCTACATCGTTAAATACTTTAAATTCTACTTCTTTTGCTAAATCCGTAATATCTATAAGCTCTAAACCATATCTTAAGTCAGGTTTGTCTGTTCCGTATTTATTTATAGCTTCTTCGTAGCTCATTCTTCTAAAAGGAATTTTTATATCAATTCCAAGAACTTTTTTGTATACATGCTGAATCAAAGATTCTGCTAAAGTTATCACATCATCTTCTGTTACAAAAGACATCTCTAAGTCTATTTGTGTAAATTCTGGCTGTCTATCCGCTCTTAGGTCTTCATCTCTAAAACATTTGGCTATTTGGAAGTATCTTTCAAGTCCTGCAACCATCAAGATCTGTTTAAATAGCTGTGGTGATTGTGGAAGTGCATAAAATTTACCTTTTTCTAATCTTGATGGAACTAAAAAATCTCTTGCTCCCTCCGGCGTTGATTTTGTAAGCATTGGAGTTTCCACTTCAATAAATCCATTTCCGGCTAAGAACTCTCTTACCGCTTGGTATACTTCATGTCTTAATATTATGTTTCTTTGCATAGATGGTCTTCTTAAGTCTAAATATCTGTATTTTAATCTAACTTCTTCACTAACTTTTATGTTATCTTCTATTGGAAAAGGTAAAGCCTTGGATGTGTTTAAGATTAAAAGCTCTTCACCGGCTACTTCTATGTTTCCTGTTTTCATTTTAGGATTTTCAGTACCTGCTGGTCTTCTGTTAACTCTACCTCTCACACCGATAACGTATTCTGATTTGAGTTTTTTTGCTTTATTGTATAACTTTTCTCCAATTTTTGATGGGTCAAAAACTACTTGAACTATACCCTCTCTGTCCCTGAGATTTATAAAAATAACTCCACCGTGATCTCTAACAGTGTCAACCCAACCAAGAAGTCTAACTTCCTCGCCTATATTTGATTCGTTTAAATCTCCACAGTAGTAATCTCTTTTAAAATCTCTAAGCTGGTCTATCATAAAACCTCCTGTAAATAGTTGTTGTTTTGATAATTATTATATCACTTCAACAACTCTTCTAAGCTATTAGCCAAAATAGCTTTTGTAAACAATTTGTCTAATTCTTCTAAGTCGTTAATGTTTGAAATAAATTTTTCTACATTTTCAGGAACATTACCAAATCTAACCTTGATTAGCTTTACAATATCTTCTTGTTTTGCTTTTATTAGCCCTTGCTGTAAACCCTGTTGTAAACCTTCCATATTCCATTTTTCTGTTAATGTCATCATCTCTTTTTCACCTCCCAAGATCTCCTTTAATACATTTTCAACTTCTTGTGGGTTGTTTACAACTCTTCATCAGCTACTTTTGAAAGGTCTATTAAGTGATAGTTAAGTTTGTTTGCAAATCTTTCTATAGTTTCTGAGTCAGTTTTTGGTAGTGTAGCTGGTATATTCCATTTTCTTTTACTATGATACAAGACAATGTTAATTATTGGTGGATATTCTTCATACTCTCCAGTTTCTTCCCATAATACGCCATTGTAGTATAAAAGCTGGCTTGGTAGGTTTTTATCTATGTAAGATTTGTGTTCAAAAATGATTCTTAAAAAACTTTTTTCGTTTTCTATTTTGCATTCATACAAAAGGTCAAAAAGTGATTTTCCAATTTTCTGTGAGTATTTTTCACTGTTTAATAATCTTATACTTTCAAAGTCTATCTTTTGAGATAACTCTGGATAGAATATATCAAGCAGGCTTTTAACTCTTTTTGGCTCAGAAAATATCTGTTTAAAAAATTGGTCGTGAGGCTGTAAGTCATTCATAGCTAATTAGTTTACTTATTATATTCTTTAAGCACTTCGTCTGTAATGTCTAATTTTTTATCTGCATAGAGTACACCGCTGATTAAACCACCGTAAAGAATTAAATCAAGATTTTTATCTTTTGCTATTTTTTGCGCTATTGCTTTTATGTCGCTTACCATTTTCTTTTCTGCTTCTGCTTTCATTTTTGCAAGCTCTTCATTTGCCTGGATTTCAAGATTTTGAAGCTGTCTTGCTGTTTCTCTAAGCTCCTTCATCTTATCTTCCTTAGCTTTTTGGTTTAAAGCTGAAGAGTTTAGCTGACTTTGTAAAGATGCAATTTTGTTTTGTAGTTCTTTTGCTTTATTTTGATAGTATTTTAATTTTGCATCTAACCCTGCTTTATACTTTCTTCCTTTTGCAGATTGATTCATTACTTTTTCCATATCAACATAGGCAACATTTGTTGCATTTGAGTATCCAAAAGCTACAAACAATAAAGTTAAAACTGCTAAAAATTTTTTAATCATATCTCCTCCTTATTAAAAGAATGTTCCTAAAATAAATCCAAATCTTGAGCTACTTATACCTGATGGTGGATTTAAAACTTTACCATAATAGAGCTCTATTGGTGCAAATGGGGTAATGATTTTTAAGCCCACTCCTGTTGAGTAATACATATTAGAAAATGGATTGCCTTTATCGTAGCCTTTACCTTGGTCTAAAAATACGTATCCCCATAAAAATCTTTCTACAATTGGATGTGCTAATTGGTAGTTTAAAATAATTTCTCTTTTTGCTCCGGCTGGGTCTTTGTTTTCATCCAATGGACCAGCTCTACCCCATTCAAAACCTCTAATTGTAAAGTCTCCACCTACGAAGAAAAGCTGATCAAGTGGTATAGTTTTAGATATCTTTTCCACAAATCCAAATGTACCTTTGACAGAGAATAAAAAGTCTGTGTAGAAAATCTTATCTGGAATAATTTTTGAAGCACTAAAAACTGCTTTATAAAAATCTCTTGTTCCAGTACCGACAGAAAGCGTCAAAGTTATATCACTTCCTCTTGTTGGAAGAATAGGATTGTCTATCGAGTTTCTGTTTATAAACCAATAGGTTGAGTATAAATCATACTCTCCGGCTTGTTTTTTAATGTATGTTGATGCAGTATCTAAAACATCTTTGTACTCGCCTTTTTCTAAGGTTAGACCAACGCCTGTCCTCCAAAATTCTTTAAATTCGTAAGATAAGGTAGGAGAAAAACCTTTTTTTGTAGAAATAAACGTTGTATAGTTTACATAAGAATCATATAAGTTTAGTCCAAGGTCCAGCGGTTTATAAAATGCCCATCTATGCAGATAGCTTAGAGAGTTATTTCTGTACTTTGAGCCAATTGTTAACGATAGTCCTAAAGTATCACCAGTACCTAAGAAATTTCCTTTTCTAATTGATGCAAAGAATGATAGGCTTGTTTGTTGGCTGTATCCTGCACCTATAGACATCTGACCTGTAAATCTTTCATTCACTTTTGTCTCTAAATCCATCTCATTGTCAGACTTTACCTGTGGGTCAAAATCAATTATATTGTAATAGCCAAGTCTGTACAATCTTGCTTGAGACCTTAAAAGTTTATCTTTTTTAAATACATCTCCGGGTGCCAATCTAAGCTCTCTTCTGATCGTAGAGTCTCTTGATTCATAGTCACCGGAGATTTTAATTTTATCAACATAATAAATATTTCCTTTGTTTATATTAAAAACTATATCAACTTGCTTTTTCTCTTTATCTACAATTTTATTTACTTCAACGTTAGCAAATATATAGCCAAGGTCGTTATAATTATCTAAAATATGCTTCTTGATAAACTCAACTTTCTCAGAATTGTAATACTCACCGGGTTTAATGCTCTTTCTATCCGGTAGGTCTAACAGCTCCTTGCTTGTGAATAAGTCATTGTTTTCAACCTTAACAGACCCTACTTTATATCTTTCTCTTTCATCTATCTTTATTGTGATGATGTATTTTTTCCCGTCTACTAATGCAATTTCAGGCTCTGATACTTGTACACCTAAAAACCCTTTATTAATATATAAGTCTTTTATTCTGTCTATATCCTCATAAAGAGTCTCTTTTATTAAAGGTGGGTGTAATTTAAGTTTTAATATACTTCTTTCGGATGTTTCCATGACAGAAAGAATTTCTTTTGTTTTAACGTTTTTATTCCCTACTATATTTATTTTTTCAACGTAAGCCTTAGCTCCTTCTTTTATTTTAAAAACTAAAGTACTTCCCTTGTAGTAGTAAGATACTTTTGGACTGTAATAACCCTTTTTTTCATAAAGTTTTTCAATCTTTTTTATCATCTGCCCTATTTCATCGTTAGATAAAACTCTACCAAGGCCTTTTTTTATTGATGAAAGCTTTTCTTGTAGCTCAGGTCCCAAAGTTGAAAACGGTAAAGGTTTACCAGATTCCAATTTTTCTGTTAAATCAAGACCAATCTCTTTGATCAAATCATCTTTTGAAACTGCTTTATTTCCTTCAAAATCAATTCTTTGAACAACAGGTAATTCTGTGAAAACAAAGGTTATATCTATTCCATTTTCCGTATATCTTGTATATGTTTCAACGTTTTGAAAGTATCCAAGCTTATAAAGGTCTCTTATTGTGCTTTCTATTTTGTCCCGTGTGACTATAGCACCCTTTCCAAATGGAATTAAAGGCTTAATTATATCTTCATTGAAAAACTTTAGACCTTTAATTTCTATTTTTTCTATTTTATAAACCTTAGATACTTCTTCTAAGGAAGGTGTTTTGATTTGTGGAGTTATTGTTTCTTGCTCTACTGCGTTTGAGAGGTAAGATAACGAGAATAGGGCGGCGGCTGAAAGCACCGCCACTTTTTTTTTGCTGTTTGAAGTTCTTTTTTTTTTTCGGATTTTTTTTTCTGTTTTTCACGATTTAAA
>QGLW01000276.1_pt1 | contig 12934 bp, 8 predicted proteins | sample 1725341 | NCBI WGS metagenome assembly QGLW01 (sample SAMN05439265, study PRJNA331180) | Hot springs metagenome, whole genome shotgun sequencing project. | isolation source: microbial mat of Apron and Channel Facies of Mammoth Hot Springs | place: USA: Wyoming, Yellowstone National Park | collected... | reverse complement strand
AACCACCCCTATAACTACATCACCTTTCTTTGGATTATATATGCCATTTAGTGGAATTACATCAACTATCCCTCCTATTGTTACCATTCCAAAAATTTTTGAATAAATTTTTGAGTTTTCCTTTATACAATTCTCTCCATGTCTTTCATTTTCTGCAAGCAACTGTCCTGGAATTACAATCTCTCTGTCTTTCACATAAAACATTTTTAAAATACTTTATAAAAAAAACAATTATTTTTGTAAAGTTAAATTAGTTAAAGAAATTTTTGATGAAGAAAAGAAACTTGAATATATGCTTAAAGTTGAATGTGCAGTAGTTAAAGCACATTATAAGGTTGGAAATATAAAAGATGAAAGCATTGTTAAAGAGGTTGAAAAAAAGGCAAACACAAAATTTGTAAAACTGTCAAGGGTTAAAGAGATTGAAAAGGAGATTAATCATGATGTAATGGCAGTAGTTAAAGCATTAAGTGAGGTCTGCGAAGGTGATGCATCAAAGTATATACATTTGGGCGTTACTTCAAATGATATTATTGATACATCAACAGCATTGCAGTTTGCTGATTTTGTGAAATTTTTAGAAAGCGATTTGATAAATTTAAGAAAAACACTTGTTGAGAAAGCAGAAAAAACAAAGGAACTTATTTGTATTGGAAGAACACATGGACAGCATGCAATTCCAACAACCTATGGAATGAAATTTGCAATTTTTGCAATGGAAATTGAGAGACATATTGAAAGATTAAATGAATGTAAAAAGCGTTTACTTGTTGGAAAAATCAGCGGAGCAGTAGGAACATATGCTGCACTTGGCGAAAAAGGGATTGAAATTGAAAAAGCGGTTATGAATGAATTAAATTTAAGACCTGCTGAAATTTCAAATCAGGTAATACAAAGAGACAGATATGCAGAATTTTTCATGCTACTTGCTTTGATTGCAAAAACCCTTGAAAAAATTTCAATTGAAATAAGAAATTTGCAAAGAACTGAAATTGATGAAATAGGCGAATATTTTGAAAAAGGAAAACAGGTCGGTTCTTCAACAATGCCACAAAAGAGAAACCCAATTATTGCTGAAAGAATTTGCGGAATAGGAAGGATTATTGTTGGAAATGCTATTGCCTCGCTTAATAATATTCCATTATGGCATGAGCGTGATTTGACAAATTCATCGGCAGAAAGAATAATTATTCCTGAAATCTGTATTTTGAGTGATTATATCTTAAATTTAGCAATAAACTTAATCAAAAATTTAGAATTTAAATATGAAAATATAGAAAGAAATTTAAATTTAACAAATGGATTGATAATGTCTGAAAATCTGATGATAAATTTAACAAAAAAAGGGCTTGGACGACAGGAAGCGCACAAATTGATTAGAGAATGTGCAATGAAGGTTTATGAAAGTAACAACAAGCTTAATTTTAGAAATGTCCTGTTAAGTGATGAAAGAATAAGGAAATTTTTAAGTGAGGAAGAAATCGAATCTGCATTGAATCCTAAAAATTATATAGGACTTGCTGTTAAAAAGGTTGAGGAAATTTGTGAAATTCTTAAACAAAAATGAATTGCACAAAATGTGGAAGGGAAAGCATAATAAATTTGCCGTACAATGGAATGAATTTATGTGAAAACTGTTTTATAGAATATTTTGAAAAAAGGGTAAGAAGTACAATTAGAAATTTTGATATGATTAATGCTGATGATAAAATTGCGGTTGGGCTTTCAGGAGGAAAGGATTCTTCTTCATTGGCTTATTTTTTAAAAAAATTTTCACAAAAAAGGAAAATAAAAATTATTGCAATAACGATAGATGTTGGGATTAAAAATTACAGTGAAAAAACATTAGATAATGCAAAATATGTTCATGAAAAACTTGGAATTGAACATTATGTATTTACATTTAAAGAAGAAATTGGAATGAGTATGGATGAAATTTTTACAAAAATTAAAAATTTAAACAAAAACAAAGCTATAGGATCATGCACATATTGTGGTGTATTAAGAAGATATTTGCTAAACAAAAAGGCAAAGGAATTAAAATGCAATAAACTTGCAATTGCACATAATTTGGAAGATGAAGATGAAGCATTTTTAATGAATGTTGTCAGAGGGGACATAAACAAAATAATATGGGGCAGTGGATTAATTAAAGATGAAAAAATGGTTCCAAGAATAAAACCATTCATGACTTCACCTGAAAGTGAAATAAAAATGTATGCAAAGATAAATTTTCCTGAATTAAATTTTGATAATATTTGTCCTTATAGAAAAGACGCATACAGAAAAACATTCAAAGATATTTTAAATTTCCTGAATGAAAGACATCCAGGAAGCAATTTTCAGATATTTAAAAGTAATCAAAAGATAAGAAATTTATTGCTGAAGGATTATAAAATAGAAAAGGTAAATTATTGTGAAATTTGTGGAAATTTATGCAGCAAAAAAATTTGTAAGTCATGTGAACTGTTGAAAAAAATAGGGGCAAAATTTAAATGAAAATTTAAATAGTTGTTACTATTGCACTGTCTTTTGTTATTATCGCTGTATGTTCGAATTGACTTACAATTCCATTACCTTTTTCCTTAAGCATTTTGTGCCTTCTTAATATTCCTTTATTCACCATATCATTAAGCATTAAATCTAAATCTTGTTTAAATTTCTCTGTAAACCATCTTTTTGCAAAAGGCAGTCCCTTTGTTGCCTCAATCTCTTTTAATAAATTTCTTTCCTGTGTCATTCTTACAGGCTTAATTTGAATTAGACTATAAATTTCACATTTATTTGTCTCTATCACACTTCCTTCTCCATCAGTAGCAAACGGCTCTATTGCTACAACCATATCTTCCCTTAATGTATTATTTGAATTTATATAAACATTTGGGATTGAAAGTCCTGCATGTAATGCATATTGTTTCATCTGATGTCCTGTTAAATTTTCAATTGGTTTGTATCCATAACCTTTTATTGTTTTTTCTATAATTTTTCCAATCTCTGAAATTTTTAAATCTGATTTTAAAATTTTTAGTGCATTTTCCAATGCTTCTTTATTTGCATTCAACATCTTTTCATATTTTCCTGTAAGATCAATTGTATATGCAGTATCAGCAATATATCCATCAATCGCAACACCAATATCAATTTTAACAACACTATTTCCAATAATTGAATTATCATTATATGATGGTGTTGAATGTGCAGCATTACTGTTTATTGAAATATTCACAGGGAATGCAATTTGTGCATTTTTCTCTTTTATTTTATTTTCAATGGAATTTGCAACATCAATAGTCCTTGCATCAGGTTTTATTAAATTTTTGCTCCACTCAACAACCTCCTTTGCTATCTTTCCTGCTTCAATATATTTTTTTAATATTTCTTTGTCCATTTTTAAAGGGATATAATTAATTGAATAAGACAAATTAATAAACAATTTTTGGAAATGGACAATCTTTTCCTTGCTATTATTGCAATTGTAATAATAACTACTGTATTTATTTATTTCAGACAAAGTTACATAATAGGGGTTATACTTACAGGTATGATTTTTACCTATTTTAACATTTTTCAGGCAAATGAGATAAATTTTTTTTCCAATATAGGCATTTTACTTTTGATGTTTCTCATAGGTATAGAATTTGACATAAGAAAAATAGGAAAAAGCGTTTTTTCAATAGTGATTATTGCCTTAATTAAATTTTTATTTATATTTGCAATATGCTATCAAATATTTCTACTTTTATTTTCTCTTGATACTGCAATCTTTCTTTCAATCGCATTCACATTCTCATCAACAGCCATAGTTGCAAAAATTGCAGAAGAAAGGAATATACTTAAAGAAAAAGATATACAAATAATGATTGGGGTTTTGGTTATAGAAGATATAATTGTTGTTATATTAATGGCTTTAACATCAGGCATAGGAGATATAAAATTTTCAATTGTTAAAATTTTTCTGTTGCTTGTTCTCTCATATTTTTTACTTTTAAAAACGATAGATAAAATTTTTGAGTTTTTTATTAAAAAGGATGCAAAAGAGAATATTTTATTGTTTACAATTGCAATCTGTGTTTTAATGGCTGGTTTGACAAATTTTATAGGATTCTCAGAAGCAATTGGGGCTTTCATTGCAGGGAATTTAGTTGGTTCAACAAGACATAGTGAGACAATTAAAAAAATTTTTGAACCATTCAGCGTAATTTTTATTATTTTGTTCTTTTTTTCTGTTGGCATGATGATTCATATCGAAGCAATAATAAGTGCTTATACAATTATCATATTTTTTATTATTTTAAATTTTATCCTTAAATTTTATACAGTGTCTTTTACATATTATTCTCTTGAATACGACAAATATAAATCAATTCGTTCAGGTGCAATAATGATTTCTATCAGCGAATTTTCACTTGTTTTCCTTATAAATGCAATGAATAAAGGAATTATTAATAATGAAATTTTAAGTGCGTTTGGAATTGCATTTATTGTTTCTGCATTTCTTTCATCTGTAGCATTAAATGAAAAAATTTTTAAAAAAATACATGTCCTTATTCCTAAATCTTCTATTATGAAAAATTTTGCATTAAAGACATATGAAACAAAGAATGCGTTTGAGGAAGAAATTACAAAAAAGGTATATATGAAAGGAAGGTCTTTGTGGAAGGATGCAACAGGAATATTAATTGTATTTGCTGTTTCTTATCTTATCTATGAATATGGGTATCAGAAAGAAGGTATAATTTTATTAATTTTATCTGTTCCATTTATGATAGACAGCATAATAAAAATTGCAGGAATAATTAAAGAGATATTGAAGGTTCTTCATTCATTTATGATAATAACGAAAACTACAAAAAAAAGGATAATTGGAAATATTATTATGATTGGTGTTTTTTATGTTCTTTTATTCCAAAATTTTTTAATTTTATCATTCTTCCACATCCAATTTATGCATTCATTCTTTTCTTTCTTTTTTATTTTAGCGATGCTGTTTTTTATATATGACACGATTTATGTAATAGCGACAAATAAAATGACAAATAAAATTATTAATATCAAAGATATAAACGATTACATTGAAAAAATAATTGGAATAAAAAAGATTTAAATGTGGATGATGAAAATGAACAAGAAAATCTTTGGGATACTAGCGCTTATGGTAGTGTTGGTGATTGCAGTTTTTATTAGCAGTTGTGTTCAACAAACACCAAACCAAAATAAAGAACTTTCTATAATTTATCATTATACTTCCGAAGACAGTTATTACGATGTAAAAATTGAAGGTTCGAAAGTTACTTATACCCATACAGATTATGAGAAGATAAAAGAAAGATGTGCTCAATGGATACAACAACTTCCTTGTTGGACACAACAGGATTTAATAACCGAGGAAGGACAATTGACAAACCAAGAAATAACCGATTTGAAGAATATTATTGAGAAAACAAAAATAATGCAACTAGAAAATTATTATGGTCCTGAACAGGGTGGAATAAGATGTTATCCTTATAATCTAAAAATTGATGGGAAAATGATTACTTACTGTAGCTGCCCAGATACTCCTTGCCCCTCCCAACCAGAGGCATTTACTAAAGTTACTGCAAAAATTCAAGAAATAGTAACGCAAAAATTCTCTAAAGAAGAGCAAATTAATATATAAAAAAATTTAATAAATTAAAAATGAATTGGAAAATTTTAATAACAGAAATTTTAAATTTAGCAATGTTCTCAAAAGCGTTTAATCTTGCTGCTAAAAGAAGGCGAATATAAAATATATTCTATATGAAGGAAGCAATAAAAAGGAGAAAGAAATTTCATTCATTTAAAAAATCTTATTATATTTTACTTAATTATATTTCAAAATGGTAAATAAGATTCTAAAAGCAGGACTGAAGGTATTAATAGATAATAAAACAATATTTTTTCCATATATAATCTTAGGGATAATTTTAATTCTAGTGTCTTTGTTTATTTCAAAACCGACATGTGAAATTTATCAAAATTTCTCTTTCTCATCTTACACTCCTTCCTACGACAGTTATTTTTTTAAGAAATTTATGGACATTATGCTTATATATGTTGTATATTCTATTTTTGTATTTATCTTTACAATTCTTGCAAATGTTGCAGGATTAAAATGTGTAAAGGATTATCTTAATGGACAAAAAACAAAAATCTCAGATATGGGAAAAATAACATTTACAAAGGGATTTGTTGCAATAGTTGCATCCTTGACAGCAGGTATTTTATTTTTCCTTCCAGGAATTATTGCCGGAATTCTTATATATCTTTTCACACTTTCTTCAATGGATTCATTCTATTCAAGCGTTTCAACAACTGAAATTATTGGAATGCTATTTGCATTTTTATTTATGTTTTTTATTCAGGCAATTATATTAGGGGTTTTTGGATATTATATTCTATCAGGAAAATTTAGAAAAATTTATCTTATATTGATAATAGGAATTGTAATATTCTTTATACTTTCCCTTGCTATTTCTGCTATTTCGCCTTATTTATCATTCATCCTTATTATTCCTCTTACAATTCTTTTACTTGTTCTTTTGTTTGTTTTTGGGTTCATTTCACTCATATTTTATAATTCAATTACATATATTATACCCTCTGCTGTCGTTTTTGAAGAAAAAGGTGTCGTTGATGCAATAAAAAGTTCAATAAATTTTGCAAAAGATAATACAAAGAAATTCAGCATTATGACCTTAATTGTAATTGTTATTGAAATATTTATCTCAATTCCATCATTCATAATTTCACTTGCATCTACACTTCATCCTTCATATTCCTTATGTATCCTTTCAGATTTTCCATTAATAATTTTAAGCATTTTTGTTTATCCTTATATTTTGTCAATATTTTCCATAACATACGCGCTTTCAAAAAATTTAAAAACTGCTGAAACAAAAGATGAAGTTGTTGGTGGTTTGGGACATTAAGAAATAAAAGAAATTTTAACAATTTTTCAGAAATTTTTCCAAATGCAAGACATTCAACTAAAGATATTATTTCCTTATTCAGGCATCCGTGAAGGACAAAAAGAATTCTTAGAAGATGTTTATAAAAGTGTTAATGAAGGAAAAATTTTGCTTGCACATGCACCAACAGGAATTGGAAAAACAGCTGCATCACTTGGAGGAACGCTTAAATACGCATTGGATAATAACAAAACAATATTTTTTCTTACTCCCAAGCATACACAACATGAAATAGTTATAGAAACACTAAAAAAGATAAAAGAAAGATACAATTTAAATTTTCTCGCTGTTGATATAATAGGAAAACAATGGATGTGTCTTTATCCAGATGTAGAAGACCTTTCAACCAATGAATTTAATGAATTCTGTAAAGCGAAAAAAGAGTATGAAGAATGTGAATTTTACAAAAATGCACACAAAAGAAATGAAGACAGCATTGAAGGAATTAAAAAAAGAATAAAAGAATCTATAATGCATAGTGAAGAAGTAAAAATTCTGTGTAAAAAGCATAATATATGTCCGTACGAAATTTTAATAGATATAGCAAAGGATGCAAATGTAATAACCTGCGATTATTTTCATATATTTTCAAAGCCCATAAGAAACGCATTCTTAGAAAGGATTGAGAAGGATTTAAACGATGCTATTATAATAGTAGATGAAGCACATAATCTTCCTGAGAGGGCACGAGAGCTTTTAAGTCATTCTCTCAGCGAATTTACAATCGAAAGAGCGGCAAAAGAGGCAGAAAATATAGGTAGAGATGACTTACAGGAATGTGTTTTAAATTTAAAAAAAATTTTAACAATGTTTGGAAAAGACATAAAAGACGAAGAAAACGAAATTTTTATTGAAAGACAAAGGTTTATTGAAGCAATTGAAAAAGGCATCAGGACAAAATTTTCGGATTATAGTTATGATGATTTTTTAAATGATATTGATTACACAGGAGAGGAAATTTTAAAGTTAAGAAATAAATATCGCTCATATCTTAAAACAATAGCAAAATTTCTTGATGAATGGAAGAAAACAGATGATGGATTTGTAAGAATATTAAAAAGAGAGCTGAAAAAAGATAATACAGAAAAATATAAAGATCATTTTTCTTTACATTATAATTGTTTGGATCCTTCAATTTTGACAAAAGAAATTTTTGATAATTGCCACTCTGCTGTTTTAATGAGTGGAACCTTAATTCCTGTTGAAATGTATAAAACCATATTAGGAATTGATGATAAAAGGGCGGTAATGAAGCAATATAAGTCTCCATTTCCAAAAGAAAATAAAATGGTGATTATAGTTAATGGCCTAACAACAAAATATCAAATGCGCAGCGAAGAAATGTTTAAAAAATATGCTGTAAAAATATGTAAGATCCTAGAATACATCAAAAGAAATGTCGCAGTTTTCTTTCCATCTTATAAAATCTTAGAATATGTTTCTTCTTTTATGAGATACGAAAAAAATGAAAACAACAAAAACACTTGCAAAAGTATAAAACCGCTTTTGATTGAACAACAAGAAATGACAAAGGAGGATCGTTTTGAACTTTACAGAAAATTGGAAATATTTAAAGATAAAGGTGGAGCTGTTTTATGTGGAGTAGTCGGTGGTTCGCTTTCAGAAGGTATTGATTATGCTAACAATTTACTTGATGCTGTTTTGATCGTCGGATTGCCTTTAGATAATCCTGATTTAGAAGTAAAGGCGTTAATAGAATACTATGATAGGAAATTTAATGCTGGATGGAAATATGGATATATTTATCCTGCAATGAATAAAGTTGTGCAGGCAGCAGGAAGATGTATAAGAAGTAGTTCTGATAAAGGAGTAATTGTGTTAATGGACGAAAGATATAAATGGCCAAATTTTTCAAAATGTCTTCCTCCTGATTTTGCACCTATTATTACAACAAAACCAGAAATTTATGTATCAAAATTTTTTGAGAAGTTTGAAAAGATTGACCATACATAAACAACTTTTCGTCAGGGGACTCGGCTTTTAGTAACAGTGGGCTGAGTATCTCGGTCTTGCGACCTTGATACTTACACCCCTGTCCTATCAAACCCTTCTTTTAAGGGCGCCTAGTGAGACAATCTATTTTTGGGGAATGTTTCAGGCTTAGATGCTTTCAGCCTTTATCATTCATGGCGTGGCTACTCGGCTTACCCTGGAGGATAACCGATACACCAGAGGCCACAGTTCATCGTTCCTTTCGTACTAGATGAACTTTCCCCTCAGATTGTCAGCACTCCCAGTAGGTACCGCCAAACTGTCTCGCGACGTTCTAAACCCAGCTCGCGTTCTCCTTTGATGGATGAACAACCCAACCCTTGGGTGCTTCTGCACACCCAGGATGGAGAGGGCCGACGGCGAGGTACCAAGCCACAGGGTCGATGTGTACTCTCACCTGTGACAAGCCTGTTATCCCCGGGGTAGCTTTTTTATCAGCCTGAACCTATGTTAGTTAGGTTTCAGGGTTCGCTAGTCCAAACTTTCGTTAATGTGTTCCTTATTGTTCGGAACACATTTAGACATGCTTTTCGACTTATCGTCTACTCCGGAGTTCTGTCCCGGATGAGCATATCTTTGGATACAGTCGATATCTTTTCAACTGTGTACCGCCCCAGGCGAACTGCCCACCTATCGGTGTCCCTTGCAAAGCAAGGTAATGATTATAACGGCAATAGAGTGGTGTTTCACTTTTGGCTCTGCTTGACCCAAGAGCCAAGCTTCAACGCCTCCCACTTACTCTGCGCAATCGCCATTATAATCAAACGACAGGCTGCAGTAAAGCTCCACGGGGTCTTCGTGCCCCACTGGGAGTCTCCGGCTTGTTCACCGGAATAGTAGCTTCACTAGGTCCCTGGTTGGGACAGTGACGGCCTCGTTAAGTCTTTCGTGCAAGCCACCAATTAAGCGGCGAGGTATTACGCTACCTTAAGAGGGTCATAGTTACCCCCGCTGTTTAGCAGTCCTTCGCTCCCTAAGGGAGTTTAAGATTCTGCCACTGAGCAGGCATCGCCCTCCGTAAACATCGTTTCCGACTATCGGAGAGCTGTGTTTTTATTAAACAGCCGGACCGTCTTTGTCACTGCGACCTGTTATGTCATTAACAGGCATCCCTTATGCCTAAGCAAAGGGACTAATTTGCCGATTTCCCTAACCAGGGTTACCCTACTACATCTGGGGTTACTCGCCCAGGGGCACCAGTGTCGGTTCTAGGTACGGGGGCACAAGCTCCTTGTATCCTTCCTTTTCATGGACACAGAGAATTGTACAGATGCTCATACGAGCACCCTTCGCAGTTTATACTGCTTCTCATCGTGATGATACTCCGCAGTACTATACTGCTTGGATAGGATTTTAATCCTACCTGTACTATCTCTATGTGTCGGAAGGATACCTTTTGTTGCCAGAAATGTACTTGTGCAGGACAGGAATATTAACCTGTTTCCCTTTCGGTATAAATGAGTTACACATACCTTAGGACCGCCTAACCCTTGACTGACGATCATTGTCAAGGAACCCATGCCCCTACGATGGCAAGGATTCTCACCTTGCTTTGCTGTTACTGCTGGCGGAATTCTCACTCCTGCAAGATCCACAATTTCTCACGAAATTGCTTCTACTCTTGCAGGACGCCTCTCTACCAACCTTTTAAGTTCTATGGTATCGGTATGTGACTTAGCCCCGTCCATTTTCCCAGCTACAGGTCTCGGTGGGTAAGTTGTTACACACTTCTTAGAGGATGGCTACTTCTAAGCCTACCTCCCCACTGTCTTAGACCTGTAACTAGTTTGATGCACTTAGTCACAATTTAGGGACCTTAACCATAGGCTGGATTGTTTTCCTTTCGGACAAGGAGCTTACCCCCCTGCCCCGTTTCCGGCCTTCCACGATGGTTATTAGTTCAGAGTTCAACAAGACACCAAGAGCTTTCGCTCCTGGATGTCTAATTGGTGCTTTACCTAATAACCAATCTCCGGCCAGACTAGACTAAGGTCTATTTCGAGAGGAGCTTGCTACTCCCACACACGATTAGCATTTCACTCCTATTCCAGGGTCACGAGGATGAACTGAGCTCAAAGACTCTTCGGACCTCCACCCTATTAAATAGGGCTTCGTCCTGCCCTGGATTAGATCGTGTGGCATCAAGTCATAACCCTATAACTAATGGCGCTATTAGCACCACATATCTCTCCAGCAAAAAGCTGGATGCATATTTTCGCTTTCGCTGTGCCTTTCGGCTTGCTATAGGGTTATACTCTCCGCCCCATGATTCAAGACGGCCGATACCCACTACCAAATCTGCAATCATTACTTTCTTGCAGATGTCAGTAGCGGTATCTCCCTATAACCACACAGTTTCAGGCGCTTTTCACCCCTTTTCACGGTCCTTTTCAACTTTCCCTCACGGTACTATTTCGCTATCGGTCTTGGTGTGTATTTAAGATTGGATGCTAACAGCACCCATATTCGTTAGCACGTTCCAGTGCCAACTACTCTTGAATTTTGTCATCCTCTAAACCTTCGATTACTGGACTTTCACCATCTATGGTGTCTCGTTCCAGAGAACTTCATCTCGGTTTAGAGGACTAAAACAAAATTCACCTACATCCACTTCCCATTACTGGGAAGCGTTCGGTTTGTCTTGTGCTGCTTTCGGTCGCCCCTACTAACAGCATCTCAATTTTGATTTCTTTTCCTCCTGCTACTGAGATGTTTCACTTCGCAGGGTTCCCGCTCCTTCCGGAGCAATTCGAAGACCTATGGTTCAACGACCGCATGCGTCTACCCATAGATTATCGCAGCTTGCCACGTTCTTCATCGGCAACCCAAGCCAAGTCATCCACTGTGTGGCGTAGTGTCCCCTTATGACGAGTTGTTTATGTATGGTCTCATATTATTCATCAACCCTTCATCCTTAAAGCAAACTATTTTTAAGGATTGCATGTAAAAATAAAAATATGAATGTATAATTAAAAATTTTATTTAAAATATATAAAATAATGGACTCGCCGAGATTCGGACTCGGGGCCTCCCGAGTGCAAGTCGGGCACTCTACCACTGAGCTACGAGCCCGAAAAGTAAAATAAATTTGTATTTTTCTAATAAGTATTTTTAAATATTTGTGCTTATTATTGAAAATAGCACAAGCATATAAATGTATCCTTGTTCATAATGTGGAGGTCATTCAGCCGCAGATTCCCCTACGGCTACCTTGTTACGACTTAGCCCTTCTCGCAGACATGATGTTCGATACTACCTAATGGTAGCACCTCACATCATGCCTACTCGATTGGCTTGACGGGCGGTGTGTACAAGGAGCGGGGACATATTCACCGCAAGCTGATAACTTACGGTTACTAGGGATTTCACCTTCATGAGGGTGAGTTGCAACCCTCAATCCGAACTGAGGCATGATTTAGGGGATTGGCTTCTCCTTTCGGAGTTGCAACCCATTGTTCATGCCATTGTAGCCCACGTGTAGCCCAGGGGATTCGGAGCATACTGACCTATCATCGCCCATTCCTTCCTCTGGTTTATCACCAGCGGTCCCTTCATGGTGCCCATTCAAAAATGAATGGTAGCAAATGAAGGTATGGGTCTCGCTCGTTAGCCCACTTAAGGGCACGCCTCACGGTACGAGCTGACGGTGGCCATGCACTACCTCTCGGCTCGTCAAGCAAGATCTTCAGTCTGACTATCATCCTGCCGTCGCCCCTGGTGAGTTGTCTGGTGTTGTATCCAATTAAACCGCAGACTCCACCCCTTGTGGTGCTCCTCCGCCAATTCCTTTAAGTTTCAGCCTTGCGACCGTACTCCCCAGGTGGTGGATTTAACGGTTTCCCTTCGGCACTGCAGGAGCCCTAAGCACCTGCAATACCCAATCCACATCGTTTACGGCTGGGACTACCCGGGGATCTAATCCGGTTTGCTCC
>QGLW01000268.1_pt1 | contig 13284 bp, 12 predicted proteins | sample 1725341 | NCBI WGS metagenome assembly QGLW01 (sample SAMN05439265, study PRJNA331180) | Hot springs metagenome, whole genome shotgun sequencing project. | isolation source: microbial mat of Apron and Channel Facies of Mammoth Hot Springs | place: USA: Wyoming, Yellowstone National Park | collected... | reverse complement strand
TATCAAGATAATCCTTAAATATGGATTGCCTTTGACAATTGCTGAGTTCTATAAAGAAATCTTTGAATTTGTTTTGTAAAGAACTTTTTGAATTTCTTGGAAACCATTAGATGCTTTTTGATATTTTCTTGAATATTTTTTAAACGCCACAGGGGGTTGCGACTAGATTACTACTTGGCTAAAATCTTAGAATAATGATCCACCCATTCCTTGAACAATATTTGGAAGTAAAAATATAAGAGCTGCTGCAATAACACCACCGAAGAATACTAATGGACCTTTACCACCAAAGAACGCCATATAGAGAGAAACTACCAAAATTGCTAACGCTGCCATGATACCAGGTAATCCTTGAACATATTCAACCATCTTATCCCATAAACTTTGGAACTCAGTACCTTTATTTGTTTGTGCCATTGAAGTAACTGCTAACAAAAGTGTCGCTAGGACGGAATAATAAACTCTCTTCACTTTTCTTACCTCCTCTCTAAATTTTTTAGAAATACATATTCCCCTGTGGCAGGAAAAATTGTATCATAAAAAACAAAAAAAATGCAACACAAAAAACAAGTAAGAAAAAAAAAAAAAATATAAAAACAAAAGAAAAAAAATAGAAAAAATATTAAATAAATTAAATAAAAAGGAGTAGCAAAAATGAGAATAAAAAAGTTTACAAAACAAATCAGAAAAAACCCGATATCCTTAATAAGAAGCCAATTTGAAGAAGAAATCCAATCGATCATAATTAACAACTTTGACAAAAAAATAAGAGAATACAACGCCCTATCTCAACTATCACTAAACCAAAATAGTGATGCATTAACCCCACCAATATTTGCATTGAAAAAAGAATTTACTGAAACAGAAATTCAAATATTTGCTGACAACCTAAAAAATTTACCAATACACTATGCAGTATTAGATTATATAAACAAAGAAGAAATAACAAACACAATTTTAATACTAAAAGACATAGAAGACTTTATAAAAGACCAACAATTCCTCAGATACCTTATCAATTTTAACTACAAAAATTACCTTTCCAAAAACAACCATATAATCATAATTTCAAAATCACTCGAATTACCAAGCAAATTAACAGATTTCATAAAAGAAATAGTATACCTACCCCTCACAACAGAAGAAATTAAAGAAATTATCTACCAGCAGCTTGGAGAAGAATACGCTAACGAAGAAACAATAAATTTAGCAAAAGGATTAACAGAATATCAGCTTTTAAAAACAATTTCTGACACAATTGTAGATAATCCCGACTCATTCAATATTCATCTTTTAAACGAAAATATCAAAAATATCAAAAAAGAAGCTATAGAAAAAGTTCCAGGTCTAAAAATACTCGAAGGCTCCTATAATCCAATGGTAGAGTCAAAAGAAACTCAAGCTATCGAAAAGGCTATAAAAAGTAGCATTGGAAAAGGAGCATTACTTTTTGGAATTCCAGGAACAGGAAAAACAGAAATAGCAAAACACTTATCAGCAAAGCTTTCGATACCAATAATCGAATTCAAAATCGAAGATACAATGGATAAATATGTAGGAAACTCTGAACTTAGAATGAACATGGCATTAGAAACACTAAACTCATTAGCACCTATAATAGTATTTGTCGATGAAATCGAAAAAATAAAACTATCCCTAAGATCATCAACAGGAGATTCAGGCGTTGGAAACATCCTATACACAAAATTTCTAATTTGGCTTCAAGAAAAACCATCTAACGTTTTTGTAATAGCAACAGCAAATGAGATAGAAATTCTAAGCCAAATAGCACCCGAATTTGTTAGAGCAGGAAGATGGAACCTAAAACTTTTCATAGACCTACCAAGCAAAGAAAAGGCAGAAGAAATCTTAAGATACTACTGCAACCTATATGACGTAAAATACGAACCAATAGAAATAGATAACTTAACACCCGCAGAAATTAAAGTTATCGTTGAAAATGCAAAAATACTTGATATAAGCCTTTCGAAAGCTTTAACAACAATAACACCAATACTTGAAACATCGCCCGAAAGAATAGAAAAATTAAGAAAATTCGCAAAAGAAAACTGCACCAACTTAAACTTCATACAAGAAGATAAAACAGACGAAAACAACAAAAACAAACTTAAAAAAACATCGGCAATAATCTAAAAAAAACTAAAAAAGGAGACAACCATGTCAGTAATCACAAAAATTGAGTTAAAAATGACAGACAAAGATGCTATAGAAAAATCAGCAAAAAAAGTTGGCGGAAAAATACTTGGAAATGGAATATACCAAGTATACAGCAAACTAATAAAGGGATACGGCATACAACTTCCAAATTGGAAGTACCCTGTAGTAATAACTGAAAAAGGAAACTTATATTATGACGACGGGCATGGAGCATGGGGAAATACAAAATACATCGAAAGCTTTAAAAATGAGTATAACAAAACCGTTCTTCAAAAGGAAATAGAAAAATACGCAAGGGAAAATGGCTACATAATACATAACTTAGGCAACACCATAAAGCTTTCGAAAGGAAAAGAAGAGTTAAACATCAAATTAGAAGAGGGCAAAGTAGAAATAGAAGCATTTGGATTTACAGGACAAACCTGTGAAAAAGAAAAAAACAGGTTAACACAAAAAGTTGACCACAATTTACTCTTTGAAAGAAAAAAACCTGAATATTTTTTAAAAAATTTAAACGAAAACAAGAATTTTTTGAAAAACGAATACTAAATAATAAATACTAAATACAATAAACCAACACTGATTGACATAAAACATATTATGATAAAATATTACAAAACTAAACCCAAAACGGAAACAATTTGATAGCAAACACGCAGATAATCGGAATTCTAATAAGAGATCCAGAAATAGTGAAAATTCAAAATAAAAACACCAACATCTACGCAGTAAACATAACTATTGCAGTAAACCACAAAACAAAAAACGGAAAAGAAAGCTCATATTTTGACGCCACATTATATACCACAGAAAAAGGCTCTGGGTTCATTCAAAAAAACTTCAGAAAGATGGATATAGTTTACATAGAAGGAACACTAAAAGAAGAAAAATGGAAATCCCAAAATGGAAAAACAAAAAGAAAAATAGTCGTAAAAATCAAAAAAATACTAAACCTATCAAATCTTGCTACAAAAAACAACAAAGAAAATCACGAACAAGAAATCGAGATAATAGACGAAACCGAAAATGTTCTTTTTTAGATACCAAAATTAACTAAAGCTAAAAAAACAAAAACTAGAAAACGGAGAAAATGATGAAAATAATAAACATAAAACCAGGGTTAATCACAGATGTAATGAATTATCTCGGTATAGAAACAATCAACAAAAACAGACTAAGATGTCCATTTCATGATGATAACAACCCATCTGCGATACTCTCGCTAGAGGCAAACACGTTCAAATGTTTTGCCTGCGGAATAACTCTAACGTCAAAACAATTCTTCAAAAAATACTTAGAAGAAAATCTGGGATACTCAGAAGAAGCAGCAGAAGAAAAATGGCGAACATTTCTATCTCTTATACTAAATTCAGAATATTTAAAAACAACCAACAAAAATAATGATAAAAATAAAAAAGTAAACTATACAAACATAGCAGATAAACTTTGGAACCTAATAACAAATAATAATACAAAAACTCCCCACGACACAGAAGTAATAGAATACCTCAAGAAAAGAAAACTATCTAAACAACTTTTATCAGATAAAATAATATCAATCCTTCCACTATTCAATGAGAAAACCTTATATAAGATAGACCCTGAATTTAAAAACTACCACAAATTTCTAACGGCAGCATACCAAAAAGGCTATAAAATAGCAATTCCACAAAGAGACGAAAACAACAAAGTTATAAATATACAACTTAGAAATGTTGATAGAACCATAAAACCAAAAGCGATATCAATAAAAAACCATAAAACAGGAAACTTTATATTTGAACCAAAAAACAACAATAACAAAGAAAAAAATAAAATGATAATTACAGAAGGATCGATCGACTTTCTACAAGCCATAACCATATCTAATTCCAAACACTATGTATATGGAATGTATTCAGCAACAGCAAAAATAAACCCACTAATAAACTTCATAAAAAGTAAAAACATAAATAAAATAATACTAATTCCTCATAAAGACCCTGAAGGAATCAAAATAAAAAACGAAATAATAAAAGAACTCAAAAAAGCACACGAAAAAAATAAAATCAAAATAGAAAAGATAACAACAATAGACATCAAGAACTATAAAGATTTAGCAGAACTAATAGAATCAAAAACTAGTGAAAGAAAAAATATACTAAAAATAATAAACCAAGCCTAAAGCTCTCGAAAGCTTTACATCAACCAAAAAAACAAAAAAAGGAGAAAAAATATGCAAAACGACATCAAAATCTTAAACGACATCCTTACCTTAACACTACAAAAAGAAATAGAAAATCTTAACAACGAAAGCATCTACATACCAAGTCTAAAAATTACACTTAATGTCAAAGCAGAACCACAAAACTTTTATCTAGAACCACAAAAAAATGAATTTATAGACGTAAGAACAGAAAAAATAGAACCAGTAAACATAGAAAACAAAATCCTTATTGAGTACATAATCAAAGAATTAGAATTAAAACTAAAAGAATTTATCGAAAAATTTATCAAAAAAAGTATAAAAAAACCATCAACATACACAAAAATGTTAGAAAGCCCTGAATATTATATTCCGAACCTAAAAGTAGTTATAGAAATAGATACACTTATCATAGACAAAAAAGACGTGATAATGGGAGACTCAAAATACTCAGTATTTATTCCAGGAAGAAACTCACCAGTCCCAACTCCTATATACAAAGCAATTCAAAATTTCGATTACTATTTACCGCTTACACTAAAGGAAATAATACAAACTCTAAGATCAAATCAAAAAGTAAAAACACCTCAAAAGTAGCAAAAACTATCACAATAAAAGCAAAAATCATACACAAAAATTACAAACAATTCACACAATTTCTACAAAAAATATTCAAAGAAAAAGCAAAAAAAAGCACGTATAAAACATACAAAAAAAATGCACGCAAAAATCACAACATAAACAAAAAAAGTTGCAATATTTACATCAAAATTACACAAAGATTACAAAAAAATGCAAAGTCAATACACAGAAAATACAAAACAAATACACAAAACTACAAAAACACTTGCAATTATTTTAAAAACATGTATAATATTCTACAAAAAGATTACAAAAAATAATAACAATCGGAGGTAAAAAGAGTGAAAAACAACAACAAATACAGGATAACACTTTTCCTTGATGAAGAAGAATATAAGAAACTAGAGTATATAACAAATCACCTAAAAAAACACAGCGCAGATAATCTATCAATACCAAAACTATCAATCAAACTTTTGTCCACTCTAACAGAAGCACTAGACAGCGAAGCAACAGAAACAAAGATTGCCTTCCAATCAGTTATAGACGAAGAAAAAAATATTAAAGTTATATTAGAAAGTATCCAGAATATTCAAAACGATAATATAGATAGTTCAAAGATAATTGAAAAATTTATATTTCTATCAAATATAAAAAAATTAATAAAAAAAATGAAAGAAGATAACATCAAAACAACAAAAGAAAGAAACAAAACAGAAAATGAAGAAAAAGAAGAAAATAAAAACAAAAAAGATATAGAGAAAGAAATAAAAAAATCAGAAGAAGATAAAACAATAGAAGAAAAACAACAAAAAGAAGAAGAAAAGCAACAAAAAGAAACTCAGGTTCAAAAAGAAGAAAAGATAGAAACAAAAGTAGAAAACAAAGAAAACAAAAAAGATGATGAAGAAGAAATAATGATATTCCCTGATTTATAAAAAATCAACCTATTAAATCCAAAAAACCAAAAACGGAGGTAAAAAAATGACAAAAGAAATCGTAAAAAAAGAAGAATTACAACCCTTAAAATTTCCTTCAATTTTTCAAAAAGCAGACGAAGACGACGAAAACGCTATCTTCGTAAAATCCCTTGGAAGACATTACAAAGGACTTGACAACGTGGACGTAATAAGACCCAAAGAAGAGGTTCTAAATCTAGAAGGATTGGTAAAGTACTATCCAATTTTAATAAAACTCCTTACAAAAAAGGGCTTAATAACTACAGACCAAATTGCAGTATCATTGCCTGCAGATACATACATGAAAGAAAAAAAGAAAGAAAATGGATTAATACAAAAAATCCAATCAAGCATCACAGAAGAAAACGAAAACGTAAAAGATGTAAGGGTCCTACCACAGGGTGTAGTCGGAACACTTACAGCATTAAAAAACAAAGAAATTCAGAAAGGATTAACCTTAACAATAGACGGAGGATTCAACACTGTCAATGTATCAATAATCGACACAAACAGCTTAGATATAATCTACACAAGAACATACTACAACGAAATTGGAATTAGAAACCTGCTAGAGATCTTCTACTCAAGACTACAGAAAAAATTCCCTGAAACTCCATACAACCTGCAAACACTCAAAAAAATATTCCTATCAGGAAAGTATCTGCACGGAAAAAAAGACGTGGAAAAAGAAAAAACAAAATCAATTGATGAATTTATAGACACCCTCATAGCAAGAATAACAGGAGATATTAGCAAAATAATGACAGACTACGATAAAGTCCTAGTAATAGGTGGCTTATCATACTATATCAAAGACCAACAACTAAACGCTCCTGCAGAAATAGTAATTCCCGAAAAAGATGGAGAATTTTATAATGTAATAGGAATGAAAATACAGTCAGGAAGAACATCAATTGACTTTGGATTTGGAGATATTAAATTCATGCCATAAAAAAGAAAGAAGAAGAGAGTGGCACGTTATTATTTAGCCCTCTCTCTTCTATATATAGCACCACGCAAAAAAGCGTATTATCGTTATAATACAAAAACAAAAGTAAAAAGAAAAGCTTTTATAAGGAGAAGAAAAAATGACAAAGACAGACAACACTCTAGAAAAATTAAAAAAACTGTCGCAAAAAATTAATCACCCTCTGCTTATAAAAAGAAAAGTAAAAGAACAAGAAACAAGCCAAGAAAAAGAAATAATAATGCCTAATTATCCGACCTTTAAAATGAAAAAAATCATAGAAAACTACACAATAATCGAAACAAAAGGACCAGACAAAGAAAACAAATTTCCTGCAGGAATAAAAGAATCAAAATCAACACACCACGCATTTTCAAACATTCCAATCCCAACTGGTTCTGTATACGAAGACTCAAAAAAAGCAAACAATTTTCTTTTTTATCCTATAGAAACACTAAATTCAGAATACGAACTTATAACAAAACCTGAGATCAAGATAAACAAAAACACTGTTATAGAAAGGGTTTATGTTTACTACGACATTATAAAAAACAAAGCATTGGCAATAAAAATACAAAAAATAACAATAAACAAAGAATTATACGAAAAACTAAAAAAAGAAATAGAAGATGAAATTCTATTGATAAGACATATCAAATTAAACAAAGATATATTAAATCAAGATGCCAAAAACGTGTTTATAAAAGAAGAAATAATAGACGACAGGGAAATATTAGATGAAGTTAAAATTAGAAAAGAAAAAGAAAATAACAAAGAGATAACTATAATAGAATACATAAACAACGAAGGGGAAGCTTTCGAAAAAGAAATAGAGAAAAAAAGAGTTGTCGGAAAATATATATTTGGAATAGGCGCAACCGACTTAACCAGAAAATGGAGAAAAATGATTCTGCCCGTAAGGGTATTCACAAGAAAAGACCTTACCGTAAAAAAGGGAGAAAATTTTTATAGTAACTTAAAAATAACATCAAAACAAGGAAAATTGAAGGTCAACTACAACCACTTGTACTTAAAAGGACTCCCTGATATTGAAAAACACCCGCACTTCTTCATCTTTGCGACAGCAACAAACAAGTCAGGACATGAATTTGGAATACTACTACCAATAGCAAAATACATAGAAAATAAGTGGCAGCCTTATAAAAGAAAGGAAATTCTAAAAGCGTTAATGCAAGTAAAACAAATCTCTACCATAAATATAAAAATAGATGATAAAGAATACGAAATAGACTTGTTAATGAAAAAAAAGCCTCTAATTACTGAAATAGAAGAGATAAAAAAATATTTAACAGAAAAACTTGAAAAAATAAAAAACGTATCTCCACCTACAAGCTTAATAAATCAAATCAAAAAAGACGTAAAATATTATAGAATATTACAGCAAATAAAAGAATACATCGACAAGCTTGATTTTGAAGAAATAGAAAAGTTAAAAAAAGAAATATAAAACTCATTACTACTTTCATAGGAGGTATAGATATGACAAAGTCAGAATTAGTTGCAAAAGTAGCAGAAAAGACAGGACTTAAAAAAGCCCAAGCGGAAATGTGCATTGACGCAGCAATCAAAGCTATTGCAGAAGCTCTTACTAAAGGTGAAAGAACAGTAATTCCAGGACTTGGCGTTTTCAACGTAAAAGAAAGAAAAGCAAAAAAAGGAAGAAATCTACAAACTGGAGAAGAAATTACAATTCCAGCAAGAAAAGTAGTCTCATTTACAGCAGCAAAGTCTTTGAAAGAAAGTGTAGCAGCAGCTAAAAAAGAAGCAGCAAAATCCAAAAAGTAATAGCTAAAAACGACCAAATTGGGCAGTCATTTGGCTGCCCAAAAACTAAAAAACAAAAAATCATGAAAATCAATAAAGCCAAAATAAAAACAGTCACTTATTTCAATCCCGAAAACTCCTACGCAGTTCTAAAAATCATCTACAACGGAAAGCTTTTTACTGCAGCAGGACAAGCTACTCAACTTTTAAACTTTTCAAACATCAAAAAAGCAGAAGGTTCTATCTGCAACATTGAAGGAGAGTGGATAAAACATCCTCAATACGGAACCCAGCTCCAAATCAAAAAACTAGAAATAGATAACACAGGAGTAGAATTTTTCCTTATCAATTTTGTATCGGGCATTGGAGAAAGGCTCGCAAAACAACTAATTAACCACTACGGAGAAGAAAAATTACAAGAAATAATAGAAACAGACCCGTATAAACTGACAGAATTCAAAGGAATTAAGGAAAAGAAAGCCGAAAGAATTGCTAAATCATTTCAAAAATACAAAATCATGCTTGAAATATCAAAGCTTTTTGCCTCATACGACATAAAAATAACACAAAATCAGCTTTTAAAAATTTATAACTATTTTCTATTTAAAGAAAAAGAAAAAGGAAGTGAGAAAGTAAATATCTCTAACATAGAAAAAACACTACAAGAAGATGTCTTTGAACTAACAGAAATCGACGGCATCGGCTTTAAAACTGTCGATAAAATAGCAAGGTCTTTAAACTACAAGAAAACCGACATAAAAAGATTAGGATCCCTTGCCTTTCACACATTAAATAAACTAGCACAAGAAGAAGGACACACCTACCTAACAATAGAGCAGCTTGTAAATAAAATGACAGAGCAAGCAGACGATGATATAGCAGAAGAACTAATCCCAAAACTAAAAGAAAAATATACAGAAACAATAAATTCAAATAAAGAAATACTAAAAGAAAAATACAAATTAGAAATAATCGAAAACAAATATATAACAACTACCTACTTTAAACACGCAGAAGCTTGGATAGACAATTGGATAGAAAGAAAAAAGAATATAAAATCAAAAATTAAAATAAACAAAGAGACAGCTGAAAGATACATAGAAGAAAAAGAAAAAGAACTTAAAATAAAACTATCAGAAGAACAAAGACAAGCAATACTAAGCATTGCAACAGAAGGACATACTCTTTTTATTCTCTGTGGATACGCAGGAACAGGTAAATCTACGATAAGCAAAATAATTCTTGACTTCTACTCAAAGTATGTAGGAAAAGAAAACATAATAACAACTGCATTTACAGGAATGGCATCAAAACGTATAAAAGATGCTTCAGGATACGACGGAAAAACTATTCACTCACTGCTTGAATTTGACGGAAAAACAAAAAAATTCAAAAAGAATGAAAAAAATAAACTTCCTCAAAAAGTAATTCTCATAGATGAAGCTTCTATGGTCAACTTATCGCTTATGTATTATCTTCTCAAAGCCATCGAAGACAACTCCATAGTAATAATGGTAGGAGATGACGCACAGCTTCCGCCAATTGGAGAAGGCAACGTGTTTGCAGACTTACTTGCAAGGGATGATATTCCTAAGGTTAAACTTACAAAAATATTCAGACAAAGCGAAGATAGCGTCATCACATACTTTGCTAATTTCATTAGAAAAGGAAAAATTCCACCAATAAAAGCATATCATCATTACAAAGATACGTTTGTTGTAATAAAAAACCCAAAAATTACAAAAGAGATGAACGAAAAATTAAAGGAAGAAATAAAAGAGAAGTTTTACTTAGAGATTAGAAATTCTATGATTAATGATATAAAAAAAGTAAAATCAAACCTAGATTACATACAAGCAATAACTGACATTCAAGTAATTGTACCGCAGAAAAAAGGGCTACTTGGCACGGATGCGTTGAATGAAATACTACAAAACGTTTTAAATCCTAATAGCAAGTCAGTAAAAATCAGAGGATTTGAGCTAAGGTTATACGATAAAGTAATACATCTGAAGAATGAAAATATGCCTGTAATACCTACCGATTTAGATGAAGAAGACATGTTAGATATAAAAGAGTTAGAAAAAGTAAAAGAAACAAAAATATTCAATGGTTCCGTAGGAATAGTAGTTGATATAGATGAAGACAAAGAAGAGTTTATAGTAGATTACGGATTTCATAAGGTTATATACAGTTTTGATCACTACAAAGATATTATAGACTTAGGATATGCACTTACCATCCATAAGACACAAGGTAGTCAGTTTAGATACGTATTCTTACCTATTTTAAACAACTCATACATCATGCTTAATAACAAACTACTATACACAGCTATCACAAGAACAAAAGAAAAACTATTTCTCTATACTCAATCCTTTGCATTAAAAAGAGCATGCACCAACGTAGACCAATCAAAAAGACAAACTTTTTTATCTAATTTGGAACTGTTGAAAAATATTAGAAATAATCAACAACAAAAATTAGAAATCAAACAAAAAATCTCAATATAAAAAACAAAAGTAAAAAATTCCAAAATAAATTTCTAAAACTTACTGAAACATTTACAAAGTTTTTATAAAACCAACACGCTTGGAACTTAGAAAATAAGAGATATTCTTATTCGAAAGCTTTCGATAAAGTTACTATGGCTACTGCTTTAAAAAATGATGAAAAATTCTTGCTATAATTATGTTAAAAAATAATATTGGAAGGTTTACAACATTGATGTTTGAAAAAAATATAAAAGGCGAGGTCTCCTGCTTTGAAAAATGATGAAAATAAATTGTTAAAGTTTTTAAAAGAAAACTACCCAAGCATTATCAAAGATAACAAAATAAACTTGCAAGAATTGACAGCTGCTGCAGGTTTGCCTGTTGATGAAAAAGTAAATGGTTATGGACTAAACTTTGTAGGCAGGAACTTTGCAAGAGCAAGATACGAACAAAAGACGGATAAAGGATTGCGCATTAACACGGCATTGAGCAAAAACATAGAAACTACGCAAAATTTGATGCTCATAGGTGATAACTTAGATTGTCTAAAAATTCTAAAAAACTATTACAGTGGAAAAATTAAGTGTATTTATATAGACCCGCCATATAACACTAATAACGACGAATTTGTTTATCCTGATAAATTTGACAAAGAAGAATTAGAGGTGTTGGGATTAGCTAATCTTAGTGAAGATGATATTGCCCGTATGGAGTTTAGCTTGAAAACTAAAAAGAACCATAATGGTTGGCTTTCGTTTATGTATCCTCGTTTATTATTAGCAAGAGATTTATTGAGCGATGATGGACTGATTTTTATTAGTATTGATGATAACGAGCAAGCAAATTTGAAATTACTTTGTGATGAGATTTTTGGAGAAGAAAATTTTATAGCAAACATGATACGTCAAAAAAAGGCAGGTTCAGGTCATGATTCTAAAGGATTAGCCATCGAATATGACTATATAATTTGTTATGCAAAGAATGCCGTATCTGTGAAGATTAATCAAGAAAAGATAGATGTCAAGAATAATAAAAAATATAAATATGAAGATGAATTTGTGAATGAGAGAGGCAGGTTTTATCTAAGGAATTTAGAGTATAAAGGGAGTTATAGCCAATCAATGGATTATCCTATTACTCTACCAAACGGTAAAGTAGTTTGGGCAGGTGGAAAACAAGGAAAACCTTACACTTGGAGATGGAGCAAAGAGAAATTCGAATGGGGAGTTAAAAATGGCTTTATAGTTTTTAAAGGAGATAAAGTTTATATTAAGCAGTATCAATTTGTTGATAATAAAGGGAATAAAAGAGAAAGGTTCTTGCCATACAGGGCATTAACTAAATTTTTGAATTCAGAAGGAGCAAAAGATTTGGCTTCTTTAAATATGAGTTCTACTTTTAGTTTTCCAAAGCCTGTAAGCATGTTAAAGTATATTTTGCAAATTTCAACTGAAAAAGACTCAATTATCCTTGACTTTTTTGCAGGTAGTGGCACCACAGGACACGCCGTTATGCAACTCAATGCAGAAGACGGTGGCAATCGTAAGTTTATCTTATGTCAAATAGATGAACCAATCAAAGAAGATAAACCTGCTTACAAATTCTGTATAGAAAACAACCTGCCACCTGTAATTTCAAGCATTACCATAGAACGACTTAATCGTGCAGGAGAAAAAATCAAAAAAGAAATAGAGGAAGCCAATAGTAAGGCAGGAATGTTTGAAGAAAACAAAAAACAAATTCCTGATATCGGCTTTAAGGTATTTAATATAGTTGATGCACCAAAGTTGGAAACGGAACAACCTTTCAGTATACCTTTCAGTATATAGGAGAAAGTATGAGCAAAGAAAAACTTTTCTATGAAACTCTTCAAAATGTATTCATCGGAGCAAAAGTAGAAGGAAAAGGTGGATTTATTAATTTGATGAAAATAAAGTCAAATTACTATTCCAAAATTGAAAAAATATTAAAAGATGATATTGATACAGCATTAAAACAATATCCATCATCTCGTGAAGAACTTTTCGATAAACTCTATTCTTTTTTTAATCGTTATTTTACAGAAAGCGGAGCTATTTACTTTAAATCTACACCTTTTCACAATAATGTTTATGAAAAAATCTATACAGATGA
>QGLW01000262.1_pt1 | contig 13426 bp, 10 predicted proteins | sample 1725341 | NCBI WGS metagenome assembly QGLW01 (sample SAMN05439265, study PRJNA331180) | Hot springs metagenome, whole genome shotgun sequencing project. | isolation source: microbial mat of Apron and Channel Facies of Mammoth Hot Springs | place: USA: Wyoming, Yellowstone National Park | collected... | reverse complement strand
AGGAGCTTCCACGCCCACGTGACGGCCGAGTTCTTCTTCGAGACCTGAAGGGCGTGGCGTGTGGCGTGGTGCATGGGGGATATGTCTTGCCCCGTTGCGGTAGCGATAGATAGAAAACAGGGGCAAGAGAAAGCGAAAGACCCCCATCCCAACCCCCTAAACTCTAGGGAGATGGAAGACGTGGAGGCCATCGAGGCGGTAGCCCAGTTCTTAGAAGACAACGCTCGCCCCTTCACCCCCAGAGAGATCCGCAAGGCGATTGAGAGGAAGGATATCCACGTGGGGGGAGACCTCGAGGCCTTTATCTGGGAGGTCCAAGAGAGGGGGTTGACCAAAACGAGGGAGATCCTCGAAGTCCTCTGGGGGTTTTTGGACATCCCCCCCTTGGACGGGGTAGAGAAGTGGTTGCGGGATGGGGCCTTGTTGGAGGCGTGGGGATCCACGCCCGGAGCGCCGGACCTGGACGTGGCGATCGTGATGGATTACGGCGACTCCAGGAGTGTTGTCCAGAGGAAAAGCTTTTCAGGTGCCCGCCAATACTTCGATCTAACCTCTTTTAACGCTAAAGCCGGTTTGGAGACTATCCACTCCCTTTCTTTTGTGTACGGGGTGAAGGAAAGAGCGGTTTTTGAAGTCTCGTCGCTCAACCACTTAGAGAGTTACTTGGAACGGTTGAGAGGTTTGCGTCCCATCCTTTCGGCGATGGGACTTTCCGATCTGGAGGGTGCCGTTGAACGCTTGCCGAAACTGGAGAAGGGCGAGAGCCGAATAGAGGGTCCCTACGTCTTGGCCCGAGACGAGAACCCCTGGGGCGGGGATATCTGGGTGTTAAGACGAGGGCCGATTTTTGGTATTCCCGAGCTTGATGGGACGCTTTTGACAAAACGGGAGGCTACCTTGCGGTTTCCCGGAGACGTGGAGTTCTCCTTCCGGATCGCATGGATGTTGGGCTCAATGAGCTTTGACCGCCTCCGCATCCGGTGGGGGGAGGAAGAGGTCGACTTCCGTCACCCGCACATGATCTCTGCGCACTCCTTGGCCAAAAACCCCGTCACAGAAGCCATCCAGTCGGGTCTGATAGCGGAGATAGCGAAACTAGAGGTGCACGGAAAGAGCGAGCAGTTCAGATACCTCCCCTCTCCCAAGATGCTGGCCCTCCTCAAGGCCTTCAGCAAACACGAAGACCCCTTTGGGGCTTTGGCGGAAGGCAGGCTTCTCGCTCACGCCAAAGCGGAGTTCTTCCTTGACTTCTGAGGGAAAAAGCGCAAACAAGATGGTGGGGGCGCTTTGGGGTAGACTTCATCCTTTCGGGGGAAAGGGTTCGAGTGCGCATCCCCTTAAACTCTTAAGGAGGTGATGCGATGGCCCCCGTCGATGCGGAAAAGGAATTAAACTGGACAAGGGAAGCCGTTTACGAGTTTTTGAGAACCATAGAAATTCCCCCTTCGTCCGACATAGAGAAGTGCTTGCGAGAGAGCGGTTACCTGCAGATCTGGTGCCCGAACTGCAAAAGCGGAACGCAAGGAAAGGTGGAGGTGAATCTATATTTTCATGGTGGAACTAAGCTAGATGACCGCCTCCGCTTCCCCCTTCCCGACGACTGGCCCTTTAGGGATTTTATCCTCTACGCCCGGACGGGGCGCGTGTCGTTGAGGACTACCCCCACGCTAGTCCTCACGAAAGGAAGGGTTTTTTTAAGAGGCAAGGACCTCGATGACCTAACGGAACTCCAGAAGGGGATTCAGGTCATACGCTCCTTCCTCGCAATGACGGAACTCGAAGACCTAGAAGAGGTTATCGGGACCTTGCGGGGCCTAAAAGAGGGGGAAAGCCAGTACAGAGAGCCCTATATCTTGGCGAGAGGTGGGGATTTTTGGGTCCTGAGGCGAGGCCTCATCCTAGGCGACCCCGTCCTAGACGGACAATTGCTCCTAGGAGGGGACATAGAAGTCACTTACCCCGGGGAAGTTGGCATCTCTTTTAAGGCCACCCACGCTGGAGAGTGGCTATACCTCTACAATTTGAGCCTCAGTTTGGGAGAAGAGGTCATTGTTTTTGATAGAACAGAGGATATCCCCGCTTCTTTTGTCGAGAAAAACCTCTCCGCTTCTTTTATCGAGAAAAACCCTATCGCTTCTATAATCCAGCGTGTATTAGAGCCGGAGTTTGAGCGCATGGATTGGGCGGGGTCAAGTTCACCTCTCTACGGGACTTCCCCCAAGATGCTGGCTTTTCTACGAGCTTTCGCCCATCACGAAGACCCCTTTGAGGCCTTGGCGGAGGGGAGGTTTCACCTCTACGCTAAAGCCGAGCTTTTCGCCGACTTCTAGGTTTTCGTCTTTTGCGGGAGGCCTAAATGAAGGAAGCCCAGAAGATAGCCCAGTTTTTAGAGGAGGAGGGGCGCCCCTTCACCCCGGAAGAGGTGGAGAGGGCGCTTCAGACGTTTAACCTTGGCGTGGATGCCCAAAGCCTCGCCAAAGAAGTTATAGAGGAGGGGCGCAGGCGCACCTTGGAGTCTCTCGGAGGCCTTTGGAGGACGCTTGGGGTTTCCCCCTTGCGCGAGGTGGAGGAGGCTCTACGGGAGGAGGGATCCTTGCAAGCGGTGTGCCTGAACTCGAGAGGGGGAGCCTCGGTGGCGATGACGATAAGCCAGCGCCACTACCCCGACCTCACCTTAAGCTACCCCTTCCCCGAGCACCGGGGCTCGGAGGGGTTTACCCTCCGAGCCTGGACGGGGAGGGTGGAACTGAACACCTACTCCGGGATATACGCCACGAGAGGGATGATCTTCTTCTCGACCAACAAGGTTAAAAAAATAGAACACGCCTTAGGGGATGCCGAGGTCCTGCGCCCCTTGTTCGAATCCATGAAGATCGCCCGGCTGGACAAGGCCATCGAGGAACTCGCAAACCTTGGAGACGGGGAAGCCCGTATGGCGGGAGAGTACCTCCTGGCGAGGAGCGGGGACACCTACGCCTTGAGGCAAGGAAGCGTTTTTGGAGATCTAGCTTTAGACGGAGCGCTTTTGACCCAGAGCGACGTGGCGCTTTCCTTCCCCGGAGACGTGGAGATTTCCTTTAAGGTCGAGTGGTTTTCCGGAAGGGCATCCTTCCACTACCTGCGCATACGCTGGGGAGAAGACGAGATTTTCTTTGGCGGAGAACACCGTTTTTTGGGGAATATCCTCAATAGGGACCCTCTCACGCCAGCCCTTCAAGAAAAGGTGAGGCGCGAGCTGAAGACCATGGAGTGGAGCGGGGAACTCGTTCCCGACTATTGCGAATCATGCACTCCGAAAATGCTCGCCTTTTTGCGGGCTTTTGCTGGGCACGAAAACCCCCTAGAAGCCTTGGCGAGAGGCTGGTTCCACGCTTACACCACCGCCGAGCTCTTTTCCGAGATTTAAAAGAGGGCGCTCAAGGAAAGCCGCCTCAAGCTAAAATAGGAGCGAGCGACTCTGGAGGGCGAAATGAAGACCGAGCTAGAGAGAATGTTGCGGATCGTCGACGTGGGGGGACCTATCTACCCCTTTACCCCTGAGGGCGTGCGAAAAGCGGCCGAAGACCAGGGCGTGAAGGTGGACGAGGACACCGCCGAAAAGGTCCTGAAGAAGGCGCATTCTCGGATGATAGAGGTCTTCAACGGCCTCTGGGACACTCTTCAGGTCCCCCCTCCGGCGAAGGTGGAGGAGTCTTTGCGAAACGGAGGCATGGTCAAGGCCTGGTTTTATCCCAAGGGAAAAGGCCCTGGGGAAGTTTATGTGGGGACCGTAGACGAGGAGGCCATGAAGGTCGACCTCTTACGCTTCCCTTTCCCAAAGGGGGAGACCCCCGGGGAGTTCATGATGAGGGGCTGGAGGGGCTACGTGGTGCTCATGACCCTCTCCGGGCTCGCCGCCACCAAGGAAGGGGCCTTCTTCCAAACCAAAAGGGAGAAGGACGTAGAAGAGGCCTCGAGGGATGCCAGGGCTCTGCGCCCCCTGTTTTCGGCCATGGGTCTTTCCGACATCGAGGAGGGCCTCAAGGCCCTCAAAGGACTCCCGGAGGGAGAGGTCCGCATGGAGGGACCTTACGTCCTCCACCGGGAAGGAGGGCTCATGACCCTAAGGCGGGGAAGCCTTTTTGGGGACACCGCCCTAGATAGGGCCTTTTACGCTGGCGAAGAGGTTAAAGTTCTCTTCCCGGGAGGGGCGGAGATCGCCCTTAAGGGGTGGACTGACACGCTCTGGCTAGAGCTTTCCAAGGTGCGAATCCGGCTGGGGGAGGAAGAGGCCCGCTTCTCCGGAGCCGAAGCCCCCTTCTTCTGGGACATATTCGCCGACAAGGCCGTCGCCCGGGCTATCCAGCGGGGCCTGAAATACGAGATGGAAGATCCCAAGCCCTCGGAGCTTTCCCCCAAAATGAAGGAGTTTATCCAGGATCTCCTCGACTGCGATGACCCCTTCGGCGCTCTGAAAGAGGGGAAGCTTTCGCCTAAGGCGGACATAGGCCCACTCCTCTAGGTCTGCTAGCCCTTATCCCCGCATAGCGACCTCTCCCCCTTAGAGGGGGAAGGAGGTCACGCCCCCGCTACCTGCGGGAAACGGGTAGAGCGGGCCCCTTCAAGGTCTACATGGGGGACAGATTCCGCTCTTAGAAGGCGGGGAACCCCCGATGGATCGGGGATCGCTATCCCCACACGTTTCCCCGTCCTCCCAAAATAACGACATGGACCACGAAGACCAGGATACAAGAAGTTTCGCAGAAGGGGCGGCCCACCTCGTCGCGCGGGGGATCGCCCCCACCCTCATCCTGGAGATCGGGGCTACCGGCGTGGAGGAGCGGACGCTTCCTGGGGCAAACCCCCCCTTCCACTCCTTCGCCCTGTGGCCTATGAGGCCTGGAGGGAGGCGAGGGAGGAAGGGAAGAGGCCCTTTAAGGTGGAGGTTCTTTTTAGGCCTACATCGAGGAGAGCTGGCGGTGGAAGTCGCGACCGTTCCGCCCCTAAAGGTGAAGCGCTAGAGCATTCCTTCCCCCTTTGCCCAAGAAGCCCGGCGAATCCTGGGGCTCATGCTTATGGCGGACTTTTGAGAGGCTATCGCTACCCGGCGAAAGGGAGCGCCTCCTCCCGCTTCAAGGCCAAACTCTTCGCAAAGTTTTGCCCCAGCTTTCTCGGTTTCTCGTTCCTCAATGCCCGTCAAAAGGGAAGGGGACCGTAGACCGTCAGGTCCGCCACTTTCGTTGCTTCCTCCGGGGACAGTTTGGCTTTCCGCCGAGCCTCCCGGTAGACCTGAACCCACTCCCGTAACTCCTCCTCCTCGTGGGGGGAGCGAGGACGGAGGTCGTAAGCCTCCAGGCGGGGCTCCTCGTAGACGGGGTAGACCCGCCCTTCCCCGCCACACTCGGGGCAGGCCTCCCACCCCGTGGGGTGCAACCGCCCGAAGAACCCTAGACCCACCGGGACCTCGCCTGTCCCGTTGCAAACAGGGCAGGCCTCTTCCCGAAACCACTTCTCCCTGATCTTGCCCCCCGTCCTAGTCTGAACCATGGTGCCCCATATATCTTTTTAACGGGTTTGAAAAGAGCACCGTTCTGTAACCCATCGTCATCTATTTCAACCCCCAAGGGAGTGATGACGACGGCCACCTCCTGCTTCATCGACCCATGACTCGTAGACCAGCCCAAGAGAGCCGTTCCGCCGCCAGAAGTATCTCCACAGGCGCAACTTCCCGGGGACACAAGACAGCCCCTCCGGGGCTGACCCCGGTAGGGCCCGTTAGGTGACCCAAGCCTTCGCAACCCATGAGCCCAGTCCAGCGCCCCGGCCTGGTCCTCGTCTCGTGGACAAAGGGCCTGAGGCTTTTCTAGGGATAAGCCCGCTACACTATCGGAGTCGCCCCTGGAGGTGCGGTGAATGACGAGAAAATGGCGACTGTTGCCATCACTCAGCCCAGCAGGGCTTCCACGTCTTTTCTCAGCTCCTCGTGGATCCCAACCGTCCGCACGGCCACCTGCACCGCCCGCCCGATGAGGTCCAGGAGGTACCGGGGTTCCCCCTTCTCCTTGATGAAGAGGTTGGGGTCCCAGACGATAGCCTCCCCCTTGCCCTTGGGCACCTTCTCCTCCACCTTCCAGAAGCTGACAATCCACTCCAAGAGGGAGTACCCCCCGGGGCGCCAGCGGAAGGCCTTCTCGGGGATGCCCTCCACCCGGACCCAGTCGTTGTACCGGAGAATCCCCCTGTCCTTGTCCAGCTTCATCCGCTCCACTCGGTAGCGCTCGTAGGGGTCTTCCGGCCCTCCCTCTTCCACCCGGAGGGGGACTGGGCTCCAGGGGGGCAGGGTCTCGTACTCGGTGTGGAGGTGGATGAGTTTTCGGCCTCCCTCCACCAGCTCGGCAAAGAGTTCGGGATCTTGGGGGAGGGGAATGCGGGGCAAGGCCATCTTGAGGTCCTTGGCGAAGCGCTCGGCGTAGAGAGGGTGGCTCACCACGGCGTAGATGTAGGCGAAGGCCTCTTCGGGGGAAACGGAGCGGCCAAGGACCCCCCCGAGCTTCCTCAAGAACTCCCCCTTTAGGTTGAGCTTCCGCTCTGGGTGTCCCCCCAGAGGCCCGTTCTCGGGGTAGTGGTAAAGGGGGTAGAGCTGGATGGTCTCAATGAAGTGTAGGTCAACCACCCGCCTTGTAACCATTGCGCTAAAGGCGTTGCTCCCCTTTCCGGCTACAGCGATGGCCGGGTTCTCGGCCTTGGGGGTGGGCCAGATACGGGAGATTTGACCTACTGTGTTGTTAAAGATACGGCTGAGGTAGAGGTACATAGGCACGAAGGGGCGGTACAGGGCTTCATAGACCTGACCACTCTCTTCGAAGGAGGCTTCCTTCGCCTTCGGCGACTTCAGGTGCCTGATGAGAGAACTATCCCACTTGATGAGACTCTCATCCTTTTCTAGTTCCCCTAGCTTCCCCTCTTTTTTCCTTCTCACGTGCTCGTTGTAGGTGGAGATGAGCCGGCTCATATGCCGCTCCAGCTCCACCCGGGAGGGGTTGAAAGCGTAGGCATCGCGGTTGGTTTTCACCCCCAAGCTCCGCACCTCGAAGACCTCGTCCAAGGACAACATCTCCGAGAACCCCGGGGTAAGCCTCCCCACCCAGTCCTCGTAGGGAACCTCTTGCCAGGGAACCCCAGAGACCGAGCCGTGCCCCTTCACCAAAGCCAGCTTGGCCTCCCGGGAGAGGCCGTCCCCGACCCGGTAGAGGTGGACCTTACCGATTCCTTTGTGGTCCTTGCGCTTCACCAGGAGGAGGAGGCAGACCCCGGTGCGGGAGGCCTGTCCAAAGACATTGCCCCCCTCCTTCTTCCTCGCCACCCCCTTCTTCCTCGCATTCCCCCTCAGGTCGTAGACGTACACCTCAGCGAACTCCTCTGCCAAAGAGGCCCGCAAGCCCCGGGTCACCACATTCTCTAGCCACCCGTTGTTGGTGACGAAGGCCACAACGCCCTCTTCCCCGATGCGGTCGCTCGCCACCCTGAGGGCCTGGATGTACTGGTCGTAGAGGGAGTTCACGTTCTCTCCCTTGGGTTTTGTCCCCCCGATGGGAAGTTCCTTGGCCCGCCGCACATAGGTCGCCTCCACCCGTTCCCGCACCTTACGGTAGACGGGATTCTTCTTCCCCTTGCCCTCCTTCTCCGCCCCAGCCCGCCACGGGGGGTTGGAGAGGACCACCTGGATAGGGGCCTTCAGTTGCTCGTTCAGGGCCTCACCGTACTCTTCCGGGAAGAGCGGGATGAGGCCGAATTCCCCCTTGCTATACCCCAGCTCCGCCAACCGGAAGGAGTCCGCCAGAAGCGCCCCCTTGAAGGGGACGTACTCCCCGGTCAGGGCCAGGGCGGTGTTCTCCACGTTGGCCCTGAGGACGTAGTAAGGGAGGAGGAGGATCTCGTTAGCCCAGATCTCCCCCCGCTCCAGCTTGCCCTCGACCGCCTCGGCCCCGCCCCTTTCGGCTACCTGGTGCAGGATTCGGGTGACGAAGGTGCCCGTGCCAGCGAAAGGCTCCAGGATGAAGACCTTTTCCCCATCGAGCCCCCGGCCAAAGTGCTTCCTCGCCAACTCGTCTGCGCTCTTCACCAGGAAGTCCACCAGCTCCACCGGGGTGTAGGCGATCCCCGCCTGGTCGGCCACGTGGGGGAAGGCCCGGGCGAAGAAGTTGGAGTAGAGCCTTCGCAGGAAGTCGGCCCTCTCGGCCTCGTCCGTGAGCCCTAGGGCCTTGAGGCGCATCTCCTCGTAGAAGTCCCTGAGGGCCTCCCCTTCCCGGTCCAGGAACCCCCTGAACTCCTCGGAGAGTTCGTGTAGGGCCTGGTTTAGGGTCTGGGAGACGGGATCTTTCTGCTCTTTGGGGAGTTCCCCGAAGAGGGCATCGAAGATGGGCTTGGTGAGGGCGTGCTGGACCAGCATGAGAATGGCCTCGTCCTCCGTCACACTCTCGTTGGTGAAGGCCCTCAAGGCGGCGAGGAGTTCCCCCAGTTTTTCCTTCACCTTTTGGTCCTGCTTCACCATCGCCCTGACCTGCTTCTCCAGCACCCTCGCCACCCGGGCCACGTCCTGGGCCCAGTTCTCCAGGTACTTCCGCCCCAGGGCGAGGCGCTTGACCAGCTTGCCAGCGAGGCCCCGGGTGACCTTCTGGCGGAGGTTGGGGTCCTCCAGGAGGACATCCATGACCACGGGGGAGGTGCTCCCTTCCCCGATAACGGCCACACCCTCTCGGGCTTCCCCGCTTCCCCGGGCATCGCCTTCGCCCTTACCCGAGAGGCGCACCAGGGCGGCCCGCATGCGGGCCTCGAAGGACTTGTCCACCGAGCGCAAGGCCGAGAGCACCTGCCACACCGCCCGGTAGCCGCTCTCCTCGATCTCCCGCTCCTCGTCCTGTCCCCTCACCACCACGGGCAGGACCACGTACCCGTACTCCTTGCCCGGGGCCTTGCGCATGACCCGCCCCACGGCCTGGATCACGTCCACCACGCTGTCCCGGGGACGCATGAAGGCCACGGCATCTAGGGCCGGGACATCGATACCCTCGGTGAGGACCTTGGCGTTGGTGAGGAGTCGGACCTCCCCCTCGGGGACGTTCTCCCTGAGCCAGTCCAGGAGGCGCTTCCGGTCGTAGGCGGACATCTGCCCGTCTATGTGCCGCACCTCCACCCGCCGGAGTTCCTCGGGAAGGAGGCCAGCCTGCTGGGCGGCGAGGGCCACCTTCGTGAACTCTTCCTCCATCCTCTTGGACTCCGCCACCCGGCCGTGGAAGGCGATGACCCTCCGCAGGTCGAGGCCCCCCATCGGGTTCCCCTCTTCGTCCCGCACCTCGCCCTGGAGGACCTTCCACAGGCCCAGGGCCTTCAGGGCCTCTTCCACCTTGAGGGCCTCGGGCCCCTGGAGGTAGGAGGCCAGGTCCTTTTGGGCTTCCTCCGCCACGGAGAAGACGATGACCTTGTAGTCGCTCAGGTGGCCCTCCTCCACGGCGCGGGTGAAGGTGTACTCGTAGAGGGTGGGGCCGTAGACCTCCTCGTTGTCCATGGAGTAGACCAGGAGTTCCACCCCTTCGGAGGCCGTGGAGTCCTCAGTAGGAGAGGCGCCGAGGTCCAAAAGGGGAAGAGAACCCTCTTTCTGAGGGTCCTTCTTTTTCCCGGCCTTTTTCCCTTGGCCCCCCTCTCCATTCCCCTCCACCTCCCAGATCCTGGGCGTGGCCGTCATGTAGAGGCGGTGGCGGGCCTTCAGATAGTGGTCGTGGTGCACCTTGGTGAAGGGGCTTTCCTCCCCCGCCCGTACCGTGGCCGTGCGGTGGGCTTCGTCCAGGATCATCAGGTCAAAGGGGGGAAGCCCGTGCTCCTTCTGGGCCCTCTCCAGGACCTCCGCCGACTGGTAGGTGGAGAAGACCACGGTGAGGACCTCCTGACTCTCCGTCTTGGCCTCGGAGGCCAGCTCCTCAGGCTTGGTGGTAGGGGGGATGGAGAGGAGGGAGAGGGCGGAGAGGTCGTCCTCCGAGGTCTTGCCCACGCCCGTGTCCGAGACCACGGCGAAGAGGCGCAAGGGCAAGGCCTCCGCCGCCCAGGCCCTGAGAGACTGGTCCAGGAGGGCGATGGAGGGGGCCAGGAAGAGGACCCTCCCCCCGGGGCCCGCCACCTTCTCGGCGATCTTGAGGGCCACCAGGGTCTTGCCCGTGCCCGGGGGCATGATGAGCTTGCCCCGGGGCAGGCCCTTCTCTAAGAAGGCTTTGGCCACTTCCTCCAAGGCTTCTCGCTGGTACTTACGGAGGGCCTTCCTCCCCCGCCTGCGGGCTTCCTCGGGGCGGTCGGGGAGGAGGGATCCCAGGTCCAGGTCCTCCAGGAGGGCCTCTTCGCTCAGGATGGTGACGGGTAGGCCCTGGAGCTGGCGCTCGGCCTCCCGGGTCACGCCTCTTGGGGCCACAACGAGCCCGTGGTCGAAGCCGTACTCGGGGTGCTTCACCACCCCCACGAAGCTCCCCAGGTCGTTCCAGGAGAGGGGCTTATCCCACAGCTTGACCTGGATGGCGTAGACCTTGCCGTCCTTCCCGTAGCCCACCAGGTCCACGCCGATGTCCGTGGCCCTGAGCCCCTTGCGGGTAGCGTGCTCGGACCAAGGGACGACATCCACGAACTGTTGGCTCCAGATGGGGTGGAGTTCCTTCAGCACCTTGCGGACCAGGCGCTCGAAGAGACGGCCCGCCTCCTTAGGGGAGCGGCCTGCGTAGAGGGCTTCTAGGGGCGATTCGCTGGAAATGACCATCATTTCACCTCTTTAAGTTTATCTCCCTTCTTAATCCCCCGCTTCTCCCGCTTTCCCTAACCCCACATCATTGGGAGCGACGTGGACCTGGGCCTTGAAAGTGAGGAGGAGCATCTACGCCCTTCATCCTACTGCGGGAGGGCGAGGGGGGCCGTGTATCTCCGGATGAATCGGGGGGTTACCGCCCCCTCACGCTCCCCCGTTTTTCTAAACTGGGAATAGCCGGCGTAGGGAGTAGCGAGAAAAATCACCTAGCTGGCGCAAGGCCATAGACCCCGCCCGGCCCTAGGAGGAGAGTTATGAAGGGCACAGCGGAACAAATAGCCAATATCCTACAAGAAGAGCGGAATCTTTTCACCCTTCGGGGGGTGGAGGGAGTCATCGAGCGCTACGGCCTGGAGGTGGAGGAACCCCTACAGGGCCTCACCGAGAAGGTACAGGAGATCGGACGTGAGTGGGTCTTAAAGGCCACGGGCAAGTTCTTCGAGTGCTTGGAGTTGCCCACGCCGCAAGAGGTGGAGAGCGCTTTGCGGAGTGGGGGATCGGTGCGGGCTCAATACCAGGGCTCGGAAGGGGTTCTCCACAAAGAGCTTGCGGTGGATGCGCAAAGGGCGAAGGGCGTGTACGAGAAACTGCGCCTTCCTTTCCCCGATCGCCAAGGATTTGGGGGCTTAAGTTTTTTCGCATGGACAGGTTTTGCCGAACTCTACACCCGGACCAGGCTCCACGTGATCAACGGTGGGGCCTTTTTCAGGACCGCCGACCCCGAGGATGTCCTCAAGGCTCTGGAAAACGCTCGCGCTCTGCGGCCTTTCCTTTCGGCGGTGGGTCTTTCGGATGTGGAGGGTGCCCTCGAGGCCTTGACGGGGCTTAAGCCGGAGGAGAAGAGGGTGGAGGGCGAATATGTCCTCGCCCGAAGCGGGGGCTTTTGGGCCTTGAGGCGAGGGGTCATCACCGGTGACCCCCTTTTGGACGGAGTGCTTCTGGCGGAAGGCAAAGCGGCTCTTTCCTTCCCCGGCGATGTCGATATCTACATAGAGGGGCGCTGGGAAGCCTCCTATCTGAGGGCCTCTCTTGTGCGGATCCGCCTCGGGGACGAAGAGGCCTCATTCACCGGAAATCGGGCGTTTATCGCGAGCGTCTTCAACAAGGACCCCATCGCCCAAGCGCTCAAGAGCGGGTTGAAGGGGGAACTGAGGCTCCACGAGCGAGGAAGCCTCTACTGGGACGTGGACGAGGACTACTCCCCAAAGATGCTGGCTTTCCTTATCACCTTGGCAGAGCACGAAGACCCACTTCGCGCCCTGGCGGAGGGAAGGCTCCACCTCCACGTTACGGCCGAACTTTTCTCCCAGATTTGAGGACCTTCGGTCTCCTCTTCTTCCTCGCCTCCTTGAAAAACGATGAGCGAAGGCGGGTCCCTGTTCCCTAAACTTACAGAGATGAAGGGGCACGCAATCCAAGAGGCTGTTGGAGCGATAGAGAGGGGGCTAGTACCCAAATTCCTCCCCTCGCTAATGGACTTCATGAGAGGGCGTAACCTGGAGATAGAAGAAGACCCCGAGATTTTCTTTAAGGGGGTTTTAGAGGTTGTTAGCAAGAGGACCGAGGAGGGGGTCAGGGCGTTCTTCCAGTCTTTGGGGTGCCCTTCCCCCCTGAGGTGGAGGAGCGCTTGCGAGAAGGGGGTTGGGTGCGCTTGCAATACTCGGGTTTAAAGGAAAGATTAACTGGAAAGTTGGAGGTGACGACTGGCCGCAGAGACAGACCGGAAGAGAAAAAACTCTGGGTCCCCTTCTTCGACTACTGGGACATGGGAAGGTTTGACTTCACCACCCTTAGGGGGACCGTGGATTTCCACACCTTTTCCGGTCTTCGGATCGTGAGAGGTAGCGCTTATCTCAAAGCCTTTTCCCAGAAAGATATCGAAAGGACCTTGAACGCCGCCCGGAGCTTGGGCTTTTTCCTTTCGGCGATGGACCTCCCCGACATCGAGGGCGCCGTCGAGGCCTTGGCGAAGCTGAGGCCTGGGGAAAGCCAGATAGAGGGAGACTACGTCCTCGCCCGAAGCGAGAGTTGGCTCCTCAGGCGAGGCCTGGTCTTTGGAGGCTCCGCCCTTGACAAGGCCTTCCTTTTGGGAGAGCCCATCACGCTTTCCTTCCCTGGAGACGTGGAGATCTCCTTTAGGGCGACTTGGGAAGAGGGAGGAGTTGTCCTCGAGGACCTACGCATTCGTTGGGGAGAGGAAGAGGTTGTTTTTGATGGCGTGGTTTTCCCGACGAGCGTTTTTGGCGATAACCCAGCTATGCGGGCCATCAAAGATGGTCTAAGACTGGAAGTTAAGTCCTTTGAGGAAGGGTGGGGTCGTTTGCGGACGGATAGAGAGCTAGCTGAGGCATATTCCCCCAAGATGTGGGCCTTTATCAAGGCCTTCGTCCACCAGGAAGACCCCTTCCGTGCCCTCGCAGAGGGAGGGTTCCACGCCCACGTGACGGGCGAGCTTTTCCTCGGCCTTTGAGAGCGTTTCGCACCTTTTAGAAAAACGGGGAGGTGCGAGGGGGCGGTAATCCCCTGATTTATCCGGAGATACACGGCCCCCTCGCCCTCTCGCAAAACGGCGGGTCTTCCACTACCGTGAAGGGCGTAGATGCCCCT
>QGLW01000235.1_pt1 | contig 13586 bp, 7 predicted proteins | sample 1725341 | NCBI WGS metagenome assembly QGLW01 (sample SAMN05439265, study PRJNA331180) | Hot springs metagenome, whole genome shotgun sequencing project. | isolation source: microbial mat of Apron and Channel Facies of Mammoth Hot Springs | place: USA: Wyoming, Yellowstone National Park | collected... | reverse complement strand
TCAAAAGAGGAGATCCTTCTGCTTTACGGCCTCAGAATGACGGAAAAGTCAACTTACTTGAATTTTGGAACACTCTTATGCTAAGCATTATATTTAGAATCTTTTTATCAAAATCATACAAATCTTCGTAAAAATATGTTGTATTATTTTTTACTAATGCCGTGAAATAAAAAATATAAACATGAATATCCTTAGAAGGAGCTAAATCTATCGTTTTATTACTATCTATATAGTTCAATATTTTACTTTTGTCTTTGTTTAAGATATACGAAGTTAAAGACAGAGGGTTATTGATTCTTATACAACCAGAACTAAATACTCTTTTTTTATGTTTGAACAATTCTTTGAATGGGGTATCATGTAAATAAACCTGAAAAGGGTTTGAAAATGTCATTTTTATTCTTCCTAAAAAGTTTTTATCACTGGGGCTTTGGGTCAAAGTAAAGCCAAAGTTGTTCTCATTGTATTTCCGCCAGTTTATCTTTTTGTAATCAACTTCTTGACCATTATAAAAAACTTTAAATCCAAAATCTTCTAAAAATCTTGGATTAGACTTTATCTTCTTAAGAATATCCTTTGCTGCAATTTTCTTAGGTACATGCCAATATGGATTAATTGTAATTTTTTCAATTTTACCGTAGTATATAGGTGTTGGCCTAAAATCCCCTTTATAATTTTTCCCAACAATAATCTCTGTACTTAATACTTCTGTGTTATCCTCGTAATATTTTAGTTCAAATGAAGGAATGTTAGCTTCTATCCTATTCTTAGCCAAATTTTCAGGTAACCATCTGTATTTTTCCATGTTGATTTTAATAATATTAATCAATTCATTAAGAGGTCTGTTTAATTCGTTTAATGTTTTGGCACCTATTACTCCATCTGCTTCTAAATTTCTACTTTCTTGAAATCTCTTTACCGATTCTAAAAGTTTATCGTCATATATATCAGAATTTATGTTTCCGTTATAAAAACCATAGATATACAATAGTTGTCTTAATTTTTTAACTTCTTGGTCTTTTATTTTTGATTTTAATTTTTTATTTATTTTTGGTAAAGATGGATATGATGCCATGATTTCATAGTATTTAGATAAGTATTGTCTTAATGCCAAATAACCTTCGTAATTTGGTTGACAGAGTTGAGGTAAGTTTTCTAATTGATTTTCTTTAATAATAGTGGCAAGTTCTTTATGTTTGTTAAATTTTTTCTTTGGTAAGTTCCAAGTTTCAAAAATATCCTTAGGGTCTATAGTTCCATTATAAAGGTCTAAGCAAATTTTTAAAGTAAGTTTTGATAGTTCAATCTCATCTTTTACAGGATTTCTGCTTAAGAAAAAGTTGTAGTTTGATGGATTTAAACCTTCTTTATCTAAGTTTTCTATTAGATTTCTAAGTTTTTCAGTTTTGTCTTTAAAATTATTATCTACCCAGATCGGTGAGAAATTATTAGATTGATATAAACTTTTTAAACTTTTATCGTTCTTTAAGTAAATTTTTAAGTCAACCAAACCAGCAGGATAGACCTTTCCGGCACTGCATATAAGCAGTAGTAAAGTTTTAATTAATATTAATCTTTTCAAGACCACAATTAATTATGCATTTTCTTTAACTTTTTCTTTTTTTATAACTTCTGCTTCTATCTCCTTAGGTATGATAACTTTTTCGCCCTCTTTCTTCTCTTCGCCGGATATAGCAGACTTAAAACTTCTGATTCCTTCGCCTAAACCTCTTCCAATCTCGGGTAATTTTTTTGCACCAAATAGTAAAACTATAATTCCAAATATTAGCAAAAGCTCTGTCATTCCAATAGAACCCATTGTACTTTCCTCCTATTAGTGAGATTTTAATAACCTAATTACTTATAACATCTTATATTTTCTCTTCTATTTTAAGAGGTTCCTATTCTTTTATAATATGTCCTTTGTCATCTAAAAGGATTTCTTTGTATATATGTAAATAAAAATTAGTTTTCCTTGACCAAGTAAATCATTTAAAGACACAAACTTGTCTTCTGTATTCAATAGTTCAAAATTTTGAATAGCTTTAGCTATAATTTAACTCCTCTGTTTCATGCTTATCAGTAAATTATAACATAAGAGATTAAAAAATCAAATTTTCCACGAGTACATAATAGTTTGAAAAAACCTCTAAAATGTCCTCACTTGTCAAGACCGATTTAAAGGAATTTCTTATGCCTAACATTTTAAGCGGCCTTTAACAAATCTTTAATTTTAGAGCCAAGCATTTCATTTGATAAATTGTAATAAACCATATCGGGAGTTTTATAGCCTAGGCTCGAATGTATCCTTTGGCTATTATAAATCTCTATATACTGATTTATACCTTCTCTCGCTTCCTTTATAGTATTATAGCTTTTTAGATATACATTCTCATATTTCAATGTCCTGTAAAAATCTTTCTATTACTATATTGTCTATGCTCCTACCCTTTGCATTCATTGATATTTTAATACCGTTTTTCTCTAATATCTCTATGCGTTCTTTTGATGTGTACTGGCTTCCTTGATCTGAATTGAATATTTCTGGTTTTCCGTATTTCTCTATTGCCTCTTCTAAAATGCTGGTTGTTAAATAGCTATCCATCGTATTGCTTAGCTTCCAGCTTAATACTTTCTTGCTATGCCAGTCTATTGAAGCTTCTAAGTATACATAGCCTTTCTCTAATTTAATGTAGGTTATATCACCGCTCCATATTTGGTTTGGTCTTTGTGTTGTAGTTATCTGGTTTAATAAATATGGATATTTCTTGTTTTCTTTGTTTAAAATGGTTGTTTTTGGTGGTGGATATAATGCTCTTATGCCCATAAACTTATAAGTTCTGCTTAACTTTCTCTTTCCTACTTTTATTCCTATGCTTTCTAATGCTTTTTGCATTCTTCTAACACCATAATATGGATGTTCTGTATAGATTTTATCTATCGCATCCAATAGAATTTTGTCTTCTTTACTTGAAAATACTCTTCGAAAGCTTTCGACAATAAAGCAATTAGTAGTAAAATGAAAATTTAAAAAAAGTAGAACTTCTGGAACTGTTAACAACTTCTTCTTTCGAAAGCTTTGTCTTTTTTCTTTAAAAACAAAAAACAAAAGTAAAAAAGTGTAGAAAATGTAAAAACATTAATTACACATCTTTATGTATTTTTTGTATATTAATTGTAATTGATTACAAATTTTTATGTAGTTTTTTTGTATATTAATTGTAATTGATTACAAATTTTTATGTAGTTTTTTTTACGCATTTTGTATGTTTTTTTCACAGATTTGTTTATTAAGCCCAGCATTTCTACAATTTTTCTAAAAGACTTATATATAAATGCCATTTTTCTATAAAAAATTAGTTATACTTTGCAGTTTCTCTAAAAGGTTTATATATAAAGGTGGTTTTTCTATAAAAAATTAGTTATACTTTGCAGTTTTTCTAAAAGGTCTATATATAAACGCCATTTTTCTATAAAAAATGCATTCTTAAACTTTTTTATTTTCTATCAGTTTATCGAATTTTTTCTTGTGAGTTTTTCTATTAATTATTACAAGACATCGTTTTTTTCTATAAAATTTAACACAGAAAATAGCCCTTTTGTTTTTTATCTGTTTTCCACTTTTTTAAATTTTTACACTCTACCTTTCTGAGTTTTTATATAAACTTTCACTTTGAGATTTTTTAAACTTTTATTTGAGTTTTTTCTAATATTTATGTTGGCAGGAGCCATACATCTTTTGGTGTATTTTACTCACATTTTTGCATTCTTTGTGTATTCTTGTGAATTTTTGATGCAACTTTTCACATAGCTTCATATGTTTGATGCAGGGTTTTATTTATCTGATGCAAATTCAATGTATAGTTTTACATCTTTAATGTAAAGATAATGCAACTTTTCATATAATTTTACACAAGAGCTTTCGAAAGCTTTAGAGTGTTAACGGTTCCATCGTAGAGTCCGCCCACTAATTGTTTTTATTTTATTTTTCACTCTCATCTTTCTACTTTTGTTTTTCAAAAACTTTCTAAACAAGCTTTAATACAATTTCTGCAAAAGTTCCTACCTTATAATTCCTACCGATTGTTCTTTTTTCTTTGTTCTTTCTACATCTTCATTTTTTTACTTTTGTTTTTTTATCTTACTTTTCTTACTAATTGTTTCTTTATCAGAACATTTTTAAAATTTAGAAATGAAGCTAAGTTATTTATAAACTCATTTTATTTAACTTAAAGTTTAACCATAGTAGCATAAAAATACTTTTTAAAAAGTTTTTGATTAAGAAAATTTACTAAAAAAACATCGTGTTTTTTGTATCCCACAGTAGAACCTGAGAGCTAATTGTTTTTATGTCGAAAGCTTTTATGAAAGTTGAAAAAGAAAATAAAAACAGTCTTCTATAAAAGCTTTCGAAAGTAAATAGAAAAAACTTACTGTTTGAGTAATAGAGTTCTCTTAATAGATTGTTTCTTTTACTTATCTCGCTTTTTCTACTAATTGTTTTTCTATCAAATTTTCGAAAAGCTTTCGATAGCTTTGAGTTATTGTTTTTTTTAAGATTGTGTCATTATTTTCTGCATTATTTCTTTTAGTGTAAGTTGTATGTAGAAATTGAATGTTTTTATTGCTTTGTATGTAGCTTTTAGAATATCTGTATCATTTTTTGTTTTTCTAAGTATTAAATATTTTAAGTCTCCTATTATAACGTCTTTCTTATCAATAAGTAGCGTGTCTATTTGCTCAGTTAGTTTTAAGTTTTCTAAATAGTATTCTTGAGTTTGAAATATTTTACTGTACAGGTTCTTTTCGATAGCTTTTTCAATTTCTTCTTCCAGTTTTAATTTTAATTCTTCTATGATGTAATCAATAAGTATTTTATTTTTTAAATTTGATGGTTTTATTTCTTCTGTCGTTATTTTTGTAAACTCTGTGTTTTTGTCTGATATTTCTATTTGGATGTTGAATGTGATAGTTAAGTTTGGTATGTATATACTTTCATCACCAAGATTTTCAATTTCTTCTTTTAGTGAAAGATAGAGCATTTTGTTTAGAATTTCTGTGTCGTTTTGCATGTTTTCTGTTCTCCTTTATTTTTATTTCTTCTTTTTTTTCATTTTTTTACTTTTGTTTTTATATTTATTTATTTCATTTATCTACTAATTGTTTTTATAATTTATATAAGATTAAGATTTATCAGTAGAAAACAGAGATTTTTCTGAAAATTTTCTGCTGTGATATTTTTCTTCAAACAAAAAATTTTCCCTGTAGAAGCCTTAAGTATCAATAGTTTACAGGCAGAAAAAATGCAGATCAAGAGAGACGAGATAAAATGGCGGTAGGTTAATTTTTGTTTCGGACCGTTGAGTATCAAGAATAAATTGAAAATACAGTTATTTATTTATGATCTGTATGGCTCAGATGAAGCCTATCGATAGTTATCGATAGAGAATACAAAAGAGTAGCTGTATTAGTAGATATATTAGCTGTTTGTTTTGTGGAGGAGTTTCTCTACTAATTGTTTCATTCTTTTTGAGATCTAATTTGATTAAATTGTAAAAATCTATAAGCTTGAATTATAGGCTTTGAATCTAAATTAAGTATTTTTCATCATTTTCGTGAGATGGAAACCGAAACTTTATACAAAGAATTGTTTATTGCAAGATTGAAAGCTGTTATCAAGAGCTTATTTTTGATCGGTTAAATCTTGAACGCTATTATCCTCCAAATCCGAAAAAACGTCTTTTTCAAGCTTTAAATTAATAGTTATCTTTATGTTTTTCAGTTTTTCTTTTAAGTCGTTTTTTTCATTTGACTTCAAGATTTCAGAAATTTCTTCTATAAATTTTTTAATTTCTGTTATATATAGATTTAGATTTATTTCTGACACCTTGTGTATTAGCAAATCTAAATAACTTAAAACTAATTCTGGGAACTTGTTAACTGTTTCGTTTAACGTTTCAAGTACCGAAATATGCTCATATGTGATTGAATTAGATAGCTTTATAGTTTCTATAAGATTTTCTAAAGCCCATTTATCATCTAATTTCTTAGAATTCATCCATTCAATAAAATTTTCTAACTCTTTCTGAAAGTCGTTTTTGTTTGATGTGTTTTTTATACGATCTATACGTTGATCCCATAATTCTTTAAATCTTTGAATAACATCACTCGGTATTTCATCCTTTTTTAATTGTTGTCCTGCATACCTGATAAAATACCCTCTAATATTATCGTTTGCGTTTTCCCAAAATCTTTGAAAAGTATGCTCGTTTAATGGAATTATTCCCCATCCGTATAGAAATACTAAGTGATGTACCAAATCTTCATAGCACTCTGATTCTTCTATGTTATATTTCATGTTTTCAATAGCATATGCATATATATCTTTAAGTAAACTGTAAGTCTCATAATCTGGATAATTTCTTTTAATATAGGCACACCAAGCTCCAAAAAAGTACTCTTCGTTATCTGTGGGAAAAATCTTATATATCTTGTTTTTTGTCCAATGTTTGTCAATATATAAAAGTGAATGGAGATAAAAACCATAAACAGCATGTGTGATTATTGATATTTGTTTATTCAAATAGTACTCAAGCTTATCTTTAACTTCTGGAATACTGTTAAGGTTTTCTATTCCGTTGTTTTTCTTAAATCAATAAAGATAAAGGATTAGACTAATTATCGATAGACCTTCCAAAGTGTTAAGAATGTAACTATCTATGTGGAAATATGCATATTCTAGTTGTTTATCATTGGTTTTTGGTTTATCCAAGTTATTCAAAATCCTATCTATAATTTCCCAGAGTTCATTTTTATAATCGATAGGAATTAAATTTTTTTCAAGAGCATCTTTTATTAATCTTGCTATAGCGAATAGTACATCTTCTTTATTATTTTCTTCATAGATGATTTCTTTAATTAATTTTAGAGTTTTTTCCCAGTCAAATAACACGCCTTTTTTTGATGATAATGATGCGTGTAAAGCTGTAATTAGACATTCTTGATATACGGGATGAGTACCTATAAATTTATCTACTTCCTTTACAAATCTTTCTGGATCATCTCTAACAGCTTGTTCTAATGCCCTTGCAATAGAATGATCTGGTTCTTCATGCTTTCTTAATTCATTAATTATATCAGACACTTTAAGACGTGAAAATTTGTCTCTATATTCTAGAAATATATCATCTATTAATGGTGTCCAATAATGTAGAGCCTGTATCTCATCTTCTTTTTTGCATTTATTTGCGAATTTTTCATATTTCTTATGCAATTCCTCACTTTTATTTTTATATGGTTCTATAATATCTCTCGCTAAACGACAAAAGACTTTAAAGTGTCTCTTTTCAATCACATTCAATACAGATTCTAAAGAACTTATGCCATTTTCTATCATAAATTTGGCATTCTCTAAAATACTTGCTACAAGAATGCCTTTCAGAGTATATTTATGTTCTTTATATGTTTGATACCATATATGTGAATAATCTTCTTCTCCCTGAATATTAGGGTAATTATATTGAATTTCTTTTTCGAGCAGAGAACATAACAACTCAAACCCTTGTAGTTTTGTAATGGAAATCAATTCTGAATATAGTTCCATCAAAATTTTTTTGTGATATAGTAGAAAATGACGTATTTTACTTTCATATTTGTTATCATTGTTATCATCGTTATCGTCTAGTAAATATTTGACTAATGTTAAGCCAGATTCTATATTCACTTTTGTTATATTTATAATTGCTTTCCAAAAAGTATTTGGCGAAATTAAATACGTATGCGTCAAATAATCGGATTTCTCCATCCATTTATAAATTTTCTTACTTAACTCTTCAACCTTTTTGTTATCCACTTCTAAGCTATCAAGTGGTATTTCTGCGATTATTTTAATCAAATCGTGTAATACAATCGCATTTTTATTCTCCTCCATACCTAAAATACAATCTATTACTTCCTCAATTATTTTTTTACTTGACTCATAATCTTTTTCAATTTCTTTTAATTCTTTTTTAACAATACGTTCTAAAAATTCAATTTGAGGCCATGTAAGATTATATACATCCTCTTTGTAAAGTTCAGGAGGGTTTTTAAAAAATTCTTTTTTTCTTAGTATAGAAAGCCAAGTTGCGTCTATTTTATTGAAAAAGTAGTTAAGGAAATATGGATTTTTAGGAATAGTTTTTCCAAACTCATCTAAAACTCCATTTTTGTCTTTACTGTCTACTAGTTTATCAATTCTTTGTTTAATTTTATCAACGTACCAAGGTAAATACGATAAAAGAACATCAAGCACTTTACTGAAGTTTTTAAAAATCTCTTCTATTTCTCCTATATCACGTGGGGGCTCTATATTATTGCGATGAGCATATTCGTGTAGGTTTAATCCGCTCCATATGTCCTTGATACCCTCTAATTCTTCCCTTTTATTTTTATCATCTTCAATCATACTTAATATTCTATTAATAATCTTCTCTATATCTGCTTCAAGAGTTTTTTCACGTTTTTCTCTGAGAGTTTCACGTATTGCAGAATCTACTTCTCGCAAGCAGTGTCCAATAAGGTGAGATGATGTCTTAAATAGATATTTATTATTTAATATTTGGCATGCATCGTAATAAAAAGCAGGAACATTGCTATCTTTTCCAAAAAAGTTCTCTAATTGTTTATGGATTTTTTCTTCAACTTTCATTTGAAGCTGTCCTAAGAAGCTTCTTTATTAGAATATACACCATAACAAATTGTTGCATTATAAGGACATTGTAGTCTTTATTCACCTTTTAGCTTCCCTATGTATTATCCAGTACACTCCTTAAATCTTCTATTTTTCCTACAAAATACTTTTGATACCCTTTAACACTTTTGCCTTTATTATAAAACCTAAATACAACCTTAATCTCCAGCCCATCTTTGTTAAATATCTTCGGATTTCCATTTTCATCTTCAAAGATTTCTCTGTATCCGTCTATCTTTCTCAAAGCTTCCATATGCTCTGTTCCGTGCGGGTCTATAAATAGGATTATATACTTATTGCCTTTTTTAAGCCAAAATATAAAGTCAGGTTTGAACCCTCTTGCCTTCCTTAAATTGTTGTCATAGTATGGGATGTATATTCTATCCAATGTTTCATCCAACTTAGAAAAATACCACCAATCGTATTCATCAAAGATGTTTTTATTTTCTTCCAAATCTTTTAAAAATTCACGCTCACTTGGAACCTTTATTATGTGCTTTATATAATCTATCTTGTCATTTTCTGATATTATTACAGGTATGTAGTAGTGTTTTTCTAAATTTTTGATGATTAAATCATCTACTTTTTCTTGTGGTTTTATATCAGCTAAAGCCTTTATTCTTTCCGTATATTCTTTGAGGTCTATTTCCTTTTTTTCAAACTTTTCCATTAGCATTTGTTCTTCTTTTTCTTTATTTTTAGATCTTTTTACTTTCTCTATCTTTTCTTTTATGGAATTTAGTTTATTCTTTGTAATAGTAACGTTTTTAAAGTGAACGATGTCTTTATCTTTGTCCAACTTTTCAAAGCTATCAAACTCTTTAAGTTTAGCACTGAAATAGCTAAGTATGTTTCGCATTAATATATCAGGATTTTTTATTATTTTCGCTGTGTCGTCTATGCGAAACAAATTGCTATCTTTCTTTTGTTCATCTGACACTACTTCCTTTGGTTTTTTTAATTTTTCTAATACTATTGGATTTGCGTCATACTTCCACACTAAAATTTTATCGTCTAACTCTTGCAGGTATGTTTCTATTATCTCATAATCTTGCTGTGATAACGCGTATTCAGATATCCTATCTTCTTTTTCAATCAGCATAAGGTTGCCATCTTTATATTTAGGAACAAGTAAAAGCTTGTCTGATATTTCAGGATTTATTTCAAATAGATCTCTAAGTTTTTCTTCCTCTTCTAATTCTTGTTTTAGTGTTTTTACTATTTCTTCTAAGTTATCTGCTTTTGTTCCATATATAAATAGAGTTTCAATCGGAGATGCATGTTTGTATATTCTGTCCATCAATCCTTTCTCTATTTCTCCGCTATTGTATAGTTTTGTTAATCTTCCTCTTTTGTTTGGTAGTGGCTGTATTCTAACACCACGTCCAATTGATTGAAGTACAAATTTCTTAGCATCTGTCCCTTTTCCGATGTTTATAAAGAGTATGATGTTTGGTCTGCTACTGTCCCATCCTTCATAGAAAGCTCTCGATCCCATTAATATGTTTATATCTTGGTCTTGGTTTAAGTTTTTGAAAACGCTTTCGTTGTCAAACGTTTCTATTATTTCATAGCCGTCTAATTTTTCCTTTATCCATTTAGAGATATCTCCTATTTTCATTAATGCAAATGGTTTATCGGACGTGGCAAGTTTAAAAACAAGCTCCTGAGTATTGGATGGTATTTTTATTACTTCTATTTTTCCAAAGCTTTCTGCGTTAAACACTTGATAGAGAATATCTTTTTCTGTGATTAGTTTTATTTTTTCTATAAGTCTGTCTCTATCAGGTAAGTTAATATCTTCAAATTCTAATTTAGAGTTTTCATCGTTTATCTCCTTTATTAGTTCATCTTTGGCAATTTCTAAAAGATTTTTGTCAAGATTGCCATTAGCTATCTTTGATATTTCTCTAAAGAACAATTCCATATCTGACTCTTCTGTTGAAACAGAGCTTACTAAGGTAAGTAGTAATGGTTTGTGATATAGCTTTTGGTCTATTTGTCTTATTTTTTCATGATGTTTATTAATAGCTGATAGTAGAACAAAGATTTTTAAAAGTATTTTTTGTTTTTCATATTCAAGGGAAGTATCTTTTTTGCCAAGATTTGATATATCTTGCTTTGACACGAAAATATGTTTTCCATACTCGTTTTTTATAAACTGAGCAAGGTTAAAGTTATATACACAGGTGATGTAGTCTACTATATCTGTGAATGTAGCTGAAAAGTTAAACATAAAGCCATTTCTACTTAGTATTGTGTAGATATGTTGCCTTTTACTATCTCCTTTGTCTCCTTTGTGTGCTTCGTCTAAGATTAAATACCAATTTCCGTTATTGTCGTAGCTTCTAAAGTCTATTACTTTTTCTTTTTTTTCATCTGACAATAGATCGCTTCTGTAATAGTAAACGTTTATTCCTTGATTTCTAAAAAGTCCTGTTTTCGATTTTCCATAATCATCTTTTAAGTCATAGAGATTTATTTTTTCATCAGGAGTCTTAAATTGGTTAAACTCATCTACGTGTAGTTTAAACTGTTGTATCAAATCTTCTCTGTGTGTTAAAAACATAATGTCTTTTGTTGGTATTAGACCATTTTTCATTAGCTTGCCTAAAAGTTCAATAAGCTTGACGATTATTAATGTTTTTCCCGATCCAGTTGCCATCCAAAAGCTCATTCTGTTTATGATTTGGCTATAATACAAGTATCCATCTTCTATTTCAAAATCAAACTCTTCTAAAAGTTTTATAGTTTTTTCATTGGTTATCTTTATGCCACTATCTGGATTTAAACCATTATATATAAATCTTTCAAAGAATTTTTCTTTATTTTCATTATCTTGTTTGTAGAATAGATATAATGCTTTTATAGCATTCTCGATAGCTTTCTGCTGATAATCAAAAAGTCTTTTCTGCCATGAAAACTGTTCTAAATCTACAACGTAGTATTCATTATCAGCTTTAGAGTCATTAACTATTTTTTGCAGTATTATTGTGTTTTCGTTAATTGTCTGTTTTCTTGATGTTTTTATTGTTGCCATCGCTTACTCCCACCAAATCAAAGGTTTTATTAGTTTATAATCCAAATCTTTTATATTTACTTTGCTACCATCTTCAAATTCCACTTCATCCTCTTTTATCTTCTTTATCCATTTTCCTGTTATGTTTGATAATGTTTCTGCAATATCTATATTTGGATAAAGCTTATTTAAATCTACTTTTACTTTTCCGTTTCCGTAATCTATCTCTAATGCTCTTAACATTTTTTCATCTTTCATAAATACATACTGTTCGTATGGAGTTTTATCTCCAATGATAAACATATCATGATTTTCGTAAACAGTATTATCAAGTGTTTCTTCGTACTGTTCAAGTTCGTAGTATTTGAAAAATCCACCTGCATTTTTTTCATTATATTTCTCTTTAACATCCTTTTCTTTTGATATCCCTGATTTATCATATGCTAAAACTTTTTTCATTCTTGGCAGGATAACAGTATAAAAATGCTCTCCTAATTCTATCCCTATCCATTTTCTTCTTAGTTTATGTGCTACAGCTGTAGTAGTGCCACTGCCTAAGAAGAAATCCATTACTAAATCGCCTTCGTTGGATGTTGACTCTATAACACGTTTAAGAAGGATTTCGGAGTTTTCGGTTTGAAAGCCCCAAGTGGAAGAGTATCCAGAAATATCTAACCAGTTGTTATCTATTAGTAATTCCTCTCTTGGATGAACCCAATATTTAATCTTATTTCCTTCTCTTTTTATAAATTCAATCTGTCTTCCTGTTCTTGCCCAATATTCTTCTAATGATTCGCCAGTTTCTTTGCTTATCTCTAAATATTTAAGATAATTTTCCACAGCTTTGTATGCTCTTTCTTTGCTCCATTTCCATTGTCCCTTATCTATGCTAATTCCTAAAATTTCATATCTCATTGTTGGTCTATCGTAAGCATCTCCTTTTTGGAAATCAGCCCAGAAACCAAATTTCTTTTTTATTTCAGGTGCTTCTTTGTAAAAACCAGAAAATCTTGTTTTTTCGTTTTTTGAATACCAATATAAGTTATCATAAGCGGTAGTCATTGCTCTAAAATCCTTAAATTGCGAGATTAAGCCTGCTTTAGGTGCTCCTCTCTTTATCACAATCTCATTCCTAAAATTCTCCTTTCCAAAAATCTCATCCATTACACATCTAACAATCCAATTTCCATTGTAATCGCATCTAACAAAAATACTTCCTTTTTCGTTTAACCAATCCCTTGCCAATCTTAACCTGTTATCAAGCATAGTAGCCCAAGTTGAATCTTTGTAGTTAGTTCTATAAAGAAATTGGTCTGAAGATTCTAAGTTAAACGGTGGATCAATATAAATTGTTTGGACTTTCTCTTTAAACTTTGGTAGTAGTGTATTTAAAGCTTGATAGTTTTCACTTTTTATAAGCCAACCGTCCAAAGCATTGTCTAAATCATCAAATAAGTTTAAAATCTCAAGTTCTAAATCTTTGAAGTATTTAGTATCTATAGGTAAAAATTTGTATTTATCCGATAAATGGTTTTCTTTAATTACATCTTCTACACTAAAATTATAATCAACAATTCCAAGCTCTTTCCATTCTTCTATCTGCTTTTCTATGTTTATGTGAGATAACAGCTTTCGAATGACTCCTATACCTTTTTCTCCAAACTTTTCTAATCTATCTAACGTTATTACGTAGTTTGAATTTTTTACAAACTTTGGTTTATTCCATATCTTTACAAGTTCATCTTCAAACTGACTTATGAAATCTATTATCTTAAAAGCTATATCTTTTAATATCTGTAGCTGATTAACTCTATCTGGCGTCCATTCTTTACCACC
>QGLW01000255.1_pt1 | contig 13655 bp, 11 predicted proteins | sample 1725341 | NCBI WGS metagenome assembly QGLW01 (sample SAMN05439265, study PRJNA331180) | Hot springs metagenome, whole genome shotgun sequencing project. | isolation source: microbial mat of Apron and Channel Facies of Mammoth Hot Springs | place: USA: Wyoming, Yellowstone National Park | collected... | reverse complement strand
AGGGCAAATCTTAAGATGGCTGCAGAACCCGGAGTTTGTAGTTTTATCAACTGAAATTCAAACATCTTCAAAGCCGGCCAGACCAAAACCATTGCTTTATACATTAATAGGTTTTATAATGGGAATATTCTTAGGTATATTTGTCGCACTTGTTTTAGAAGCTATTAAAAGCAGAAAGGTTAATTAAAGTATTAAAATTTATAAACTTCAAGGAGAAATGAGTAATCACGTGGAATTAAAGGAGAAAATTCAGAAGAAAGAAGCAAAAGTTGGAATTATAGGAATGGGTTATGTAGGATTACCACTTGCCATTAGATTTGGCGAAGTTGGCTTTAAAGTTTATGGATTTGATATAGATGAAAGCAAAATTGAAAAATTGAAAGCTGGAGAAAGTTACATAAAACATATAGACAGTTCAAATATAAAAAGAGTTTCTCTAAATTTTTATCCAACATCTGATTTCTCAAAACTATCAGAAGTTGATGCGATAATCATCTGCGTTCCAACACCGTTAAACAAATACCATGAACCGGATATGACGTATGTATTTAGTACAGGAGAAACTATAGCAAAATATCTAAAAAAAGGACAACTTGTCGTTCTTGAATCAACAACATACCCCGGCACCACTGATGAGGACCTGAAAGCCATTTTGGAAAAATCCGGACTTAAAGCTGGAGAAGATTTTTATCTTGCTTTTTCCCCGGAGAGAGAAGACCCAGGGAACAAAGAATTTGATATATCAAGAATTCCAAAGGTTGTAGGTGGATATTCTCCAAAATGTTTAGAAGTTGCAACAGAACTTTATAGTAATATAACCCAAAAGGTGGTACCTGTATCTTCAACAAAAGTTGCAGAAGCGGCAAAAATATTAGAAAATACATATAGAGCCGTAAACATAGCGCTTGTCAATGAATTAAAGTTGTTATTTGATAGAATGGGAATAGACATATGGGAAGTTATAGAAGCAGCAAAAACAAAACCATTTGGATTTCAGGCCTTTTATCCAGGACCGGGTTTAGGCGGACATTGTATCCCTGTAGACCCATTTTATCTAACATGGAAAGCCAAAGAATATGAATTCCATACAAGATTTATAGAACTTGCAGGAGAAATAAACACAGGTATGCCTTATTATGTAGTTAACAAAACAATAGAGGCTTTAAATGCAAATGGTAAAACAATTAAAGGAGCAAAAATACTGATTCTAGGTGTAGCATACAAAAAAGATGTAGATGACATGAGAGAGTCTCCTGCCCTTAAAATAATCACCCTTCTTCAAGAAAAAGGAGCAGATGTTGACTATAATGACCCACATATTCCTGAAATTCCACCGTTAAGAAAATATCAACTAAAAATGAAATCTATAGCTCTAACGAAAGAAAACCTTTCCTCCTACGATGCTTTAATTATAACTACTGACCATTCTGTTTATGAACCAGATTTTATCTTAGAGAATGCTAAACTCATAATAGACACAAGAAACCTGATTAAAAATAAAAACTCTAAGGTGGTAAAAGCATGAATAAAAAGTTTATAGCTCATATAGGTTTAGGATACTGGGGTAAAAATATTCTCAGAAACCTTTATGAATTAAATGTTCTTAGAGTTGCCTGCGATAGTAGCAAAGAGATTATTACAGAGAGAAAGAAACAGTTCCCGGAGGTAGATTATACAACGAAAATAGAAGATATAATTTCAAATCCAGAAATAAAGGCAGTTACAATTGCTACTCCTGCAGAAACACATTATGAACTTGTAAAAAATTTTCTTCTTTCAGGTAAGGATGTTTTTGTTGAAAAACCTATAGCATTAACACTAAAAGAAGGAGAAGAGCTTGTAAAAATAGCTGAAGAACATGGAAGAATACTAATGGTAGGACACATTCTTCAGTATCATCCAGCAGTTATAAAGCTAAAAGAACTTATATCATCAGGTGAGCTGGGAAAGATTCAGTATATCTACTCTAACCGTTTAAATATCGGAAAATTGAGAACAGAGGAGAACATCCTTTGGAGTTTTGCTCCTCATGATATCTCCGTAATCCTTATGCTCATTGGAGAGGAACCGATTAGGGTATCTGCCTTTGGTGGCGATTACTTAAATAAAGGGATTTATGATACAACCCTCACTACCCTTGAATTCAGAAATGAGTTGAAAGGACATATCTTTGTAAGCTGGCTACATCCTTATAAGGAACAGAAATTCATAGTTGTTGGTTCAAAGGCAATGGCAGTTTTTGATGATGTGAGTAAAGAGAAGCTGTTTTTCTATCCTCACAAGATAGAATGGAAAGATGGGAAAATACCCATTGCTCATAAGGCTGACTATAAGGTTATCCCAGTAGATAATGGTGAGCCATTAAGGCTTGAGTTAAGTCACTTTATAGATTGTGTGCTTCAAAGAAAGAGACCTCTAACCGATGGATATGAAGGCTTAAGGGTATTAAAAATACTTGAATTAGCGCAAAATTCTCTTATTTCAAGACGGGCACCTCTTACCTTTTATCCTCCACCTGTTACCTCCTACTTTGTCCATGAAAGTGCATATATTGATGATGGTGTTGAGATTGGCGAAGGGACAAAGATATGGCATTTTTCTCACATACTTAAGGGTTCAAAGATAGGGAAAAATTGTATTATTGGACAAAATGTGGTTATTGGTCCGGATGTAACAATAGGCAACAGATGTAAGATTCAGGATAATGTCTCTGTGTATAAAGGGGTAACCCTTGAAGATGAGGTTTTTTGTGGTCCTTCCTGTGTATTTACAAATGTTTATAATCCCAGGGCATTTATAGAAAGAAAACATGAGTTCAAAAATACCCTCGTTAAAAGAGGAGCAACTATTGGAGCAAATGCAACAATTGTCTGTGGAACCACTATTGGAAAATATGCTTTGATAGGCGCTGGGTCTGTAATTACAAAAGATGTTCCAGATTATGGATTAGTTTATGGAAATCCAGGAAGGTTGATGGGCTATGTTTGTAAGTGCGGAACAGTTTTAGTTAATAAAGGTGTCTTAAAAGGAAAAGTTTTAGAAAATAGTAAACTATCTTGTGAATATTGCGGAAGTATATATTTTTATGACAAAAAGGACTTTTATCCAATAGATGAAAAGATATGAGAGGTAAGATAAAACATGGATTATAAAATACTGTGGGATAATGATGTGATATTGGATTTACTTTTATTAAGAACAAATGAAAATCCTTACATTTTTGAAATTGAAAAATATGTATTAAACTACAATATACCAATATATATATCTTCATCACAGCTTAGCAATATAAAAGCTAACTTTTTGGAACATTTAAAAAATTCAAATATCAATATTAATGATATCTTAAGAAGATTTGTAGAAACTCATGATGTTAGGGTTTTAAAAACTCCGTCTTACATTGATATAGATAAATGGTATTCAGATGATGATATAGAAAAAGAGCTTATAAAATTAACAGCAGAAGCTTTTGATTTATACATCCTAACAAGAGATGAAAAATTTTTAGAAACTGTTAAAGATAAAGGAGTTCATCCAAAAGATTTTATTTCTTTTATTTCAAACAGTACTGAAAACCAAAAAATCAGTATGCTTGACCTAACTCGGGAAACTTTGTATATCTATCATAAAATAGAAAAAAATATGGATAAAGTTATAAAAGAATCTAATTTTATCCTTGGCCCTGAAGTAAAACAGCTTGAAGAAAAAACTGCAAAATATCTTGGAGTAAAGCACTGCGTAGGATGTTCTTCTGGTACAGATGCTTTGGTTTTATCACTAAGGGCATTAGCCATCAAATTAAAAGGGAAAGAGTATTTTGATAAAACTGATGAAATCATAACAACACCTTTTACATTTACAGCAACCGGAGACGCAATTTTAAGAGCTGGCGCAACGCCAGTATTTATTGATATTGATTTAGATACTTACACTATAGATACAGAGAAAGTAAAAGAATATTTAAAAATAAGCAAAAACGTTGTAGGAATTATACCCGTACATCTTTATGGTCATCCGGCTAATATGGAAGAAATCATGCAAATAGCAAAAGAGTATAATATTTTTGTAATTGAAGATGTGGCACAAGCATTTGGTGGAATGTGGAATAATAAAAAGCTTGGATCTATTGGAACAACAGGATGCTTTAGCTTTTTCCCTTCAAAGAACCTTGGTGGATTTGGCGATGGTGGTATGGTTTCTACTAACGATGATCAGCTTGCCGAAATAATTAGAATGCTTATAAAACATGGTGGTAAAGATAAATATTACGTAGACCATATAGGATACAACGCAAGACTTGACACTCTTCAAGCTGCGATAATTTTAGCTAAATTTGATATTATAGATGATTTTAATGAGAAAAGAAGAAAGATAGCAAAGTTATATACAGAAGGTTTAAAAGAAATAAAGTGGTTAAAAACTCCGATTGAAAAAGAAAAAGCGTATCATGTATTCCATCAATACACAATTTTATTAACAGGTAAAAGCAGAGAAGAGGTTCAAGAAAGACTTAAACAACAAGGCATATCAACCATGGTTTATTATCCTTATCCACTTCATAAAATGAAGGTGTTTATAAACAATGGTATGAAGGTTTATGGAAACTTACAAAACAGCGAGTATGCAGCTAAGAATGTTTTGAGTTTACCTATTGAGCCATTGTACGATGAAGAAGTTATTCTTAAAGTGATTGAGGGTTTAAGTGAAACGTGAAACGTGAAACGTGAGACGTGAGAGGTGGAGAGGTGAAGACGCATAAAGATTTGGATGTATGGAAAGATGGGATTGAGTTAGTTAAGTTAATATATAATTTAACATCAAGTTTTCCTAAGGAAGAAATGTATGGTTTGACATCTCAAATTAGGCGTTCGGGTGTTTCTATACCAAGCAATATTGCAGAAGGTGCAGCCAGAAAAAATAAAAAAGAATTTGTTCAATTTCTTTATATTGCGTTAGGCTCTATTGCTGAATTAGAAACTCAGTTAATAATTTCAAAAGAACTTGGATACATTCATGATTTAAAGATTTTTGATGATTTAGAGAGATTAAAGGCTAAACTTCTTGGATTGATAAGGTATGTGAAAGTGAGACGTAAAACGTAAGACGTGAGAGGTGAAACGTGATATGTGAGAGAAAAATTTTTAACGTCTCACTTCTTACGTCTCACGTTTGATAGAGGTTATAGATGAAAATTTTAACAGTAGTAGGAGCAAGACCACAGTTTATAAAACTTGCACCATTATCAAAGATCCTAAGAGAAAACGGGATAAGTGAGATTATAGTTCATACTGGTCAGCATTACGACGAGAACATGAATGACTTATTTTTTAAAGAGCTTGAAATACCTGAGCCAGACTATAATCTTGGTATAGGCTCTGGTAATCATGGGGAACAAACTGGAAGAATGTTAATTGAAATAGAAAAAATTATGTTGAAAGAAAAACCGGACTTAGTCATTGTTTTTGGAGATACAAACTCTACTTTAGCTGGTGCGTTAGCAGCATCCAAATTGCATATAAAATTAGCTCATGTAGAGGCAGGTTTAAGAAGCTTTAATAAAAGGATGCCTGAGGAGATAAACAGAGTTTTAACTGACCATATCTCAGATATTCTTTTCTGTCCAACTCAAACCGCAGTAGAAAATTTAAAAAACGAAGGAATTATAATTGGTGTTTATCTTGTTGGTGATGTGATGTTTGATGCTTTATTACATTTTTCTAAAATTAGCGATATGAAGAGTAATATTTTAGAAAGGTTAAATATAAAACAAAAAGAATATTATCTTGCCACAATCCATAGAGCTGAAAATACGGATGATTATGAAAGACTTAAAAATATTTTGACTGCATTTTCCAAGATGGATGAGATGGTTGTATTTCCTATCCATCCAAGGACAAGAAAAATGATAAGTTATTATAGATTAGATGATTTGCTTGAAAATGATAATGTCAAAGTAATAGACCCTGTTGGCTATCTTGATATGTTAAAATTGGAAAGAAATGCTAAAGCAATATTAACAGATTCTGGCGGGGTTCAAAAAGAAGCGTTTTGGTTAAAAGTTCCATGCATTACTTTAAGAGATGAAACTGAATGGATAGAGACTGTCAATCTTGGTTGGAATAGATTGGTTGGTAGTAATGTTGAAAAAATATTAGAAGCGGTAAGAGACTTAAAGTTCGGTACTGATGTGAATTTTGATAATGATTTTTCAGCTAAGAAGATGTATGAGATAATTAAAAATTTTTAGGAAAAGGAAAGTATGAAAAAAGATTATATACTCACTTTTATAACTGAAATTACAATTTTAGGAAGTGGTTTATTGGTTTATAGATTGGCAGCTGATATTTTAGGGAAAGAAGGTTTTTCAGAATATGCTTTAGTTAGAAGGACGATTTCTTTTTTATTGCCTGCTTTAATTTTAGGTATGGGTGTTGCAATTCCAAGGTATATTGGATATTCTTATTCTAATTTTAAAAAAGCAAATACCTATTTTATCGCCGGCTTTGTAATTCTTTTTTCTGTTATATTAATCTTTTCTTTATTAATAAATCTTTTTCAAAAAAATTTCGCATTTTTGTTTTTTGGAGATAGTAAATATTATTATCTTATATTTCCGATTAATGTGATGCTTATAGGTTTAATATTTCATTCAGTCTGTTGTTGGTATTTTAGAGGAAATTTATCAATGATTAAAGCCAATTTTTTGCAACTCATAAATATGGGAATAGTTCCATTTTTGGTTTTCTTTTTAAAAGATAATTTAAAAGAAATAATTTTACTAAATGGTTTGATTATCATTTTAGTATCTTTTATTTTTTTGACAATGATTTTGAAAAACATTACATTTGAGAGAAATGAAATATATACAAACCTAAAAGAGTTAATGGCTTACGGAATTCAGCGTGTTTCTGGTGATTTTGGATTATCTGGACTATTTTCATTACCTTCAACTATTACTGCTCATATTTCAGGAGTTACTATTGCTGGATATGTGGCATTTGGAACATCCTTACTAAATATGGTTGGTGCTAGTTTTGCACCTTTAGGTTTAATACTTTTGCCGAAAGCAAGTCAGTTGGTTGCTAATAAAGATTTTAAAATTTTAAAATATTATATACTGAAAATTTTAAAAGTGACTTTTATTCTTACGATTTTGGGTGTTGTTTTTTTTGAAATATTTGCAAATAAAATAATTGCTTTGTATTTAGGAAATTTTCCTTCAGATTTAGTAATGATAGCAAGATTAATTGTTATTGCAAGTTTAGGTTATACTATTTATGTGGCAATGAGAAGTATTACTGACGTTTATTATGTGAAGGCAATTAACACAAAGAATATTTTTATAAGTTTGATGTTCTTTTTAATTATGTCTATTGTAATAATCTTGATGGGTAAAAGTTATATATTTTTAGTTGTAGGTCTTGTTTTTTCCGTTTTTTTACTTGGAATTTTAACTTTAGTTGAAATAAAAAAATTGGTTAAAGAAATATGGTTTCAAAACTAATTAATTCTATTCTATACATTTCACTTTACATCTTTTCACTTTACACCTTTTCACATTTTATTTATCCTACATTTTCTTATGAAGGTTATATCCTTGATATAAACTATGGCAAAATATTTACTTCAATTTTCATTATAATTTTCATTACTCTTATTTTACCTTCAAAAATTAAGAGAGTATCCGATTTCCTCCTCCATATTCACTTTATTTTCCCCATATTGTTTATGTTAGTATTATATTCAGTTGAAAATTTTAATTCTTATTACATGTTGATGACAATTTTCTGTTTTCTTATAATTACGAGTTTGGTTAAATTCAAAATGCCAATTAGTGATATAGCAATTTTTAAAATTAATTGGCGGTCATTAATTAAAATACTTTTCTTACTTTCTTTTATCATTTTAGGTATTTTAATAATTACTCATAGGCAATATTTTAACCTTGATATCACAAAAGTGTATATGTATAGATTGCAATTAAGAGAAATAGAACGGGGGATTTTACCTTATATAATTCATTCTGTTTATCCAATTTTATTGAGTTTTGTATTTACATATTCTCTAATTTATAAAAAAAGATTTTTGATGATTACAGTTTTACTATTATTTGTGTTAAATTTTGGTTTTTCATCTCATAAGCAATATCTCTTTTTACCATTTTTAATTTTTGGTATATATTTGGTTGTGAAAAGTAAATTTTATGTTTCAAAACTCATAGCAGGATTAATCTTCTTAATTATATTTGCGCTCATTATTGATTATCTCTGGTTTGAAGTTTGGGCAAAGGCAATAATAATAAATAGATTCTTATTTGTTCCTGCTCAAATAAACTTTTATTATTATGATTACTTTTCTCAAAATCCTAAAATATTCTGGACAGATAGTAAATGGTTATTAATAGGTAAGATCATTGACTATCCATATTTTTTACCACTACCAATGGTTATAGGTGATACATATTTTAACAACCCAGAAACAAGTGCTAATACAAGTTGGATAGGTTCTGGTTATGCTCATGCAGGTTTCCTTGGAATGATTATTTATGCAGTAATTATAGGACTTATATTTAAATATCTTGATTTTAAAACAAAAACATTGGATAGGGATTTTATAGTAATTAGTTTTTCCCCATTTATAATTTCTTTATTTTTATCATCAGATTTGAAAACAGTATTTTTATCACATGGATTACTTTTATATTTAATAATCCTATCAGTTTTAAAATTAAATAAAGGAGATATTAGAAATGAAAACTACTAAAATTTGCCACCTCACATCAGTTCATCCAAGATATGATACAAGAATATTTTTTAAAGAATGTAAAACTCTTTCTGATGCTGGCTTTGATGTTAATTTAATAGTTGCAGATGGTAAAGGAGATGAAGTCGTTGATAAAATAAATATCTATGATGTTGGAAAGCCAATAAATAGAAAAGAAAGAATGCTTAAGACAACTAAAAAAGTTTTTGAAAAATCTTTAGAAGTGAATGCTGATATTTATCATTTTCACGACCCTGAACTGATTCCTATAGGATTAAAATTAAAAAAACTTGGCAAAAAAGTTATTTATGATGTTCATGAGGATGTACCACGAGATATTTTAAGCAAAGAATATTTAAATAAATTTAGCAGACCGATTCTTTCAAATATATTTGAAGTTTATGAGAATTATGCAGCCAAAAAATTTGACTACATAATAACTGCAACACCTTATATTAGAGACAGATTTAAAAAGTTAAATCCAAATACTATTGACATTAATAATTTTCCTTTGTTAAATGAATTTTATTCTTTAGATTTAAAAAATAACAAAGAAAATGCTGTTTGTTATGTTGGTGGTATAACTAAAATAAGAGGTATTGTAGAACTTATTAAATCCTTAGAATATGTTGATACAACTTTGCATTTAGCTGGGGAATTTGAAAGTGAAGAATTGAAAAAAGAGGTTGAAAATTTAAATGGATGGAAAAAAGTTGAATATTATGGTTTTGTCAATAGAGAAAAAATAAAAGAAATACTTTCAATTTGTAAGATAGGTATTGTAACTTTATTTCCAATAAAAAACTACTTAGATGCATTACCAGTAAAACTCTTTGAATACATGTCAGCATCTTTACCTGTGATTGCATCAAATTTTCCTCTATGGAAAGAAATAGTTGAAAAAAATAAATGTGGAATTTGCGTTGATCCAAAAAAACCAGAGGAAATAGCCAAAGCTATTGGATATTTAATTACTCATCCAGATGAAGCCAAAAAAATGGGAGAAAATGGAAGGAAGGCAGTTTTAGAAAAATATAATTGGGAAAAAGAGAGTGAAAAACTATTGGAGGTTTATAAAAAATGTGTGGAATATTAGGAGCAGTTTCTAATAACAAAGTAACAACCAATAATTTTAAAAATGCTTTGAATAAACTTATACATCGTGGACCTGATGATGAGGGCTATCTTTTATTCAATAGAGATGAAATTCTTCAATGCAGTGGTCCTGACACAGTTGAACCTTTAAAACAACAAATTCCATCAATTGATGAAGTTTCTAATTTTAAACCATTTTTATTCCTTGGTCATAGGCGGCTCTCTATTATTGACCTTTCTCCAATGGGCCATCAACCGATGGAATATAATAATGGTAATTTATGGATTGTATATAATGGTGAAATTTATAATTATATTGAGTTAAAAACTGAATTAGAAAAAGAAGGTTTTATTTTTAAAACACACTCTGATACAGAGGTAATCCTTGCATCCTATTTAAAATGGGGATATGAATGCTTAAATAAATTTAATGGAATGTGGGCATTTTGTATCTGGGATAAAAAGAAGAATATTTTGTTTTGTGCAAGAGACAGATTTGGTGTGAAACCATTTTATTATTTCTTTGATGGGGAAAATTTTGCATTTGGTTCTGAAATAAAAGCTTTAATTGATTTGCCGTTTGTTAATACAGCACCTAATAGCGAAAGTATTATACCATACCTATATTTTGGTCTTCATGACTTTGGAGAACAGACATTTTTTCAAGGAATAAAACAACTTTTGCCAGGTCACTTTTTAATATTTGATATCAATACAAAAAATTTAGAAATAAAAAGATATTACGAAATCAGGTTTAATTCAGAACTGGGGACCTATGACGAAGGGAAAGCAAAATTATATAGTGAAGAGTTTTTTAATTTATTCAAAGATGCAGTAAGGTTAAGGTTAAGAAGTGATGTATCTGTAGGAACATCCTTATCAGGAGGATTGGACTCTTCTTCAATAGTATGTATGATGTCTCATTTGTTAAAAACAGAACCGGAATATCAAAAGGTTACTGGAAAAAAAATTAAATCCTTTACTGCTGATTTTCATAATTTTCACCTTAGCGAAAAAAGATATGTTGACGAGATACTATCACACTACGATAATATAGAAGGATACTTTGTTTATCCTGATGCAGATATGCTTAAAAAAGATCTATATGACTTGATTTATCACCAGGAAGAACCTTTTTGCTCACTCTCAATATATGCACAATATTGTGTAATGAGACTTGCAAAAAATAATGGTGTAAAGGTCCTTCTTGATGGCCAGGGTGGAGATGAACTATTGGCTGGGTATATCCGTAAACATGTACCAATTTTTTGGGCTAATTGTATTTCTGAAGGTAAAATTTTAAATTTCCTTAAAGAAAAAAAATTATTAAATATTCGTTATTTAATAAGTACATTTTTTCTTTTTTTACCTGAAAATATTCAATACAAATATTTAAAAAATTTTGTTTATAATCGTTATCATGTCAAAGACGATAAAAAAATTGAGAATGAAATATCAAACTATTTATTTAAGGGTTTTGAAAATTTATCTTTAAATGAGAATTTAAAAAATGAAATTAAATATAGACTTCCAAGGTTGTTAAAATATGAGGATAGAAACTCAATGACATTCAATATAGAAACAAGATTACCATTTTTGGACTATCGTGTGGTAGAATTTTTATTGAATTTACCTGCGGTGTATAAAATTCATAATGGATACAGCAAATGGATATTAAGAGAATCTATGGGCAATATTTTACTGGAAAAGATTAAGATTAGAAAAGATAAAATTGGTTTTGAAGTTCCTCAAAAAGAATTATTAGAATCTAGTCATTTATGGGATAAAGAAATATATAAAGATGAATTTGTTTTGGATTTTTTAACAGGATATATTAATATTAATAAAATTACTAGCAATTTTGATAATCTTTTAAAAAAAGAAACTCGTGAGCTTTTTAAAGGAATATTATGGAGGACATGTAATCTTGGTCTTTGGTGGAAACAATTTTTTAAGCAAAAATAGATTTGCAGGAGTAATTTATGAACAAAACACTCTGGATAATAAATGAATATGCAGGCTCTCCTCATCACGGTATGGTATTTAGGCATTATTATTTAAGTAAAGAATTAGTTAAAAGAGGCTATAATGTTTATATTATTACTGCATCATATTCTCATCTTTATTATAATAAACCTGAGATAAAAGAAGATTTTACAATAGAAAATATTGATGGTGTAAATTATGTTTGGGTAAAAGTTCCGCAGTATAAAAGTGCCCATGATAAAAAAAGAGTACTAAAATGGTTTATTTTTACTTTTAAAACCTACTTTAATTTGCCAATAGATAAACTTTCAAAACCTGATTATATTTTAAATTCTTCACCGGCGCCATTTCCAATTATTAGTGGATATAAATGGGCTAAAAAATTTAAGGCTAAGCTTTTATACGAAGTTAGAGACATATGGCCACTTACTTTAATTGAAATTGGTGGATTCTCACAAAATCATCCATTTATAAAACTTATGGAATGGTTTGAAAAATTTGCTTATAAAAAAGCTGATAAAGTTATATCAGTTTTACCCCTTGCTTGGAAGCATATGGAAAAACAGGGGATGGATAGAAATAAATTTGTTTATATACCAAATGGTGTAGACCCAGAAGATTATAATATTAATGAACCCTTACCAAAAGAAATAGAAGAAAAAATACCTAAGGATAAATTTATCGTTGTATATACAGGAACAATTGGTAAGGCAAATGCATTAGAATATTTAATTGAAGCTGCATGCAAATTAAAAGATTATAAAGATATCGTATTTCTAATAGTTGGAAAAGGGATGGGAGAAAATAATTTAAAAAGCAAAGTAAAAGATTTAGAACTTGATAATGTTATATTTTTACCACCTGTGAAAAAGACTCAAGTGCACAGCGTTTTAAAGTTGATAGATGTTTGCTATATAGGTTTAAGAAATGAAAAAATATTTGAATTTGGAGTTTCGCCTAATAAGTTATTTGATTATATGTATGCTGGAAAACCAATATTGTATGCCATTAATTCGGGAAACAGACCGGTTGAAGAAGCTAACTGTGGTGCATCTGTAGATGCAGAAAATCCGGATGCAATTGCTAATGGTATTTTAAAGTTATACAATCTGTCACAAGAGGAAAGGAGCAAGCTTGGAGAAAATGGAAAAAATTATGTTTTAAAATATCATACTTATAAATATATAGCAGATAAATGTGAGGAGGTTTTAGATGAATGAAATAGAAAGAATAAAAAAAGCATAATTTATTCTTACTTCAATAAGGGAAACTTATTTATTATCCATCAAAGAGAAAAAGCACTTTTAGAAGTCCTTAACAAATTCAATTTATCAGATTTGTCTGACAAAAAGAATCTTGAAGTAGGTTGTGGAACAGGTGGGACATTAAGAAGATTTATTGATTACGGTGCAAGACATGAAAATCTTTATGGAATAGATTTGCTTGGAGATAGAATTGAAGTTGCCAAAGAACTTCATCCTAAAATAAATTTTGTTTGTGGAAATGCAGAAAAATTACCTTATCCTGATGAATTTTTTGACATTGTTATGCAATTTACAGTTTTTACCTCAATACTTGATGTACAACTTAAAAAAAATTGCTTCTGAAATGCTCAGGGTTCTAAAAGTGGACGGAATTACAGTTTGGTATGATTTTCATATGAATAATCCCCAAAATCCGGATGTTAGAGGAGTTAAAAAAAAATAAAATCTATCAACTTCTCCCCAATTGTTAGATCTTTTTAAAACGTATTACACTTATAATGTCCTAGTGATTTGTAACCAAAAAATTGAAAAATTTTATTCCATGAA
>QGLW01000162.1_pt1 | contig 13726 bp, 13 predicted proteins | sample 1725341 | NCBI WGS metagenome assembly QGLW01 (sample SAMN05439265, study PRJNA331180) | Hot springs metagenome, whole genome shotgun sequencing project. | isolation source: microbial mat of Apron and Channel Facies of Mammoth Hot Springs | place: USA: Wyoming, Yellowstone National Park | collected... | reverse complement strand
CCGCCGCTCCCACCCCTTTGGGGCAGGGACTGGAGAACTGTGCGAACACCAGTTACCCCGAGAACGGCTTCGAGCCCAGCCTGTAGACCAAACAAAACCCAGTTCCCAGTGACGTAACCGAGGAGGCCGCCCAGAAAAGCCAGGGCCACCCCAAGTACTAGGGCCGCTGCGGGAACGAGTATTCCATCGAGCTTAACAAAGTGTTTCCGAACAACAGCTAATAGACCCACGACTACCGCAGCCAAGGAGTGGGGAGACGCAAACCAGGAGGCGAAGTCTACCGAGGTATTTCCACCTTCCCCCTGGGCCGCCGCCAAGCCCGCCAAGGCTGCGCTAAATAACCCAAACAAAACCTTCTTCATCTTCTTTTCCCTTAAACCTATATTAACCGCTGGCACCCTAAATAGAGAGCTTTGGCGCCAGTGACCGACCTATATCTTACAACAACCCCCTTTTATTTCAAGGTCACGCCATAAGACTTTGATAGTTTTTCCACCTTTTCTATGACGCTATTCATTCCTTTTGAGTAGTCCCATTCGGCGTACGCCCCGATAACCTCAAGCCCTTTTGGAAGGGTCTTTTTCCTCGATGGATAGGGTATGGTGTAAAACTTTACCGCCTTTTCCGAATTGTTCATGGGGGTCAAAGACCATATCTCAGAGTACCAAGTGAGATTTTTTGATCCGGGAATTCCTATTCTCAGGTGGCGGGCGAACCGGCTGTCCGGGTCGGCATCGTAGATAAGCTCATACTCCGGGTCAAAGATGTGATCGACATCTTTGTCGAAGACCTTGGAAGAGCGGAATCTGTATATGAAGATTCTCTTAAGGCCCCCCGTTGGTAGATCCAAGAGCTTTAGGGTGACCCTCATTGGCAGGGTGGACCATATCCAGTCTGTCTCTATTGGCTTCGGGCTTCCCACAAGATAAACCAGGAAAACCCCATCCTCTTTTCTCTCTATTCTGTCCACTTCCCCCTTCGTGTACCACCCCGATTCCTCTATCTCTATAGAAACTGTTTGGTAGCTACCCACCTCCATAGGAACGGGAAACCCCAGCTTCTGGTGGTAAATGCTCTCTATCTCTTTGGAAGCGCTTGGAAAGATGGTTCCACGGAAATAGACTCCTCTATAGGAAGTGCGATAAGAGACCGAATCTCCGAGGTAACTCTTTATTTTATCTGACGACTCTTCTATGGACTTGAAAACGTAGTTCGGAAGCCTAGGTCTACCTAGAGGGCGTATGCCCGTCATCCTGTATATGATGTAGCTTGTGGGATTGACACCTAATATCATAACGAGTACATTCTATCACGTACCTTGTTTTTTGTTAACACTTGGTCATCTTTTGACCCCAAACCGTTCATTATGACCGCTCTTGTATCATATAGGTATGGGAGAAATAAAGAAGGCTAAAGATGAAGTACTAATGGATCTTGTCCGAACGGTGCTGTCTTCGGGAGAGGGGGAGTCAGATTCCGTTAGAAAGGTGAGCTTGGCTTCGCAGCTGGCCCTCATCTACTCCACATTTAGGATGGTAAACCAAATACAAGACCTTCTGGAGTTTTCAGATAAGATCGTGGAGAGGATAAAGGGAGAAGACGTTTTAAATAAGATGAGCCCCAGAACCCTGGTGGAGGCCTTGAAAGCGGTGAGCGATGTGATGAACAAGTACGCTAGTCTTTCCGCTTCTATAGGAAAGGACTTGGACATCTCCGAAGTGGAGGCGTCCCTTTTGGAGGCCATGGCCCGCTCCAGGACCTCGTCCCAGGGAGAGGAAGAAATGAGTAGGTACACAAAAGAGGAGCTCGCCGAGAAGATACTGGAAATAGCCGAGAGGATGAAAAGTATAAACTAGTCCAGTTCCACATATTAATAGGTAGGGTATACCCTGGTGATTCTTTTCCCCTATCCACCCTTTGGACGTGGAAGAAATCAGATGGCTACTCTCGTTTTCAACAAGTCTGATGCCCCGTTCGTAGTCAAAGTTGACCCCTACGAGTACGGACCGGATATCAATCCTTTCGTTATTCAGATGTCCCCTTATAACGGGGTGGTATTTAAAGGATATCTACCCTTAGACAAACAACATCCAGTTATAGACAAACTATTTTACGCCTACATAACTTTAATAAAGGAACCTGATCGGATAAGCTTTTCTCCAGGACCAGTGACGCTGGCGGATGTGGGCAACGGGACTTTTATGGACCTCTTCTCCGTGCCCTGGGCTCTAGTTTACTACCAAGATTCCGGGGTTACTCTGTACCAGGCCTGGGACTACAACAACGATAGACCGTGGAGACCTGGCTACGGGCCTGGGGACTGGAAGCTCATCGGTCCTTCTCAAATAAACAACTTTCTTCCCTCTTCTCTTTTGGCCATCTCCCTCACCTTTGACACCGCCGCCAGGGAGGTGGCCGCTTATCAAGTTTCAGATGGAATTTATGTTACTCGCTGGGATCAGAGCACAGGCAGGTTTGTGGTTTCTGGTCCATTTAATGGAGAAAACCCAATGTTGCTTAACACATCTCACGTTCACTATCATCCAGAAAACTCGGATACTCTCCTTTTTTACACCCGCACCAATTCTGGTTCCACTACCATATATTACAGACTACAGAGCGAAAACTACTCGGTAGAGAGGACTCTGATAAACCTAGGACGGCCCGCCACCCCTCTTTACATACTCCTCCTCCCCTATGAGTACGCCATATTGGGCAAGTATCGAGACGACCCCACCGATGCCCTGGTCACTTTGTATTACTCCCCCCTCTACCCGATAAAGTTAAAAGACCAGGTATCAGGAGCGTCCCTTTCTTCTCCCCCTGGGGGAGAGTACGTCCTGGCAGTTCTGGTGCGAGACCTAGGGACTGAGGGCGTATCTTCTTCTACGCTTAGTTCTCCGGTAGAAGGGAACTACGTGGAGGTGTTGATCACCAAAGACCTCGGAACCGAGTATCTTTCCTCTTCCACGCTTTCCCCTTCCGAATCTGGAGTGTACCAAGCCTTTGTTATTGTCCAAGATTTTGGATCTGAGAGTTTTGGGTCTTCCTCCCTTTCTTCCCCAACTTCCGGGGATTATCGCGCCGTGGTTCTAGTTTCCGACCTTTCGTCTCCTCCATACTCTCAGGACTCCTTTGGCCAATCCAACCTTTCCGCCCCGGATTCTGGGTATTACACCCTAAGTTCCACGACTGGTACCAACCTAGCCTTTGGTAAAAGCTACACAAAAAGCCTCGACCCAGATCCCGATTACCCGGACTCTGGCGGAACGGAGTTCACGGACGGACAGGCGTCTTCTTCCTTCACGGATGGTAAGAGCTTTGGTTACAAATATGCGCAGTTTGGTCTCCCCTCCTCTGGGGGTTTGGCCACTCTGGAAATCGTAGTTGACCTTGGGGGTCTATACGAGATTTCTGGAGCCAAGCTGGTATCGGGGTCGGGGAACGCTTCTTTCAAGTACTACGCCGATAGCGTTGATATTATGGCCTCCGTGGACGGAGTAAGTTGGTCAACCATAGGCTCAGAAAATAACACTTCTTTGTCTCTGGTTTTGAATATCCCTACTTCTCCTTCCGTGGCCCGTTATGTCAAGTTTGTTATAAAGAAGAACTTAGCCCCTCATGGACAGCACGGGGACTGGTTGTTCATAGATGAAGGGGAGGTTTACGCTTACTGAGGGCCGTGTTATTGAGACCTCATTTGTTGACGCCACCCTTGATCTTTCTTTCCCAAAGTTGAAAAAGATCCTCTCATCTCTTGGTCGACTAGCGCACCCAGTGTCTCGGTGGTAAAATATTATCATTTGGTCTATGAAGGAGATAAACGCTAGGTTTTGGTAAAATTAGGACATGCCAGAAATTATAAACAACGTTACCACCAGTACCGGTCTTCTCCACGAGGTCTTTCAAGAGACTGTAAAACAGGCCTTTGTTTCGGCTGGTTTTCCTCGCTACGAGTACGACACTAGCACAGGACGGTACAAGAACGTGGTGGATGGGACCGATTTGGAGTACGATGTGAGGTTTCCTAAAGTTTTTGAAATAAACTTAGATGATATGGATTATCATCCAATTTGCATGACTATGGTTGGGGACTGGAAAGACCCTAACCTAGTTCCATTGTCAGACGGTATTTATAGCGAAAATTACGGGTATTTAAGAACCCACCATAGAATATTTAAAATAGACTCCTCTGGAAGGGTTTTAACATCTTCTTACGCCTATAGCGATCTCTACTATCATCCAACTTGGGCATATGAACAGAAGCAGTTTATCTACCTAAACCCAGAGACTGGTTACTTTGTTACCATTGGGTTAGGGTATTTCGATGACACTCGTTATAGCCCCTATAGAGTAAAAGTACCGGTGGTTTTGTTGAGTTATGACTATACCAACAACTCGATATCATTTCCTTCAAGAGTAGCGGTCGATACTCAAGATGACACATCGAACAAGAAATCTTTTGTTTCTCTAATCTCAAAAGTATACAAATACGAAACCTCTACCGATGTGTTCTACTCCATGTTCCTATTGACTCACGAGCTCACTACGACTAACCAGCCTAGGAGAATACTGCTCTTGGTAGTGGGATATAACAAGACAAGTAAAACGGTATCCGCTTGGACTAAGAAAGTTGTAGATGACGTATACAACGATGTTCCCTGGTCTTCCATTCTCCCGGTGGCCGAGACTGTTTCCCAATGGAACATTACTGCAGACCTGTGGCCCCATATTTTTGAAAGCGCTAACAATAGCCCCGTCATTCCTCCTTATGGGTTCAAAGAGCTCGATTCTACCGTTTCCTTACCAAACGCCATAACTGGTAATCTTCTCATTTTTGCCGCTGGCTATCGAGAAAGGTCTCTGTTGATGAGGGCCTTAAAGATACCTTTCACCCTTGACCTTGACACTTCTAACCCGGCCAACTCGATTGTGTCTCTTAATTATTCCTCTTTTTCTCTATACGGGCCTTTTCACATAACGCAGTCTTTTCACAACGGGTACATGTATAGCGACCTGAGCAGAATGGAGTTTCCAAGAAGGAACACTTACACCCCTCCGGCAAACTACGCATTTAAGGTTAACGACTACGCAAACATAAACTACAACCGGGCCGTTATGGTGGTTAACAACGACATTGACGCAGATAGTAGGTTGTCTCTTTCCATATTCCTCCACATCGGTTGGGATTCTTTGTCCGCAAACCCCTTTGGTCTTTACGAAGACCCGAGGATGATGATAAACAACATAGAGCTCACCCCCGGAGGAGGGGTTTATTTCACCGGATTTACACATATTTCAAAAGCTACTCTAAAAAGGTTTTTCTTGGTTTCAAAATACCACCAGGATATTTACACTATAAGCCAAATAAGGGATGATAACCTATCAAGGACTGGTGGTGGTTCAGCCCTCCGTTCTTCAAACCTCGTCGTTTCTTTTAGAGATAACATACCAGATGGGGTAAGTTTTGGTTCCAGCCTGTCAAGCAGGCTCACTCAGCCCTACATTGTAAAAATCTCTAACCCAGACATATACTCTTACCAACTAGACCCCCTTAACTCTAACAACGACAAGACCACGTACTCTAGAAATAATTCTCTTTTCCTTACCAGCCTGGTATGGGTAAACTACTACGATAGTGGGTATTTTGTCCCCGTGTTCTTTTTGGCTAAGCCGGGGGGAGATGGTATATGGTTTAAAGCTAATACCATCTATTTTGGTATTCCCTCTTATGACTCCACCTCTTTTTCTCCCCACAAGTGCTTTGTGGTTTCTGGGGTTCCCTTGGAGGTTCTAATTACCTATAGCTACAGCTATTCAGACTACCTTTTCACTCACTACGGAGACCAGGTAAACTCGACTATAAGCTTGGTAACAAAGCTTGTCGTTTCTCGAAACAAACACCACATAAACCTAATAGGCATACAGGGAGGAAACCATCTCAAGTTTGTAGACATTTCTTTTTATGGCATAGAACAAAACTACGTTCAAGCTTTCCCTATATACTTCCACTTTTCAAACGTAATCACTGGAAACGGAGGTTTTGTGAGGACCAAGGTCTGTCCCTTTTCAAATATTCCTATTTCTACGCCATCGGACAGTATGAGCTACCATTACCTCCTCTCATCCTCAAAATCAGTTAACCCGAACATTTACATTAAAGAGCTATTCCAAGGAAGAGTGTTTAGTTACTTTAGCTACTCTCCAACTAGCAAGTCGGTTTCCTATACACAGGTACCTCTAAGACCGGACCCAGGAAAAACTTTTGATATGCCCCAGAGTGTGGTTTTTATTGGACATTGGGGACCGGATGCAGGAAACTTTGGTGTTCACACTACCCCCATACTGACCCTCCCAGACCAAAGGGAGGTTATACAAATAGTTGACAAAACCAACACTTTAGTAATAGGAGACTATATTTACGTCAACGACCAAAACGGGAACCGACTAAAGTATGTCGTTACCAACTTTTACACGAAGAGCCTTTATCTGGACACCAATACAGGTGACACAGCTAACTATAGAATATTAATAGCAGCGAGGATCGAGTAGGGCCTTATATTTCATAGGTTGATATAGCAATAACTTGGATTCCTTACTCATAGTAGGCGGAAGTTCCCCTCAACCCCCGCTGGGTGACGGGAACTATTTCTACCCGATACAAAATACAAATGCTTCCCTTCCCGATAAACTTTGGTTAGGGTCTTCCTCTACGTATTCTGGGTCCGTAGTCGGGTGGAACTCCCCCCTTTCCCCTTTGACCCCAACAAAAGACTATTTATTAAGCATCTCCTATGGCTTTTACGTTAGTCAATCTCTGACCTTCTTTGACAACCTGGTCTCCGACCTCCCCGCCGTCCCCACTCTATATGACGGCTCTTACTCTTTCTCCTCTCAATCCGGGGCCTACCACGTCCTCGCCGGAGTGGTCACGGATGGATATGACGACTACGCCTTTTTCTGCGCCAAGAGGTCTCATTCAACTTTCGTTAGTATAGTCCCTCCTTTCCAGTTTAAGGAGGCCATCCACCTCACTTCTAGATACGCCAAGTTTTGGGTGTTTAACCCTCCGGGCTCCACCCCGGTTCAAGGGGCGGTGCCTTCAGAATATTGTAGGTACGGAATACTGGTCTCCGGGTCCTCCAGCACTTCAAAGTTTCTCGACTTCTCATACCAAGTTTTCAAGGACTGGGTCTCTTTTTCAGGAAGGACTTCAGAGCCCTCTACGATTCGGGTGGAAATAAAGAGGCTTGAAACGATGGTAGTGGTTAAGAGCCTGTCTACCAACACTTCAGGAAGTGGTAACTCTTTCTATCTAGCTACCCATCTTGAACCCGGAGACTACACTTACGAGGCGTGCGCATATCCTCTGGGGCCCGGTTCTGGGCCATAGGGGTCAAGGCGTCTTGTCAGGTTATTTTCCAAAAAGCTTTTTTCTTACCTTTTCCACGTCTCCCACTTCCTCCAGGTCCGCAAGGGCCGCCCACGACAGAACATAAAAGAGTCCCTCGCTAATCTTTTCTTTAACCCTTTTATCATAGTTAAATGACAACTTGGTCTTTTCAACAGAGTACACATCAGAATCTGGAAAAGATAGAATTTCATCTTTTATTCGCATTGATCGTTCTTTAGACCTATACTCCCACGACCCCGCCTCGTCCACTCTTTTAAAAGGACGGTTCTTTTTTATCTCATTTTCCAGATCTTCCCAACTTTTGGGGGTTATTTTAACCTTTATTTTCCCATCCTGGCTAAAGCATAATTCTGATTCTCCTCCAAAAAGGTATTTTTCTGCTATAGCTGCGGCAACAAAAGGGTAAAGCATTAGTCTATCCCCAATAACCTCAGAATTGGAGATGAAGTACTTGTAAAAATCTAGGTCTGACATTCTAATATCTCGGTCAGACTTTCTCTTGTATTCCTTGCCGTTTTCCCTTTTTTCTGGTCTTTTAACGGCAATGGGAGTCAGGTTATTCCCTATAAACTTTTCCATAAGGTATTCTTTGTCTACATTTTCTACATTATAAAGTCCAAAGGGAGGCACTATAACTACCGACTCTTTTGAAGCCATATGAGCTAAATATGATGAAAGTACCGATGTGACCAGAGAGTCTCGGGGTAATAGACTTTCAAGGATGAGTTCTTTTTCTGGGTATGAACTTTCTGAGAGAAACCTGTAAATGTCTACAAAACTGTCAAGGTCAAGGTCTTTAGACTCCGGGGACTCAAACACCAGGGAGGTAAAAAAGACCTTGGGAACACGGATGTTACTTACCCTGTTCTCGTTTAGGTCTTCTTTCTCAAAAACTCTTTCCTCCGTCCTAATATAGGAGACAGCGGCCGGGCACCACATAGCTCCGGACTTTAAGCTTATCCTAGTTCTTAGGTAAACATGATAAAACCCATAATATTCGACTATAACATCTCTTTCTCTTGTATCGGTATAAAACTCTATCTTTTCAATGATCTCGTCTTCATAAAAATTTTCTACATACCTCTTCTCTAGAACAGTATTTGAAAGTTCGATCAAAAACCCGAAACCTACCCTTATGGGACCGACTTCCTTGGTCTCTCCTTCGCTTTCAATGGTCCGACTAACCTCTTTTCCGTTCTCCCCTTTGACCGATGTTTCAATGGAGACAAGAATAGCCGGAAAGGGAACTTCTGAACCCGATAAGCGAGCAGTTCTGTCAACTATGTTAGTAGTTATTAGAAACTCTTCTTTATCCCTCGGTCCTTTTGTAGTTTCAACCTTTGGAAAGAGGGAGTAAAACCTACCCCCCATCGACAGTGCGAGGTGAACCACCTCATCGATACGCTCTGTGTCAAGGTATTGGAACCCATAACCATAGAAGACAGATTTAGCCAAGTTTTCCAAGAGATTCCTCACCGCCTTAGATTTTTCAGCTAATCCCCTTAACTCATCTAACCTGCCCGATTCTAAGTGATCTAAATCTTCCTTAGTGAGGTTGATACTTTTTAGCCTCTTTAAACGGTGTGTTTCTTCAATGTCGTCAAAATATATGTGCACATATAAGTCATGCGGGGGGTTGTTTCTAATGGAATATGAGCAAGAGGAAGAGGCTTCGGAGGCTAACCTCAAAATATCGTCCTGAGTCACAGGAAGGCTTATTCGCTCATCTCTTATTTCATCATAATTGGCAAATATTCCGTTGAAGAAGTTTGTGACCCCACTAAGATACTCTATAAAGGATTTTGACAATAATCTAGAAACTTTCTCCTTTTCTGGAAGTTTTACTCCGTAAGAGCCAAAGAAAGATTCCATTTTGTCCCAACTATTTTCAACTAAGTTACTGAAGTACTCCTTTATTCTATTTTTCTCCTCTTTCCTAAACTCTATCTTTAATCCGTTCCTAATAACTTTTGGACCGTCATTTAGAATGTCGTACTCAAAGTTATCTGTGTTAATAAAAATAGTGGGAGCTTCACCCGATTCCAAATAATCGCTTGAAAAGTCTTCTCCCATCAGACCAAAGTTATATGAAACCCTCACTCTAAGGGGAAAAATTTCGTAGCTGCCCGTACCCATAAGAGATATTATACCATTACGAGGATAAGTCAGTCCTCATAATACTCCTTTCGTGGATGCTCCGCATTTCAATGCGGAGAGGAAACGAAAGCCGAGCGAAGTTCGATGCGGGGTTGCCAACATCGACAACTTTATGATATAATTCATACGGGTATGTCCCTCCTGTCTGTGAGGTGCAAACTGATACCGGATGCGAGTACGGCTGAGAAGCTCGCTCGCACGGTGAACCAGTTCGCCGATGCCTGCAACTACGCCTTGCAGGTAGCCCGTAGGGACAACCTGTGGAATAAGTTCGCCCTCCACCGCGCGGTCTACCATGAGCTTCGGGAGCGGTTTGGTCTCACCGCTAACCTCGCTGTGCGGGCCATCGCCCGGGTTGGCAAGCGTAAGGGGCGTAAGGCAAAAGGCTTCAAGGCCACCAGCGTTGACTACGACCAGCGCATCCTCTCGGTGAACCTTGCGGACGAAGTGGTCAGCCTCTCCACCACGGACGGGCGAGTGAAAGTCCCCATGCATATCGCTGAGTATCAGCGCCAACTGCTTCGCACTGCCAAAAGCATCCAAGGTGGTCAACTGGTCAGGAGGCGGGGCTCCTGGTACGTCCACCTGTGGTGCGAGTATGAGGATCCGCCCGTCCTTGACCCGCAAGGCTTCTTGGGGGTCGACCTGGGTATCGTCAACATCGCCACCGACTCGGACGGCGAGACCTACTCGGGCCAGCACCTGAACTCGGTCAGACACCGCCACCGGAGACTCAGGAAGAAGCTGCAAAAGAAGGGCACCAAGTCGGCCAAGCGTCGTCTGAAAAAGCTTTCGGGCAAAGAGAGGCGCTTCGCCAACGACCTCAACCACCGTATCAGCAAACGCATCGTAGCCAAGGCTCAACGCACCGGGCGCGGTATTGCCCTGGAAGACCTCCAGGGGATTCGCGAACGGGTACGGCTCAGGAAGCCCCAGAGGGCTGCGCTGCATAGCTGGGCGTTCCGTGACCTGGTCCAGAAGATCCAGTACAAAGCGGAGCGGGCTGGAGTACCGGTGGTCTTTGTCGATCCCCGTAACACTTCCCGGCAGTGTCCCGCCTGTGGGCACACTGAGCGGGCCAACCGTCCAACGCAGGCGCTTTTTCGTTGCGTAGCCTGCGGGTACTCTGGGCCCGCAGACTACATTGCGGCTCGCAACATTGCGAGCCGGGCTGTTGTCATCCAGCCGAACGCGGGGGTACGAGACGCCGTTCATGGCTATCGTTCTACCTGCAAGCCTCGGACTTCAGTCCGGGGTAGATGACATGTTTCTGTCTTGGTATAATGTCTTCCATGGAGTCCATGTTTTCCAAGAGCGCTTTGGAGAAACTTTCTCAACACGTGGCCCTGGAACTAGGGGCTTCCACCACCTACCTCTACTTTTCCCACGTATGCCGGAAAAAGAACCTTGACGGCTACGCCGACCTTTTTGCCGAGTGGTCCAGGGAGGAACACGGGCACGCCGAGATGATTTTGAACTATCTGGGAGAAGTTGGCTTTCCCGCCTCCTTTTTTCTGGAGACTCGGTATAGCGAGGTGGAAGATGAAAGGCTAGAGAGGATGCTTGAGGTTGCCCTCGATCTTGAGAAGACGGTGGGAAAGAGCGTGTACGAGATTAACAGGGAGTCTGTGGCCGATGGAGACTTTGGCCTGGCCGAGTTTATGCTTAGGCTTTCCAAGCTTGTCCCCAAGGAAATCAACGAAAAGGAAACCCACCTTCAGAGGGTAAGAGAGTTGGGGGAAGTCCTAGCGGATGATCTCTTGAAGGAGTTTCTTGAGAAGTTTGATAGGAACAAGGGAGACGAAAGCGATTGAAAAAGCCAGTTGAAAGTGGATAGGTATAAGACTATAATACTCGTATGAGCATGTACACTCCAAATGTATACACGTCTCTAAACTCAAAGTTCTTTCCTGTGGCTAAGTTAGGAAACTTGTCCGTTCCCGCAGGCGCATCGAATATTTCGTTAGATCTCTACTTATTTCCAGGTAAAGAGTACGTGAACCTGGGGAAGCTTGTCCTCACCCCTGGGTCTGGTGTTACCATAAACCAGGTTAAGCTTTTCTACGAACTGCCCCCGAGCGCCTGGGGTCCCGCCGACAGGATAGCCGAGACAAACATACTGCCCGCCATGACCCAAAGTGGGACAGATTTACAGATCGACTTCAGCGATTTTGGTACCGGGGGGAACATAGAGGCCGCTGTCACCGGAATTAGCGTTGTGGCCACCTCCACATCCACATCGGAGGGAACGATAGGGTACAAGGTGTTTATGTTTGTTCCCTTATTCTACTACGTTTCCTGAGACTCCTGGTGTCTTTATATAGGTGTGTTTTTGGTCTATGGCTAAGAAGGAAAATAATAAGAAAAAGCGATCAGGCACTAAGATTTGGCTAGACGATGACTCTTACATCTACCTGAAGAGTGGAGAGTATGTTCGCCAAAAGCTAGCCTCAAGGAAAGGCTGTGAGACCTACAGAATGATCTCCCCAAAATCGGGGAGGTACATCCTTATATGCCGAAAGAAGGATGGAAAGTGGAAAGCCGTTTCTATACTAAGATACGTGGGAATAGACTTGAGGACCCTTAAGGATAAAGACGAGGCGGACGACATAAAGAAGGCTAGGGAGCTCATAAAAGATAGAGAAAAGGAATAAAAGTGTATTGGGAGGGGCTATGCTTTTCAACAAGGTCGAGTGGATGAACGCCAACAAGCTTCTCCGGGGCTTTTTTCCAGGAGTTGTGGCGGATAACAACGACCCGGAGAAGCTTGGAAGAGTGAAAATAAGAAGCTACGTTTTTGAAGGGGTTCCCGATGACAAGTTACCTTGGGCCTTTCCCCTATTTCACGCCTATATAGACTCAAACCAAGATAAGGGGTGGTTTTCTGTCCCAGAAAAGGAAAGCGAGGTTTTGGTTTTCTTTCCTTTTGGGGATATATACTTTCCAGCCTACTTCAGCCGGGCGATGTCTAAACCCCACAAAGTTCGCCCAAGGATAAGGGAAAAGAACTATCCAAAGAGGTATGGGTTTCTTGACGATGACGAAAACTGGGTAATTGTTGACAAGAGTGAGCACTTCATTGAGATAAAGCACCACTCCGGCTTGGTAATACACATAAACAAGGACGGGGATATAAAGATACTTCACCCGTCTAACCGAAAGCTATACGTGGATGCCAAGTACCTCCACGTAACCGGAAACGTTGTAGCCGATGGATATGTTGTTTCCAAAAGGTTCGTAGCCAGCCCTCTATTTTCCTCTGTGGTCACCGAAAACCCCTCTGGGGGTTCACCGGGTGACGCTCACTCCATAAACGCCATTGTTGATAAGCTTAACTCCTTCATCTCCAAATACCATTCTCACACTCACATTGGAAACCTTGGCGCTCCCACTTCACCTCCAACGCCTATGGAAACGCCTAAGCCCCCGGATGGGGTTCCCTCTCCGGACATGGCCTATCAAGGAGGGCACGGTTCTGAGCCCGAAGGTCAGTCGTAGAAGACCTAGTTCAAGCGGGGCTATGGTACCACCCGGTCTTCTGGCGGTATCCGGTCCCTTGAAATTGGGGATATAAACCTCGGGTCGTACTCCGAGTAAAGAGTTCCTTGGTACAAGTGTTGGCGAGGAGATAGAAGGACAACCACCGGACCGCCAGAAGGTGGGTACACTTTTACGAAGGCTGGGATTAGGGAAAAGTTCATAAGGTACTCCGAGTTATGGACGTCGTTTAGGAAGGTGAACCCGTTTAGCGAGTCGATAAAAAGCTGACCCGAGACATTTCGGTAGTTATAGTAGGGGCTATATGAATAGGTACGATTCAGAGCCGGAGCCAAGTCGACCTTTAAGAGGGGGGTAACCAAGGCGGGGATTTCTGACGCAGGGTCAGAGGAGAAGGATATCTTTTTAAGGGAAAATCTTGCCATTTTTCTAGTACTATCTATTTTACAAACCTACACTTTATTTTATCCTACCTTGACATCATCCTATCCTATCAAGGTGTTTATTAGGAGCAGTTCCTGGATGCTTTCATTCGATGTCGTTCTAGCCCCAGTTCCCACATAAGCCGGGGTAGCGGCCACGGGAGAAGTGGGTACTTGAGGGGGAGTGACATTCACCTGCGGGGGGCTAGTGGGGGTGTACTTTAGGTTCAAGGAG
>QGLW01000248.1_pt1 | contig 13900 bp, 9 predicted proteins | sample 1725341 | NCBI WGS metagenome assembly QGLW01 (sample SAMN05439265, study PRJNA331180) | Hot springs metagenome, whole genome shotgun sequencing project. | isolation source: microbial mat of Apron and Channel Facies of Mammoth Hot Springs | place: USA: Wyoming, Yellowstone National Park | collected... | reverse complement strand
TTACATAAGGAGGAAGAGATGGATCTGACCAAACTTTTTGAATGGTTAAAAGAACCAGTTAAACTTGACCATCAAGAAGAAGTGCAAGAACAAACAGAAGCACCAATACAAGAACAAGAGGAGCAACAATTACAAGAACAACCACAGCAACAAATACAAAATCAACCGGAACAAAAAATTACACAAGCAAGTAAATCACCATTCCCAGGGGCAGAATATTTGACTAATGCAGATTTACATGATGTGGCAGTTGGTAGACAAAGATTTGTAGCTAAATATGCTAATTTTGAGAATTTAAATAGTTTACTACAGACAATTGAACCTATTGCGTATCGGCAATATTTATTAGATATTCAAGCAGGAAGGAGACAAGGAGACTATTATACATATCTTGAAAAGGCAAAAGATTTAACACTTGAAGCAACAAAAACATTAGCAGACCAATTAAGAAGACTACAACAGTATAATCCATACTACATACCTAACAAACAACAAGGCAAGCGACCTTATACAGTAAGAGATTTAATGAGAGATTACAAGAAAGCATTACCACATATAACGACAAAGTATCATATGATTTACCACATGGATGACCAGACCGTTGATCGGGGTAGATTAGATTTATCTACTCCAAGCGGTCTACCAATAGAAAAACAATAATAAGGAGGGATGAACCATGGCTGATTTCTTTTGGGGAGATTTAGGAGCTGAGGGTGGTAATATATCGGCAGCCAACTTTTATGATACAACAGATGCACGAGCAGTTATACGAACTGAATTATCTAAAGATTTATGGAAGATTACTTTTGCTTATTCAAATTTTAGGCGATATGTTGATAAGATTACTGGATTTTCTGAAAAAATGTCCGATAAATTTATGGTTCCGAAGGATCTATTTAGACCTGAGGATGCATTGTGGAATGAAGTAGGGGAATTTGATGCTTTACCTGAATTTAATCTCAATTTTGGTAGGTTCTTAATTCAAATATCTGAGAGAGGTAAACAGTTTAGGCATACTGAAAGGGCTGATTTATTTTCATTTGTAGACATTGAAGGGCTTGCAAGGGAGAAGTTTAGTCAAATTGGTGTGGCATCGATTGAAAGAGACTTGTTAATGAATGCGTTTGTTTATTTAGATGTTCTTGGAATTGCTCAATCTGCTGGTGATGTATATCATGAGACAGGCAAAACTTTAGCTACTTCTAAAGACTTTATGAGAGATGTTGATGGAATTTTTACTCCGATATCAATTACACAGGTAACTTATGATACGACTCTTCATACTATTGCTGGTAAAACTCCTGCTAATTTAACGATGTCTCATATTCTTAGGTTTGCTCAAATTTTACATGATTTAAATGTTCCTTCTTATACAGGTGATGGTTATGGAACTTATTTAGTAATAATTAACAAGCAAGCGGAGAATAGGTTAATGACTGACCCGGTATTTTTCCAAGCTGTTACTTATTCTGGTGATGTTGAGAAACTTTACAAGGGCTATATTGGTTCCTTCTATGGTCAAGAATTTGTAAGAGATGAAGGTAAGTATATTGACAAGTTTATTTGTTCATTAAACAATGAATTACGGGGCAAGGCGATTTGTATATTCTTAGGTAAGCAACCAGTTGTTGAAGCCGTAATTAGACCTGAAGTTGTCTATGAAGAGAGACCTATGGACTATGGTCGGTATAAAGGAATGGCAATTAGAACTTATAGAGGAGAGAGCCCGACTTGGTTTAGTGCTGAAGGTCAGCCTGTAGGTGGTATCCTTGTAGGTGCCTAATGATTAAACTAATGAGCAAACAATGTGGAAATCAAACGATGAATACATTCAACACATCTTAAAATTTGCGGGGGTTCCATATGAGGAGCCCCTTTCTCTTTCTACTTTTTACAATTCAGTTTACAAACCGCTTTTTCAAGAAGCACTTTTAGAGATACAGAAGCTTATTAATTTTTCCTTCATGCGGAAGGAAGGTGAGTTTGTTTTATCATCTGGCAAATCGTCTATTAATTTAAACATTAAAAACATCAAGTTTATTCAAGCGATTTTTCCTAAGGGGAGCAATAAAGTTTTAGAGGGATTTGAGTATTCGAAGTATGCAGGGACATTACGAGTAGGGGAACCGACGGCTTATTATTTTGATGATAATGTAATGACTATTTATTTTAATGCTACGCCAATTAATGATATTGTTTATCGAGTAATTTATTATGAATATGATTTAGATAGTGATCCGCATCCTGTATTGAATGAAGCACCTGAAGTATTAAAATATTTATATCTTGCTAAGCTTTATTTGCATTTAGGAGAGTATGATCAATATGAGAAGGCTTATCAAAAGTATATAGCATTATGTAAGTTAGAGGATGGATTAGAAAAAATAAAAAAGACAAGGACGACATTACTAAAATTGAAGCATGGCTATGAAGGCTGGTGGTAGATTAAGAAATTATATAACTAAGGAAGAGCTTGATAAATATTTTGCTAAATCTGGGGCTGATAGACTTTATATAACAAATTTAGTGGCGACGGATTGGGGTTTTGCAAGTTGGTATGTAGATGAGAGAGGGGATGTGATAGTGATGTCTCTTTATGGTGATGGTAAGTTATGGAAGGAATTTTTTGTAAAGTTAGCTAAGCAATTAGGTTTAAAGAATATTAAGTTTGTAACGAAGCGAAATCCTAAGGCTTGGGGAAAATTGCTTGGTGGTGTATATTTAGATGAGTATGTGTTAAAAATTAAAATAGAGGAGGGATAATATGGGTGGTGTTGTTGAGAGTATTTTTGGTGGGGGTGATGAAACTGAAACTACTGTAACATATGAAATTCCATATGAGCAAAGACACCTTTATAGCACAATTGCAGAAGAAATACACGCTTTAAGACCACTTGCAGAGCAAGCAATTCCGGGTGTCCAAAATGCAATACAGCAATATATACAGAAATATCAAGATTGGTTAAAGCAAACTCCTGAATTTTTTGAGCAAGCAAGTCAACGATTTGATGAAATTACAGATCAAACAGAAGAACAATTATATAATTTATTTTTTGGTAGTGAAGGAATAAATGAAAAAGCAAAAAAACAAACAAAAGAATTAACACAAGAAGTTCTACAGGATGCATTAAGAAATACAATAAGAAAGATGGCATTACAAGGTCTTGTTAGTCAAACTGCTGGAACTCAAGCAATGGCTGAACAATTCAGGCAATATGAATATGAACCATTACAAAGATTACAAGAAGCATTGTTAAAAGATTATGCAAAGAATATTGCTAAAACACAACAAACATCTATGGCATTAAAATCAGGATTAACACAACAACAATTAGGGTTTCAATTATCTTTACCTGATATCTATAATGCAATTATGAGAGCACAACAACAATATGCACTTACGCCATTTGAATTAAGAAGAACATCGCTTGGGACATTAACGGGTTCAGCTGGAGCATTACAGCAATTAGCTCCTTCAAATGTTACTCAATCAACAAGTGGTGGTATTAATCCAATTTTTGGTGGCTTAGTAGGAACAGCAGGGACTTTAGGTTTATTTAAGTTGTTTGGTCTTATTTAAGGGGGTAAGGAATGACAAACATGCAAGCTTTAGATCCTTTATCTTTATACATGTTAATGAATGCTCAGATGTTTGGAAGGAACCCTTGGGATACAACTACAGAGAGACCAACCACAAGAGATTTAGCTATGTTATTAGCTCAAAGAGCAAGTCCATATGGTAAAGTAACAATTAAACAACCAAAGATGACTTGGAATGATTTTATTCAAGCAGTAATTTTACCGATGGTATCGGATTTATTTGTAGCAAGAGAATTGAAGAAGCCCCTATTAGATGATAGAGCGATTGAACGATTAAAGAAAAATGTTCCTGATCTTGATAAGTATGTGCAGAAGGATGAAAAGACAGGTCAATATAAGTTTACAAATATAGATGAGGCACCGCAAACGGTTAGAGAGATTTATAATAAAGTAAAAGAGATTGAAGGAGCACGGCAAAGGATATTGAGTAATCCGAGGAATTTTTTGAGACCGGGGACTTTATCTTTGATAATACAAAATCCTAACATAGCGAGCACTTTATTTGATGTCTCGGGGCAAATTGAGCAAAGCGTTAAAGCTGGTAAGAAAAAAGAAGCAATGAAGAATATAATGTCTAAAACTTTAGAAAAAATGGGAATAGACAAGAAGGATTTAGAAGGATTAGATTGGGAAGATTTTCAATCATTGATGCCATTTATTCTTACAAGTATGTTTAGCAATCTTAACCCAACGATAAAAACAGAGGGTAAATGATGGCAACACTTGCAGATGAAGCATTAAATTTTGCTCAAGAAGTTGCACAAAGACTTCGTTTACAAAATGAAAGAGCACAACAAGATCTAGAAAAAATAAAACAAGAGCAACAAAGGGCTAAACAACAACAGCAGTCTACACAGCAAATTAATCAGCCGTCTAACCAACCGTGTATAAAACAAACTCAATTAAAAGCTAAACCAAAACCAAAATCAAAACCAAAACAAATAACTAAACAATCTACGACGGGGCAACAATCATTAAAACAATATTTAATCAATGAAATTCAAGCTCTTATTACAGGTCAAAAAAGTCCACAAGAAAGCAAACTATTTGAGGATATAAATAAAGAACGAGAAAAGGTAGAAAAAGATTTACAAAATACTTTACAAGAATATAATACCAAAATGAAAGAGCTTGCTGAGTTTACGAATAGATTTAATGATGCACATAGTAAGATGATTGGTTTGTTTGCACTAATGTTAGGGAAGAGTGATTTAGCAAAGCATACGAATGAGCATTTATTTGATAAAATGAGAGAATTGATATTGCATTATCCTGTTGATGTGGTTCCATTAGCAATGAAGGGTTTAGTTACAGGTTATTTTGCAGGGAAGCAAGGGGGTATAGATACGGATGGTATGAGTGTAGGTGAATTAATAGCAATGGGCGAAAATCCAGAATTTGTATCAAAGTTATCTCCGAAGAGTTTAGAATTTTTAGGTCAATTAATAGATGCGATGCCACAAATTTTTCAAATGAAGGTAGCACCATATAAGATACAATTAGATAAATTACAAAATGAAGCGAAAATTTTAGAAGCAAGACAAACTCATCAAGAAAATATGTTAAACAAATTCTTACAATCAGAACAAATACGATTAGGAAAATTAACAGCTTTACTAAATGCTTTATCGTTATTAGAATATAGGGAAGGACAAATACAAGTAGCAAGAGAAAAATTAACATTAGCTAAAGGGAAAGAAAAAGAAAAACAAAAAACAAGTAACGTAATGACACCACAAGAAATAGAAGCACTAAAGAAACTTACGGGTGGAAAATAAATGGGACTGACCGATATAATAAATGATTTGCGAGTTAAGTTTTTTGGGTATAATGAAAATGATGTTTATCAATTTATTGCATATCCAAAGAAATCGGAGTTAAGTAAGCTTTTAAAGGATAAGCAGTCAAGAGAGCGATTTTTCTCTACAGTTAATCAATTAGCTCGAAAGAAAGGTATAGATCCAAATATTGTATCTCAAGCGGTATCGAAGTATATAATACAAAAAGCAAAAGATAATGATTTAATAAAATCTGAAATTCTTACGGCACCTCGTTTACAAGATTATGAAATGATTATAGGTCTTGATGAGTTAGGAAGATTTGCGTTTAATGAGAAAGATCCTGGGATGGGGTTTGTTCGTATATTAGATGCTACAAATGTTGGTAAGAAAATGAGAAAAGGAGAGCATGATAAATTTGTTGCTAATGTAAGAAATACAATAGTTAGGGCATATCAAGTTAACCAAACAATTGAGCGAATAGATAAAGCGTTAGATGTAGCAAGTGATTTATCATTAGTTTTAGGATTAGGTGGATTAGTAACTAAAGGAGCATTATGGTTAGGGAAGAGAGTATTAAAGGATGTAGCTAAAGAAACATTAGGGAAATCGTTGCTTGTTAAAGTTGCGAATGAAGTTGCATCACTTGGGATTAAGACAGGAGATATTGCGTTTGTTGGAAGTGAGTTAGGTAAAGCAACATTAAATACGGTAGCAAAGGGGTTGCCGTTATCATATTCATTAGATCATTTAGTATTCGGTGGAATTTCTTTAGCAGGATTTTTAGGAACAAAAACAAAGACGGCAAAAGAAGCTATTCAAAAGATTGAGGGAACACCATATACAACGGTTGATGATATTAAAAGAACGATACATGAAGAAAAAGTTCCATTAACAGGAGATGAGATAGATTTTAGTTCACGAGAAGTTGCTAAATTAATTACTTCCTCAGCAAAAAGTTATATAGAAACAAAAATAGGGAAAAAGTTATCGCTTGAAAATTTGACTAATTTTAATGTTTTGACAACAAGAATAGTAGGTGACTTACAAGATAAGCTGAAAATAAATACATTATTTCTTGCCAATGTTATTAATGAACCGAACAAATACAAAGCAAAAATTACTAAGATTTTCCAATCACACAGAGATTTTATAGAAAGAAAGTGGGATAAGATAATTCAATTATTTGACAAAACACCTAACGAAGTTACCAAAATTGTTAATCAAGATGATGAATTATTTGAATTCTTTAGTATGAATACAAGTAGAGCTCTGTATAATAGAGCAAAAGCAGTAGTAAAAGACTTAGAAAAAGATGGTATAGAGTTAAACAAAATAAAAATAAAAGTAGGCGATGAAATTATAGCTTTACATGGTGGGCATGTATATTCAAATGATTTTATGAAGTTAATTGATGATTATGTAAGGAAGGCAATAAAGAATGAGCGTAAGGATGTTGGTATTGAGTTTTTAGATGAGGCGGGGGCGGTATTACGGGAAGTTGGGTTACCTTCGATATATCTTCCTACATCTGATTATAGAAAAGTAATGGAAGTTTTTGTTGAAGATGAAGAAGGGCTAAAAAAGATATATGTTGATATTCCGAGCACATTATTAGGTGGTGTTGCACAGAAATTTAAAGATGATATCGGAAAGATACATGATTATTTAAAGGAATATACGGCAAAAGTTAAAGGTTTAGATATAGACAAAGTAAAACAAGTTAGATATATTTATGATCCAGCTACTCAAATTTTCCCATCTACGCTTATTAGGGAACTTAATTTATCACAATATAAACTTATTGATGAAGCTTTAGGTATATTCCCTGATGAAAAATTAAAAGAACTTGGCTTAACCAAAGAACGAGCTACGAAATTAGTTGAATTTAGTGATAACATAACTAAGGCATTCAATCAACATCAATTAAGAGTAACGAAAATCGAATTAGAAAAAAGAGTAAAGAACATACGAAATTCATTAAAAGAAATCTTAGGATATGATCCAAAAGCCAAAATACGAACTGATAAATTACTTAATGAAGCACTTGAGCAAGCTTCCGCATCTACAGAAATAGAATTTAAAGTTTTAATCAATCAATTTGCACAAGAAATCAATAATTATAAGTCGTTGATAAAAGATTTAAAAGCTAAATCTATAGATAAAGAAAAAGCTAAACTTATTGAACAATTAATAAGGTCATTTCAAAAATTTGATACCATTATGGAAAAATTAAGTGAGCAACCAATTGAAAGCTTAAGACAAAAATTAATAAAGGACTTTGTATACAAAGAAAAGCATCCGAGTGAGTTTAAAAGGTATGGGCAAGGTTTTGTAGAAATAAAAATGTTAGAAGAATTAGACAAAGATTTAGCTAAAGATTATTTTGCGAGGGCATTTACACGGCAATGGACACATGAAGAAAGATGGTTAATAAGTATTGCAAAAAATTTTGATGAACTGGCTTTAAATGATCCTTTGTTAAAGGAAACGGATTTCGTTAAAACTTTAGAGCTCATTCGAGACTATCAAGGAAGAGATACAGTAAGAAGTAAATGGATTAAAACAATTGGGAATTTTTCAAAAATATATACAATGTTTTTACCACGAATTGCGATGGGTGCAGGCATTCAATTATTTAGTGCTATATCTCAGCGGTATCCAAGTTTTAGATTTTTCCAAGCACCAATTGATGCAATAAAAGAAGTAATATCAAATCCAGAGCTTAAGAACTATTTGTTTAAGCAAATTAAAGAAGAATTACATGATGAAAATTATTTATCATTTTGGATTAGATCTATTGAACCATTTGTGCAGACAATTTTTTATAATGAGCTACTTAAAAATCCATCATTTAGGAAAGAAGTATTACAAGATTTTGGTCATCTAACGATAAAAGAATTTACTCCTACAGATGCTAAGTTATTAGCTGAATATTTAGCTAATTTAATTGATAGTCCTGCAGCGATTTCTCCATTTATGGGTGCAACTTTTGGTAAGTTAGCATATATACAGAGTTGGTTTCCTTATATTGTAGCGCCATTTCAGATAGCAATTCAATCATTTGCTAAGAGTTTTACTTCTCCTAAGTATGCGATGAATTTCTTTAAACATTTGATAATTGGTTCAACAATTTTACCAGTTACTATTACACACTTTAGTGGAGCTGTAGATACAATTAAAAATACATATGAAGGTTTATCAACAATTTATCATACTATTGCATCAATACTTACAGGTAAGCCTGAACCAATTAAATCATATCTTGAGAAACAAGAACCAACATTAGCATCAATATGGAAATCATTGTTTAGTAATTTAACTGATATACCAAGAGATGAATTGACTGGTAGGTTATTTCATGATTTAGGTTTAATGTTAGCTTTACATGGTGATAATGTAGCTTGGCAATATGTTAAGTCAGGTCTTGATTTCTTAGAAAAGCATATAGATTTAGCAAATAAGAATATATTCTCAACAGGATCAGTTAGCACATCATTTGAAGTAACAATGCCTGTAATAGAAACGACTACGAAATTACTTACTAATTTAACTGTTTATGAAAAAGAGCAACCACAACAAGCAGGAAGAGTTTTATTAGAAACATTAATGCAAACCTTACCAATTGCTAAAAACATTAAATCAGGCATCTTAAGTGAGCTAACTCAATATGGTAGGGTAAGTGATAATAGTGTGCTGAAATATTTTGATGATGAGAATTTAGCGAAAGCAACAGGTCTTGGTTATTTTCTTGGGGTAATGATTAATCATCCTATAACGGTAGCGAAGATATTTGATACGATGTTTTTAGGTGGATTTGGTGAGGCTTTGGGTCGTGTGGTAACTGGTGAAGAGAAGCGAGCTTTATTCCTTCCTAAAGTTACCGATGCGAAAAGTTATAAGTTAAAAATTTTAGGCAATGAAGAATATGTATTGCAATCCCTACGACAAATTGAAGATCCACATACAAAGAAAAACATCCTTTTGCGATTTGCTAATGTGATGGATAATTATTTTAATGAACGATACATCAAAAAGACAGATAGGTCACCAGAAGAAGAAATTAATATGTTTAAGAGCTATTTAAATTTTATAACTTATGACCCGAGTGTTTTAGAGGAAACTGATCTTAAATATATGGTAGAGGTTGCAAATAAGGCTGGATATTACTTTAAGGAAAAATATGGATTAGAAGAAAAACATTTACATGGATTTATAGCCAAAGCTTTAGATGAGCTCAAAATAAGAACTAAGCTTAGACAACAGTCGCCTCGCCCTGAAACGGTATCTCAAGGTTCTTAAACAGATAATTCCACATCTCAGCCCCGGCTTCATCTAATGCTTTGATATATTCTTGAGCTTCTTCTTGACTATCACATTCTATTTGTATCTCATCATGTATAAGATTAACTATCTTAGCATTAGGGAATTTTTTTGTAAATAAGACTACCGTTCCTTTAAGTAATTCAGCCCCTGTTCCTTGTATTGGGAAATTTAGAGCTATGTTTAAGTGTTCGGTATAACGGTTCCTCCTTAAGATTGTGTAAACTGGGATAAGACCATTTTTAATGGTATTTATTGTTGATTGTATATGTTCGGAAACTTTTCGATGGTAAGCCATCCATTTAGCTCTTAGAAATTTAGTTTCTTCATAAGTCAAAAGAATATTTGCTTCGTATAATAGTTCCTGTAATGTTTGGACTGATGCTCCATAAATTAAAGCGAAGTTGAATTGTTTAGCGATATGTCGTTCTTGTTTAGAAATTTGATCTATTGATTTATCAAAAAGAAAGGATGCTGTCTTGCTATGTAGATCTTCTCCATTTCGGTAGGATGTAATGAAGGTTGGTATGTAATAAACTTGCCCAGCTAATCTTAATTCTATTTGAGAAAAATCATATTTTAGGAATGGACTTTTATAAAAGAGATATCGTAGATGTCTCGGAATATTAAGCAGGTTTGAATCGGAACAAGAAAGTCTACCCGTAACGGCTCCGCAAACATCATAATGCCCATATAGTCTCCCAGATGAACCTTTAGTTATCCATTCTTCTAAATAAGAAATTTCGTCTTGCTGTTTTTTGAGAGATAAGATATCATGTATACATTGTTTTAGTTTTTCGTCTTTAGTTGTTAAGAAATTATACAATAGAGTTTGTTTTTGAGCATCGGGTAGGTTAAGTTTTGTTTTAACTTGTGCAGGTGAAAATGGATTAAATTGATAAGTCCTTTGAAAAGCCATTAGATTTTGATTAAAGACAGGTTTCTTTTCTTGTAATAATTTAGATACTTCTTCAATATTAAGTGGAACGCCTCGTTTTTGTATTTGTAGAAGCCTAATCATGAAAGCTTTGTCTAAAAGATATACAGGCTTAAATTTCTCATGCTTAGCAATTGTGTATCGATAAAGTAAATCAGTAGCATTCAAATCTTCAGTCAAATAATTTTTCAATCGATTATCTAATAATTTAACACCTTTCTCAAGGTCTTTGCGAATTTTAGTTTTATCAGTCTTGTATTCGTATAACTTAAAAAACTTACATAAATTTTCTAAACCAAATGTTCCTCTCTCAGGCTTCTCTATCTTATATTCAACTTGGTATGCTTTCATGAACAAATATGTGTCATCAAAACAATCTCTATTTGGTGGAATAAAATCAAGTATAGAAAAATCATAAAACAAATTATGCCCTACTATCACATATCCATTGCTTATCAAGTCGTTTAAAAAATCTTTAAGCTTATCGGTATCTTCAAAATAAAAAAACTTTCCATCTACCTTAACACCACCAAGTATTAGTTTACCATATAAACCTTGGGTCTCCGTATCAAGAACAGCAACTTTTTTCATCTTTCCTCTCCTTTGGTTTGAAATGTTTGCAAGCAGGAAGTAAAGGATGGATCTCGGTTCGTGAGTCTTCTAATGTACATCGCCAAACAAAATGTTTCTTTTTTTGTGCAAATTTGCAGTCTTTACATTGCTTCTTTGATGCTATAATTTCAGCTAATTCTTGTAAAGTCATGTATGACCTCCTATTGCCAGTTGTCGGCTATTTCATCTAATTTTTGTGTATGTATCTCTCTAAATTCTTGTCTAATGATATCTCTAAAATCATATCCACTTAGTTGTAAATATTGTAGAAACTTCTGAAATTCTTTTGGGAATTGAGTAATAAAATTGTTAATTGTATCTTTATGGTAAGGGTCTTGTAAAATAAATTTTAATGGATTACCTTTCACAATAACAAGCCAAAATGGATTTAAGTTCGGTTGCGATGCCCAGTCTTTTCTATAAATTTTAGTTAAGAAATTATAAAACAAATGCAACTCTCCATTATAAAGCGTTGTATGTTCCAACATGATTACTCTGTCTAAATTTTTATCGCCTTGATACTTTATTGTGGAAAGCATATCGTTAAATGTAATAAAATCAACGTCTTTGTCAAAGATACATGGCTCAATTATCATATACTCTTTAAACTTCGGTGCTACTAAAATATGTAAAATTTGTTTGAAATAAAAATCAGCTGTTTCTTTATCGTAAAGTTTATGTAGTATAAATTCAAGCGAAAATAAAGTTTTAAGTAAAGGGTCATAATCATAGACAGCATAATCTACTTGTTTATATACTCCTTGTTGAATTAATTTAGCAAGCTCATCTTCATATGGTTGGAAAATTTCTTGATAAAGTTCTAAACCCCATCCCCAATTGTCGGCTAAATGAATTATGTATTCTCTGTAAAATTGTTCTATTTTGTCAATGTAAGAAGGATCTCTATAACCAATATTAAATGTAATCAATCTTCGCCACATACCTTCAATCGTAATGAAGGGCACATAATACTTTGTCTCCATCGTAAACATTGCAGGCATAATTATCTCTGTAGCTCGAGAAAAATAAATATTTGCTTTACTAATTCTTCTATTTGCTAAATCATGGACTAATTGTCTCATATATTTGATATCTCTATCATCATTAACAATAAAATCATCACCTACGAAAGGTGTTCTGAAATAAGGCAACCGTCTATTCATATAAGCAACAGATATATCATCAGCATGCAAAGTAAAGAAATGATCAGGCTTTCTAAAAAATAGATTATATAATCGCAAAACAGATGTCTTACCACAACCAGTAGAACCAATCAAAACAAAAATAGGGTTCATGCTAAAACAATCATACCGACGCAAATAGAAAATCGAAAATAATCCTATCCAACAAGCAAGCTTAAAAATAAAATATTCATCAGGCAACTTGTATAAAATTTGATTGATTAATTGCTTAAAAACTTGATAACTACCGCTTGTCTCTGTATAAAAATTTGAAAACGGGTGGTCTTCTACAGAAGCTGTAATAAAATTTTTCAATCGTATAATGTGTCGAGGTTCAGAATGATACTTAAATCCTAACATATCAGGTTCAATAATTGTAGGAATTTCTCGATAGAAAAAAGTAAGAATATCTTTGTATCGTCTCTTATCTGAAACTGATAACATCTCGGCTTCTTTAAATCCTTTTTCAAAGCTCATTTGAACAATAAATTCATCTATCTGGTTTGACCCCGCTACTATTATTTTGGCTTTACTAACATTCTCACCTTCAATCTTATTGATAGCAAACCAAACAGGATAAAAGAACCGACAAACATACTTCAACTCTAACCCATCTACTTGCTCCGCCTTTTTGATAGGAATACGACAAAAATACATCTTATCTACCACTTCAAAATTCTCAGGCAAAGAAAATGTCGGAAGTATCGGGAGAACCGCTTTATTAAACTTCGAACAAGTTTGCGGGCAACCAAACTCTCGATTTAGCCGACGACATGACAAAAATATTAACGGAAAATTCCTCTGAACAAACCAGTCAAAAAACTTCTTTGTCTTCTCTCTTGCTTTGTTTGGTGGCTCTTTCTTATATAGACTTGCATTATCTAAAAGTTCCTGTAAAACCTTCCCCCGCTCCTCTTCATTCTTAGCAAAATATTGATAAAGTAAATAATAATACCATATAGCAATCTTCCATTCTGTAAAACTATGTGTTTCCCAAGTATTCAAAATATTATTTAATATAGAACAGAATGTTTCGGTATATTTCTTGACTGATTTGACATCATATAAAGCATAGTATAAAGTAGTCGAATAATCATTTTCAAAATCTACTTTGTTATGTAAAATATTAGTTAATTCTTCATCTGAGGATTTTTCATCTATTGCAATAACCTTAGAATACAAGTCCCAAAAACTCTCATACCATAAACCTTCATATATAACTAAACCATCAGCTCGAGTATAAAACCCCTCTAAAGGTATCAACTTATCTAAATGCACATGAGGCAACTCTTTCTCTATCAATTGCTTAATCTGATTAAAAAATGTAGACAAAAACATATTAAAAGTTGAAAATAAAACATTATCTTCCTTAATCAAATACTTTTTGCTAAGCCAAAGGAAATGATATCCTTTTGTAGTCTTTATAACATAAGTTGGTGTGTAATTGTGTTTGTTTAGTATTTCAATAA
>QGLW01000247.1_pt1 | contig 13902 bp, 16 predicted proteins | sample 1725341 | NCBI WGS metagenome assembly QGLW01 (sample SAMN05439265, study PRJNA331180) | Hot springs metagenome, whole genome shotgun sequencing project. | isolation source: microbial mat of Apron and Channel Facies of Mammoth Hot Springs | place: USA: Wyoming, Yellowstone National Park | collected... | reverse complement strand
GTTGGGACAGGGGAAGATATTAAGATTAAAGACCTTGCTATCTTGATTAAGGATATTGTAGGATTTAAGGGTGAGATAATGCATGATTTGACTAAGCCAGATGGAACTCCAAGAAAGCTTTTAGATGTTAGTAAAATAAATCAGCTTGGTTGGAAAGCAAAAACAAGCTTGGAAGAAGGAATTTTAAAAACTTATGAGGAATATATTAGAAAATTAGAAAGTGAGAGGTAAAAGATGGTGAGGGTGCATAATGTTTTAAAAATTCAATTAATTGGTTTAATTAAATATCTAAAAAACAGAGAGAAAACTGCATGAAGTTCGCAAAAAACAACTTCTCAGCTCTTACCTATTACCTTTCACGCCTTAAGTCCCATCCCGGTGTTCGTCGTTATGGTATAAATACCGCATGGCTTTTTTCAGAACAAGTTTTGCGATTAATTGCTGGATTTTTTGTTGGCGTTTGGGTTGCAAGGTATTTAGGTCCGGAAAAGTTTGGATTGTTTAGCTATGCTTTGGCTTTTGTATCTATTTTTCAAGGGATAGCTAAGTTAGGGCTTGATGGGATAGTAGTTAGGGACTTAGTCCAAGAGTCAGAAAAAAGAGATGTATATCTTGGGACTTCATTTTGGCTAAAGCTTATTGGTGGTGTAATCACTTTTTTAGTCATTGTAATTATATTATTCATTCAATCTATTTCTACTTATAGCTTTTTCACTGAAACAAACATTTACATCTTAATAATTGCTTTTGGAATTATTTTCCAAAGCTTTGAAGTAATTGATTTTTATTATCAAGCGACGGTTCAGGCTAAGTATATTTCTATAAGAAGAATTATTCAGCTGATTTTATCTTCTATTATAAAGATATTTTTAGTTTTAATAGGTGCTGACTTGATATGGTTTGTTTTGGTTAGTCTTTTTGATATAATATCATTATCTATAATGGGATGGCTGATTTATAGATCTCAAGGATTACCAAATTTTGTAAGATATTTTGATATAGAAATTGGAAAAAAATTATTAAAGGATAGCTGGCCATTGTTATTAAGTAGTATAGCTATCTCAATTTATATGAGGATAGATCAAGTAATGATAAAAAATATGCTTGGAGATAGAGAGGTTGGTCTCTATTCTGCTGCTATGAGGCTTGTAGAGGTTTGGTATTTTATTCCTATGATTATAACTCAATCTGTATTTCCGGCGATTGTAAGTAGGTATAATGATAAACAAGAATTTTATAGGCGGTTGATTATTTTATCTGCGGTTATGGGATATTTAGGTCTGTTTATGTCGGTTATTTTAAATCTATCTTCTTATTTTATTATTAAGATTTTATATGGAGAAAAATTTTTAGACGCTGCTTCTATTTTAAGTATATTGTCATTTATTATATTTATATCCTTTTGGATGTCAGGAGTTAGCAGAAGACAAGCTATTGACATGCAAAAATTTGCATTGTTTGCAACTACTCTATCTGCTATTTCAAACATAATTTTGAATCTTATTTTTATCCCTCTCTACGGAGTTAAAGGTGCCGCAGTTGCATCTGTATTGAATCAATTTATAGCTGGACCATTTTTTGCTTTTGTTCATCCTAAGGTTAGAGAGAATTTTTACATAGTTCTTAAAGGATTATTATTACCTTTTAAAGGATTTAAATTATGAAAATCTTGCATATAATGATTTTAGATAAGTTTATTCCACCTTTTATAAAGTTTATAAACAAAAATTTTAATTCTAATGAGCATATATTTGTTGTAATAGGTAAACCAAGAAGCGACTATGGTATGGATTTGAATATTAATAATGTGTTTTGGTTAGATAGGAGATTAAAAATAATTGAATTTGAAAAATATCTATACAAGGCAGAAAAGATTATACTTCATGGGTTATGGGATGAGAGGATTTTAAAATTGCTAGCGGTTCAGCCATGGTTATTGAAAAAATCTTATTGGATTATGTGGGGTGGAGATTTTTATTTTCCAGAAATTCAAAGTGATTTGAGGAAATATATAATCAAAAATATAAGAAATGTTATTACATATGTAGATGGGGATGTTGAGTATATAAAAAAATATTACAAAGCGGATACAAAAAGGCATTATAAGTGTTTTATGTATTTGAGTAATATTTTCGATGAGTCAAAATATAAAAATTGTCAAAAGATGAAAAAAGATGAAATATGGATTTTAGTTGGTAATTCCGCTACTGATACAAATAGGCATGAGCTTGTATTCGATAAACTAAAAAGATTTAAGGATGACAATATAAGATTGATAGTTCCATTATCTTATGGAGATGATGAATATAGAAAGAAAATAATTAAGATTGGACGAAGGGAATTCAGTAATAAATTTTATCCTATAGTTGAATTTCTACCTTATGAGCAATATATTAATATAATCTATAATATAGATATTGCGATATTTTTCCACAATAGGTCACAAGCGATGGGAAATACTATACAAATTTTGGGACTGGGAAAAAAGCTATTTTTGGATAGGATTAATAATCCTTTATATCAATTTTTTAGGAATCTCGGTGTGAAGGTTTATGACTTTGAAACAGAATTTAATCTCAACGCTAATGAAAAGGAGTTGATAAGTAATTCGGAAATAATAAAAAAAACTTTTTCCCGGGAGCAGTTAAAATTACAACTTGACAACATTTTTTAATAGGATAAAATATATGGATGAAATTTTGCAAGAAATTTTAGGAAATATAGAGAAATACTATACAGATAAGATTAAGAAATATGGAGTGACACCAAAGGGTGTAGATTGGAAGGATGAAAAAGGACAATTTATAAGATTTGAGCAGCTTTCAAAAATCTTTGATATGAATGAAACTTTCTCAGTAGCAGACATTGGATGTGGATATGGGAAATTTGTATACTTTTTAGATAAAAATTTTTCAAATTATACTTATTTTGGCTATGATTTGTCATCGGAAATGGTTAGTAAGGCCATGGAACTATATTCAAATAAGCAAAATGTTTTTTTTAGGCATATAAGCTCTCTGAAAGAAATTGACCAAGCAGATTATGTTGTTGCAAGTGGTATTTTTAATGTAAAATTACATTATAGTGAAGCGGAATGGTTATTCTATATTTTTACTACCTTGGAACTAATGAATAAAAAGTCTATTAAAGGTTTCGCATTTAATATGCTAACTAAATACTCAGATAGAGAATATATGAAGGAATATTTATATTATGCAGATCCTTTGTTTATTTTTGACTATTGTAAAAGAAATTTTTCCAAAAAAGTAGCATTAATTCATGATTATGAACTTTATGAATTTACAATTTTAGTAAGAAAATAAAAGGAGAGGAAAATTATGGCCAAAATTATTATTTTTGGAACAGGGGATATCGCACAGATAGCAAAGTATTACTTTGATATTGATTCACCTCACGAAGTTGTAGCATTTACAGTAGATAGCCCATACATTAAAGAAGAAACATTTGAAGGACTCCCTGTCTACCCGTTTGAAGAAATAGAGAAAATATTTCCACCGTCAGAATATCAAATGTTTATTGCTATTTCTTATAGAGATATGAATAGTGTAAGAGAAAAGAAATTTTACGAGGCAAAACAAAAAGGGTATAATTTAGTAAGTTATATAAGCTCGCGCGCTACTTATCTGTCTCAATATAAATGCGGTGAGAATTGTTTTATATTTGAAGATAGTATTATTCAACCTTTTGTAAAAATTGAAGACAATGTAATTTTATGGAGTGGCAATTACATAGGACACCATAGCATTATTCATTCACACAATTTCATTAGTTCTCATGTAGTTATATCTGGACATTGTGAAATTGGATCCAACTGTTTTCTAGGTGTAAATAGTACATTAGCCCATTGGGTAAAAGTAGCAAAAGGTACTCTAATTGGTGCGGGTGCGATTATTACAAAAAATACAGAACCTGATAGTGTTTATGTGCCCGCTAAATCAATAAAGTTAGATAAAAAAAGCTTTGAGTTTAAATTATGATGTCTGAAGTTAAACATATCGGATTGATCGGTCTTGGTAGTAGAGGGATGTTATTTCTTAATTATTCTAAAATTGATAGCTCTTTTAAGATTGTGGCAATTTGTCTTGCGGTAAATTTTACGATGTTTAATGATTTCTTGAATTCTTTGAGAGCAAGAAAAAGTGCTTACCATTAGAAGATGCAATATTATGGAGTTCTCCAATTTGGAGCTGGAATAAACAATAAAAAATGATTTTAAGTTTTATAATTGGAAATTAAGGATATGATTACTAAAAGTGTAGGGAGTATTGCAAACGGAGAAATATAAATTATGAAATGGAAAAAAATCAAACATCTTTTTGCACCCAATAATGAATACCCCCGGATGCATAGCCATGCAGCTAATCCATTTGTTGAAATTTTACCCAATGATAAATGGCTAATTTATTTTACTTCCAGAAATAAAGAAAATCAATCGCATATTAGTGCCCTAATTATCTCACCAAAAGATAACTTCAAAGTTGAAACTATATGTCCGAGACCTCTTGTTAGCCCTGGTGAACTTGGTTTATTTGATGATAGCGGTACTGCCATGGGATTTTTATTAGAAATACAAAATCAAAAATATCTGTATTACCTTGGGTTGAACTTAAAGGTAACAGTACCATGGATAAATACAATCGGATTGGCTATATCCACAAGTATAAGCAATGATGATTTTCCCATTTTTCAAAAATATTCATTAGTGCCACTTTTGGACAGATCAAATGAAGATCCCTTTTCTATTTCTTATCCATCTATACTGTATGAAAATGGTATTTATAAAATGTGGTATGGTAGTAATCTCTCTTGGGGAAAAAGTGAAAAAGATATGAAACATGTTTTTAAATATGCTGAAAGTTTAGATGGTATTCATTGGAAAAGAACAAATCAAATAGTTCTTAACCATATTTATAAAAATGAATACGCTCTCTCAAAACCTTATGTATTAAAGGATAAAAATATATATTGAATGTGGTATTCCTACAGAGGAAGAAATAATATCAAAACTTATCGTATAGGATATGCTGAGTCCTTTGATGGGCTTCAATGGATTAGAAAAGATGATGATGTTGGTATTGATGTTTCTAAAACCGGATGGGACAGCGAAATGATTTGTTATCCTTTCGTCTTTGATTATAAAGAAGAACGCTATATGCTCTTCAATGGTAATGGATATGGTAAAACAGGTATTGGACTCGCTGTTTTAGAACAAGATTAGAACTTTAAGGAGAAGCTATGAAAGTTGCTATTATACAGCCTAACTACATACCTTGGAAAGGTTATTTTGATATAATTAATATGGTTGATATATTCGTTATATACGATGATGTTCAATATACACTTAGAGATTGGCGGAATAGAAATAAAATAAAGACAAAAAGCGGTTTACAGTGGTTAACAATTCCCAATGATGGCACACAGAAACAATTGATCAGAGATGTTAAGATTGTTTGGAACGATAGGTGGAATGTTAAGCATTGGAAAAGCATTTTTTTTAATTATTCAAAAGCTCAATATTTCAAAGAATATAAAGATTATTTTGAAGAGCTTTATCTTAATCTTAAGGAGCAATATTTGTTGGAAGCCGACCTAAAATTTATAGAAGCTATAGCAAAGATTTTGGGTATAAAAACAAAAATAATATGTTCTTCTGATTTAAATTATGACAGAACTTTACACAAAACAGAACGTCTAATTGCCATTTTGAAGGAGTTGAAAGCTACGAGCTATTTATCAGGACCTTCAGCAAAAAGCTATATAGACGAAAGCCTGTTTAAAAAAGAGAACATTGAACTTAAATGGATGGATTATTCTGGATATCCAGAATATCCGCAATTATATCCTCCTTTTATTCATGAAGTTAGTATTATAGATCTGATTCTCAACACGGGACCTAATGCACCAGATTATATGAAATCATTCAAAATTGGTGAAAGAAATGACCTTCAAAATTCCCTTTAACAAGCCTTGCTACACTGGTAATGAAGATAAATACGTGTTGGATGCTATGAAGAGCCTTCAAATTTCTGGCAACGGACCATATGCCAAAAAATGTGAAGAATGGTTTGAAAACAGATTAAAATGCAAACGAGCTTTACTTACTCCATCATGCACCCATGCTTTAGAGATGGCAGCAATTTTAATAGATGTAAAACCAGGTGATGAGGTAATTATGCCTTCATATACATTTGTATCAACAGCAAATGCTTTTGTTTTAAGAGGAGCTAAAATAGTTTTTGTAGATATAAGACCTGACACGATGAATATAGATGAAAATCTTATTGAAGATGCCATAACCAAAAGGACAAAAGCTATATGTGTCGTCCACTATGCAGGTGTTGGTTGCGAAATGGATAAAATAATAGAAATAGCTAATAAGCATAATCTTTATGTCATAGAAGATGCAGCACAGGGGATGATGGCAGAGTATAATGGAAAGCCTCTTGGAACCATTGGAAACTTAGGAGCCTTTTCTTTTCATGAAACAAAAAATTACACAAGTGCTGGTGAAGGTGGACTTTTAATTGTCAACGATGATAAATTTATAGAAAGAGCGGAGATAGTAAGAGAAAAAGGTACAAATAGAAGTCAGTTTTTCAGAGGTATGGTTGACAAATACACATGGGTAGATATAGGAAGTAGCTATTTGATGAACGATGTTAGTGCTGCTTACTTATGGGGTCAGCTTGAAGTAGCAGAAGAAATAAATGAGTTTAGATTGAGTGTATGGAATAGATATTATAATGGGCTTTTAGAATTAAAAAAAGAGGGTTTTATAGAGCTACCAACTATTCCCAAACATTGCCGTCATAATGGGCACATATTTTATATAAAGGTCAAAAACTTAAACATAAGAACTAAATTATTAAACTTTTTGAAAGAACAAGGAATATGGGCAGTTTTTCATTATGTGCCTTTACACTCATCACCAGCGGGTCAAAGATACGGCAGATTTCACGGTGTAGATAAATTTACAACAAAAGAAAGTGAAAGACTAATCAGACTACCTTTGTTTTTTAACATAAAAGATGAAGAGATAGATTATGTAATAGAAAGTATTTATAGATTTTTTAAGAGGTAATACAAATGATAAAAATTTCAGAAGAAATAAAACAAAAAGTTAGAAATCAGATAGAATCGGTTGCACCAATTCTGGGAATAAAAGATACAAAATCTTTACTTGATAAAATTTGCTCATCGGATAGCAAATTTCCTTATGATAGTGATGACATTTTTAAGAGCATTACAGATGCATACTTTGGTTGCGACAATGTTAAAAATTTAATATACCTTGATTTAGGGGCTGGATATGGATTAAATATGCTGGATGGTCTTCTAAAAGGATATAATGTGTATGGTGTAGAACCTTCTCCAAACTCATTTGAAGGCAGATATGCTGTGGCAGTTGATCTTATGAAAGAGAATGGGGTTTCAAGTCCAGATCAAAGGTTATTCAATTGCACTGGAGAAGATATGTGTTTAATCCCAGATAGATTCGCAGATGTTGCGTATTCATATCAGGTATTAGAGCATGTACAAAACATAGATAAAGTATTGCTTGAGGTAGATAGAGTCTTAAAACCAAACTCAATTGCATATTTTACAATGCCTAATTATAATTCTTTATATGAAGGTCATTATGAAATTCTTTGGATACCATATATATTGAGTAAAAGTAAAAAGCTTGCGAAAATATATTTGAGATTAATTGGAAAAAATCCTGCTTACATAGACGAGCTGAACTTTACTACACCCTCAAATATTAGAAAAAAAGCAGAAAATATTTTTGGATTAGACAATGTGTATATACTTCTATGGGGAGTAAGGTACGCGGGCTTTCTCAATAAATATATTTATGCGCTCGGTTTGCTTAATTTTTATATAAAATTAAAACTTGCAGGGCAAAATAGCTTGGCTGATCATATAAAAGAGCGTTTTGTCTACATAAAGAAAATTGTTAAATTTGAAAATGAAGCTAACATAAAGCTGATATCTTATATTGTTTCAACGCTTTTGTTTATTTTTGAGCCTTTCATTACAGATTTTCGGTTAATAGTAATTAAGAGGTGTTAAATGTCAAGCTTGTCAAAACCATCAAAAAACCATCCAAATAAAAGTATAGTTAATTTCTTAGTATATAAATACACTGATTACTTTTTAACTAAATTTATTCCTTATTACAAAGGTGTTATGGTAGATTTAGGCTGTGGTGAAGCTCCTTACAAGGAGTTTTTTTTACAGTATGTAGACCAATATATAGGTGTAGATTGGACAAATTCTTACCATAACATAAAAGCAGATGTTGTGTCAGATTTAAATGAAAGAGTTGCCTTGCCAAATAATTGTGCTAATGTTGTTATATCCATATCTGTAATGGAACATTTGCATAACCCAAAAAGGTTTTTAAATGAATCCTACAGGATATTAAAAGATGGTGGAGTTTTTATCTTACAAGTCCCTTTTCAATGGTGGGTACATGAAGAGCCTTATGACTACTTCAGATTTACGCCATACGGATTAAAGTACTTACTTCAAAAAGCAGGATTTAGACAAATAGAAATATATCCTACTGGTGGTTTTTACAATGTGGTTATTAAAGTTGAATTACTTTTTAGCAAGAGTGATTAAAAATAGATTTACAATCAGGCTTAAATTGGATAAAATTTTGTATTACCTATGTGCTCCTATTTTTGTATTTAATCAGTTAATTGCCCCTTTATTGGATAAACTAGATAGAAATAAATATTTAGAGACAGCTGGGTATTGGGCTGTAGCCAAAAAGATTAAAGGAGACTAGGAGAATGAATTTAGCACCAATAGTTCTATTTACCTACAACCGCCCATGGCATACAAAACAGACAGTAGAAGCGCTGCAGAATAATTTATATGTAGAAGAAAGTAATCTTTTTATATTTTCCGATGGACCAAAAACAGAAAAAGATGAACCAAAAGTTAAAGAAGTTAGAGAATATTTAAAAACAATAAAAGGCTTTAAAAATATCGAAATAATAGAAAGAGATAAAAACTGGGGACTTGCCAATAATATCATTGATGGAGTGACGAAAATAGTCAATGAATACGGCAAAATAATCGTGCTTGAAGATGATTTGGTGACAAGCCCGTACTTTTTGAGGTTTATGAATGAGGCGTTGGAGATGTATAAAGATGAGCCAAATGTTGCATCGATTCATGGGTATATTTATCCTATAGATGGACTTCCTGAGACATTTTTTATCCGAGGCGCCGATTGCTTGGGATGGGCTACTTGGAAAGAGAAATGGGCTATTTTTGAACCTGATGGACAAAAATTACTTGATGAAGTCAAAAAAAGAGGGCTTCAAAAAGAGGCTGATTTCAATGGTAGCTATGGATTTACAGATATGCTCAAAGATCAAATTGAAGGCAAAAACAACTCTTGGGCGGTGAGATGGTATTTTTCGGCGTTTTTGAAAAATATGCTCACACTCTATCCCGGGCAAAGCTATGTGCAACATATTGGTATGGGTCCAGAAGCGACTCATTTCAAGAGCGGGACAAATTTTTTAGATGTGTCGTTAAATCAAAGCTTTTCGTTAAGCAAGATAGAGCCAAAAGAAGATTTGGAAAGTAGAGCTAAAATAGAGAGGTTTTTTCGCTCCATCAAGCCAAATATATTCCAAAGAATAAAATCAAAAATAGCAAGGCTAGTAAAATGAAACAATTTATAAAAAGCCTAATACCTCCCATCATACTTGAAGCTGTGCGAAAACTCAAAAATAACAAATACGGTTGGCATGGGGATTATAAGTCTTGGCAAGATGCTCAGAGTATAAGTAGTGGATATGATAGCGATGAGATACTTCAAAAGGTGCGAAGCTCACTGCTCAAAGTCAAAAATGGTGAAGCAGTGTATGAGCGAGATGGTGTGATATTTGATGAAATCCAGTACTCTTGGCCACTGTTGGCTGGATTGATGTTTGCTGCTGCGAAATTGGGGGGGGTACTCCGGGTGCTTGATTTTGGTGGAAGTCTCGGAAGTACATACTTTCAAAACAAGAAGTTTTTAGATGAGTTTACAGATGTATCGTGGAGTATAGTGGAGCAGAAGCATTTTGTAGATGTTGGAAAAGCTGATTTTGAAGATGGTAGGCTGAAGTTTTTTTATGATGTGAAAAGCTGTGTAGAGAGCGAAAAACCAAATGTATTGGTTGTCTCAAGTGTGCTGCAATATCTCGAAAAACCCTACGAGATACTTGATGAACTGCTAGGTTTTGGATTTGAGTATGTGATATTTGATAGAACACCATTTTCTGTTGATGGTAAAAATAAAATCAAACTTCAAATTGTTCCGCCATATATTTATAATGCGAGTTATCCTTGCTGGTTTTTTGATAGAGCAGAATTTTTGACTTTTTTTGAAAAAAATAGTTATCAACTCATAGAAAAGTTTGATGGCTTGGATGGAAAAACTGGTGAATATAAATTTGAAGGATATATTTTTAGGAGAAAACATGATTAAAAAACTAAAAGCAATTTATTTAAGAGAACAATTCAATCCAAAATTTATAGGGCTATTCATTAATCCATTTTATTTTGCACGAAAAGGTTTGTATAAAAATGTATCTGAGCTTATTGTAAATCTAAATGGAAAATTGCTTGATGTTGGATGTGGGACTAAACCTTATCAAAACTTATGTAAAGTAGACGAGTATATAGGTCTTGAAATTGATAATGAGGGTAATCGACAACATCAATATGCGGATGTATTTTATGACGGCAAAACCATTCCTTTTGATGATAAATACTTTGATAGTATCTTGTTGACTCAAGTCTTTGAGCATGTGTTTAATCCAGATGAGTTTCTCAAAGAGATAAATCGTGTGACAAAAATGGGAGGGGTACTTCTTATGAGCGTTCCGTTTGTTTGGGATGAACATGAACAGCCATATGACTATGCTAGGTATTCATCGTTTGGGTTAAAGCATATTTTGAGTAAAAATGGATTTGAGATAATCGAACATCGAAAAAGTAATAATGGTTTAGAAGCAATATTTCAACTTATAAACGGTTATATATTTAAAGTTACTTTGACTAAAAGCGGTTATGTAAATTTATTAACTACTTTACTTTTAATGGCTCCAATAAATATAATCGGACTTTTAATATCTTCAATACTTCCCAAAAATGATGATTTGTATCTTGACAATATTGTTTTAGCAAAGAAGGTAAAAGATGTATAATTACTGTACTCTCTTTGATAGCAATTATCTTATCCGTGGACTTGCTATGTATGAATCGTTAAAAACTTATACGAAAAATTTCCATTTATATATCTTTGCATTTGACGAACTAACAGAAAAAATACTTAAAGAAATGAATTTGCAAAATGTTACTGTGATCTCACTTCCTGAATTTGAAGATGATGAACTTTTATCTGTTAAAAGTTCGAGAACAAAAGGAGAGTATTGTTGGACTTGTACTCCTTCCACTATAAAGTATTGTATCGAAAAATTTAATCTTCCATCTTGTACATATATTGATGCTGATTTGTATTTTTACGATGATCCTAAGCAATTAATAGAAGAAATGGGTGATAATTCAGTGCTTATAACTCCCCATTGGTATACACCAATTTATGATCAAAGTAAAACAAGTGGAATATATTGTGTTCAGTTTATGACGTTCAAAAATGATCTTGAAGGCATGAAAGTGCTTGAGTGGTGGAGAAAAGCTTGTATTGAATGGTGTTATGCCAGATTTGAAGATGGGAAATTCGGCGATCAAAAATATCTTGACAAATGGCCTGAGATATTTGATAAAGTTTATATCCTTAGAAATAAGGGTGGAGGTGTAGCTCCTTGGAATGTTCAAAAATACAAAATTATTGAAAATAATAACAGGTTGTATATACTTGATAAAAAAGAAAATCAAATCTTCCCTCTTATTTTTTATCATTTTAATAATCTAAAATTTTTAAATTCATATTATGTATACTTAGGACATTATATCTTAGACAAGTTAGTTCTGAATAAAATATATTTTCCATATATCAATCATCTGTTAAAACTTAATTGCTTCCTTACAAACGAAGGTTATAAAGAAGATTTTCTAATGAAATCGACTTTAGCTATAAACAAGCTTTTGTTCTATAAAGTTAATATTTTCAATAAAATTTTTTTTAATTTACTGAATGATTTGTTACCTGAATCATTTTGGAGAGATAGAAATAACAATAATTTTATGAAAAGGTTATTTAGAACTCTTACAACTCCTTATAATATTATAGAAATAGAGGAAGTAAGGAGAAAGTAAAATAGATGGCTTACGTTATAGACTTACCAACATTTTGTGATGAAAGAGGCTGTTTAACTGTAATTGAAAAAGTTTTACCATTTGAAATAAAAAGAGTTTACTATATATACAATGCATCAGGTATAAGAGGTGGACACAGGCATAAAAAAACATGGCAAGCTCTAATTTCAATCTCTGGAATGTGTGAAATTTATGTTAACAATGGTAAAGAAGAGAATATTTTTCTATTAAACAGACCTGATAAATGTTTAGTACTTAAACCAGAAGATTGGCATAGTATGTTTAATTTTACTGAAAATAACATTTTACTTGTATTGGCATCAGAACATTACGATCCAAATGACTATATAGATGAGGAGTATGAATGATAGAATACGAAAATTTAAGAAAAGTAAACGAGAAATTTTTTGAAGAATTTAAAATTAAATTTGATGAAATATTAAGAAAAGGATGGTTTATATTAGGAGACGAAGTTGAATACTTCGAAAAAGAGTTTGCAGAATATTTAGGCATTAAATATTGTATTGGTGTTGCTTCAGGTTTAGATGCTCTAATACTTGCTCTAGATGCACTTAATATAGAAAAAGGAAGTGAGGTAATAGTTCCGTCTAATACATATATAGCTACTATTTTAGCAATTGTAAGGGCTGGGTTAAAACCTGTCTTAGTTGAACCAGATATTCATACATACAACATAAATCCATTATTAATAGAAGAAAAAATAACATCTAAAACAAAAGCAGTAATTGTTGTTCATCTTTACGGAAAAAGTTGCGATATGGATCCTATATTAGATATCGTTAAAAAATACAATCTTCATCTAATTGAAGACTGCGCGCAAGCTCATGGTGCAATGTATAAAGGTAAAAAAGTTGGCACTTTTGGAATTGGATGTTTTAGCTTTTATCCAACAAAAAATTTAGGAGCACTTGGAGATGCCGGGGCAATTACAACAAATGATGAAGACTTAGCATTTAAAATCAGATCTATGAGAAATTACGGATCCTCTCAAAAATACCAGTTTGATTATGTAGGTTACAATTCCAGACTTGATGAAATTCAAGCTGCTTTTCTAAGAATAAAGTTAAAATTTTTAGACGAAATTAATTCTCATAAGAGAAAATTAGCCAAAATAATTTTTGAAAATTTAACTGATGATGTTATAAAGCCTGTAATTGATAAAGATTTCTTTGATGTATATCATATATTCAATATAAGACATAAAGACAGAGACAAGATTAGAAATTATCTTTTAGAAAAAGGAATAAAAACGGAAATACATTATCCTATACCACCGCATAAACAAAAAGCTTTAGTTGGCTTAGTTGATGGTGTATATCCCATTTCAGAAGAAATACACAATACAACATTAAGCTTGCCAATATCTTATTCACATACTGAAGAAGAAATTTATGAAGTATGCAATACTATAAATAGCTATTTTAAAAGTTAGAGGAATCATATAATGAGATTAGCCTACAAACCCATACCAAACGATTATTTAGACTCCTCTGGTAAAATTAAAGAAGAGTTTAAATATAAGATAAACATCCCAGAGTTAAAAATACAAGATTCTAAATTTATACCTAA
>QGLW01000245.1_pt1 | contig 13997 bp, 11 predicted proteins | sample 1725341 | NCBI WGS metagenome assembly QGLW01 (sample SAMN05439265, study PRJNA331180) | Hot springs metagenome, whole genome shotgun sequencing project. | isolation source: microbial mat of Apron and Channel Facies of Mammoth Hot Springs | place: USA: Wyoming, Yellowstone National Park | collected... | reverse complement strand
ATGGGGGCCCCGGCAAAAGATTCTTGGGGAAGCTACCAGGCATGGTAGGCCGAAGGAAACGGGAAACAAGGGCATGAGGGGTCAGGGGTGGGGACGATGGACGCACTCTCCGAGTTCCTGCGCCTTTTCGCAAAACTTTTGACCGGAAGGTGGCTTTCAAAGGAGGCGGCTGGAAGAGGGCGCGGCCGCCTTGTAAGAGGAAGAGCAGGCCCAGCGGCTTGCCCTCGCAGAGATCTACCAGCAAGAGGAAGGGTGAGCTGAGGTCCCCTAGGGTGGGCGCAGGGGGTCCCCCTGGACCTTGGCCCGGGGAAGCGGGTAGGCTAAGGGGCATGTACGAGGGGAAGATCCTCTACGAGGGCCTCACCTTTGACGACGTGCTCCTCCTGCCCGGCTACTCGGAGGTCCTGCCCAAGGAGGTCTCGGTCAGGACCCGGCTCACCCGGCGGCTTTGGCTCAACATCCCCATCCTCTCCGCCGCCATGGACACGGTGACCGAGGCCGACATGGCCATCGCCATGGCCCGGGAGGGGGGGCTTGGGGTCATCCACAAGAACCTCTCCATAGAGACCCAGGCGTCCATGGTGCGCAAGGTGAAGCGCTCCGAGGCGGGCATGATCCAGGACCCCGTCACCCTGCCCCCCACGGCCACCCTCGAGGACGCCGAGCGCCTCATGCGGGAGTACCGCATCGGCGGCCTTCCCGTGGTGGACCTTTACGGGAAGCTTTTGGGCCTGGTCACCAACCGGGACCTCCGCTTTGAGCGGGACCTGAAGCGCCCCGTCAGCGAGGTGATGACCCCGCTGGAGCGCCTGGTCACCGCCCCGCCCGGCACCACCTTGGAGGAGGCCGAGGAAATCCTGAGGCGGCACAAGGTGGAGAAGCTTCCCCTGGTGGACGAGGCTGGGCGGCTCAGGGGTCTCCTCACCCTTAAGGACATCGTCAAGCGCAAGCAGTACCCCAACGCCGCTAAGGACCCTATGGGCCGGCTTCTGGTGGGGGCGGCGGTGGGGGCGAGCCGGGACCTCCCCGAGCGGGCCCAGGCCCTGGTGGAGGCTGGGGTGGACGTGCTGGTCCTGGACTCGGCCCACGGGCACTCCAAGGGGATCCTGGAGGCCCTGGCCTACCTGAAGGAGACCTTCGGGGAGAAGGTAGAGGTCATCGCCGGGAACGTGGCCACCCGGGAGGGGGCCCGGGCCCTGGCCGAGCGGGGGGCAGACGCCGTGAAGGTGGGCATCGGCCCCGGCTCCATCTGCACCACCCGGGTGGTGACGGGGGTGGGCGTGCCCCAGATCTCGGCCATCCTCGAGGCCGTGGCCGGGGTGGAGGGGCTGGACGTGCCCATCATCGCCGACGGGGGCGTCAAGTACACCGGGGACGTGGCCAAGGCCATCGCCGCCGGGGCCCACACGGTGATGCTGGGGAGCATGCTGGCGGGCACCGACGAGGCCCCGGGGGAGGAGGTCTTAAAAGACGGCAGGCGGTACAAGCTCTACCGGGGCATGGGCTCGTTGGGGGCCATGAGGCAGGGCTCCGCCGACCGCTACTTCCAGGACCCCGGCAAAGGCGGGGAGACCGAGGCCAAGAAGCTGGTCCCCGAGGGCATTGAGGGCATGGTGCCCTATAAGGGGCCGGTGGCCGATGTCCTCTACCAGATCGTGGGGGGCCTGAGGAGCGCCATGGGCTACGTGGGGGCCCCCGACATAGAGACCTTCCGCAAGAAGGCCCGTTTCGTGCGCATGACTATGGCGGGGCTCATTGAGAGCCACCCCCACGACGTGGTGGTCATCAAGGAGGCGCCCAACTACTCCCGCTAGACGCTTAGTCGCCGAAGAGCTTGTTGAAGGCCTCGCCGCTCCCCTTTTTGGGAGCCAGGCGGTAGGTGCCCTCCTTCTCCTCCAGTCTGCCCTCCTCCACCAGGGCCCTGAGGGTGTCCAGAAGCTCCTTTCTGGAGAAAGGTTCGCCCTCGTCCTCCAGGTAGCGCTCTATGTCCTTGAAGGTGGTATAGCGGTGAGCCTCCACCGCCCGCATGACCCAGGCCTTGCGGTCCATGGCACCATCCTACCCCGGGGGCTTTGGCATCCTTAGGGGGTGGACCCCTACCGGGAGTACCAGGACTACGTGATGGCCTCGAGGCTCCTCGTGGCCCTGGGGCTTTCCCGGGAGGTCCTTTCCCTTTCCCAGTACGCCCGCCTGCGCCTCCTGAGGATGGAGCTGGCCAAAAAGGGGGAGTGGCGGGCCCTGGAGGACCTGGACCAGCGCTTGCGCTACGGCTTCTGGACCAACCCCTTAAGGCTTCAGGACTTCCTAAAGAGGGCCCCCGCCGCCCCCTACCTGGCCTCGCCCGAGGCCTTTGAGGCCCTCCTCTTCCCCGAGGAAAAGGCCAGGCTGGCCTACCCGGGCCAGGCGGGGGAGTACTACCTGGGGTTTTTGCGCCTTCCCCACCTCCTCATGGACCCCGAGAGCTTTGAGGCGGCCTTGCGGGAGCAGGAGGAAAGGGCGTTGGCTCTCCCCCTCTTCCTAAAGGCCTTCCACAGGGTCCAGGGGCCTTAAGAGCCCCGACGTGGCCGGAGCCACGTCGGGGCCCCAAGGCGTGTCCCCGTCTTGGAAGGCCCGTGGTTGACCCCCCTGGGCCCACTGTGTATAATCCTGGGAACGATGCGCATATCTTTGCCCACCCCAATCCCCTTGCCCAAAGGAGCCCGAAGATGACCTGGAAGGAAGCCTACCCGGATATCCCCCTAGGCCAGGACGCCTGCGGCATCATCGCCATGGCGGAAAAGAGCGGCAAGCCCTCCCACCGCATCGTGCGGCGCACCCTGGAAAGCCTCTACCGTATGGCCCACCGCGCGGGGGCCATCCGCGGCGAGGGGGACGGAACGGGAATCCAGACCGACATCCCCCGGGAGCTATGGGCGGGCTTTCTGGAGCGGGCGGGGCACGACCCGAGGCTCGCCTTCAACCCCCGCTTCTTCGTGGGGCACTTCTTCGTGCCCAAGGGGGAGGAGGGGCGGCTTCCCGAGTTCTTGGACCTCCTTAAACGGGAGGGCCAGCGGCTTGGCGTGCGCCCCATCCACTTCCAGAGGGGCGAGGTGGTGAGCGAGGTCCTGGGCCCCGTGGGGCGGCGCACGGAGCCCCTTTTCCTCCAGGTGGCGGGGCTTTCCCCAGACGGGGATGCGCCTTTGTGGGAGCTTGGGCTTCGCCTCGAGGCCCAGTTCCCCGTCCACGTGGTCTCCCTCTCCACCTACAGCGTGGTCTACAAGGTGCGGGGAGCGGCGGAGCTCCTCAAGCGCTACTACCCCGAGCTCTCCCGGCCCGAGTTCAAGAGCGCCATCGCCCTAGGCCACAACCGCTACTCCACCAACACCCTCTCCACCTTTGAGCAGGTCCAGCCCTTTGGCCTTCTGGGCCACAACGGCGAGATCAACACCATTGAGCGCCTCAGGCGGGAGCTGGACTTCCTGGGCATCCCCCGCACCGGGGGCTCGGATTCCCAGGACCTGAACCGCATGCTGGAGGGCCTCATCTATCGCTATGGCCTCACCCTGCCCGAGGCCATGGACCTGGTCTTCCCCCCCATCCTGGGCGAGGTGAAGGGCCTGCCCGAGGAGTTGCAGGACCTCTACATGGCCCTCCGCCAGCGCTTCGGCCCCCTGGCCCAGGGCCCGGCCGCCATCGTGAGCCGCCACCAGGACGAGGCCGTCTTCGCCACCGACGCCATGGGCTTGAGGCCCCTCTGGCAGTTTGAGACCCCTTACGAGGTGGTCTTCTCCTCGGAAAGGGGGGTTTTCAGCGCCGAGGAGTTCGTCTCCGAGCCCAAGCCCCTGGCCCCGGGGGAGAAGGTCTACCTGCGCCTCACCAAGGAGGGGGCCAAGGTCCTCCCCTTTGACCGCCACCAGCGCCTGGTGCTGGAGCGCCTTGCCGCCAGGACCCGGGTTGAGGGGTACCGGATCCACCTCCAGGGGCCTTTGCGCCAGGCCCCGCCCCCCGTGGCCGGGGGCAGCGAGGCCCAGGTGGAGGAGAAGCCCGCCCCGCCGCCTTTGGGCGTGGAGCGGGCCTACGGCTGGGACCGCTGGGACGGGGCCTACCTGGAGGCCCTGGTCAAGACCGGGAACGAGCCCATCGGCTCCCTGGGCTACGACGGCCCCCTGGCCGCCCTGAACCCGGAGAAGCCCAACCTCTCCGAGTTCTTCAAGGAGACCGTGGCGGTGGTGACCAACCCCGCCATTGACCGGGAGCGGGAGATTGAGCACTTCTCCACCCGCACCCTCCTGGGCCGCCGCCCCCTGCCCAACGGCCGGGGTGGGGGAAGGGTGGAGGAGCTCCTGATCCCCATCGTCCTGGAGAGCGACCAAGCCCTGGCCGAGGCCTTCGGCACCCTGACCCTCGAGGAGGTCAAGGCCCGCTTCCAGACCGCCACCCTCGTGCCCCAGTTCGCCGTGGAGGAGGGGCTCCTTGTGGGCCTTAAGCGCCTGGAGGAGGAGGCGGTGCGGGCGGTGGAGGCGGGGGCCGAGGTCCTCATCCTCTCCGACCGGGAGGCCTTCCAGGGCGGGGTGTGGATTGACGTCGGTCTGGCGGTGGCCGCGGTGAACCGGGCCCTCATGAAGCGGGGGCCGGACGGGGGGGCCTTAAGGCGCAAGACCTCGCTTTTGGTCCACTCCGGCGGGGTGCGGAACCTCCACGACGTGGCCTTCCTCCTGGGCCTGGGGGCCGAGGCTGTGGCTCCTTGGCTTCTGGAGGAGAAGGCCCGGGCCCTCGAGGGGAGGAAAGGGGTGGCGAACGCCCTCGAGGCCCTCAGGAAGGGCCTGGAGAAGGTCATCTCCACCATGGGCATCCACGAGCTTCGGGGCTACGGCAAAATCTTCAGCTCCCTGGGTCTGAAGCCGGAGCTGGCCGAGGTCTTTGGCACCCGCAACTTCCTGGGCTCCCAGGACGGAGGGTACGGCTTCTTGGAGCTGGAGAGGACCCTCCTGGAGCGGGAAGGCTTCTTCCGGGCGGAGAAGGTGCCCCCGGCCAAGGACTTCCGCTTCAACCCCAGGATCTACAAGGCGGCCCAGGAGGTGGCCACGGGCCAGGCCCCCTACAGCCACTTCCAGGAGAAGGTCCGCTCCCTGGAGCGGGAAAGCCCGGTGGCCGCCAGGCAGCTTCTGGAGGTGCGCTTCCCCGAAAGGAGCGAGGTGGCCCCGGAGGAGGTGGACCTTTCCGTGAAGGGGCACTCCCTGCCCTTCGTCATCAGCGCCATGAGCTTCGGTTCCCAAGGGGAGGCGGCCTTCCGGGCCTACGCCGAGGCGGCCAAGCGCCTCAACATGCTCTGCATGAACGGCGAGGGCGGGGAGATCCCCGACATGCTGGGCAAGTACACCCACTGGCGGGGGCAGCAGGTGGCCTCGGGCCGCTTTGGCGTCCACGCCTACATGCTGAACTCCGCCAGCGTCATAGAGATCAAGATCGGCCAGGGGGCCAAGCCCGGGGAGGGCGGGCACCTGCCGGGCAAGAAGGTCTCCCCCAAGGTGGCGGCCGCCCGCAACGCCGTGCCCGGGGTAGACCTCATCAGCCCCTCCAACAACCACGACCTCTACTCCATTGAGGACCTGGCCCAGCTCATTGAGGAGCTGAAGACGGTGAACCCCAAGGCCCTGGTCTCGGTGAAGGTGCCGGTGATCCCCGGCATCGGCACCATCGCCGTGGGCATCGCCAAGGCGGGGGCCGACGTCATCACCCTCTCCGGCTTTGAGGGGGGGACGGGGGCGGCCCGGCTCCACGCCCTCAAATACGCCGGCCTTCCCGTGGAGCTGGGGGTGCGCCGGGCCCACCGGGCCCTGGTGCGGGCGGGGCTTCGCGACCGGGTGGAGATCTGGGCCGACGGGGGCCTCAAGACCGCCTACGATGTCCTGCGCATGGTCCTCCTGGGGGCGGACCGGGTGGGCATGGCCACCATGGCCATGGTGGCCATCGGCTGCACCATCTGCCGAGGGTGCCAGCTGGACACCTGCCACGTGGGCATCACCACCCAGATAGAGACCGTGGAGGAGGCCCTGGCCCACGGCCTGAAGCGCTTCGTCCCCCAGGACCTGGAGCGGGCCGTGGAGCAGCTCACCCGCTTCTTTGAGGCCAAGGCCGAGGCCCTGAGGGAGCTGGTGGCCGCCCTGGGGGCGCGTTCCCTCCAGGAGCTAAGGGGCCGGGTGGACCTCCTTTACCAACGGGACTACCTGGAGGAGCTGGACCTCAGCTACTTCTTCCTCCCCGTGGAGGAGCCCGAGTGGCTCAAGGACACCTCGGCCCACGTCCTGAGGAAGCCTCTGAACCAGCTCACCCGCACCATCACCGAGGTGGTCATGGCCGCCTATGGGGAGGGGAGCAAGCGCATGGTCTTCCAGGAGGGTCCCGTGGACTCCACGGACCGGGCGCTCGGGGCCCATCTGGCGGGGGAGATCGCCCGCAGGAGGCTTTACGGCAAGGGGTTTGACGCCGAGGTGGAACTCCGCTTTGACGCCGGGAGCGTGGCCGGGAACGGCCTCGCCGCCTTCAACGTGGAGGGGATGAAGGTGGTGGTGGAGGGCGGGGCCCAGGACGGCGTGGCCAAGAGCGCCTTCGGCGGCACGGTGGCCGTCTTAAAGGGCAGGAACCCCTACGGGGCTTACGTGGACGGCTCGGTGGGCAAGAGCTTCGCCTACGGGGCCATCGGCGGGCTTCTGATCGTGGAGGGGGTGGCGGACAGCCGCTTCTGCATCCGGCTCTCCGGGGCCGATGTGGTCCTGGGCGGGGAGCCCGAGCGCCCCTTGCGGGACGAGCTGGGCAACCTGGCGGCCCGGGCCCAGGCCAAGGGCTTCGCCTTTGAGTACATGACCCGGGGCCGGGCCCTGGTTCTGGGGGACCCCGGGCCCTGGATCTGCTCGGGGATGACCGGGGGGCGGGTCTATTTGCGCCACTGGCCGGAGATGGGCCTCACGGAGGAGGCCATGCGCCGCCGCCTGGCCAAGGGGGCCAAGGTGGCCGTGAAGCCCCTGGACGCCCGGGGGGTGGAGGACGTGCGGGAGCTCCTTGGCGCCTACATCCGGGTCCTTAGGGAGAACAAGCGGGAGGAGAAGACGGTCCGGCTGGAGAGGCTTCTGGAAGACCCCGTCCGGCACTTCCGCATGGTGGAGCCCGTGAGCCAGCAGGTGGAGCAGGGCGTGAGCACGGAGTGATATCACGGGGCCTCCCCGGGGAGGGCTTTGGCTGGACTTTTGGGGGTGCGGAAGGGTACATTTGTCCCGTGGACCCCGGTGAGCTCCTGGATCTCCTCAAGCGGCGCACAGGCTTTACCCAGACCCACGCCGCCATTCTGAAGGAGCTGGGGGAGGTCATGGCCCCCATCGCTCCCGAGGTAGCCCTGGCTTTCTACGACTACCTGGGGCGAGACGAGGAGCTTTCCAGCATCCTCCACGCCGTGCCGGGGCGGGTGGAGAGGCTTTACGGCACCTTCGCCGCCTGGTACCGGGAGCTCTTCTCGGGCACCTACGACCGGGCCTACGCCGAAAGGCGCAGGCGCATCGGGCTGGTGCACGCCAGGCTGGGCATCGGGCCTAGGGCCATGGTCCCCGCCATGGGCCTGGTGCAGGAGCTTTCCCTGGAGCACCTGCGGAGCGCCCTGCGGGGCCTCGAGGTCTTCAGCGCCGTGGAGGCCTTTGAAAAGATCCTGGCCATAGAGGTGGCCCTGGTGGAGGAGAGCTACCTGGAGGCCCTCTCCCGCGGCCTTCTCCTGGGCCACCGGGACGTGGGGGAGGCCCTTAAGGAGGGGGCCAAGGCCCTCCTCTCCCCCTAGGCGTCCCGGGCCAGGTCGTTGAAGCGGACGTGGCTGGCGTGGAACTGAAGCTCCACCGTGCCCGTGGGGCCGTTTCTCTGCTTGCCCACGATGATCTCGGCGATGCCCGCCTTCTCCGAGTGGGGGTTGTAGTACTCGTCCCGGTAGATGAACATGACCAGGTCGGCGTCCTGCTCAATGCTGCCCGACTCCCGGAGGTCCGAGAGCATGGGGCGCTTGTTGGGCCTGGCCTCCACCGCCCGGGAGAGCTGGCTTAGGGCGATGATGGGGACGCCTAGCTCCCGGGCCAGGGCTTTGAGGCCGCGGGAGATGGCGGCGATCTCCTGCTGGCGGTTTTCCCCCGATTTCCCGCTCCCGGGTCCGGACATGAGCTGGAGGTAGTCTATGATGATCAGGCCCACCTGGTTCTGGCTCACCAGCCTGCGGGCCCGGGCCCGGAGCTCCATCAGGGTGAGGTCGGGGGTGTCGTCAATGTAGATGGGCACTTCGGAGAGGCGGCTTGCCACGTCCACCAGGCGGGAGAAGTCCCGGTCGGTGAGCTGGCCCAGGCGGACCCGGTTCATGTCAATGCGGGCCTCGGAGCACATCATGCGCAGGGTGAGCTGGGCGGCGGGCATCTCCAGGGAGTAGATGCCCACCCCCACCCCTTCCTTCAGGGCGGCGTTCTGGGCGATGGTGAGGGCGAAGGCGGTCTTGCCCATGGCGGGGCGTGCGGCGATGATGTTTAACGAGCCGGGGGAGAGGGTGCCGATGAGCTGGTCCAGCTCCTTGAAGCCGGTGCGGACCCCGGCCACCTCCCCCTTGTTCTGGAAGAGGGCCTCAATGTGCTCAAAGGTCTCGTGGACCAGCTCCCGCATGGGCCTGGCCTCGGTGTCGGTCTTGGTGAGGGCCACCTCCAGGATCTTCTTCCCGGCGGTGTCCAGGATCTCGTCCAGGCTCCCGGCCTCCTCGTAGGCCAGGCGCATGGCCTCCCCCGCCGCCTGGATGAGCCGCCTCAAGGTCCACTTCTCCGCCACGATGCGGGCGTAGTGCTCGGCGTAGGCGGCGGTGGGCGTGGCTTCGGAGAGCTGGAGGAGGTAGGCGGTGCCGCCCACCTCTTCCAGCTGGCCCCTGCGGGAAAGCTCCTCGGAGAGGGTCACCAGGTCCACGGGCCTGCCTTGGCTCCTCAGGGCCTGCATGGCGGTGTAGATCCTGCGGTGGGCCTCGGCGTAGAAGGCCTCGGGGGAGGGGAGGAAGCCTTCCAGCTCGTCCATGACGTCGGAGTCCAGGAGAATGGAGCCCAAGACGCTTTGCTCCGCCTCGAGGCTGTGGGGGGGAATAGGGCCTTCCATAAGCCCTACCAGGCTAAGCCCTCCCCCCCTTCCGGGGAAAGGGGACTATCCCTGAGGGAAGGATTGCCCCGGGATAGCCCTTTTGGGCCCTTTCCTTTAAGGCTTCTCAGGCGGGGCCTGCTAGGGTGGGAAGGTGCGGCCTTGGTGGCTTCTCTTCCTCCTTTTCGCCTGCCGGGCCCAGGGCCTGCCCGAGGCCTACGCCCTTCTGGAGACGGGGAGACTCGAGGCCCTGCGCCAGGTGGCCCAGGGCGGGGGGTACGCCGCCCTCTTGGCGGGCTCCCGCCTGGCCCGGCGGGAGGAGGTTCCCCTGGCCGAGCGGGCGGAGTACGCCTGGCGCTACGCCCTCTTCCTGGAGGGGGTGAAGGCCTTTGAGCCCGGTTGGGAGGCCAAGCCCGCCTGGCGGGTGGCGGCGCCCCTTCTGGAAGGGGCCAAAGACCCCCGGGCCTTTTCCGCCTGGGAGAGGCTTCTGCCCGAGCCCGAGGCTGTGGCCGCCCTCCTGCGCCTGGGGGAGGGGGAGAGGCTTTGGGAGGCCCTCTTCCGGGGGAGGGCCTATGAGGCCTTGCTGGCGGCCCTCCCTCCTGACCAGCGGCCCGACCTGAGGGCCCAGGCCCTCTTCCGCCTGGGGCGCTACCGGGAGGCCCTGCCCTTCTACCGGGCCTGGGCGGAGGCGGACCCCAGGGGGTACCTGGGCCTGGGGTACGCCCTGTGGCGGCTGGGGCAGCCTAAGGAAGCCCTTGTGGCCTTCGCCCGCTACGACCACCCCGAGGCCCGCTTGGGCCAGGGGCGGGTTCTGGAGGAGATGAGGCTTTGGCTGGAGGCCGTAGAGGCCTACCGGAGGAGCACCCCCGAGGGCCTTTGGCGGGCCACGGCCCTTCTGGAGCGCCTGGGGCTCAGAAAAGAGGCCCTGGAACTTAACCTAAAACTGGCCCAGGGGGACAGCCTCTACGCCGCCGACGCCGCCCTCAGGGCCTACGTTTTGGCGGAGGAGCTGGGCCTCGTGGAGGCCAGGGAGGAGGCCTACGCCCGGCTTCAGGGAGGGCTTGGCCTCCTCCTGGGCAAGACCCCGCCCCCGCCTCCGCCCGCTCCGGAAGGCTCCCCGCCCCCGGAGGCCCCCCAGGTGGCGGCCCTGGTGGAGGCCGGGAAGGAGGCCTACGCCCGGGGGGAGGTCCGCTACGCCCTCTGGACCAGGCCCCGGGACTGGCCCTCCTTGGTCCCCCTCTTTTACCGCCTGGGGATGTACCGGGAGGGGATCCGGGCCGCCTGGCCCACGGCTCTGGCCTACCCCAGGCCCTACCGGGACTGGGTGGAGGCCTACGCCAGGAAGGAGGGCCTGGAGCCGGACCTCCTCTATGCCCTCCTCCACGTGGAAAGCCGCTTTGACCCTCAGGCGGTGAGCCCCACGGGGGCCTTGGGCCTGGCCCAGTTCCTCAGGGGCACCTGGGCCGATGTGGCCCGGCTGCTGGGGGAGCCCCCCGCCGACCCTTTTGACCCCGAAAGCGCCATCCGCTACGCCGCCCGCTACCTGGCCTGGCTCCTGGAGCGGTGCGGGGCCTTCGCGGGCCTGGAGCGGGTGGCCTGCGCCCTCACCGCCTATAACGGCGGCATCGGCTACACCCTTAGGGGGATAGCAAAGCAAGGGGGGCTATACCCCTTCCTCCGCTTCCAGGAGCGGGACGAGCCCCGGGAGTACCTGGCCAAGGTCCTCTCCGCCTACGCCGCCTACCGGGCTATCCCTTAGCCCCCCGCTCCGTCCAGGCGATGAGGGGCTTGAGGGCAAAGGGGGCGAAGAGGGTCGTGAAGACCACCATGAAGAGGACGATGGCGTACTCCTCTTCGTTGACCGCCCCGGCCGCCAGGCCCAAAGCGGCCACGATCAGGCCCACCTCCCCCCGGGGGGCCATGCCCACCCCCACGGTGAGGGCGCTCCGCACCCCCTGGGTGAGGGACCCCAGGAACCCGCCCAGGACCTTGCCCAGGATGGCGATCACCGTCACCACGCTCCCCGCCAGGAGGACGGCGGGGCTTGCCAGGGCGGAAAGCTCCAGCCGCACCCCCACCATGGCGAAGAAGATGGGGGCCAGGAAGCTCTCCACGGCGAAGATGGGTTCCTCCAGCTTGTACTTCTCCCGCACCTCGGAGAGGAGCATCCCCCCCAAAAAGGCCCCCACGATGGGGGCCAGCCCGATGCTGGCCGCCAATGCCGCCATTCCCACCCCCAGGGCCAGGGCGAAGCCCAGGGGGCTGCCCACGGGAAGCCGATCTAGGGGCAGGCGGGCTACCAGGGTGGAGAGGAGGACGGCCAGGCCCACGAAGACGACGGAGAGGACCACCAGTTGCGCGATGGCCCCTGTCTCTACCTGCCCCGTCCTGGCCACCCCGTTCACCACCGCCAGGACGATGAGGCCCAGCACGTCGTCAATGACCGCCGCCCCCAGGATGATGCGGGCGTAGGGGCGGGAAAGGACCCCGAGCTCCTGCAGGACCCTGGCGGTGATGCCCACGCTGGTGGCCACCAAGGCGCTGCCCAGGAAGAGGGCGGGGACGGTCTGAAGGCCGATCTGGAGGCCGAACAAATACCCCCCCACGAAGGGGAAGGCCACCCCCAAAACCGCCACCAAAAAGGCCTCCTTGCCCACGGCCAGGATGTCCTTGAGCCGGGTTTCCAACCCCACCATGAAGAGGAGGAAGATGGCCCCGAGTTCGGCCAAAAACTCCAGGACCTCTCCCTCATGCACCAGGCCCAGAAGGGCCGGGCCCACTAGGATGCCCGCTAGCACCTCCCCGATGACCACGGGCTGGTTCAGGCGCTTAAAGACGTAGGCCATAACCTGGGCCGCCAGGAGGAGGTAGAAGACCTCCAGGATGTGCCCCGCGCCGTGCATCACTGCCTCCCCAGGATCAGTTTCAGAATGTCGCTCCGGGTGAGGATGCCCACCACCTTATCCTCCTGGTCCACCACGGGGAGGTGGCGGACCTCCGTGGTGAGGAGGACCTGAAGGGCCTTCCCCAGGGGGTCCTCCGGGTGGACCCGGGGGATCTCCTTGGGCATCACCGCCTCCACCGGGGTGCTCTGGTAGCGGCGGTAGATCTCCTGAAGGGTGCCCTCGTCCACCCACTCCCCAAAAAGCTGCAGGGCCTCCACGTCGGAAAAGGGGACGTTCTCCGGCCTGGGGAGGAGCTCCTCCACCTGAAGGAGCCCCACCAGGCGGCCTATTTCGTCCACCACCGGGAAGCCCCCGTAGCGCGTTTCCAGGATTTTGCTGGCGGCCTCTGCCAACGTGGCTTTGGGGCTCAGGGTCTCCGGAGCCCTGGTCATGACCTCGGCGACCTTCATAGCCTAAAGTCTACCAGTGCCGCGGGTGCCGGGCCATGCGGGGGCCAGCGTAGACCCCAAAGAGGAACCCCCCCAGGTGGGCCCACCAAGCCACCCCCGGCAAGCCCAAAAGCCCCTGAAGGAGCTGAAGGAAGGCCCAGTACCCCAGGTAGACCCCCGCCGGGAAGGTGACGAAGAGGGGGAAGATGAAGAGGACCACGGAGACCACGTAGGCCCGGGGGAAGAGGACGTAGTAGGCCCCCAAGACGGCGGAGACCGCCCCGCTGGCCCCGATCATGGGCACGGTGGAGGCGGGCGTGAAGAGGCCCTGGGCCAAGGCGGCGGCCACCCCGCCCAGGAGGTAGAAGAGGAGGAAGCGCCCGTGGCCCATCCGGTCCTCCACGTTGTCCCCGAAGACCCAAAGGAACCACATGTTGGAGAGGATGTGGAAGAACCCTCCGTGGAGGAACATGCTGGTAAAGAGGCGGTACCCTTGTCCCAGGGGGTCCTGGAAAAAGAGGGCGGGGACGAAGCCGTAGGCCTGGACCACGGCCTCCGGGCCCCAAGCCAGCTCCAGGAGGAAGGCCAGGGCGTTGGCCAGGACCAAGCCCTTGACCACCCAGGCGGGGCGGCGGGCGTGGTTGAGGTCGTAGAGGGGGAACACCTAGCGGCCTCCCGGCTGGCCTCCTTTGCGGTAGGGGAGGGGCACGTACTGGACGCTGGGTCGCTGCCCCTGGGGCTGGGGGTAGAGGTCCATGAGTTCGTAGACCTCGAGGGGCATCTCCGTGGAGACCCTGAGCCCCAGCTCCCGGGCCTGGGCCACGTCGATGGGGTAGTCGTGGGTCCAGGTGCCCTGGGAGAGGATGTGGGCCACCTCCTCGGCCCTATCCTCGGGCATGTGCTTTCTTAGGAGGTTCTTCACCGTGGCCTTGACCTGCTTGAGGGCCTTCTCGGCCACGTCGACCAGGATCAGGGTCTGGTCGTCGATCTCCTGAATGGGCTTCTTCTCCAGGACCTTGAGGACGCTGGCGGCGGGGTACTGGCCCAGCTGGGGGTCCACGGGGCCCAGGACGGCGTTTTCGTCCATGACGATCTCGTCAGCGGCCAGGGCGATCAGGGTCCCCCCGGACATGGCGTAGTGGGGGACGAAGACCGTGACCTTGGCGGGGTGGCGGAGGAGGGCCTCGGCGATCTGCTCCGCCGCCAGCACCACGCCCCCCGGGGTGTGGAGGACGAGGTCTATGGGCATGTTCTTGTCGGTGAGGCGGATGGCCCTCAGGACCTGCTCCGAGTCGTCAATGTTGATGAAGCGGCTGATGGGGATGCCCAGAAAGCTCACCGCCTCCTGGCGGTGGATCAGGGTGATGACCCGGCTTTTCCGCTTCTTCTCCAGCTCGGCGATCTTCCTGGCCCTGGCCCCCAGGAGCATCTGCTGTTGCAGGTAGGGGCTGAGGGCGGAAAGGATGAAAAAGAGCCAGAAGAGCTGGAAAAAGATGTCCATAGGTGCCCCCGAGGGTCAGCTTACTTCAAGAGTCCTTCGTGTGCTACTTGA
>QGLW01000240.1_pt1 | contig 14260 bp, 13 predicted proteins | sample 1725341 | NCBI WGS metagenome assembly QGLW01 (sample SAMN05439265, study PRJNA331180) | Hot springs metagenome, whole genome shotgun sequencing project. | isolation source: microbial mat of Apron and Channel Facies of Mammoth Hot Springs | place: USA: Wyoming, Yellowstone National Park | collected... | reverse complement strand
GGTGGAGCTATGAGGTAGCGCACGAAGGCATATGGTGTCAAGGGGCGGGGCTGTTTAAGAACGGTGTAAGGTCCCTTTCGTAAGCTGACCCTTGGGAGGACAGGCCGTGGCCCAAGATCTGGACCTTCAGGACGGGAATCCCCTCCCGGCGGGTGGGGCGCGGGGTCCTTCTGTGCCCTGGATTTGGCTTCGGGCGTTGAGGGAGGTGGAGGATGAAGGGCATAGGGACGGCAGGAAGTGCGGCGGGCCTTCCCACCAGGGCCCTGGAGGCGCCCTTCCCGGTGGACCCCCGGGCGGGGAGGCGCCCTGAGGGGCGGGGGGGAGTTGGGCGGATGGCGGGGCGCTTGCTGGCCTGGGTCCTCCTCCTGGGGCTTGCCCTGGCCCAGGGGGTGTGCACCTCCATCACCCCGGGGGAGGTGGAGGCCCTGCTGAAGTCCGGTTCCTATCGCTACGAGCGGGTAGAGAACAAGGGGCAGGTTTACTTCCGCCTCCGCCTGGCGGGCCTGAGGGCGGCCCTATATCTCTTGGACTGCCAGGAGGGGCGGTGCGAGAGCCTGCAGCTCTACGCAGGGTTTTCCATGAAAAAGCCCCCCACCCTGGAGCGCATCAACGCCTGGAACCGGGAGCACCGCTTCCCCCGGGCCTACCTGGACGCGGACGGGGACCCGGCGCTGGAGGCGGACCTGGACCTTTCGGGCGGGGTGGCGGAGGGGGCCATCCGAGCCTTCTTGGACCTTTTTGAGGAAAGCCTCCGGGCCTTTGCGGCCTGGATCGGATTTGAGTAGGGGGAAGCATGCGCGAGCTGGCCTTTCCCGCTGGGATGCGCTGGCGCCTTTGGTGGGCCCTTCTTTTAGGGGCCTTCCTCCTTGCCTTTGGGGTTACGGCTCGGGAACCCTTGGCCCTGCTGGTGGGGGGGCTTCTCCTTTTGGCCTTCGCCTTCCACCTCCGCCGGACCGCCTATACCCTCGCCCTGGAGCCCGAGGGGGTGCGCCACGGGGGGAGGCTCTACCCCAGAGAGGCCCTGAAGGGCGTGGCCCTGGACCGCCTCTTCGGCAGACTCTTTCTGGACTTCGCTGGGGAGCGGCTTCCCCTGCCCCTGGGGCTTCCCGGCTGGGACGAGGCCTTGGCCCATCTGGGGGTGGATTGGTGGGGGGTGGAGGGCCTCGAGGACTACCTCCTGGGCCAGCGGGGCCGGGTCTGGTTCCTGGGAGTCCTCTACCCGCCCCGTGAGGCGGAGGGGGTCCACCGATGGGCCCTCGGCCTCTACCGGCGGCACTTCCTGAAGATCTACGGGGCCCTGGCCCTGGCGGGGGTGGGGCTTTCCCTCTCTTCCCTCGCCGAGGGCCTAGGGGTCGCCCTCTTCGCCCTGGGATTCGGCCTTGCCCTTTGGTGGCTCAGGTCTTTCCCCCACGACCTGGTGCGCCTACGGGGAGGCGGCGGGCGGTACAACCCCCTGGACCCGGAGATCCAGAGGCTCGCGGAGGAGGGGAGAGGATGAAACGGATGGCGGTGCTTTGGGCGGTGTTCCTTTTGGGTATGGGTGCGTGGGCCGAGCGGGTGGCCGACCGCCTCCACGGCTTCGCCCTGGACCTGCCTGAAGGGTGGAAGGTGGTCCTGGGGGAGGGAGGTCTTCTCCTTACCGACCTGGAAAGCGCCCTTCTGGTACGGGGCATGCCCCTGAAGCCTCCTAAGGAGGCGGTGAGGCCCCTCCTGGAGGAGGCGAGGCGCCTAAGCGGGGGGCAGACCACCCTCCACTTCAAGCCAGCCTCGGGAGGGCTCATGCTCCTCGCCCGGGGCCTCGGCTACCCCCTTCCCCTCACCCAGGGGGCCATGGGGGACCTCCTCCTCTTCGCCGCAAACCCCCAGGTCCAAGCGGCCCTTTCCGGCCTTCGCTACGAGGCTACCCACCTCCTCCTCCCGGGCCCCAAGAGCCTCCTCGCCGTGAGCGCCTACCTGCCCCAGGACCTGCCCACGGACCGCAGGAAGGAGGTCCTGGGCCTTCTCCGCTCCCTGGAGTTTTTGGGCCCCAAGGAGCGGGTGCCCTACCGGGAGGAGGCGGTGTTGGATCCCCTGCTCGGGGTTCCCGCCCTGCGGGTTCCCGTACCCCAGGGGTACACCCTCGAGGGGGGTGTGGTGGACTTTACCGAAACCCAGCGCCGCCCCGTCTTCCAGCTTTCCAAGGGTGGGGTGGTCCTCCGGAGGGAGGTGGTCTACCTGCAGGCTTTGGCCATCGCCACCCCCTTCGGGGGGAGTCCCAGCACTATCCTCCTCTGGAACGGACGAGCGGGGAAGGTACCGGGCTTCCTCTGCGCCCAGGGCCCTGGGGAGCTTCCCGCCCTCTTCGCCCAGGGGCTTTGGGCCTGGGAGACGGGGAGCCCTTGGGGGGTGGAAAAGGCCAAGCCCCTCCAGGGAACGAGCCGAGTGGCCCAGTACCTGGAAAAGGTGCGGGAGGCCTTTTATTGGCAGATGGACCAGCAGATGTTAATGGCTATGGGGCGGCCCGGGGACCAGTTCCAGAGCTGGCGGCAGAGCCTGGACCTCCGCGCCCGCCAGGGAAGCGTGGGGCGGCAGGCCGTGGTGGAGGCCCTGGGGTTCTTCAGGTACGCCCCCTTCTTCGCCGCTTCTTCCGTGGACTGCACCCTCCATTTGGAGACCGCCCTGGCGCAGGGCCCCAAGGAGGCCCTCGCCCAGGAGGAGGGGGTCCTGGCCGGGGTCCTCCTCGGCCTCGCCCTGGACCCCCGCTGGGCGGCTTTGGAGGCGGAACGGAGCCGGACGGTGAGCCGCGACCTCACCCGGATGGTCCTCCAGATGAACAAGGAAGCGGAGGAGTTCAACTCCTGGATGAGCCGTTCCTGGACCAACCTCCTCTCCGACCAGACCTACGCCCGCGACCCGGCCACCGGGGAGACCTTCCGCCTCTACAAGCAGTCCTTTGACACGGGGGCTTTCTGGCGGGAGCCCGTCTTCGGGGGGGGGCTGGGAGGCGTGGAGCGAGGCGGGAAGCTGGAAGAGCTCCTCCAGGCCGGGGGCTGGCGGCGCCTGGGGGGGTCCTTAAGCGGGCTTCCGGGAACGTGGCGGTGAGGGCAGTGGGGTATAATCCCCGCCATGGATCTCAAGGCCCTCCACAAGCGGCACGTCCTCACCCCCTGGGTGGCGCAGAGGCCCCTGGACCCGCCCCTGGTGGTGCGGGGGGAGGGGGTGTGGCTTTGGGATGCCGAGGGTAGGCGCTACCTGGACCTCTCGGCGGGCCTGGTGGCGGTGAACCTGGGCCTCGGCCACCCCCGCCTGAGCCGGGCCATCGCCGAGCAGGCCGCCACGCTGGCCTACGCCGCCCCAAGCCTCTTCCACGACAAACGGGCCCTCCTGGCCAAGGCCCTCTCCGACCTGGCCCCCTGGCCGGAAGGGGCCCGGGTCTTCTTCACTCCTTCCGGCGCCGAGGCCAACGAGGACGCCATCAAGTTTGCCCGCCACTTGACGGGCCGCTTCAAGGTCCTCGCCGCCTACCGCTCCTTTCACGGGGCCACCCACGGCGCCGCCGCCCTCACCGGGGAAAACCGCAGGTGGCCCGCCGAGCCCGCCATCCCGGGGGTGGTCCACTTCTTCGCCCCCTACCCCTACCGGAGCCCCTTTTACACCGAAGACCCCAAGGAGGAGGCCAAAAGGGCCCTGGAGCACCTGGAAAGGGTCCTCCTCCACGAAGACCCCAAGCGGGTGGCCGCCATCTTCCTGGAGCCGGTGGTGGGCTCCAACGGCGTGATCGTCTACCCCGCGGGGTATTTGGAGGGGGTGCGGGAGATCTGCGATCGGCACGGGATTCTTTTGGTCTTTGACGAGGTGATGACGGGCTTCGGCCGGGTGGGGGCGGCCTTGGCCGCCGAGCGCTTTGGGGTGGTGCCCGACCTCATTACCTTCGCCAAGGGGGTAACCTCGGCCTATGTGCCCCTGGGCGGGGTCCTGGTGCGGGAGGGGCTGGCCCGGGCCTTTGACGAGACCCCTCTGCCCACGGGGCACACCTACGCCGGCCACCCCCTGGCGGTGGCGGCGGGCCTGGCGGCCCTCGAGGCCTACCGGGAGGAGGGCCTCTTTGAGCAGGCGAAGCGGCTTGAGCCCTTCTTCCTGGAGGCCCTGAGGCCCCTTCTGGACCACCCCTGGGTGGGGGAGGTAAGGGGGCTTGGGGCCTTCTATGGGGTGGAGCTGGTGCGGGACAAGGGGACCAAGGAGCCCCTCTCCCCGTGGCACGCCCCCTTCAGCCCGCCCATGCAGGCCCTCCTGAAGGCCCTCTTCCAGGAAGGGGTCTACGTCCTGGCCAAGCACAACGTCCTGATCGTGGCCCCGCCCCTCACCATCCGGGAGGAGGAGTTCCTGGAGGGGGTGGAACGGCTTTCCCGCGCCCTCAGGCGGGTGGAGGTGGAGGTCGGCTAAAGGCCGGGATGCCATGGCGCGGAGCTACGGCGACCTCCTGGCCCTTCTCTCGGCCCTGGAGGGGAAGCCCTACCCCTTTTACAAGGACCTGAAGGGCGTGTGGCGGGGGGAAGGGTTTTCCTTGCGCTTCGTCCACGTCCAGGGGGACCCCTTCGCCAGCCCCAGCGTCCTGGAGGTGCGCTACCGGGAGGGCCTGGAGGGGCTTCGGGTCTACGGGGCCCTCGAGGGGCGCATCGCCCTGGAGGACTTCCTCCTAAGGAGCCTCAAGGCCCGCCTCCGCTCCCTGCCCAGGGTGGGGGGAAGCGGCCACTCCGGGGAGGTCTACGTGGCCGTGGAAAGCCCCAAGGTCCTGAAGCGGGCCGGGGCCCACCTGGGGGAGGAGCTTCATTTGCGCTTCCGCCTGGGCCTTCCCGCCCATGGCAGGCGCATCCTGGGGAAGGAGGCGGCGAGGCTCTTCAAGGCCCTTTTGGAGCACCTCCGGGGCTTTCTCCAGGACCTGGACACGAGGGCCCTCCTCGCCCACGTCCACCAGGCGGAGGACTTCGCCTATATCCAGAAGCGCCTTCCCGAGCGGGGCCTGGTGGCCTTTGTGGGGGATGGGGCCATCCTCCCCCGGGAAAGCGGGGTGAGCCAAAGGCCCCTTAAGGGGGCCATCTCCTTCGCAAGCCCCCCCTCCCTCAGGGTGGCCTTTCCAGTGCCCCACGCCGGGGAGGTCTTGGGCATGGGGCTTCCCCGGGGCCTCACCCTCATCACCGGGGGTGGGTTCCACGGCAAGACCACCCTTTTGGAGGCCCTGGTCCACGGAGTCCACCCCCACATTCCCGGGGATGGCCGGGAGTGGGTGGTGACCGAGGCCTTGGCCCAGCGGGTCCAGTCCGAGGACGGGCGGAGCGTGAAGGGGGTGGACCTGAGGCCCTTCGTTCACGACCTGCCCCTGGGCCAGGACACCAGCTTCTTCTCCACCGAGGACGCCTCGGGCTCCACCAGCCTGGCGGCGGCCATCCTCGAGGCCCTGGAGCTCGGGGCCCGGACCCTCTTCTTGGACGAGGACACCTCGGCCACCAACCTCCTGGTGCGGGACGCCCGTATGCAGGCCCTGGTGAAGCGGGAGACCCTTACCCCCCTTCTGGACCGGGTGGGGGACCTGAAGGCCCTGGGCGTGAGCCTGGTCCTGGTGGTGGGGGGCGTGGGCGACTACCTGGACCTGGCCGACACCGTGGTCCTAATGGAGGCCTACCGGCCCCAGGAGGTGACCGAGGAGGCCCGGGCCGTGGCCCAGAGCCACCCCACGGGCCGCCTTTACGGCGAGCCCCGCTACCCCTTAAAGGTGCCTCCCCGGGCTCCCTTGCCGGAAAGCTTTGACCCCAGGCGGGGCAGGCGGGAGAGGGTCAAGGGCCGGGGCTTGAGGGAGCTCCTCTACGGGGAGGAGGTGGTGGACCTCTCGGCCTTGGACCTCCACGAGAACGCCCAGGTGCGCCTCCTCGGGGCCCTTTTCCGCCGCCTGGAGCGCCTGGCCGACGGCAGGACGCCCCTCAAGGCCCTGGTGGAAAGGGCGTTGGCGGTGGAGGACCTCTTCGCCCTGGAGGAGGTCCCGGAGCTTTCCGCCACGCGCCCTTTGGAGCTTGGGGCGGCGGTGAACCGGCTCAGAGGGCTTGTGGTGCAAAAGCTGGAGGGGTGATGTCGGGCCTTCCCTTGGCCGAGCTTCTAGGCCTTCCCTCCCTTTCCCGGGTCCGCCTCCTGGCCGGGGACCCGTGGAGGCGGGTGGGCTGGGTCCACGTGGTGGACGTGCCGGAGCCCGCCCCCTGAGTGCGGCCTGGGCAGCTGGTCCTCACCACCGGGTACGCCTGGCCCCGGAAGGCCCCCGCCCTGAGGCGCTTCGCCGAGGAGCTGGCGGCGGCGGAGCCCGCCGCCATCGCCCTGGCAGTGCCCCAGTTCTTTGAGACCTTCCCCGAGCCCGCCCTTTCCGTCCTGGCCCGGGCGGGGGTGGCGGCGTTGGAGCTTCCTTGGGAGATCCCCTTCGCCCAGGTCAGCGAGGAGGTCTTGAGGCGGCTTTTGGCCCAGCAGCTGGAGGTGGAGAAGAGGGCCCAGAGCCTGCACCGGGCACTGATGGCCGCCCTTCTGGAGCGGGAGGACCTGGCCTCCTTCCTGGACCCCCTTTCCCGCCTCCTCAACCGGGAGGTCCGCTTCAGCCAGCGCCCCGGCCAGGGCTTCGCCGCGTCCGTTCCCCTGGGGCGGGAGACCGCCGGGTACCTGGTCCTGGAAGGCCCGGTGGAGGCCTTGGAGGTGCAGGTGCTGGAGAGCGCCGCCTTGGTGGCGGGCCTGATCCTGGCTCACCAGAAGGCCCTGGCCGAGCGGGAGGCCAGGCTGGGGTACGCCTTCTTGGACGCCCTCCTCGAGGGCCGCCGGGAGGCCCTGACCCCTGAGCGGGCCCGGGCCTTCGGCCTGGACCTGGAAAGGCGCTACCGCCTGGGGGTCGCCTCCCTGCCCCTGAGCCTTCCCCTCTCCGAGAAGGGCTTCCAGGAGAGGGAGCGGGCTTTGGGGGAGGTGAGGGACCTTCTGGCCTCAATGGGGGTGAGGCCCGTCCTCTCCCTGAACCTGAACCAGGTCCGCTTCCTCTTCCCCGAGCCCATGGACCCCAAGGCCTTTTTCCTGAGGCTCGGCCGTCCCTGGCCTCTGCGCTTCTCCAGGCCCCACTTCCCCCACCGCCTGGCCGAGGCCCTTTTGGAGGTGGAGCGCCTCGAGGCCTTCGGCCAGCCCGGGGTCTACCTGTACGAGGAGCACCTGGTGCCCCGCTTCCTCCTGGGGGACCTGGAGGCCCGCCAGGAGCTTCTAGATTTCCTTAGGCCCCTGCCGGAGAGGGAGCGGGAGGCCCTTCTGGCCTGGGTGGGGGCGGGGTTTCGCTTCCAGGAGGCGGTCCGGGCTTTGGGCGTGCACCTCAACACGCTGCGCTACCGTCTCCGGCGGTTTTCCGAGCGGCTTGGGCCTTCCCTGGAGGACCCCGAGGACCGCTTCTTCCTGGAGCTAGCGGCCCGGGTTTGGTCCTGGGAAACAAAATAGGCCGCACTAGTTTGTACGGTAAAGACATTGCCGGGCCACAAGGCCCGGCGTATCCTTGGGCCTCAAAGGAGGCAACGTGCCCGAGACCGCATCGCGCAACCAGGCCCTTTGGCAACTGCGGGAGCGCTACGTCCCCAGGGGAGTGGCCCAGGCCCACCCCGTCTTCGTGGCCCGGGCGGAGGGGGCCCGGCTTTGGGATGTGGACGGCCGAGAGTACTTGGACTTCGCCGGGGGCATCGGGGTTATGAACGTGGGCCACGGCCATCCCCGGGTCCTCCAGGCGGTGCGGGCCCAGCTGGGGCGCTTCACCCACGCCTGCTTCCAGGTGACCCCTTACGAGACCTACGTGCGCCTGGCGGAGCGCCTTTCGGCCCTGGCCCCGGGCAGTTTTCCCAAGAAGACCATCTTCCTGACCACCGGGGCGGAGGCGGTGGAGAACGCCGTCAAGATCGCCCGGGCCACACCGGCAGGCCGGCGGTGGTGGCCCTGACCCACAGCTTCCACGGCCGTACCCTTTTGGGCATGTCCCTGACGGGGAAGGCTTCCTACTACAAGCAGAACTTCGGCCCCTTCGCCCCCGAGGTCTACCACGCCCCCGCCCCCTACCCCTACCGGGGGGTTTCCGACGGCCTGGCCCTGGAGGGCCTCGAGGAGCTCTTCCGTACCCAGGTGGACCCGGAGCGGGTGGCCACCCTGATCCTGGAGCCGGTTTCGGGAGAGGGGGGTTTATCCCCCTTTCTCCCGAGTACTTGCGGGCGGTGCGCCAGATCACCGAGGCCCACGGTATTTTGCTGGTGGCGGACGAGATCCAGTCCGGCTTCGGCCGCACGGGGAAGATGTGGGCCATAGAGCACAGCGGCGTGGTGCCGGACCTTCTCATCTCCGCCAAGAGCCTGGGGGCGGGGATGCCCATCAGCGCCGTTACCGGCAGGGCCGAGATCATGGACGCCCCCCATGTAGGCGGGGTGGGGAGCACCTACGGGGGGAACCCCCTGGCGGCGGCGGCCCTCGAGGCCCTTAAAATCCTGGAGTCCCCTGGCTTCCTGGACCAGGCCCGGGCCATAGAGGCCAAGGTCCGGGAGATCTTTGAGCCCCTGAAGGCCCAGGTCCCCGCCCTGGGGGACGTGCGGGGCCTGGGAGCTATGATGGCCCTGGAGTTCGTCAAGGACCCCAGGACCAAGGAGCCCTGGCCCGAGTTCGTCCTGGAGCTGGTGCGGAGGAACGCGGAAAAGGGGGTGATCACCATCCGGGCCGGGCTTTACTCCAACGCCCTCCGCTTCCTGCCCCCCCTGGACATCCCCCTGGACATGCTGGAGGAGGCCCTTTTGGTGGTGAAGGAGAACATCCGGGAGGTGTATGCGGCCCTTGCCTGAGCCCCTTCTCTTATCCGAGGACGGGCGCTTCGCCGTGGTGCGCTCCGAACCCTGGATGGCGGAGGCTTTGGAAGAAATCCAGGAGAAGAGCTTCCCCACCCTCTCCCGAGAGGAGCGCATGACCAAGGAGCATTACCTCTCCCACATGCGGATCTTTCCCGAGGGGCAGCATGCTGTGGTGGAGCTTTCCACGGGGAAGGTGGTGGCCTGCTCCACCGACTTCCGCACCCGGGTGGACTTCCACCACTACCAGCACCGCTACATAGAGGCGGTGGCTGGCAACTGGCTCACCAACCACGACCCGGAGGGGGACTGGCTCTACGGGGCCGATATCGGGGTTTTGCCGGAGTACCGGGGCCGTGGCCTCTCCAAGCTCCTCTACCAGGCCCGCCAGAACCTGGTGCGCCGCCTGGGGCTCAAGGGCCACGTGGCGGGCAGCATGCCCAAGGGCTACCACCTTTACGCCCGGGAGATGCCCATTGAGGAGTACGTCCACCGGGTGGTCCGGGGGGAGCTCACCGATCCGGTCCTCTCCGTTCAGCTGAGGCGCGGCTACCGGGTTTACGGCATCATCCCCGACTACCTGGAGGACCCCTCCTGCCTCAACTATGGGGTCTTCGTGGTCTGGCGGAACCCGGAGGTGGGCTGGTGAGGCGGGTGGCGGGCCGGGTCTATGTGCCCGACGCCAGGGGGCGGTTCCGGTCTTACCGGGCCCTTTGGATCAAGGAGGGGCGGGTGGCGGGCCTGGAGCGGGGGTTTGGGGAGGGGGAGACCGTATTCCCCGGCTTCCACGACGCCCACGTTCACGTCTGGAAGGTGGGCCAGCTCCTCACCGACCTCCTGGACCTCAGGGGCGTGGGGAGCCTCGAGGGCCTGAAGGAGCTTCTAGAGGAGCGGGACCACCTCCTGCCCCCAGGGGCCTGGCTTCTCGGGAGGGGCTGGAACGAGGCCCTTTTGGGGGCCTGGCCCACCCGAGAGTTCCTGGACCGGGTCCTGCCCCACCGCCCCGTGGTCCTGACCCGCACCTGCGCCCACATCCGCGTGGCCAACACCAGGGCCCTGGAGGCGGCGGGCATCGGGCCGGACACGCCAAACCTCCCCGGGGGCGAGATCCGCTACCGGGAAGGCCTGCTCTTGGAACGGGCCTTTGGCTTCTTAGAAAAGGCCATGCCCAGGCGTACCGTGGAGGACTACCAGCGCTATGTCCTGGCCGGGGCCAGGCACCTTCTGGCCCACGGGATCACCTCGGCTTTGGAGCCCGGGGCTGACCCCCTCCTCCTGGAGGCCTACCGCCGCCTGGACCAGGAGGGCCGCCTGCCCCTTAGGGTCAGCGTCCTGGGGGTGGTGCGCCCCGACGGGGAGGAGGCCGCCTACCCCCTCCCCGAGCCCTACCGCTCGGAGCGCCTGGTCATCGCCGGGGTTAAGTTCTTCGCCGATGGGGGGCTTTCCGGGGCCTCGGCGGCGGTGAGCCGGCCTTACCGGGAGGTGGGGGGCAAGGGGGTCTTGCGCCTTGGGGCGGAGGAGCTCTTTGAGCTGGCCCTGCCCGCCCACGAGCGGGGCTTCTTCATCGCCACCCACGCCATCGGGGACGTGGCCATCCTGGAGGTCCTGAAGGCCTATGAGAAGCTTTACCAGGCCAAGCCCCTTCCCCTCCGCCACCGCCTGGAGCACTTCGGCCTGCCTGGGCCCAAGGCCCTGGCCCTGGCCCGGGCCCTGGGGGTCTGGGTGGTGCCCCAGCCCATCTTTCTGGAAGAGCTCCGGGAGAACTTCCTCCGCTACCTGCCGGAGGCGTTTCTGCCCTGGTGCTACCAGTTTGCCCGCATGGAGCGGGCGGGGCTGGCCCTGGCCTTCTCCTCTGATGCCCCGGTGGTGCGGGAGGTGAGTCCCCTGAAGGGGGCCCTGGCGGCGGGCCGGCCCCTGATGGGAAGAGGGATTCCCCTGGAGCGGGCCCTTTTCTACTACACTCGGCCTGAGGCGAGTGCCCTGCCCCCGGCCAGATTCTGGCCCGGGGAGCGGGCCGACCTGGTGGTCTTTGATCGGGACCCTTTGGAACACCCAGAGGAAGCCCGGGTGGTGCGCGTGGAGGTGGACGGTGTGGCGGTCTTTACAGCTTGACCTGAAGGCGAGAAAGGCGTTTTGGCAGGAGGTGGCCCCGGAGGAGGTGGCCTTCGGGGGACGGTACCGCACAGGCGGGATCCTGCTGGAGCGGGAGGCCCACCGCTTTGACCCCCTCTCCCCGGAGAACCCCCTGGTCTTCGCCGTGGGGCCCCTGGCGGGCACGGGGTTTTCCAACGCCAACCGCACCAGCGTGGGCACCCGGAGCCCCCTCACCCTGGGCATCAAGGAGGCCAACGGCGGGGGCACCTTCGGCTACGCCCTGGGGCAGATGAAACTGGCCTGGCTGGTCCTCGAGGGCCAGAGCGAGGACTGGGTGGTCCTCCGCCTTACCAGGTCGGGGGAGGTCTTCTTTGACCCGGCTGAAGACCTCCTCGGCCTTGGCAACTTCGCCGCCGCCAAAAAGCTCTTCGCCGCCTACGGGGAGCGGATCGCCTTCGCCCTTATAGGGCCTGTGGGGGAGAGGCTTGGGCTTCTTTCCGGCATCGCCTTCTCCGACATAGACGGGCGCCCCTCCCGCCTGGCGGCCCGGGGCGGCGTGGGGGCGGTGATGGGCCTGAAAAGGGTCAAGGCCATCGTGGTGGAGGTGCCGGGGAAGGCGGAGGTCTGGGATAAGCCCAAGGTGCTTGAGGCCGTCCGCCGCTACGCCAAGCTCCTCCGGGAGGACCCCCTGGTCATGCAGTTTTACAACGCCATCGGCACCATGGGCATGGCCGACTTCCAGAACGCCTTCGGCGGCCTGCCCGTGCGCAACTTCCGCGAGGGGCGGCTGGCCCCACCGGAGGCCTTCCGCATGGGCGGGCAGTACATCGCCCCCCTCAACAAGAGCCGGGGCGGCAAGCACACCCACGCCTGCATGCCCGGGTGCGTCATCCAGTGCTCCAACGTGATCGTGGACGAGAAGGGGGAGGAGGTGGTCTCCCCCCTGGAGTACGAGACCATCGGCCTCCTCGGCACCAACTGCGGCCTCACCGACCCCGATGAGCTGGCCCGCCTCAACCGCCTGGCCAACGACCTGGGCATAGACACCATTGAGACCGGGGCCAGCCTGGCCCTCTTTATGGAGAAGGGTCTGGCCGACTGGGGGGACTACGCCTTCATGGAGGAGAGGCTCCGCTCCCTTTACCAAGACGGCGAGGAGGCCCGCCTCCTGGCCCAGGGGACGGCCCGGCTAGGGGAGGCCCTGGGCGTGGAAAGGGTTCCCGTCATCAAGCGGCAGGCCATCTCCGCTTACGACCCCCGGGTGGTGGAGGCCACGGGCATCACCATGTTGATCACCGCCCAGGGGGCGGACCACACGGCCGGCAACGCGCCCAGGCTGGAGACCCGGGCCATGAAGGTGGAGGAGGTCCTCGAGGCCAGCTACACCGCCCAGGTGAACGCCGCCGCCAACGACGCCCTGGGGCTTTGCGTCTTCGGGGGAAGCGTCACCAACAAGGAGGCGGCCTTTGTGGTGGAGGCGGTGAACGCCGCTTTGGGCACCCGCCTCACCCCGGGGTTCTGGCGGGAGGTGGGGGAGGGAGTCTTGAGGCTGGAGCACCGCTTCAACCACCTGGCGGGCTTCACCCACCAGGACGACCGCCTCCCCCGCTTCTTCTACGAGGAGCCCGTGCCCCCCAAGGGGTACACGGCCCGCTTCACCCCCGAGGACCTCACGCCCCTTTACGAGAGGCTCCACCAGGGGTCGTAAAGCTCTGGTCTAGACGCTTCCTTGGGAAGGCTTTCCCCCTCCAGGAAGCGGCGGGCGTAGAGCCTGGCCATCTCCCCGTAGGGCTCGCCCATGGCCTCCAAGGCGTGGACGCTGACGGCGTCGGCGAGCCGCCTCAGGGCCTCCTTGGCCTGCCACGCCCCCCCTTCCCTTAGAAGCCCCAGGGCCCCCTCGGCGGCCTTCAGGGCCAGGGGGGTGCCCTTCAGCATCTCCAGGAGGGGCTCGTGGGCCCGCTTCTTGGCCACGGCCTCCAGCATGTCCAGGGCCTGGATGTTGGCGGGGCCTTCCCAGATGGGGGTGATGAGGGCCTCCCGGTGGAAGCGGGCCACGCCGTAGTCCTCCAGGAAGCCCAGGCCCCCGAAGAGCTCCATGGCGAGCCCGGTGATTTGGGCGGCGTGCTCGGCGGTGCGCCCTTTGGCCAGGTGGGAGAGGAGGCGGGCCAGGTGGTAGGCCTGGGAGTAGGGGGGCCTTTCCTTCCAGACCTGGTCAAACCGGGCCACGGCCAGGAAGGCCAGGGCCGTGCCCGCCACCTGCCTCAGGCGCATCTCCAGAAGGTCGTGCTGGACCAGGTCGTGGTCCAGAAGCCTCCTGCCAAAGGCCGTGCGGCGGCGCACCCGGAAGAGGACCTCCAGGTGGGCCTTCTTGGCCAGGCCCATGGCGGCCACGGCGTTGGCCAGGCGGGCCACGGTGAGGGTTTCCAGGGTGTAGTAGATCCCCTCCTCCGGCCTGCCGAGGAGGTAGGCGAGGCTTCCCTCCAGCTCCACCTCCCCCGAGGGCACGGCCCGGGTGGCCAGCTTCTCCTTGAAGCGGCGCACCCGGAAGTTGAGCCTGCCCTCCACCTCCCGGGGCAGGAGGAAGAGGGCGAGCCCCTTGGGGCCCTCCGGGGCGCCTTCGGGCCGGGCGGTGACCAGGGCGTAGTCGGCGAGGCCCGCCCCCGAGGCGAAGTACTTGTCCCCGTGGTAAAGCCGGTAGGCCTCTCCCTCCCGCTGCGCCAGGGTGCGGTTGGCCCCCAGGTCGCTTCCTCCCTGGATCTCCGTCATCCAGGTGGCCCCGTAGGCCTTCCCGTAAAGGAGTTCCCGCTTCACCGCCCTCCACTCGGGGGCGTACTTGTGGAGGGCGTAGGCCACCTGGTGGGTGATGGTGAGGATGCAGTACAGCCCCCCATCGGCCAAAAGGTAGCCCAGGGCGTAGTGCAAGGGCCAGCCCCGGCCCTCGTAGGCGGGGCGGACCATGGGGCGGAGCTTTTCCAAAAGGGCCCTCTCCGCCGGGGAGAGCAGGGCCCGGTCTATGCGGTTGCCGTCCAGGTCGTGCATCAGGAGGCGGGGAGGGGAGAGGGCGTCCACGTGGTGGGTCACCTCCAGGACCTCCTCCCCCACCAGTTTCCCAAAGGCGGAAAGCTCCTCCTGGGGGAGGCCCGGGGCGAAGGCCTCCAAGACGGCCTTCGGGTCCGGGTCCAGGGCGTAGTGGTCCTGGCCCAAGCTGTAGAGGATGCCCCGCATCCTGACCTCCTTTCCCCGGAGGCTACGGGCCCCCGAGCCCTTTGTCAAGGGCGGGGAATCTGAACTTCCCCCTAAGTTCCGACGGG
>QGLW01000239.1_pt1 | contig 14491 bp, 19 predicted proteins | sample 1725341 | NCBI WGS metagenome assembly QGLW01 (sample SAMN05439265, study PRJNA331180) | Hot springs metagenome, whole genome shotgun sequencing project. | isolation source: microbial mat of Apron and Channel Facies of Mammoth Hot Springs | place: USA: Wyoming, Yellowstone National Park | collected... | reverse complement strand
CAGTTTCTGGGGTATATCCTCGGACATGATCCAAACATCATCCCCCAACTTAACAAACCTAAAACCCTCAAAAACCCCCTCTTCTATCCCGAACCTTTCCTTAAGAAAATCCAAGATCATTTAGGGAATATTTTAAGGGCGAACCTTTATGAATCTCCCCCTCCAATAAACTCCCCCCTTGAACTTCACCCAATACCAAGACCTTAATGAAACAAAAATGAAGAGGATTGAGCCCACAAGGAGGTGGAATATCGTATAAAATTTCTGATGGTTCCTGAAAGTATAAAATGTATAAAGGTTTGATAGTAAAAAAACTCCGGATGCGAGCCCGTAATCCATCACCCCAGCGAAATATAGGATAAGAAATAAAAAGGCCAAAGCCTCAAAGAGGTGTATAAGTCCAAAGGTTAAGGGAAGATATATTTTTCCGAAGGATAAAAAGTATAAGTTCTTTGACCATCCGTCCAACATATCCTTAAAGTTATCATACATCCTGCATTTTATCCCATAATCCTTTCCATTTCCCAAGAATACCTTAAAACCCGAATACTTAACGTTCCTTGCAAGTTCAACATCTTCTAAGACCATAGAGATCACCGCCTTATGCCCGCAAACCTTAAAATAAACTTCCCGTTTTATCATAATAAACTGCCCATTCGCCGCAACCACTTTGCTCTTCGGATCGGAAATTTTTCTTGGTTCGTAAATTGATGAAAGGAACTTAAAAACGAAGGGTTGTAAGCTCGCGGAAAGGGGTGAATCGTTTATCTGCTTTGGACTTATTGATACGAGATCGTAAGAATTTAAAATCGGTAGAACCTTTTTGATTGAGCCTTCCTCCAACCTTACATCCGCATCCAAAAATAGCAAAATTTCCCCCCTTGATGCCTTTGCCCCCAACCAAAGGGCAAAGTTCTTTCCAACCGCACTCTCACTTTTCTTATCTATCCTTATCACCCTTATCTCACCAAAATTTTTCAAAATTTCTGGTGTCCTATCCGTTGAACCATCATCCACCGCTATTATCTCGTAATCCTCCCCCGAGGAACTCAGACTCTTTTTCACACTATCCAAAGCCCCAATTAAGTTTTTCTCTTCGTTCCTAAAAGGTATAACCGCGGAGATCAAGGGAAAATTTTAAAGGATACCCAAATTTTTCAAGTGAAGTATATCAAACTTACCAAGATACACAAACCTACCCACCCTTTCCATCTCCTCTAAAGCACTTCTTAAAAACTCCTCCCTTATATACATCAAAGTATTCTTGCAAATTACCGCATCAAAGGAATGATCTTTAAAAGGTAATCTTAGCAGATTTCCCAGGACAAAATCGTTCCCATTCCAGTATTTGAAAGGGACCCTCCACATATTCCCCCATTGTATCAGAAAGTTTTCCCTTGCCCCGCGCAAGGAAAAGGATGTGTATATCCCTCCCCTTGCCATAATCAGGTCCTTTAAGGAAAGATCCAAACCGACCACGTAGCAGTTTAAGTTTAGTTTTTCGCATAAATATTTTATCGTATAAACCTCCTCACCCCTACCGCATCCCACCGAAAGTACTTTTAAACGTTCTCCCTCATTGAACCTACCCTGAAAAAAATTTTTAAGATCCTCCCACTCCCTAAGAAAGTACCCCTCTGGGACAGAAAAAATGTTTAGGGCGGATATTAGGTCATCCGCGATTATATCGGTTTCCACCTTCAAACCCATATCCTCCAGAATTTTCCTGAAGTTCATACCCTTTCCCACATATACTCAAGCAAATCCCAAAACTCCCCCAAATACCCCAACCTTTCCAGGTTCCACTCCGCCCCCCTGAGGTAGAACGAGGCTTTATCCTTTGAGAGTGTTATTGGGTCCTTTGCTCCCAAGCTTTCAAGTATATGAGGTAAGGTGGACTTTCCCTCATCCTCTAAGTAGTCTTCACAATCGTCTAAGATCTGGAACGCCATACCGAACATCCTACCAGCATCCCTCAAAATCGGATCCTCAAAACCCGACAATAAAGCCCCCGCCTCAAAGGCCACTTCATATAAAGTTGCGGTCTTCTTGTATATTACATCAAGGTATGTATCCTCGTCGGAAATCTTCACCGTATCCTCAACGTATTGTCCCAAAGCCATCTCATAAACCGCGTTTGAAAGTCTTCTAAAAAACAAAGGAAACTCCGAAATTTCCCTCAAAGCCTTGGTAAATAAAATATCCCCAATTATCACCGCCGTGGAAGTTGGAAGGATACGGTTTAAGACGTTCCCTCCCCTCCTTGTTTCCGCGTTGTCCATAATATCATCGTGTATTAATGACGCACCATGGACCATCTCAAGGGCATAGGCAACCCTCAAAGAAATCTTCTTTGGGACCTTGTGTATATTTCCGCTTATGTAAGAAATAATCCCCCTGAGCCTCTTGCCCTTTATTAGATATTTTGGTATATTGAAATTTTCCGCTTCCCTTTCCAAGGATTTTTCAAGCTCATCAAGGAAATCCGAGAATTTTTCGCGGATCTTATATATCAACCTTCACCTTCTCCTTTGTCCCGTTCTCGTAAAATAGAACGTAATAACCCGCGATAACGTTTACCTCAATAACCTTACCTTCCCCCTTTTCAGTTTTTACAATTGAATTCAGCTTGGGAAACCTTTGGGAAACCTCATCGTAAAATGGTAATTCGTAAGTTAAACAGCATAACAGGCGCCCGCATACACCCGTAAGCTTATCCGGAGCGGCAAACAGGTACTGCCTCCTTGCCATATCCTGCGAAACCGTGGGTATGTTTTTTAAGAAAACCTTACAGCATAGCTCAAGCCCACACCTATCTATCAAACCCACCTCTTGTGCGTACTTTACGTAATCCTTAAAAACGAATTCCACCCTAACGTGAAGGTGTTTTGCCAAAAATGGGACAATGGATCTAAAATCCTGAGGTTTTTCCGATACGTACTCTACCGTTAAAATCCCCATTTTAGGGTCAAAAGATGAATCCTTTACCTTCGCGGGTATTTTATTCTCCCAGATTATTCCCCTCACCATGTTCGTCATAATTTGTTTTACCTCGTTGGGCGAGGTGTTCCTGTGGAAGCTTGCGACCCTTAAGTTACTCTTAGGTCTCGGGTCCCTAAACTTTAGGATCTTAACCAATATCGGCTTTTCTTCCCCTTCAATCTTTATAAAAACATAAGGAAAATCCCCATCGTAATCAAAGGGTTCGCAGAAGAAATGCTCGTAATTTCCCCCTATTATTGAAGTTTCAATCACCCTCATTTTCTCTGAATGATCCTACCCCTAGTTAGATCGTAAGGGCTTACTTCCACAACTACCCTATCACCCGGCACTATCTTTATAAACCTCACCCTCATCTTCCCCCCAAGGTGCGCCAAAACCACGATACCGTTATCAAGTTTAACCCTAAAAAGGGTGTTTGGTAAAACCTCTATTACCGTCCCCTCCATCTGGATCATCTTGTTAGACATCTATATCCTCCGTCAGTATTATTGGTCCTTCCTTTCCTATAAACACCGTATGCTCGTAATGGGCGGACCAGCTTCCGTCTTTGGTGGATATGGTCCAACCATCCTTTCCGGTTTTCACATGCCCATTTCCCGCGGTGAGCATAGGTTCTATAGCAAGGGCCATACCAGGCTTTATCTTATAATCCGAATCTATATCATCTGGGTGGTTAAATATTAGGGGATCCTCGTGGAGATCCAAGCCTATGCCATGACCCGTAACCCCCATTGCGGGCTCAAAACCGTATCTCTTTACGGTTTCGTATATTGCGTAAGTTATATCTGATACCCTCTTTCCGGGCTTTGCGGAATCTATCCCCCTATACAGGGCCTCCTTGGTAGCCTTCATCAAAAGAACCATCCTATCGGGAACATCCCCAAGGGAGAACGTCCAGGCGGTATCCGAGTGGTATCCGTCAAATTCTACACCAACATCCACCTTTACCAGCATAGGACCCTTAAGGATCTTACTTTCCAAAGGCAAACCGTGTACCACCTCCTCGTTTATAGAAACGCAAGTGCTGTAATTGTAAGTTTTTCCTTCAACTTTATACCCAAGGAACGAAGGTTTTGCCCCCTTTGATATGATGAAATCCCTTAAAGCTTCGTCTATCTCTTTGGCACTTATCCCCTCCCTTATAATCCTCTTTGCCAAGCGCAAAGCTGAGGATGCTATCTTCGCGGATTCCCTCATGCCTATAAGGTCAAGCTCGTTCTTGAGGATTATCATAAAGCCTCCCTTATCCTCCTGAAAACCTCTTCCCTATCCCCAAGTCCGTCTATCTTTCTTAGTACTCCCCTCTCCTCGTAAATCCTTATTAAAGCCTCCGTGCTACCCCTATAAACCTCTAACCTTTTCCTTACAACCTCCTCCCTATCGTCCTCCCTCTGAACGAGCTTTGAACCGCAGTTGTTACATGTCTCATCTTCCTTGGGGGGGTTGAATATCAGGTTATAAACCGCCCCGCATTTTAAGCAAACCCTCCTGTAAGCTATCCTCTTAATTATCTCTTCATCGGGAGCATCAAGGAATATCACGTGGGTTATATTTAAACCTTTCCTTGCGAGCATCTCGTCCAAAGCCTTAGCCTGATTTATGTTCCTTGGGAAGCCGTCAAGGATGAAGCCCTCTTCATCGTTTATCACCTCCTCTATTATCCCCAAAATTATCTCGTCGGGTACGAGTTCCCCCCTTTCCATATATGACTTGGCCCTTTGTCCAAGCTCCGTCCCCTTTGCCACCGCTTCCCTCAGTATATCCCCAGTGGAGATCTTCTTAATTTTTAAATCCTCCGCTAATCTCTCCGCCTGGGTACCCTTTCCCGCTCCCGGAGGCCCCAAAAATATTATTCTATACCTATTCCTCTCCATGACCTAACTTTCGCTCTCCCCACAAGGCTCTCATACCTGTACATAATGAGGTAAGAGTTCAACTTTTGGAGTATATCTAAGGCAACACCGACGATTATTAAAAGCCTCGTCCCACCGAAGTATAACGGGATGTTTAAGGCTGTGGATACGTGGTAAGGAACTATGGCGACAAGGGAGAAGAATAAAGCACCTGGAAGTATAAGCCTCGTCATTATTCTGTCTATATATTCCGCCGTCTCTTCACCCGCCCTTACGCCGGGTATGAAAGCAGAAGCCCTCTGGAGGTTATCCGCAACATCCTTTGGGTTGAAAACAATTGATGTATAAAGATAGGCGAAGAAGATTATGAGTAGAGCGTAAACAACATCGTGGGTGAGGGTTCCGGGCTGGAAATACGCTGCCAAACCCGAAAAAAAACCTTCGCCGGTGAAGGTGAAGGCGGTTTGTGGAAATAGGAGGATACTTTGGGCGAATATTATGGGCATAACCCCCGCGGTGTTTATGGTTAGGGGAAGGTATCCCGTCTGACGCGTGGGAGAAATTCCCACCGTCCTTTTCGCGTAGCTTATTGGAACCTTCCTGTGAACTTCCGTTGCGATCACCACCAAACCCGTAAGTACCACCAAAAAGGCGATCATAAATATCACAGATTGGGTTGAAACCGCCCCGTTCTTCCAAAGGGTATAGGTGCTTATTATTTCGTTAGGTAGAGAGTCTAAAGAGCCCGCAAATATCAAAACCGATGCCCCGTTCCCTATTCCCCTATCCGTTATCTGCTCACCCATCCACATCAAAAGGACCGAGCCTCCTACCAAGGAAAGCATGGTGGAGATTAGGAATAAGGGGCCCGGGTTGGGAACAACGGGAAGTCCAGATGGACTCGTGAGGGACTGGAGGAAGGAAGCTATACCGAAGGACTGGAGGGCGGATATTAAAACCGTCAGCCATCTGCTATACCTGTTCAATATCCTCCTCCCATGCTCCCCTTCCCTCTGAAGCCTCTCAAAATAGGGAACGGTTGATGACAAAAGCTGTACTACTATTGATGCGGATATATAGGGCATTATACCCAAACCGAATATTGCCGCCCTTGATAAAGCTCCCCCTGCGAATACATCAAACATCCCGAAAGATGTATTCTGGAGGGCTACCTTGAAGTATTCCGCCAGAGCGGAGGCGTTTACGCCGGGTATGGGTATGTGCGTCCCCACCCTATAGAAGAATATGACTATCAGGGTAAAAAGGATCCTATCCCTTATATCCTTTACTTCCCAGAGACCACTTATTACCCTAAAAATCCTCTCCATCTACTCTATCCTCCCACCCACCTTATCTATCATCTCCTTAGCCTTCTTTGAAAAGGCATGTATCCCCTTAAAGATAAGGGGTTTTGTGAGCTCACCCTTTGCCAAGATCTTTATAAGTTTCCCCTCAAGCTTACCCTTTATAAGGCCCCTTTCTTTTAGAGTTTCAGGGCTGACTATTTCGTTCGGTGAGAACTTCTTGTCTATTTGCCCCAAATTCACCTCTTCGTACTCCTTGGGGAAAGGGCTTTTAAATCCCCTCTTTGGGATACGCCTATAAATCGGAGTTTGTCCCCCTTCAAACCATATGGGCTTCGGATCCCCTTCCCTCGCCTTCTGACCCTTATGTCCCCTTCCCGAAGTCTTTCCCAATCCGGAACCAATACCCCTTCCTACCCTCTTTTTCTCCTTCTTTGCGCCGGGCTTAGGCGAAAGGTTTGACAAAGTTATCATAAGCGGGAATTATAAGCGGGTTTATTTTAACTTTTTGAGGGCATCATCTATCTCCTTTATCTCCTCGTATCTCCCAAGGGCCTCAAGCATAACCTTGGCTTTTTCAAGGTCCGCCCTCGCCTCTTTATACCTTCCCTTGTAAGTTAAGGCTATACCCCTGTATTTGTATGCGTACCCTAAAGTTGCGGCATCCGGATAGTTGTTTATAAATTGGGTCATAACCTCTATAACCTGATCGAACTTCTTAAGGTTCAACAGGGAATAACCTAAGAACCTGTAAGCATCCTCAGCCTTGGAGCTTCCGGGATACTGCTGGACGAATTCTCCGCATCTCTCAACGGTTTTCACGAAGTTAAAGGAAGCGTAAGCCCAGTTGCAGGCATAATATAGGGCATCTTTTCTACCCTTGCTTTCGGTATGGGTCTTATAAAATTTGTATAGGGAATCGGATAGGGCGCTTAGGGCGGATGTGTCGGAAGTTGCCTCCTCGAACATAGCCTGAACCTTCGGAAGGTACTCATCCCAAGGGTCCTTCTTCTCCTTTTTACCACCGCAAGATAAGAAAATAAGAAGGGTCAAAAGGAAGAACTTCATATCACCCTTAAGATTTCACCAATTACCTTTCCCTTATCTACCCGCAAAATTAGGCACTCCACTTCTCCCTTTTTAAGGTCCTTTAGGGAAAGCGTCCTCGCGGGTCCAAGCCTATTTTTTGGTATATACACCTTCTTACCCTCTACGGAAACCACAAACCCCCCATCCCCTGAAACTTTCAATACCTTACCCCTTGCTACTGAACCCACTTTAAGAACCCTTTCCTCTTTGTGCAACTTTGTTCTGAGCTTCTTTTTGACGTAATCCGCGATCACGATCTTCGCCTTAACCTTCTCTCCAACATTATGCTCCTCGGGTGATTTCAAAAGCCCCCTAACGGTGTCTTCAAATAAAATCTCGTATATCTGGGGTTTAACCTTCTTCGTTATAACCACTTCTATTGGCTCTCCCTTATCCTTAGCGGAAAATATCTTTCCCCAAGCTTCAGCCCTTTTTATTACCTCTTCGGGAGATGGAGATTTTTCGTATGCTAACAAGGGTGTCCTTCGCACTTCTCCCCAAGCAATTTCCTTACCGTCTCCTCGTAGTACTGGGCATGGTATTTCGAGAATCCCACCTTTCTCGTTACTATGTTCCCCTTTTGGTCTATTATTAGGGTGGTGGGTATTGAGAAGACGTTGTATAGGTCGGATACGAGGTTTTCCCTATCAAGGAGTATTAAATATGTTAAACCCTTGCTCTCCACGAATCTCTTAACCGTCCCCTCGCTTATATCAACGCTTACCCCAACAACCACAAGCCCCTTGTCCTTGTACTTCTTATGAAGCTCCTCAAAGAAGGGTAGGGATACCCTACAAGGTGGGCACCAGGTTGCCCAAAAGTCCAATACCACCACCTTACCTTTAAAGTTTGAAAGCTTATGCTCCTTCCCGTCTATCCCCTTAAGGGAAAAATCCTTCGCCTTCTCCAAACTCAAAAGGAGCATCAACATAGCAACGGATATTATAAGGCTGAAAACTTTAAAATATCACATTGAGGGCGGAATTTAAAAGAAACTCCACCCTTCTTCTCTTGAAGGCATTCACCTTTGCATCTTACAGTTTGGGTTATGAGATTACGCAGGAACTTTTAATATCCTTCGGTAAAATTCAGCCAAGGCTTGCAAGGAGGAGGGCGGAGGTCGTAAAGAAGAACTTCCTTATGGTGAGGGGAAACACGGAAGGCTGGGAAAGGACATTCATAAACTTTTGGGGACTTACAACGGATACCCTTTATCTACCCTATATGACCGCGGAGGAGGTTTTAAGTAGGCTTGAAAGCGTTGAGAATTTGGAGGTGTTTAAGTGGTTCAAGCAGAAAGGTAGGGCTCTGATAGTTACCACCGCCCACATAGGTATGCCCGAAATGTTGGCGAACTTCGCATCCCTATTGGGTTTTCCGGGTGTTGCAGTAGCGGAGGTTCCGTCAAACGAATGGTATAGAGAGTTTTTGAAGAGGAGGGAGAAGTTCGGTATGAAGATAATCCCTATGGGTGGCTCTTATCCAATCCTCCTTTCCGCGATAAAGGATGGACAGTTTATTTATCTCGTTTCGGATAGGGACATTAAAAAGAAAGGGATAATCTTGGACTTCGGAAGGGGTAAAAAGTACTTTCCAACGGGTTTTGCCTCTTTATCCGTTGAAACAAAAATCCCATTGGCGTTTGGGTGTGGAGTCCCAACGGGTCCTAAAGGAAAATACAGGGGATATATTTTGGGTCCTCATTACCCTAAGGATATTAACGATGCCCTTGAATGGTTCGCCCAAAACCTTTACGAGTTCGTTTATAAATACACGGATATGTGGTTCGTGTTTCAGGACGAGTGGGTTTGAAACCATCTTTCAACCGTCAGAGCCCTTTTCCTTTTTTCTCCCTTCATAAGGGCAAGCTTTAAAAACCAAAGCTTCCCATAAATTTGCGGTAAAACTTCAAACCTTCCAATTTCCCCCTCAAAAATTTCAATTCCCCCCTCTCCCAAGACATCAAACTTTAAACCACCTTCAAATCTTATCCTCACCTTCCCCCCTATCCTCTTTGTGTATTTCAAGGGAATAAATCCCTCAAAATCCCCCTTCTCTATAAATTCCTTGCATTTTTCGTAATCCGGTGGAACCCCAACCAAGTATAGGGCGCCTATGCTGTCGGAGAAAAATCCAGAATCCGAGTAAAATATCGGACCTGTTTCTAGCTCCCCATACCTCAATATTACACCCTTGTACCCGTAAATATATCCCGAGATCTTACTAAAACTTAAAACCCTTTCGCCCAATAGGATGTATTCTATCGGTTTTGGTAGCAACGTGGAAAAAGATAGATCAACACCTGGCGCATCCTCCCTATAAAACCCAAAAACCTTCATTCAAAACGAAAATTATATAGCTCCTCTTTCAAATTGATCATAACGAATCTTACCCTTTTATCCTCCACCGCTTTTCTTACCTCCTTTTCTCGATCCGACAGGGAAGGGGAATTAGCGGTCTTCACCTCAATAAACAATATCTCCTCGACCTTTCCATTAGATAGCCCCTTAAAAGCAACATAGTCAATGGGAGTTCCGATATGCCTAAAATCCTTCGGATCAATACCTAATTTCTTGAACATCAACAGGGGGGTAAGCTCCTCACCAACTTTTCCCAAAATGGTTGATAAACTCTTTTTTACAGCATCCTCTCTGATCTTCTCTTCATACTCATTTTTCCATTTCTCAAACCGATTTTCGTATTCTTTCTTAATAACATCCTTTAACTTCTCAAGTTCCTTTTCCCTCCACTCCTCAAACAATTTTTGCGCCCGTTCATATGCCGACTTATCCATCTGCTCATTTAAAACCGCGATATTTTTCTCGTATTCCTTAACTTTTTCCAACATCTTCTCATATCTTTCCTTATATTCCTCAATCTGTTCAAGTAGTTCCTCCCTCTCACGTTCCCGTTTCTCAAGCAGATTTTCGTACCATGCCACCTGTTTCTCGTATTCCTTTATCCTTGCCATTAAATAAGCAACCAACACCGCCACCGCAAATAGAACGAGCAGAAGTCCGATTAAAAACACATATTGGCTCATTTCGGAATGAAAATTATATTGCTGTATATGGGGTTAAATGGGAAACAAAGTCCATCCCCACTTTGAAGTTGGGGAAAAGTTAAAATCTTTAACATCTCCCTCCTTTAGGTTCTTTGCTATAAAATCCGAAGTTCCCCATAAAAAATCATCATTGCGCCGCAAATGTTTCACCCTAAAAAGGGAAATTATCTTAAAACCTATCCGCCTTAACGCTCTTTAAAACCTCATTCAATATCTCCTCCACCTTTATCCCTTCCGCCTCTGCCCGGAAATGCAAGATTATCCTGTGCTTAACTATGTAAGGAAAAAGCTCCCTTACCTCCTCCGTTGTTGGCACCGACTTATCCCTAATAAATGCGAGAGCCTTTGATGATAATATCAAAAACTGAGAAGCCCTAGGACCTGCCCCATACCTGACGAATTCCTTCACAATTTTTGGAGAATCCAAGTTTTCGGGCCTTGTATTTCTCACCAAAGATACAGCGTAATTTACCACATGCTCGGGTACGGGTATTTCTCTAACCTCCCTTTGAAAATTCCCAATCCCATCCTTGTCCAAGACCTTGCTTACCTCGTCAAGTTTTCTGAACCCATCCAAAACCGCTATTTTTACCTCTTCCTCAAAGGAAGGGTACCCCAAGTCTATTTCCATTAGGAACCTATCAAGCTGTGCCTCCGGTAAAGGGTAAGTTCCTTCCTGTTCTATTGGGTTTTGGGTTGCAAGGACAAAAAAGGGCCTTGGAACATCATAAACCTTTCCACCGTAGGTTACCCTCTTTTCTTGCATAACCTCAAGGAGCGCGGATTGGGTTTTAGGAGGCGCCCTGTTTATCTCGTCGGCAAGGATCACGTTTGCGAAAACTGGTCCCTTTGAAAACTCAAACTTCCCATCCCTGAATATCTCCGTCCCCGTTATATCCGTAGGCATAAGATCTGGCGTAAACTGTATCCTGCTAAACGTTAAGTCAAGGGTCTTTGAGAATGCTCTAACCATCAGGGTCTTAGCCAAACCCGGAACCCCTACGAGTAGAACGTGCCCCTCCGAAAGTAGGGATACCAAAAGTTTCTCTATTACACCCTCGTTTCCTACGATCGCCTTCTGGATCTCTCTAAAAACCCCTTCAAACTCTTTCCTCAACCCCCAGCTCTCCCTTAAACTCTTCCAGCATAGTATTGAAGGCTCTATCAAGACGCATCAAAAGGTCGTTGTTAAGGATAAAGTTCCTCCTTTTATCAACGAAAAGGGCACCCGCCCATACCTTATCATCCTCAACCACCTTCCAAGTCTTTAAATCCACGTCCCAAACAGAGAAATTCTGCGGGGGATTCATAACCCATTCGCTCGGAAGCTCCCTTAAAACCTCCTCCATCAGCCCCTTATCCCTATGGTTTACCTTCACTTCAACATCCCTCTTCATATACCTTACCGCCTCATCCACGAGATTTTTGAAGATCTCTTTGTAGGTTTCCCTATCGTTTATGGTTTCTTTTAGCTTTTCCTTAGCCTTCTCCTTTGCCAGTTTCAGGATTTCAATCTGTTCCTGTAAAATCATCCTCGTTGCTTCCTGTCTTGCCTTGGAGATGGCGAGGTTATACTCCTTCAAAAAACCCTCCTGAGCCCTAATTTTGTACCCTTCAAGCACCCTTTCCCTTTCCTCTTCTGCGGATCTTAATATGGATGAGGCCCGTTCCTCGGCCTCGGATATTATTTCCTTGACCTTAGAACGGGCCTCCCTCTCTAAAAGATCCCTTATTTCCACCTTACAGGATCAGTATGAGTATGGAAACCACGAACCCCAATATCACGATCGTTTCGGGAAGGGCCAATAGGGCCAGGATCGGAACCAGAAGGCTCTTGTCCTCCGCTAAAGCGCCCGCGCCCGCGGAACCGATCCTTGCCTGAGCGTAACCCGTAGCTATGGCGGAAACGGCTATAGCAAGTCCGGCACTGAGATATACCGCCCAGCCTTTACCCGTTTGGGCCTCGGCGGCCATCAGAATGCCGAAAGTTGAAATAAGAGCAAGATTTAAGCTCAAAAAGATCTTAAGAAGCCTCTTCATATTCTACCTCCTTGTTTTTTCAACGGTCTAAACAACTTATTCGCGGGTACATAAAACTTCGTAAAGAACTCCACGAATTGCAAACGCATCCCCTGTATAGTGGGATCCACTATACCCAAAACAAATGCTAACATATGGAACGCAACCCCAACCAAAATCGCAAAGGCGGGTACGGGCATAAGCTCTATGAACTTGTTAGCTATTTCGGCAAGTATTGCGGAAGCCAAACCCACCGCCGCAAGACGCGCGTAAGATAATACGTTCCCAAAGGCTGAAAATATCTCTATCAATCCCAAGGGTCCTTCGCCGATTAAAGTCAAAACCACGCCAAGCCCTATGGAAAGCATTCCAACATACCCCAACTCCGCGGGTATCCCGTACATCCATTCGGGCGTTATCCCGGGCATTTTAAAGTTAGAAATTAAAAGGAGAAGGATACCCAATATGGCAAAGAACCTACCAAGCTCAAAGTAAGCGTGCTTTTTATGATCCAAAATCCAATAATTGTAAAAGCCCAACAACATACTCAAAAGAATTTGGAAGAAACCGAACCCAACCGCTATAAGGATCAAGTCTATCACCTCGTGAGTTCTATGGAAGATTGGGACAATTATCCCCAGTTTGATCCCAAGGTCCCCGAAGATCTCGCCGAATATTATCCCAAAGATCGTGGCAAAGATTGAGTTTATAAAATACACCATGGAGAGGTTATAACCTACAGATCCGACCTTAAAGGAGCTTGAAAGGAGCCAGAAGAGGAACATCCCGGTTATCCCATACCCGGCATCCCCAAGCATAAATCCGTAATATATCGGGAAAAAGAGGGATATGAATGCGGAGGGATCAACGGTTTTATATACGGGGGGAGAGTATATTTCAAGGAAAGTCTGATAATAAGATGCGGGTGGGGAATTCTTTAGAGCGACGGGGACATTCTCATACTCGTAATTCTTTGGCTCGGAAAACCTAACAAAAGCTTTCTCATCAAGGTTTTTTATTGCTCCCCCAAATTCCCCCCTTAGTTCCGCTGGGATCCAACCCTTAATCGAAACCAAAAATTTTGAAAACGCCAAAAACCTTTCCTTCGCCTCCAGATAAAACATTATTTCTTCCGCCAAGAACTTTTGCCTCTCAAGGAACTCCTTTATGCCTTCAAAGGAGATCCTTGCGGTTTCCTTCAAATTTTTTATTGCATTTGGGATTTCCACCTCTATCGCCCTCTTAACCTCCTCAAGGCTTTTGTATCCCTTTGGGGGCCTTGCAACAGGGAAGGAATTTTCCTCCAAGAATTCCTTCACCTTAAGTACATACTCAGTTTTTGCCCTCAAAAACATTAGAACCCTATCTCCCTTTATCCTCTCAAAGAGCTCAACTCCGTTTTCCACCGCCCACCTCTTTAACATCTCCTTTGAACCCACCTCCTCCCTACCCAAAACCACCGCAAAAACCTCAAACCCTTCCCCACCCAATTTCCCCATTTCCTCCGCTATCTCATAATAATCCATAAGCTTTCTAAGCTCCTCCTCAAAACCATTTATATCCCTAACCAAAGTCATCAGCCCATCCCTAATTTTCTTAACCTCTTCAAAGTTCAGCTCTCCCCTGTTGGGCAAACCTTCCAACTTCCCAAAAAACTCCTCAATTTCACGTATAAAGGTTAAAACCATCTTAGCCTTACCCCTCAACTCCTCCTCTTTATCATCCAAGACAGCCTTGTTTTCACCTTTGTACTCTTCCGGATGGAAAAAACCCAACCTTGCGATAAGATCTAATAGATCCTTCCATCTGTTTTTGGGTAAGGCAACATCAACTTTCAGCATGCGAACGTGCATGAGGCGGGTATTATAACGATGATTTGAACCTTAAAATTTCCAACTATGGCGAATCCCAGAATTACAATTCTCGGCGATGTTTTTGAGTTTGCCTTTAAGTTGGGCTTTTTGAGGGGTAGGGTGGATGATTACGAAAGCTTTAAAGAGGGTGAGTTTGAAAAAATAAAATCCAAGTTTCTTAAAAATGGGTTAGAGGAGCTCGTCCCTGTGTGGGAAAAACTTAAAGAGTATGTGCCATTTGAATTGGAAAAACCTCCGCAAGGGCTTAAAAATTTGGGATTGGGACAAACTGATAAAAACACCTTG
>QGLW01000238.1_pt1 | contig 14526 bp, 19 predicted proteins | sample 1725341 | NCBI WGS metagenome assembly QGLW01 (sample SAMN05439265, study PRJNA331180) | Hot springs metagenome, whole genome shotgun sequencing project. | isolation source: microbial mat of Apron and Channel Facies of Mammoth Hot Springs | place: USA: Wyoming, Yellowstone National Park | collected... | reverse complement strand
CACCCCCCAGATTTTAAGTTTTTTATTTAAAGTTGTTGATTTTTCAATGAAAGTTTACAGTGCGCTAATAATAAACCTGTAAAAATTGTTGATTTCTTTGATATATCAAGGCTTTCCCTCAATTTTTTAAACCACCCCCCTATCCCAAACTTTTCTCGGAATAAGGTATTTATATTATATGATATACTGACAGATGGTTGATGAAAAATTAAAATCAACCCTTGACAAAACAGGTAAACCAAACTATAAATTACAGTCAGACAATCTAAATCACAACGTATCAATAGCTTACCAAAACAAAACTTTCCCTAGCCAGTTTTAAAGGAGGAAAATATGCCAACCCTTGATGAATTGCAAGCAGATTTGAACTTTTATAAACAATTAAAACTTCAACTTGAAAATGCTTTATTACAAGGTGCAACTCAGCTTGAGATTTCAATTGCAGGTCGTACCGTCAGGTATAGAACCTTTGAAGATATGATTAAGGCTAAACAGTGGGTTGAAAACGAGATTAACCGGTTAGAGAGGGCTATTGCTCTGATGAATGGGGAGAATTATCCATTGAATAGAATAAGAACGAGGTTTATAGGATGAGTATATTTGACGTTTTCAGGAAAAAAGGTAAAGTGGATGAGAAACCTGTAGTTGTAAAACGGTACTTTAAAGGTGCTCAGATTTCTGATTTACTTGCAGATTGGTTTGCAGAGGAGAGAACAATAAATAATGATTTAAAGTATGGTGTTCTCCAGCGTCTCTGGGAGCGTGCAAAGTCTTTGTATCAAAATAATCCTTACTTTGTCAGGTATGTGCAACTTGTTTCTCAGAATGTTCTTGGGGCAAACGGTTTTAAACTTCGTGTAAAACTTGATGAAAGGGGAACGGGTGATCCTATCAACATCCAAGAGTATATCTCGAGGGTTGAAAGCGGTTTTGAAGATTACGTTGAAACTTCAAATATTGATGGGCATTCTTGGTTTGAAGCCCAAAGACTCGCTCTAAACTTACTTTTAATCTTTGGTGAAGGCTTCCTTGTCTTTGATCCAAAAAGTCTTTCCTTCCAACTGGTCTCCCCATTACTTTGTCCACCTGAAGATTTGATAAAGAAGGTTGGTTCAAAAACTGTGAACTTCAAACTTGGTGTGGGGTTTGTTGGGAATGAAGCTCGTCCTTCTTTTTACAGGTTTGTCGATCAATTAGGTAAAGAGTTGATTATCCCCGCCGACAGGGTAATCCACTTCAGAATACTGGAATTCCCTGAACAATTAAGAGGCTACCCCCGAGTTGCTTCAGCTATGATACAACTACACCATCTTGATGGTTATGAAGAGGCTGAACTGGTTGCTGCAAGGATTTCAGCTGCAAAGATGGGATTCTTTAAGAGGAGTGTGCCTGATGTAGTAACAAATCAGCAAGAAGGAAAAGTTTTCATAGATGAAGTTCAGCCTGGTGTATGGATGGACTTGCCGCCTGGCGTTGACGTTGCGACCTTCGACCCAAAGCATCCTAATACGACTTTTCCTGAATTCCAAAAGGCTATCCTTCGCTCTGTAGCTTCAGCTTTGGGTATCTCTTACGTTAGCCTTGCAAATGATTTAGAAAGTGTCAATTATAGCTCGGCGAGGGTAGGTTTACTTGAAGAGAGGGAATACTACAAAACAATGCAAAGAATTTTTATAGAGCAATTTTTAAACCCGCTGTTTTGGAAGTGGTATAATGCCGGACTCCAGGTGGGTACATTTGACCGCCAAAATGTTATACCAAAATGGTATGGTAGAACTTATGACTGGGTGGATCCTTTGAAAGATGCTGAAGCCCTTGCAAAACAACTCAATCTTGGGTTAAAGAGTTTTACAGAGATTTTGTCTCAGCAAGGTAAAGATATAGATGAACATCTAGCTGAACTAAAGGTAGAGAAAGAGAAAATGAAACAAAATGGAATAATCCTTCCCTTTGGTTATGAATAAAGGAGGTGATGTAATGGCAATTGTAGTTAGACAGAAAAGCATAAAATACATATCAAACCTTATTTCGAAAGGCCAGGTAGATTTAGAAAGCTCCTGGTCTTTTGAAGCTGAGGATGAAAACAGGCTGATAGAAGAAAAAGGCTGGGAGATATTTATGAACGTCCATCTAGCATATGATGATGAAGGGGGTGAGGAAGCAAAAAGCACATACAAATTCCCCGTTGCGAAGCTGAAAGGTGATGAAGTTATAGTTTTCAGAAAGGGAGTGATAGCTGCAAAGCAGAGGGCTTCACAGTTTGGTTATGACAATGTATATAATGCTGCTTCAAAACTGCTTGACTTAATAGATGAGAAGTATTCAGAAAAAGAGGAGGAGGCTATAGAGAAAGAAAGAAAAGAGGAACCTGTCAAGGAAAACAGAGTTTTTGAACTCCCAAAAATCTCATTCAGAGATGCTAATATTGAGGAGATTGGAAGTAATGATAAGTTTGTAGTGTCTGTATCTTCTGAGGCTGAAGTTGAAAGGTTTGGGTATATTGAAGTTTTGAAACATTCCAGAGATGCGATAGTTGACGATTACCTCAGGAATGGAATAGCTGTCCTTGTAAATCATGATAGAGATAAAATCATTGGTGTGTCAGAAGGGTATGAAATTAGAAATGGTAAACTGTATGTAACTTACAAGCTGTCTAAAACTGCTGAACCCTGGAAAACTTTAATTGAAGAAGGTATTCTCAGACACACATCAATAGGCTATGAGATTATAGAGTATGAACAAACAGGAGAAAAGGATGGTCTCCCTGTTGTAACTGTAACCAGGTGGAGACCACTTGAATTTTCTTTCGTTTCCATCCCTGCTGATATAACAGTGGGGGTGGGTAGACAAAAGGAGGTGAAAGTAGAGGAGGTAGTAGAAAATGGCGAAAAAGAAAAAAGAGAAGAAAACACAGAAAACAAAGCAAACAACTTCATCGAAGTCAAAGAAAGGAGGGAGGAGGTAATGGAAAAAATAATCAACGCTACAACAGTAAACGTCCCTGTGGAAAAGGAATATAGCCTCCACAGGGTCATCACTGCTCTGATTGAAAACAGAACGCTTGATGGTTACGAGGGCGAAGTTGCCCAAGAACTCGAATATCGACTTGGTAGAAGGGCGAAAGGTGTCTATGTACCGTTCGATGTATTTACCAGGGCTTCCGATTACTCTGGCTTGAAACTCACTCAGTTCACTGGTCTTGTAGGTGAGTATCCAATCCAGGGAAGCCTTGAGAAGGCTGGTGCAACGGTTATCAAAGGTCTTCAAGGAACCGCAACCGTAGGTATAATGGGTGCTTATCCAAATGTGGGCTGGGGTAATACATCACCATCCCCCTCTGATACCAACATAAAGGGGTATGAATTGCTACCAAATACGGCTTCCATTTGGACAACTGTTTACAGGTCTATGCTGAAACAGTCAACCCCCGATATTGAGAACTATATTAGAAAGTTGCTTGGTAATGCAATTGTAAGTGGTATTGAGAGAGCTGCTCTTCAGGGAACTGGACACGGTAATAGCCAGCCTCTTGGTTTGGTATCTTTCAACCTGGGAGCTGGCTTTGGTGTGAACACTTCTCAGACTGCTGCAATAAACACCTGGGCTTACAGTGATATCACTAATATGTACCAGAACGTTCTTGGGAAGGTTGACAAACCTGTGTTTATTACAGGGCCTGCTGTCTACAGTGTTTTGAAGTCTACCGTCAGGTCTTCTAGCTATCCTGTTTACATAATTGACGGTGCAAACACCATTGATGGTATTCCTGTGCTCATACATGCTGGGATGCCTGCAAATACGGTTGCTCTCGGTGATCCTTCTACAGTTATACTTGCTTACTGGGGTGCAATTGATGTACTTGTCAATCCGTATGCAAGTGGACCTGCTGTAAGAATTGAAGCTTACGTTGAATTTGACTCGGCTGTGCTTGTACCAACTGCCTGGCACATTCTCACACTCAGAACAGCTTAATAAACAATAATGAGTAAGGAAGGGGGGTAAAAATTACCCCCCTTCCATCAACTTATATGGAGGTGAGTATGAAAAAGTTTGAAGTCAGATGGCCTTTCTACCTGCCAGACATTGAAAAATGGTTTTGGGTTGGAGAAATCATTGAGGAAGACAGCGAAGCTTATAAAATCTTGAAAAACGTTCCAAACTTACTGAAACCAGTTATTGAAAGGGTTGAAAAAGTTGAAGAAAATAAAAAAGAGGTGAAGAAGAATGGTAAAAGTGCTCACAAAAATTAATGTTTTAGTTTTTGGTCAATTTTATGAACCAGGTCAAGTCATTGAATTTGATGAAGAAATTTGGAACCAAATCGACGATGTTGTAAAGCTTGTGGCTTTTGAAGAGGTAGAAGATGGTGAGGTGGGGAACTGACTTCCAAAATGTGGACGTCTTCTTCAAGGACTCTATCACTACATCTTATCGGAAGGTAGGTGAAACCACTTGGAAAAAGGGTATTTTCATTCAGGAGGGTGAAATCATTACATTCTGGGATGTAGCCATCCAGGCTGAGTCATATATGATATATGTCAATGGAAATGAGTACGTACCACAGAAAGGTGATGCCATAGAACTTAAAGACGATAACACATACAACTATGAGATTGTGAACGTGCAGAACCAATATGGCATATATGTGTGTACACTCAGGCGGATACCCAAATGATACAAACTATTCTAACAAATCTTCAGAACTTTCTACAAAACAATGGTTTTCCAACCACCATAGAACCAACTACCTCAATAGATGCTGGCCAGGTAGCCATATTCTTTTCACGGGCTGAAATCGAAGATTCAGCCCATCCAAACCAATACAAGTTTACATCACATTTTGAACTTGTTTTTGTAGAAAAAACATATTCTTTATGCCTGTCCAAAATCAATGCTATTCTTCAGAACATCTCCCCCAATATTCTAGGTGGAGATGTAGTTGTATCTATTGAAGGTGTAGAAACTAGAGAAAAAGAAGAAGGGGAACCATACTATGCAATGGCTCTCCTTCTTTCAATAACATATTTTGGTAACGAATTATAAATAGGAGGTAGAAAAATGCCAATAAAAAAACTTTTCAATGTATATCTGAAAGCCGAAACAAACTACAATGACAATACATATTCATCAATCTCTGCGGCAGACTGGCTTCCAGTATACTCGGACACGGTATCTGTTGAGAGGGATAGTGAAAAAGTGTGGATACCTTTTGACACAACAAAACCAATCGTAGAAGCTATCCCAACAGAAACCGCCAGGGCAGTGAAGTTCTCCTGGGAGATGCCTATTAGGGTATGGAAAGAAGCTACGATAATAAAGTCCAGCATAGACACTACCCTGAAAGCGGGTCTCTTTACAGGTGTGATGCCAACTCTCTCTGTGGGTGACTCCTCAGGTTCTTTTGCTTTGAAGGTTCAGTCAGGTTCATACGAAATTGTTGCTTCAGGGTGCAGGGTTACATCTATAGAGTTCATTGGTAAACCTGGAGAACCTCTCAGACTGAAGGTAGAAGGTATGGGTTTGTTTAGAGGTGAAAGTGTTTCAGCCACTCCACTTTCACCAACTACCACTTTTGGTTCTATCATTTTGACAAGGGCTTCTTCAGTATCAGGTGAATTTGCCTCTTACTTTGAGGAATTTTCTGTGAAAGTTCAGGCAGAAAGACACCTCATAAAAGACCTTACCAATCTGTATATTATCTCACAAATTATACCAACCACTTTGAAAATCTCTGGTTCAGTAAAGGGTCTAACGGAAGTTATAGGTGTGAAAAGTATTGGTGAAGTGTTAGCTTCAACTGGTATCACATTCGCAGGCAATAGTAATGGCAACACCCTTCAGTTTTCCTTTACGGCTCCAAGAGTTTCTGAGAGAAAAGTTGGTGAAGTGGGGAATATTTTGTATACCAATATTGATTTTGTAGCTGCAGGACTAACACTTACATTTAACTCTAACTAATAGGAGTAAACTATGAACTTGAAAGTAAGGGAACTTTCTTATCTTGAACGTGCAGCTTTGCTTGATGTTATCTCTCAGTGGGGTATTGAAGGAAATAACGCCGTTGTAGGTTTTGAGATTCTTGCTCGTACACTTGAAATTGAAGGAGAACCTTTAGAAGAGATTAAAAGGGCTGGGATAGTTATCAGGAAGCTTTCTGATGAACAGATGGAAAGGATATTATCGGAACTAACCCCTGAAGAGATAGGAAAGTACATTCAGGAAGCTTTGCAAAAGAACAAGCTTTTTTTCGGAGTGAAGGAAACGACTGGTGGGACAAATACAAGCGGTATGTGAACGCCGTGATAAAAGGCCACCGTTGTCCTAAATGCTCACCAGTTGGTCAGGTATTCTTTGTATCTGGTGAAGATGGTTATGAATGTCCAATCCAGGCTGCAGACGAAGATATGAGACTAGCTCTGCGGGTGTGGAATGCCTGGAAATATGATGCTCAGAGGCTGGAAGGTCTGGCTGGATGGCTTGTGGAAGCGGTGATGGTAGCTGAAAACATAGTGAGAGAGTACCAAGCCGAGGAGATAAAGAATGGCCAAGGCTGAACTGATTTTGGAATTCAAAGACAAGGTCACTGCTGGCCTCAGGACTGTGGAAGGCCAGCTTCAATCTCTTTCTAAAACTGCAGCCAGCATAAAGTTTGCCTCCTTCATCACGGCCGCAAACGCTGCAATTCAAATAGGAAAAGAATTCGCAGGCGTGCTGAACGAGTACATTCAGGCAGGGAAGGAAGCTATCCAGTCTGATGTTCAGTTCGAAGTCACTCTCAGAAATCTGACGGGCGCTACAAGAGAGCAGATTGAAGCCGTTAGGCAGTACCTTCAGGTGCTTTCCATGAAGCTTGGTGTCGATGATGAGGAGCTTGAGCGACTTTCCGCTCTCGCACTCTCAATGGGAGTTCAGGGAAACCAGATAGAGAAGCTGCTTCAGGTTTCGAAGGCATACTCGCTTGCACTTGGCGTAGACCTTCAGACTGCTATGGCCCAGATTGTGAAGGGTGGCGAGGGTTTCACACAAGGGCTCAGGCGTGCAGGTATAGTGCTGGATGAGTCGCGTGTGAAGTCAGAAGGACTTTCGTATGTGCTGAATGAACTGGGAAAGCGCTTCGACTTCGTGGGTGAATATATGGAGTCGGGGGCTGGAGCATATGAGCGGTTTCAAATTGTTCTGGGAAATGTAAAAGAACAAATCGGAAGGACAGTTCTCAGCTCTACGGGTTTTCAATACGCCCTGAATGAGCTTGCAAAAACAATCCAAGCTGTATCACCTGTGATAAACCTTCTCTCATACGTCTTTGGTGCTGTCGGTTTTGTCGTGGAGAAAGTAGCCGCTGGACTGAACATGATTACCATGATGCTGAAGCACCTCTTTGTGTCAGTGTGGAAAGCAATTACAGGCGGCATAAAATCCGCTGTTGATGAGATACAGAAGGGATTCAGCGAAATTTTGCACTATTCTTTGGAAATCGGACGCAGTTTTCAGGATACTGGGGCATCTGCAAAAGCACTGGAGAGCCTCACCAATAGACTGAAGGAAAATATGCGTGAAGCAGCCGTTTTAGGTGTGCAGATACAATCCAGCTACAGGTCTATGGTTCAGAGCGACATAGAGGCGTACTATCTGGCACAGAGAAACCAGGCGACGCTTCGAGACTCATCGAGCGTTGTGAAAGAAATGGCGTTTCTCTTTTCTGGTATAGAGTCGTCGCTCCAGAATGCGGGGAGATACCTTCAGGACATATCTTCTGAAGCACTGCGTCAGATGGAAAGGCAGGCACAAACCATATCAGCATACATCTATGACTTCGTGGATTCTATCTGGGAAGGTGTGAGAGCTGGAAAAGACCTGGTAGAAGTTCTGAAGCAGGCAGTGGAAGAGCTGGCCATAGCGGTCGCAAAAGCAGTCGTATTTCAGCTCATCTACCGTGCAGTCTCTTCTGCTATTGGTCTTCCCGTAGGTCCTATTCCCGCCTTTCAGTCTGGTGGAGTAGTTGACAGACCTACACTAGCAATTGTGGGCGAAAAAGAAAGAGAGTATATCATACCAGAATCGAAATTTCCACAGCCAGTGGTATATGTGGAAGTGCGAAATGCGAATCCTGACACATATGCCCGTGTTCTGGTCCAGATGTCCAAGCGCGCTAAAAAGATGGTTTATTCAAGCCTTGTAGGAGCGTAAAAGATGAAGATAATTCTTGTAAACTATGGTGATATCTCAGATTTAGTCCAAAAGGATGACATTCTTTTCCTGGTCTCTCAGCTTCCTGAGAACCAGGAGGTTTCAGAGGAGTTTTCAATTCGCATAGCTGACCCAGATGGAAGCATAGAAACGTATCTCACACAGTATGGTGCAAATGCTTCCATAGAAGTCTATGACGACCAGAACACACTCATTTCGACGTACTATTTCACAGGTAGATATGAGCGGACGCAGGAATTCTATTTTGTGGATGCGTTTTTCAGAAAGGAGATTATCCCAGCCGATGCAATAGCAGGACGGACTGGTTTCTTTGATATAAACGTTCTTTTTTCTAAAGTTTTTAATGTATCCTCTCGGGATATTCTGCTTCCTGGTGCTACGGACAATGCGTATCTGAACATCTATAACACTATTCCCGAGATTCCTGTTTCTGGATACTCTGGCGTTTCGATGGTCACATATGGTGACTATGTATTCTTTGCCCATCAGGATATTTTGATTCGTTATCAGAAGTCCACAAATACCTACCAAGCATTCACGATTCGACGGTATTCCCCAACTTCAGCCCTCACTACTAAACCATCACGCCAGGTGTATTTTTCTCAGTCTTCTGCACCAATTCAAGCAAAAATTCTAGGTTTTCGTGTGGAATCGAACATCCCTTACATATACATTCTGACTGATGAAATCTACTACAATGTAATAGGAATGATGACTGGGTTCTACACCATTAGGAAGTTTCGTGCCGACTTCACCGATTCTCCGAGCTACATACTTGTGAAAGAACAACTATTCGCATCTGGCTATACTTCTGGCATCACAAACGTGATGCTCTGTGACCTTTCAACTGTAATTCCAATGGGTGTCCAGTCATCTTCAGGAAATTTCGACTATCTCGTTTGGTTGCAGGTAAAGAAGGATACGTCTTCACCTATAGCATCGACGGTGAATGTCTACCTCATGGATATGAATTTCATGCCTGGCTCTCCTGTGACCACTATCCAGGCCGACCTTCGCCGGTTTAATCAGAACCTTCGCAGGTATTCTGACTCGTATTTCTACGACTCCACCAAATGGGCAGTCGTGTGGAACTGTTTCGTAATAGTGAAGTGGGGCACATCCTACCATGCACACCAGATTTCTGCCAGCCAGAACTGTGGTGACGTGACCGTGTTCTATGAGTCGGCACAGGGCAGGTTCAAAGCCTGCATTGAGGCGAGCAGTAAGATAGTAGAAGTCTTTTTCCCTTTTGATACTACATCTCCTACTCCTACATTCAAAGAGTTCACCCAGGAAGGCTTTATGATTGGTGGACGGAATGCTCGTATCTCGCTGGTATACTCACAGTCCTCAGCCTATGAATTTTTTGAGAGACAGCTTGGTGGACAGAGACCAATGCCACACTTAGGCTTGAATGTTTTCGACCTGGGGTACATATATTCTGATGCGTTCATAGGCTTCGTAGACTCATACGCAGTCGTAGGTTTCATCCAGTCTCAGCCGAACGTGTCTGTCTATGTGAGTGATGCAAACACAAAACTTCCCTCACTCGTAGGCGAAGTAAAGCGTATTCTAGCCGACACCATCATCTACGACACTACAACTAAACAGTTTTATTCTATATCTTCCCGTACACCTTCAGGTACCATCACACAAGATGACTATTCACAATACAAGGAAGAGGCATTCACCAGAAATGAGGCATCCTGTCTGGCCACTTTCGCTGATGGGCACACTGGGCGTATTCCATATGAGGAAAGAACACTCGAGCTTTCTTTCATGTATGCATTCCAGGGATGGCATCTGTTTAAAACTTTCACACAATGGAAAAAATACGAAATCCTGTCTTCAAGAAATGACTTATATGTAGGACTGGTCTATACCTTCACTGACCAGGAAGGAAGAAGTCAGTCAGTTGTTGTTAAAAAGAAGTATTTAGAGTTTTCAGGTTTATGGCGTTATGAACTTGCAACCATTAATTACCCTTCAACCATAGACTACCAGCTCCCGGGTGATACACCATCCTGGTTGGTACTCAATGTTGATTTTAACCACCGCCTTGTTGAATATGGCACACACTTTGAACATACCGCAACTATCTCTTGGAGGTCTATGGGTGTCGAACATCCTTATAGAATGTATTACACTGTTATTGATGTTATCTCTGGTGATATAATACTGGACGGCTGGAACTTTATATCAAGCGCTGGAACCTACCCACTCAGATGGACTTCTTTAAAACTTTCAAATTATAGAGTGCTTGCCAAATTTAGATCAACTCACGATGAAGATGACTATGAATGGGATGTAAATTTGGTTGAAGGAAACGAGCCACCAAAGACAGTTTCACTTTCTGATGTAGCAAACTTTGTTCGCAACCCAATTTTCTATAACCCGAATGCTCATTTTATTAATGGAATGACTCATTGGAGCTCAACTTCAAGAAGACAGTATCTTGAAATGGGTGATGAGATTATCACAGAAGACTTTTACCCTGTAATTTACCCTAATACTATTTTCACTAACATTTATTTGAATCTGACTGGTGAGTACAATTCAAGAGTTAGGCTCTTTATAAAATTGTATAATGAAAACTTTGGAGAAGTTCTTGAGGAAACAATTCCAATAGATGTTGAGTTTACACCTAATATGCCTGTTGAGATTTGGAAATCTTATGAACACCACATCGCAAATACTGAACCTACCAAATACTACAGAGTTGGTCTACGGAATGTGTCTAATACAACTGTGGATTCCACAGTAAGAGTAAACGTTTTTGGACTCTTCTACTACAATTATGCAAACTACGCTGGAAGCTCTTACAGTTCAGATACTCTAGATGGTCACCACGCTTCTGAATTCCCACTTCTTTCAGGCAATAATACTTTCACAGGGATGAATACCTTCGGGGGTTCTGTGGCATTTCCTATCATTTCTACAGATTCCAATCTCACACTCACAAATAGTCACTATACGGTGTTGGTTAGTGCATTTGACAGCAACATAACAATCACTCTACCAAATGCCAGCGGAATAAATGGAAGGATATATGTGATTAAAAGGATTGATAATAGAGCGATGTATTCAGTCGTAATTCAAGCCCAATCAGGACAAACAATAGATGGTGCGAGTTCTATTTCGCTTTCAACCCAGTATGCCACTGTAGTGATTCAGGCATACGGGGGAAACTGGCACATTCTGTCAAAGACAGGGGTGTGAGATGGTGCAAAAATATTTTTCACGCCGTTTTCTGGTTTTTGTCGTAGCCACCATTCTGGTGTCCTTGGGCAAAATTTCTGACTGGGTTTGGTTTTTTACAGGGATTGCATATATTTCACTAAACACGATTGAAAAAGTCCTAACTAAAGGAGGCAAAAATGCCTAACTTCTGGATGCTCTCATATTTAGACTTACAAATTGGAACCATTAGACAGGCTTTTTCAGCTGCCCAAGGTGACCTGATACGTTTGGAGTGGGAGCCAGAAGACATTTCTTTTGAGGCAGCCAGCTTTAAGTGGAAAAAAATACGAAAGGGGTACAGAGGAAAAGTGACCATTGAGACCTTTATTTGGAATAACCTTACAAAGGCTGATTTTCTGCGAATGTGTATGAATACCAACAGCGTTGAAATTTTAAATACTACACCAACTTTTAACCCGAATTTAACTCAGTACCACTTGGTTTTTGAGAGTTTGGAAGTTGTTGAAATGTATAGTGAAAACAAATATCTTTTAAAAGCTACTGCAAAAATTCAGGAACTTCTACCAAATATACCATCTTTACAGGGATGAAACGATGAGTAAGACTATGACTACCAATAATAAAAAGGAGGAAAGAATGGACGAGAGGGACTTCAGGGAAGTGTGTGAAAGATTGGCTAAACTTGAAAAGATGGTTGGAAACGGGTTGCGTGAAGACGTTACTGAGTTGAAGGAAGCTGTTAAAAGAGTACAATCTTCTATAGAGGAACTAAACGCCCTTTTTCAATCCCTCAAAGCAACACAAAACATTCAGTGGTGGTTTATTTCACTACTTATTGCAAGCTTTTTTATTGTCTATTTTGTTAAATGAACTTTGAGAGGTTGCCTATCTTTGTAAAACTTTCGCAAAGAAACACAAACTTAAAAGGACAGGTGGATCCAGTACCTGATGCTTACCTTATTACCATCTTTACCAAAAACATTGAAAGCCCTGAAGACGTTAGACAAACAATAGCCCACGAAATTTTACACATTACCCATCCTGAATGGAGTGAGGAAGAAGTAGAAAAGGAAAGCAAGGCGTTTTCACAGTCAAATGAACTAGGGAGGTGGCTATGCCAAAAGGTGAAGGAATACCAGTCATTGTGCGAACTCTTCAAAACGTTGATGAAATCATAATCTATCCCGTTGGTGATTTACATATAGGAGATGCAGGTGCAAGAGTTGATTTATTTGAAAATCTGATAAACCAAGTAAAAAACTCTGAAAATGAATACCTCATTTTACTTGGTGATCTGGTAAATAATGGGATTAAAAGTAGTGTGACAAACACCTATGAGGAAGTTATACCCCCAGGTGAACAGAAAAGACAGGCTATAACGCTTTTACGGCCCGTAGCATCAAAGATACTTGGTATGGTATCAGGAAATCATGAGTATAGAACCAGGCGTGAAGTAGACCAGGACATCTCGCTGGATATTGCTTTAGCTCTTGGTATTGAAAATCAATATGATCCAAATCACCTTATCATTGACCTCTTGGTTGGTGATGTAAGGTATGTTTTCTACGTTTTTCATGGACACTCAGCAACCAGACTACCTGGTGGTACGGTAAATGCATATCAACGGGTTCAATGGAACATCTTTGGTGTGGATGCCTACATTCATGGGCACGACCATATGCCATATGCTATACCTTATACAAGCTACTTCTACGCCCCAAACAATCGACAGGTACAGGTTAAAACATTCTATGATATATCAGTTGCCCCCTGGATAAGTTGGACGGGCTATGCAGCCAGAAAGCAGTTAAGACCAAGCCCTATAGTACAGGTGGTATTAAAACTACCATCAAAACAAAAAGACTTAAAAATTTTTATGCAAACTTTAAACAATTGACAGAACCCTTGAAAAACAAGACTCAAAAATTAACAATTCTTAACAACTTTTAACAATTCTTAACAACTTTTCAAACCAGAACCAACCCAGTAAACCTCCGAAAACTGTAAATCACTGCGCTCCAACGACTTATAAAGGGGGACTTGACAAAACGATTATACATAACTATTATATGAATACTTAATCTAAAAGGAGGTGGGTTATGAGTGTGTGGGCAGTCGCACTTGGTACCCTGGTAGGGCTACTTCTATTCCCAGTAGCCCTGGTAATCATTTCGCTGGTTGTATACCTCATTGTCTCTATTTTAGGTTTTTACCTGGTAACGTTCTCGGCAATAATAAATGGAATACCAGAGGATAAAAAAGGTGAAGAGAAGGAGGTGCAAAATGAGTGACTTTTTTAACCTACCCGCAGATGGAAGGACAAAACATGAGAGAATAAAACATAGGCATCAAGGATTTATTTTCCATACTGTGCTACCTGAAGAAATAGCCGCCAGACTCGATGAAGCCGTCTTCAAATGCAAAACCACCTACTCACAATTCATCCGTGCAGCTATTATTGAGTATCTTGAGAAGTTTGAAAAGGCTGAAAAAGAGAAAAACAATGAGCAGTAAAAAAGAAAGGGGTCTGGAGGCCATCTCCAGACCCCTAACTAAAGGGAGGTGTGCTATGAGTAAATATAATATAATCCAAACTGAAGGAACTGTCAAGAGGGAAACTCCCCCCAAAATAATAGTCACAGTAAAAACTGACAACGATACTAAAACCTTTGAAATCCTTATACCTCAAAAAGCAAAGCAAATAATCATTGAAGTTGGGGACGAAGTTTTTAAGTTATTGAAGTGTAAGAACTTGTAAAGGAGATGGAGTATGGCTTCCATTCATTCAAGGTATTTTAAAAATGAAAATCTTAAAAAACTGATTGAGAGATTGCAGTATTGCAAAAACAACCCTGACAAGTGGGAAGAATGTGTAGTGGAAGAACTCACAAAACAACTTAATATATCACGAAAATCTATTGAAAGGTATATTAAGAATTTTGAGGATTTAGGAATTGTCTCAAGGGAAAAAAGAGGTAAGTTTGTTTTTGTTAAATTGATTTCAGATGTAGACATAAGCGATTTTGAACAACTTATTGACATGCGACAACCTGATATGCGACAACCTGATATGCGACAACCTGATATGCGACAACCTGATATGCGACAACCTGATAT